>ERZ791746.1949-NODE-1949-length-12633-cov-2.925028_pt1 | contig 12633 bp, 17 predicted proteins | sample MGYA00510038_ERZ791746 | MGnify/ENA primary metagenome ERZ791746 (study PRJEB30046, sample SAMN00792018) | human gut metagenome | study: EMG produced TPA metagenomics assembly of the A metagenome-wide association study of gut microbiota in type 2...
TCAATCAGGTGAGCAGTCAGTTCAAAATGGAAGTTGGTGATGCCGTTATCATGTTCAGAAAGATACTTCCAGATTGCCATGGAATATTCTTTGGAACAGTTAAAGGTTCGGTCTACAAATTTGACCTGACGTACCTTTGCATCCAGAAACTTTTGCAGCCGCTCGAATACCATCGGAAGTGGCATGTAGCGAACCCTTCCCGCTACCGAGGAGAGACAGTAACTGCACCGAAACGGACAGCCGCGGATAGATTCAAAGTAAAGAATCTTGTCGGACAGGGACTCCAAATCCGGATAAGGGAAAGGAAGCAATGCCATGTCAAGCAGCTGTGCTTCCGGGTTTGTGTGGATGGTGCCGGATTTATCCCGCCATACCAAAGAGGATACCTCCTCAATCGGGCGTTCTTTTGCAAGGTACTGCTGATATTCCAAAAAGGACTGTTCTCCTTCTCCGCGCAGAATGCCGTCCAGTGCCGGATTTTCTTCTAAAATCTGCTGGCTTTGATAGCTGACTTCCGGTCCGCCGGCAATGATGGTAACATCAGGGCAGATACGCCGGTACTCTTCCGCGAGGTCGAGCATCATCTCAATGTTCCAGATGTAACAGGAAAGCATCAGGACATCTGGAGACTGGCGATAAATTTCATCGAGGATGTCGGGCAGATGCTGGTTGATGGTGTATTCGCAGATCTGGCAGGGGTAGCCGCGCTGTATCGAAAATTCATGCAGATAGCGTACGGCAAGGTTCGTGTGGATATATTTGGAATTGAGTGCGGTCAAAAGGACCTTCATCTTTCATTCGCTCCTTTATCGATAATCCTTTTGGGATCAGAAATCGTCCTGTATTAAAATGATACCACAGGAAGAAAGGATTGAAAACAGGAAAGAGGACACATTTTGATTAAAATGCGGCAGGCTGGAAAGACTAGGAATGAATTGATGAATCAGGAGGAAATGACATGACACAGGAAACCAGAGTAGCAAGAATTGGAATATATACGGACAAAATGGTGTTGTCGGTGATGGAACAGGATGGAGAGGGAAAGTCTTTTTGTCTGTACCGCAAAGAAACACAGGAAGACTTTTTGGGGAAACATGGTCAGGGTGATCGGGAGAAACTGCTGATGGAAGCGGGCAAAATGATGGAATTATCACAGAAGCTGCTGTGTGATCAGACAGTTTGTGTGGGATATGGACTGCTGCGATATCAGCCGGATGATTTCAGAAGGGAACTGGAACAGAGTCTGGGAATACCGGTACAAACCATTTCTGGAATTCGTCAGGCACAGGCAGCGAAGTCTGGTATGATGCAAACGTCGCAAAAAGATGATACCGTTGGAGTATTTAGTTCGGATTTGAGTACACAGATTTTTATGATGGACGCACAGGAAGGGACAGAACAAAGCTTTCCTATCGGATGGAGAAGCGTTGCCCAGAGATATTCCGGAATCATTCCGAACAGGATGGAGGAAGAAGAATTAAGAAGAGAAATCAGGGATGTTTTTTCTTCTATCCCGACACTGCATCGCGGTGGAGTGTCCCAAATCAGGGTAGCGGGAATGGATGGACTGCATCGCTTTGTTTTGCTGCTTTCCGGCAGCATAGAAAAAAACAAGGAAGGTGTAGTGTTGGAACAGGAACAGCTGGGCAGTATTCTGCGTTTTTTGCGAAATCCATCTCTGCACTGGATGCCGGTTTTGGAACAGGCAAGCGGTGTTTTCCCACAAAAGGTGTTCTGTCAGCTTTTGATTTTGGAATCGGTTCTAAAATCAACACAGGCAAAAAAGGTGACACTTTGCAAAATCTGCCTGGAAGACCATCTTTACAAAGAGGAGAGATTAGTAGTAAAATAATATTGAGTAAAAATTTACAAATAGGGATTTCGCTTTAAAAAGTGCACAATGATGGGCTTTAAAAAGAGGAAAGTTGTTTGCGAAAAAACTCGAAAATCCGCTTTTTCATCGGGAATTTTAAAGGATGACTTGACAAGTGGACGCAATGCTGTTATAGTGATACTACATTAATAGGAGTCTGGAGGTGAGAACAGTATTGGACAAAGAAAACAAAATAAGTCAGCAGGTCTCCTGTTCTCAGGATTGGGCTCCTCTTGCAAAAGGCAGCCGCGTAGGGGAATATCGTATCGTTGAAGAAATTTCACATAACGGGCAGAGTATCACCTATCAGGCGCAGGATTGCGTGATTGGGGATACAGTTCGGATTCAGGAGTTTTTTCCGTTTCGTATGGCAAGACGGTGCGAAGATGGCTGTACCGTTGAACCGCTGCCAAACTGCCAGACGCAGTTTAAATATTTTCGAGCTTCCTTTATGGACCTGTATCAGACACTGGCGGGAGAAAAGGAAAATCCATGTCTCATCCCGATCATTCAGATTTTTGAGCAGAACGCTACCGTCTATGTGGTGAGCGAATATCTGGGGCTGCAAACGCTGGAAGAACATCTGCAGCAGCAGGGCGGAAAGGAAAGCTGGTGCCGGGCAAAACGTTATCTGATGCCGCTTTATAACGCTCTATCTCATCTTCATAAGAGAGGAATCACCCATCAGGGACTCAGCCCGCAGAATATCTTTCTAGATCAAAATTTGAACCCGTATCTGAGCGGCTTTTCCCTTTCCGAGATCCGTACTGCACAGGGAGAGCTGGATTCGGAGCTGTTCTCAGGCTACTCTGCTCCGGAACAATATCATCTGGAAAGCTGGCAGGGAAGCTGGACCGACGTTTATTCCATTGCTGCGGTCACCTACCGTGTCCTGACAGGAAAGGTTCCTCCGGACGCGGGCAATATGATGGATGCATCCGGAATGAAAAAGCAAGAACCTTTGACTCCTGCAATCGAACTGGATGCAGACATTCCGGAAAATGTTTCTGAGGCTCTGGAAACAGCGATGCAGCCGGACCGAACCCGCCGCTATGAAAGTGTGGACGGCCTTTTAGAAAAGCTTCTGGAAACAGTTTCTTCTAACACAGCAGTGTTTCGGGTGGAAGATACATCAAACCACAACACAGTGCATTTGCCGCAGGCAGAAGAGGATAAAGCTTCCCGTGTAAAGGCAGGAAGTGTCTACCTTTTGATTACGATGGCTGCGACATTGCTGGTTCTGGTTGTGGGTGTGCCAAAGATGTATCGATACTTTAACAGCACCTGGGAAGCGCTTTCCCGGGACTATTCCCTGGAAGGGGAAGAAGATCAGAATGACACTCCGCAGGAAGAGCAGACACAACAGGAAGAAGTGTCTCATAAGGTCGAAAATTTTGTAGGGAAAAAAGCATCCGATGTTTTAAATAATACCAAGTATGAGCAGTGGTATTATTTTGAAACGGTGGAAGAATATAATGATAACTTTGCAGCAGGAACCATCTGCGACCAGTCGCTTTCTTCCTCAACTGCAATCAGCCGTAAAACGACGATAACACTGCATGTCAGCAAGGGACCGGAAAATGAACCGCTTCCTGAGCTTTCCGGAAAGACACTGGAAGAGGCAATCCAGATCCTGTCAGGGATGGGAAAACAGTGGATGGTTGTTCAGGGAAACAACACTTCGGTGGAACCAGGACAAATTTTCCGCACCGATCCTCCGGCAGGGACACAGCTGAGCAAAAACAGCAGCGATACCATTTTGCTGTATGTTGCGGTTGAGCAGCCGGAAACAACACAACCGGAAGAAGAACCGGAAGAAGAGGAAGATGAGGGTGTTGAGGTTCTGAGCCAGAAGAGCTCTGACCGGAAGGTCATCAAGAAAAAGAGTACAGAATAGGGTTTATTTAAGGAAAGTCTCAGGCTTTCCTTTCTTTTTTTGTAAAAGCGGCTGCGGCAACGATTGAAATTAGAAATGATATGTGATACAATAAAGTGCGAATGAAAATTAGCAGAAACTGTGTAAGAAAATGCAGGAAGGGAATGATCTTTGACGATGAAGTTAGGTTTTTCGACATTAGGCTGTCCTCAGTGGGACTGGGCAGAAATTCTAGGGACTGCAAAGGATATGGGGATTGACGGTATCGAGATTCGTGGCGTCGCCAACGAGATCGACCCGATGAAGATAACAATTTTTGATGAAGAACATCTGGAAGAAACCCGTCGCCAGCTCAGCCAGTCCGGTATTGAGATTCCGATGATCGCTTCTTCGGTTACTCTGGGAGAAAAACCGGGAAGTGAAAAGGGCGAGCTTCAGATGCAGCAGGCAAAAGATCAGATTGACTTTGCCGCAAAAAATGAAATCCCGTTTGTTCGTGTTCTGCTGACCTTGAACCCACAGCCAATCCAGGCAGATTTGGAAACAGCAAAGGCACGTTATCAGGAACTGTGTCACTATGCAAGAGACAAAAAGGTTCGGGTACTGATTGAAACCTGCGGCCTGCTCTCTGACTCGGTTAAAATGGCGCAGTTTATTGCCGGTGCAGATGAAGAAACCCGCGGCGTTCTTTGGGATATCCAGCATCCATACCGTCACTGCAAGGAGACACCAAAACAGACCGTGGCAAATCTGGGAAAAGAGATCCGTTACGTTCATGTGAAGGATTCGGTTGTTACCGAAAACGGAGAAACCGAATACCGTATGATGGGCTTGGGAGATCTGCCGGTATTTGATGCAGTGCGCGAACTCTATCGTATGGGTTATGACGGCTATCTGACACTGGAATGGTTAAAGAGATGGCGTCCAGAATTAAAAGATCCGGATGTAATCTTCTATCATTTCCAGACTTATATGGAAACTCTGCTCGCAGAAGTGGAAAATGAGAAATAAAAAAGCTCCGCATGATTTTTTCATGCGGAGTTTTTCGCAATCAAAGGTTAATCACCCAGAAAGCAGGTCAGCACACCGGAAAAAGGAGTATAAAATGAACCTTCCTCCTCTTTCGGCATGGTTTGCTGCGGCAAAGACAGCGATTCTTTGGATGTAGCCTGTACTGGTTTTGGTGAAAAAGCGGACAGAACAGAAACGATCATCAATAAAGTAAGTGCGGATTTCATCAGTAACCCCTCCTGAAAAACACAATTTTAACGTCAGACACAAAGAAAAGTCCCTTCTGTTATGATAGTATAACAGAAAGGACTAGAGAAAGTTGTCGCAGAAAAGCGTCTTTATTCGGAATATTCCACAGCGTTTTCGGTGGCAGGCTGAATCGAATCGATCAGTTCCAAAATCTTTTCGGAGTTGCTGGAGCGGGTCGTAAACAGGTTTACGTTGATGACGCCATTTTCGGTTGTCTGATAGTGGATAAAATAGAATCCGGCAGCGCTGCCCTCGTTAGCGCCAGCAGAATAGGTGAAGGTCATCGAGAACATACCATTTTCCTGTTCATCAACATCCTTTGTCATGTTGGTGATGGTAGGGTCGGCTCCACTTGCGGATTCCAGCGATTTTACGGTGGTTTCCAGCTGGGTCATACTCTGTTCGGAGGTATCATAGAAGATATATCCGCGGCTGGATGGGTCATCCGGGATGGTGACGGTCATATTGTTGGAGAGAGGGTCATAATAAACAACGAATGGATCCTCGACAGTGATCTCAAATCCGCTGTCAAAAATTTTGTAACATCCCTGAGAGGAATTGTCTTCCGGATTTTCGGAGTCGGACGATTCTTCCTTGGATTCTTCGTCCTCGTTTTCCTCTTTCTGATCTTCTTCATTTTCTTCCGAGGAAGTTTCATCGGATGGAGAATCATCGGTTTCTTCCTGAGGAGTTTCAGAAGATTCCTCTTCCTGATTTTCTGTTACAGGAGATGGATCCTCATTGTCATCAGGATGATCCGAAGCAGGACGGGAACATCCGCCAAGAAGTACCAGACAGGCAAGCAGCGCAGTCAATAAGATTTTTTTCATCCTCATTAGGATTCCACCTTTCCAGATAATATCAATTCTTATTGTATCATAACTGAAATTGTCTGTAAACGTCGAAACGGGGCATTTTTAGGAAAAGAGGGGAAGAAGCAAAATGAAACGAGTTGTTATATGGCTTAAAACAGCAGACATGCAGGATGTCACACTGAGCGAATTGGGAAAACAGGCTGCCTGGGAAGCTTTGTGCTCCTTTACAGGAGAACCTAGGGAAGAATTGGAACGGTCAGGCGTGATGCTCAAAAAACATTCCAATGGAAAACCGTTTTTTGAGGGAAGTCATATCGGCGTTTCGATCAGTCACACCAGCAAGACAAAAAAAGCAGTAGCAGCGGCAGCGGTATGCGAAGGAGAAGTCGGCGTGGATATTGAGGACGCATTGCGGGAAAGCTGGAGGGTTGCAAAGAGGATGTTTTTACAACAGGAGCAAGACTGGGTGCGGGAGCATGAGGATGGCGGATTTGCACAGATATGGACCTTACGGGAAAGTTATGCCAAATGGACCGGACTGGGGCTTGCAAAGATGCCGGCAGTGGAATTTTGGATAGAAGAAAACGGAGACATCCGATGCAGTGATACAGAGTGCAGCGCCTTCAGCTTTTGCGTGCCGGCTGAAGAATGGCGTATTTCCTGTATAATGGATAGGCAAGACAGGGTGGAAATGGAAGTCTTTTTGGAAGGAAAAATATTTTTAAAAAAATATTGGAAAAATGCTTGACAAATAAAACATCATCATGTATAATAATCTACGTTGTCGAGTGACGGCGATGCCGAGCAGAGACAACAAAGATAAATGCGGGTGTAGTTCAATGGTAGAATCCCAGCCTTCCAAGCTGGTCGCGTGGGTTCGATTCCCATCACCCGCTCCATAAAATGCGCCAATAGCTCAGCTGGATAGAGCAACTGCCTTCTAAGCAGTAGGTCGGGAGTTCGAGTCTCTCTTGGCGCGCCATATGGTGGGTATGGCCTAGTTGGTTAGGGCGCCAGATTGTGGCTCTGGAGGTCGTGAGTTCAACTCTCACTACCCACCCCATGAAAAAAGGCTTTTATTTAAAAGCCTTTTTTCTATATCTAACCTGAATATTGGGCTGTCGCCAAGCGGTAAGGCACAGGACTTTGACTCCTGCATCCCGTGGGTCCGAATCCCGCCAGCCCAGCCAAATCTGAAACCTCAATAAATCGCTTAATCATGCGGTTTGTTGGGGTTTTCTTTTTGCTCATTTTGAAGATTGACCTTGTTTTGACCTTGGTTTTCGGAATTGCTCAACAAGCTATCAAATCTTTCTTCCAAAAGTTGCGCTGTCAGTTCCATATCTCCTTGCACTTCATGACCGTATATTCCAAAGGTGTCCATGTTTTTGGAGTGTCCTCCGGCAGCTTTTACCAAGCCTTCTGGTAACGCCTGCATGATGGAAAAAGAAGTGTGCCGTAATTCATAGGGAGAAATAACAGGAATATTATTTGACAGACAGTAGGCACGTAAACGCTTGCGATAGCTGTCAGTAATAAATCCCGGAAACATCCATTCAGAATCAGATAAAGCAGCTTGCTTGTCCCAGCACTCTTTTCCAAGAGTTGAAAGTTGAAACGCACGGATAGCATTATCGTTTTTTCCTTTGGTGATTTCTTTTTCACTATTAATAGAACGTTGGATATGTACAATATCACCGATTCGATCCGATTTTTTTAATCCACCCACTTCTCCAGGGCGCAGGCAGTGTAATACTTGAAGGCGAAATGCATAGATGTACGGTTCCTGTACTCGCTTGTTGTTTATTATGGATGTATCGACAGAGAATAGCACTTTGAGCTGTTCCGGCTGTAAAATACGTTTTTCTTTTCGGGCAGCACTTTTAGGAATATCCACATCTTCGCTGCGGTAGGAAGTAAGCTGATTTTTGCGACAGAATTTCAAAAAAGCGGCAATATCAGCTCTCATATTGAGCAGCGTTTTGCGTGAAAGGTTCCCCTGAGTATATGCATTGTTGATCACCTTCTGGATCAGACCATCGTTAAGATCAAGGATGGATCTCTTCCCGATTACCGGCAAAATCCATCGTTCGAAGCGCCATTCCACAGTGTGCCAGTTTGCCTTACTGGTTCGGGACTCAATATCAAGCTTAAAATCCTCATAAACATCTTTTACCTTTGACATAGGAGTGAGGTGCCCACTACCAGTCAGTCCTTCCATTTTCTCCTTCCAGGCGTTGATCGCAACAGTGATTTCCCGCTCGGCGCTGGTAGCACCTTTCTTGGTAGAGTAGAAGGTTTTGCTCATACTGTTACAGTAAGCTGTTTTCTTCCATCGATGATTTTTTTCATCCCATATAGGTGGGGCGAGTTTCTTTTTTGGCATAAAAATACACTCCTTTTCATGAATTGATTTCGGATTTTGGGCACGCAGGGTACACAAAATCAAGGGCAATGTGTAGAGGGCTTGTTTATCACAAAACCAAAACATTGCCTTGCCAGCCCACGAAAGAAGTGCTATAATAACATTGGACATTTTATAACGGTTCCTTTCGTGGGAACAACCAGACCGCTCTCTGTGCGCCAACACAGGGGGCGTTTTTTTATTTAGAATATCTTCTTTTAATTTCTTCTTGAAGGATGTTGGCGGTACTTTTTAACCTTTCTATATCTTCAGGAGAAAATTTATCAGGATGTGCTTGAACGAGTTTTATTTTATCATTAATTATATTTGCGTATTGTAAAAATGTTCTTTCGTGCATCTTTTGGATTGATTCTTTGCTGAACTGTGCCCCAATGGTATAAAGCTCTGAATCTTCTTTATCTTTTACTTTTTGTTTAGAAGAATTGGGAATATCTTTTCTCCACGAAATTCCTGTTCCAGGAATAGATGCAGTAGTTCGATAACCTCCATTTGCTTTTTTTGTAAAACGAAGACCTTTAGTTCCTATACTATACCCAATACCAGATTTGCTTAAATTTAATCTAAAAGGTCCTAAATTAAAACTCTTTTTGAAACTAAATCCCATATTGACACTTCCTCAATTGACATTTTTTTCCAATTTATTATAATAGAATTGAGGAGAGATGCTTCGACAGCTTTTCTTCAATTGGCCGTTTGCAAGGGTAGGAGCTTGCAGGCGGCTTTTTATTTATAATCCCCGGCAGAATCCGACGGCACGTCCTTCGATGCGAATATTGCTGGATTCTCCATTCATAATCACGATCGGTTCATAGTTGGGATTTTCAGGACGTAGGATAAGTTTATCTGGATAGACATACACTCTTTTTAAGGTGGCTTCATTGTCAATCAGTACGGCGGCGATCTGTCCGTTTTCCACCATTTCCTGCTGCCGAATCGCGACAAGGTCGCCGTCCTGAATCTTTGGCGCCATGCTGTCGCCGACACAAACCAGAGTAAAATCAGCTTTCCAGTGTTCCGGTACGCTGTCATATTCCTCCACATTTTCCTCCGCAAGGATAGGAGTGCCGCAGGCAATCCGTCCGACACGGGGGATTTTTTTCATGCTTGGAACTGGCTGGAAGCCTTGGGGTATGTCCGGTTGAGAATCTTCAATCAAATATGATTTACTTACCCCAAAATAATCGGCTAAAGATTGTAAGGTTCCCATTCTTGGTGTTTTCTTATCCATTTCCCATGTAGACACAGCTTTATCAGATACTCCTAATATATTTGCAAGTTCTATTTGACTTAATTTAGCTGTTTCTCGAAGGCGTCGAATCTTTTTTCCTATACTCATGCTTCCAACTCCTTTCATATATACAATACACCTAAAGTAGAGAAAAATCAATATTTTTTTAAAAAAATTCTACTTTTAGGGGTTGACATTCTACTTAAAGTAGAGTAATATAATCTTGCAAGACAAAACGTAAGGGGGTGAGTAAATGTCATTTACCATTAAACAAGCAAGATTATTTGCGGATAAAACACAACAGGAAATGGCGGATTTTCTGGGTATTCATGTCCAAACTTACAGAAAACTTGAAGAAAATCCAGCTAAAGCAACCGTAGAGCAAGCTCAAAAAATCTCTGAAATTACAGGTATTCCATATGATCAGATTTTTTTTGCAAATAAACTCTACTTAAAGTAGAAAGGAAGTGAGAGAGTGGAAATAGCAAGCTTTGTTTTATCCATAATGGCGCTTATTGCTTTTACGGCGTGGGTCATCGAACTAATTTTGCTGCCATGTTTATGGAAATTAGAAGAGACAGCTAAAAAAATAAAGTCCCGCAGAAAGCCACAGGACATAGGTAAACAGATGATAGATATTGTAAAGAAAGTAATTGGACAGTAAAAAGGATTCTATCTGAATTTGAATTTTTTACAGTTATCAATATCTTTGCGAAAAGCTTCTATGGCTTGTCCTAAAACAATATCATAAGAATCGTTTTCGTCCATTTTTTTGATATTCAAGAATACTTCAAAAAGCTTCAGACAGTATTCAGATGCTTCTTCGGAAGCATATAGAGATACTTTGTGGATGGAAGATATAATCTGACGTCCATCCTCCAAGCTGGTATGAAGCGGGACTTTTGCGAGATTATCAAAAAACTCATTGTATGCTTTTACCTTATTTTCAAAGTAAACATTAAAAAAAGTCAACTTTTTAGTTTGATAGTAAGTAAAGCCTGCAATAGCAATAGAGACCACGCTGGTTATACAGCAAAGCAAAATATCTTTATTTTCAAAAATCAAAAAAGGAATTTCTTTCATAACATCACCTCCCTTCCTACTCCATTATAGCATGAACGGGAGAACATCAAAAGGAGGTCAAAGATGACTGATTTACAGATTTTCAACAGCCCGGAGTTTGGGGCGATCCGCACCATCGAGAAAGACGGCGAACCGTGGTTTGTCGGCAAGGATGTGGCTACTATTTTGGGATATGCAAAACCACTCAATGCACTGGCTACACACATTGATGAAGATGACTCCCTAAAACAGGGACTCACCGATAATATGGGAAGGATGCAGGAAACAATCTTCATCAACGAATCCGGCTTGTACAGTCTGGTGCTTTCCAGCAAGCTACCAACCGCCAAGAAGTTCAAACGCTGGGTGACAAACGAGGTTATCCCATCTATCCGCAAGCATGGCGCATACATGACACCGGAAACGCTGGAAAAGGTCCTGCTCAGTCCTGATACCCTGATGCAGCTTGCACAGAACCTGAAAGACGAGCAGGAAAAGCGCAAGGAACTGGAAACCAAAATCGAGCAGGACAAACCAAAGGTACTCTTTGCCGATGCAGTAGCAACCGCTCAGACCTCTATTCTGATCGGGGAGCTGGCAAAGCTCTTAAAACAGAACGGTGTGGACATCGGTCAGAACCGCCTGTTTGAGTGGATGAGGCAAAACGGTTACCTGATTCGTCGGCAGGGCAGCGACTACAATATGCCGACTCAGCGATCGATGGAACAAGGTCTATTTGAAATCAAGGAAACCACTGTTGTGCATGCAGATGGGCATACCCATATTAATAAAACTCCGAAGGTAACTGGAAAAGGACAAGCATATTTTGTCACGCTGTTTTTAAAGGAGGCATAGTTTATGAAAATCAATCTGTTAAAAGGAAAAATGGCGGAGCGGGGGATAGATGGCATTCGTATGTCGCAACTGATTGGAAGAGCACCAAGCTATATGTATAATCACCTGAAAAAGCCGGATAGTCTGCTGCTAAGCGAGATCTATATCATCTGTGAGGTGTTGGAGATCCCGTTTGAGGATATCCCGAAATATTTTCCGAAGGAGGGAGAAAGATGTTAGAAACAGCTATTGTTTTGGGGTTTTTGTTTGGAACTATGATAACATTCGGTGTTCTGGGCTGGGCTGTTGAGAAGGTCGCACAGCACAAAGCAACCGACATTATCGAAGAGATTCGCCGCAAAGAAGAGAACGAGAGAAGGGCTGGATAGTGAACGGACCCCAGAAAGTGTATCGGGAAACCTGTGAGCATTGCCAGTACAAGGACCTTCCAAACGGATGTGACGGTTGTCTTGCCAGTATTGCATACGACTGTGAGGACGAGCGCAGACACCGGATTTACTATCACGAGTTTGGCAATACATCCAGACTTTTCCGAGAAATGTGCGACCAGAAAGATGCAAAGAGATATAAGATACATGACCGCAGAAAAAAATAAGCGCTTGCCGTAAAACAGCAAACGCAAAGACAAAAATATATACCTTACCTGTATGATAACAGAAAGAGAGAGAAAAATCAATGCTCGAAAACGGAATGATCGTCGGTGAAGAATCCTGCGACCCACAGTGTAGAGAACCACAGAAAGGCTACTGTGTCCAGTGTAAGCACCTTGTTCCAGTGCATGAACTGACCGAATTTATGAACGGTGATAGAGTGTGCAGCGACTGCATGCATGATTATCTGGAATTGCAGGGAGCAGACTTTGTAAATGAATACATCCGGCAGAACGAATGGGAATTTTACGGTAGCTGGTGGTTTACTGGTCTTGATCGAGAGGAACAGCTTAGAGTTATCAAAGCCGGATATCTTGCAGAAAATACCAATCCTATACGTCATGACTATATGGAAAGTCAAAAGGTTGACTTTTGCAAAGAAGATAACGGGTTTTTGCAGTTTGTGAAGGAGAAGTTGCTATGAAAAATGTACTGGAAAGGATGCAGGAGAACAACACAAGGTTCAAAGTTGCAACCTTCATCGCAAAGCAAAAAGAATCTTATGAGTTTAAAGTAAGATATGCCGAAAAAACGGCATGGGAGTTTTATGAAAATCCTGAAATAGCCGGGCAATGTTATGTAGCGGTAG
>ERZ791746.1962-NODE-1962-length-12598-cov-7.430758_pt1 | contig 12598 bp, 6 predicted proteins | sample MGYA00510038_ERZ791746 | MGnify/ENA primary metagenome ERZ791746 (study PRJEB30046, sample SAMN00792018) | human gut metagenome | study: EMG produced TPA metagenomics assembly of the A metagenome-wide association study of gut microbiota in type 2...
GGCTTCGTCGAAATCGACCTCGTGCCCGTCGAATTCGGGGCCTTCGACGCAGGTGAAGCGCGTCCTGCCGCCGACCGTCACGCGGCAGGCACCGCACATGCCCGTGCCGTCGACCATCAGCGCGTTGAGCGACACGGTTGTCCTGAGCCCGTATTTTTTCGTGGTGAGCGCCACGAATTTCATCATGACCATGGGCCCGATGGCGACACATTCGTCGTAATGCCGGCCCTGTTTTTCGACCAGCTCCTCGACGACCTGCGTGACGAGCCCTTTGAACCCTTCCGAACCGTCGTCGGTGGCGATGTGGAGGTTTTCGGCCACGGCGCGCATGGCGTCGGTGTAGATGAGCATGTCGCGGGTCTTGGCACCGATGATGACATCGGCTGCGACACCGTGCTCGCGGAGCCATTTGACCTGGGGGTAGACCGGGGCGGTGCCCACGCCGCCCGCCACGAAGAGGTAGCGCCGCTTGCGGAGCTCGCCGGGCTGCATCGTTACGAATTCCGAGGGATGCCCCAGCGGGCCTGCGAAATCGGCGAAGGCATCGCCCGCATCCAGCGAACATATTTTGCGTGTCGAGGCGCCGATGGCCTGCGTCACGATGGTGACGCTGCCCTGCGCGGGGTCGTAGTCCGAGATCGTGAGCGGGATGCGTTCGCCGTGCTCGTCGACGCGGACGATGACGAACTGCCCGGGTTGCGCCGAATGTGCGACGCGCGGTGCGAGGACTTGCATCAGCCAGATGCCCTCGGCGAGGAGTCTTTTTTCAAGTATCGGGTACATTACTATATTTTTTCCGGCCGCTGCCCTCGGGCGGAAGCCGCATATTGTCGTTATTCTTCGATGATGGCCGTTACCCTCAGCCGTCGCATCGGGCGCAGCGGGTCGTTGGTGACGATCATCACGAAATCGGTCAGCACGCCGAAATCCTGTTCGCCCGGGTCGACGGACACCCTCGCCGTGAAGGAACTGCCCGCTGGGATGCGTTGTCCGGGGACGAGCGTCGTGGCGATCCTGCCGTTGGTTTCGACGGCGCGCACGACCAGTTCGGCACTGCCCGTATTCGAGAGCGTAAAGGTACGTTCCTGCCTGGGGGCACCATGCTTTACCGGGCCAAATTTAATAATATTTTCGATTATCTGTGCTTTCGGGGCGTTTTGTCCTTCGGCGCCTGTTGGCGTCCGGTCGATGCCGATGCCGTGGGTGACGATTGCCGTGCCGTTGGTGCGGCCGTCGACGCGTACCTCGAGGGCGTCGCGCAGCGTGCCGTAGCGGGGATCGGCCTCGGGGATGAGGTAGGCAACGTTGATCGATCCCTGTTCGCCCGGTGCGATCTCGTGCGGGGCGGTCACCGTCAGCAGCCCGCTCGATTCCAGCGGGCGCAGTTCGAGCCGGATGGTTTTGCCCGAGGATGGCGGACTGTACCTGTTGCCCGGGGCGGATGTAGGAGAAGGCGTTGAGGGTCGTGGAGAGCCGCAGCCCTCCGCCCGCATCGACCGGGTAGAGCTCCTCGGTGGATTTCATGCGCGGCGTGACATTGCCCCGGATGGTGAGCGTGGCGACCTTTTTCCGCTCGGAGGAGTAGACGCCCAGTTCCTTGGTGAAGGCGCCGGGGCGGTTGGCCGGGTCGAATGTCACCTTGACGGTGGTTTTCTCGCCGGGGCGGATCGGACGCTTGGTGAATTGGGGTACCGTGCAGCCGCAGGTGGTGACCACGTCGAGGATCACCACGGGCGTATTGCCGCGGTTCTCGCCCGTGAAGGTATGGCTCACGCGGCCGTCGGTCTCGCGGATCGTGCCGAAATCCCAGGTGTCGGGGGTAAAGACCAGTTGTGCCTGCGCCGCCGTTGCGAAAGCGCAAAGAGCCAAGAGTGTGAGGAGGATATGTCGTCGTGCCGTCATGGTGCTGATTGGTGTCTATGATGCAAAGGTACATTTTTTGAGAAAAAATCGTGCAATAATTTTGCGGGAATGAAATTTTGCTATATATTTGCACTCCGAAACGGTTGAAAAACCGATTTCCGAATGCCTGAATAGCTCAGTTGGTTAGAGCACATGACTGTTAATCATGGGGTCCTAGGTTCAAGTCCTTGTTCAGGCGCAGATGCGCGAGGGTTGCGTAAGGTTCTTTCAGAAACGCCTGCAGGGTAGGTGATAAAAAGAATGAAAAATTTCGATGAAAAATTTGGAGTTCATGTATTTTGAATTACCTTTGCAGTCCCAAGCCATTCACTACGGGAGCTTAGCTCAGCTGGTTCAGAGCGTCTGCCTTACAAGCAGAGGGTCGGGGGTTCGAATCCCTCAGCTCCCACAACTGAAAATCAGCCACTTACAGTAATGCAAGTGGTTTTTTTGTTCCGGGAGCATAGCTCAGTTGGTTTAGAGCGCCTGCTCGACAAGCAGGAGGTCTGCGGTTCAAATCCGCATGTTCCCACCAATGAAAATCAGACAGTTGCAGAAATGCAGCTGTCTTTTTTTTATGTGTGCTATTCTCGTGTATTTCAGCGTTTTTCAGCTGCCGGGTTAAGCCGGAAGTCAAACCGGGAAACTACTTGGCGACAACTGTGCGCATTCTGTGCTGCAAGTCAAAAATGCTTGCAAACGGAGCAGATCTGTTGATGACTCGGTGGTCAATGCGTTGGTTGTGGATGGCGAAGCCGTCTTGGAAAATGGAAATCGGTGAGGCGGGAAGGGGCGATCTGTTTTCCTCGGGTTGTCCCGGGAAAATAGCTATTCCGGGGTTTATGAGGCAGAAAAGATGGCAAAGGCGTTGTACCGAGCGGGAGCCGGTGCCTTATGCCATTCGAGACGCCTAAAACAACCCGATCTATCTCCTTCCCGAACTTTTATTCCGGCATAGTTGCAAATCTCATTTTTTTGATTTAAATTTATATGCGGAATAATACATAGTACTTAATAAATCCGGGTTCGTTTGCCGTCGATCGGTTGTCGTGCGATTGCAGCGGCCCGGAATGTTTTTATGGCGAGTGGATGGTTCCTGATTTATAATAGTATTGTGTAATATACCCGATTGCGTCACGATCTCACTGTAATAGCCTATGAAATTCATATCGGTACGAAGTACGTTGATATTTATCGTTTGTGCAGGTATCGCGATCTCTTCCCCGGCGCAATCCGGGGCAGCCCTGCCCTTGCCGCCGGATTCGGTTCGGGAGAGGGTTGCGAGCCGGACTCAGATTCAGCTCCGCCTGACGCTCGACAAGGCGATCTATTCGGCGCAAAACCATTCGATCGCCGCGATGGTCGCCAAATATACGTTTTTCTCCTCGTACTGGTCGTTCCGCTCCTACCAGGCGAGCCGGCTTCCGTCGCTCAACCTGAGCGGCGAGGTGCTGAGTTTCGACCGTTCGCTGCGCCTGTTGCAGGATTACGACACCGGAGAGATGCGTTATCTGGAGAACTACAACCTGCAAAACACACTGGGACTCGCCATCCAGCAGAATATCACCCTCACGGGCGGCACCCTCAGGCTCTATTCGTCGCTCAACCGCCTCGACCAGTTCGCTCCCAAGGAATCGAAATCCTATTATTCGCAGCCTATCACGCTTTCCTATACCCAGCCGCTCTTTGCCTACAACAGCTTCAGGTGGAACAAGAAGATCGCCCCGAAAGAGTACGAACTGGCCAAACGCACCTACATCGAAGCCATGGAGGACATCACGGTGCAGGCCGTGAGTTACTATTTCAGCTTGCTGCTGAGCAAAACCAGGCATACCATCGCCGTCAAGAACTACGGCAATACCAAATCCCTCTATTCCATCGCCGAAGAGCGGTTGAAACTGGGGAGCATCACCAACGACGAGCTGCTCCAGTTGCAATTGCGCATGCTCAACGACAGCCTGGCGATCAACGACACGGCACTGGCCGTCCGCGAACAGCGTATGCGGTTCAACTCTTACCTGCGTTACAGCGAGAACGTCGATATAGACCCGGTGTTAGACGACCGTATCCCCGCCATCGAGATCGACTATGCGACCGTACTGGAAAAGGCCCTGGAAAATTCGTCGTTCAATGCCGGCAACCAACTGCGGACACTCAATGCCGAGGCGGGCATCGCCAAGGCCAAGGCCGAACGGGGCGCTACGGCTACGATAAATGCCCGGTTCGGATTGTCCCAGACCGGCGAGGAGTTCCGGACGGCCTATTCGAACCTGCTCGACCAGGAGGTCATCGGACTCCAGTTTTCCATCCCGCTTTTCGACTGGGGCATGGGCAAGGGGCGCGTCCGTATGGCCAAGGCGCGGGCCGACATGGTACGCAACCAGATCGAGCAGGACGAAACCGATTACCGGCACACAATCTATACGCTCATCGAACAATTCCACAACCAGCGGAACCAATGCGTCGTGGCCGCCCGGGCACGGGAGGTCGCTGAAAGCCGCTATGCCATGGCGATGGAGAATTTCAGGCGGGGGACGGTGTCCGTTACGGACATGAATACGGCGCAGACCGAAAAAGACCAGGCCAGCCAGACCTACGTGTCGGCGCTGGCCGATTTCTGGAGCTACTATTACTCGCTTCGCCGCAAGACTCTCTACGACTTCATTTCCCACACCGATATCGGCGTCGAGTTCGACCGCCTCATCGAAGAATAACCCTTGCCATGAAACAATACTACCCCTATTTGCTTTGTGCGGTGCTCCTTGCGGGCTGCGGCAAAACGAAGAACGAAAAGACGGATGCGGCACAGGATCGCATGCAGCACCGCATCGAACGCAACGAAGTCACGGTGGATACGCTGCAAAGGCGCGACTTCATGCGGGAGCTGATCAGTAACGGGCGGCTGGCAGCCTCGAAGCGCAGCACGCTCTCCTTCGAGGTCTCCGGAACCATCGCCGCGATAGCTGCGAAGAATGGTTCCCGCGTAGGCGCCGGGGAGCAGATCGCCCGCATCGACACGAGCGACTATGCCCTTCAGCTGCACAAGGCGCGGCTGGCGTTGGACAAGGCGCGGCTGGGGTTTTACGATGTGTTGGTCGGGCTGGGTTATCAGGCCGGCGACACGGTCACCCCTCCGGCCGAAGTCGTGCAGCTGGCACGCATCCGCTCGGGGTATGCCGATGCCACGGCATCGTTGCTCAGCGCCCGCCGCAGCCTGGCTCACTGTACCCTGCGGGCTCCCTTTGCGGGAAAGGTCGCCGATGTGGAACAGCAGGTCTATGAGAAATCGAAGGGCGAATTCTGCACCCTGCTGGACGACAGCCGGCTGAACGTACGCTTCTCTGTCCTCGAATCCGAATACGGGTTGCTCCGTCCGGGGCAGGAGATCGGCGTCAGCCCGTTCGCCGACCTGCGCAAGGAGGTGAAAGGACGCATTACGGCGATCAACCCTTCGATCGATGTGCACGGACAGGTGCAGGTCGATGCCGAAGTGGTCAACGACGGCACGCTGGCCGACGGGATGAACGTCCGGGTGGCCGTACGGCAAAAGGTGCCCGGGCAACTGGTCGTGCCGAAGAGCGCGGTGGTCATCCGCGACAATCTCGAAGTGCTGTTCCGCTACAAGGACGGCCGGGCGCAATGGACTTACGTACACACCTCGCTGGCCAACAGCCGGGAGTATGTGGTCGAAGCGAATCTGGACCGCGGGGCGGAACTCAACCCCGGCGACCTGGTGATCGTTTCGGGGAACCTGAATCTGGCCGACGGCTCGGAGGTCTCGCTCGGCGGGAAACAATAACACCGCACCCATGTTACGCAAACTTCTCGACCGGCCTATCGCCGTGACGATGATCGCCGTCGTCCTGCTCATCCTGGGCATCGTCAGCAGCCGCCTGCTGCCTGTGTCGCTCGTGCCGGATGTCGACGCGCCGTATATCACGGTGCAGATCCCCGCGCAGGGACTTTCGGCCCGGCAGCTGGATGAAACCGTCATCACCCCGCTGCGGCAGCAACTCATCCAGTTGTCGCAGTTGACCGACCTGCGCAGCGAGGCCCGCGAAGGAAGCGGCATTATCCACCTGACCTTCGAGCAGGGCTCGGACATCGACTACCTGTTCATCGAGGTGAACGAGAAGATCGACCGTTCGACGACTTCCCTGCCCCGCGATGTGGAGCGCCCGAAGGTAATCAAGGCGAGCGTAACCGACATCCCGGCCTTCTACATCAATCTCACCGTGCGGGGGGAGCGATCGGCCGGGTTCCGGGACGAACTGCATCCCGTATCCGACCGGTTCGCGGCGCTGAGCCGTTTTGCCTCGCAGGTCATCACCAAGCGTATCGAGCAGTTGCCCGAGGTGGCCATGGTCGACCTGAGCGGCACCGTTGCCCCGGAACTGCTGGTTATCCCCGACGAGGCGAAACTCCGCCAGGCGGGCATCACCATCGCCGCCGTCGAGGGGGCGTTGCGCCGGGCGAACGTAACCCTGGGGAGCCTTGCCATCCGGGACGGGGAATACCAGTACAACGTGAAATTCCGGTCGGCGATAAACGGCAGGAAGGATATAGAGGATATTTTTCTGAAAATCAACGGCCGGTTGTTCCGCCTCAAGGAACTGGCTGCGGTCGTCGAGCATCCCCGCAAACGGCAGGGCATGGTGTTTTCGGACGGCCGCAACGCCGTGTCGCTGGCGGTCGTCAAGCAGGCGGACGCCCGGATGTCGAAGCTCAAGGACGAACTCGACAAGCAACTCCGGCAGTTCCGTTACGACTATCCGGACGTGGAATTCACCGTCACGCGCGACCAGACCGAACTGCTCGATTATTCGATCTCGAATCTGGTGAACAACATCATCACGGGGGCATTGCTGGCCTGCGTCATCATCTTCTTTTTCATGCGCGACATGAAGTCGCCGATGCTGGTGATCCTGACCATTCCCGTGACGCTGATTATCTCGATCCTGGTTTTCTACCTGCTGCATATCTCGATCAACATCATCTCCCTGTCGGGACTGGTGCTGGGCATCGGTATGATGGTCGACAATTCGATCATCGTCATCGACAACATCACGGCCCGCTGGATACGCGGGGAGCAGCTGGCCGGTGCCGTCACGCAGGGCACCAAGGAAGTCATGGTTCCCATGCTGTCGTCCGTGCTGACGACCTGCGCGGTATTCGTCCCGCTGATCTTCCTCAACGGCATGGCCGGGGCGCTCTTCTACGATCAGGCGATGGCCGTAGCCATCACGCTGTTCGTCGCCTACGGGGTCTCCGTCACACTGTTGCCGGTTTATTACCGTTGGTGGTACAGCCGGCAGCAGGCTTTCCGGCCTACGCCGTGGCTCGCGTTCTTCTCCTTCGACCGGATCATCGACAGGTACGACGTCATCCTGAAATGGTTTTTCCGTCGTCGCGGGCTGATGTGGGGCATTTATGTCGTCGCGGTACTGGGGCTGGCGGGACTCTTTTGGGTGATCGACAAGGAACGGCTGCCGGCGATGACTTACAGCGACATGTTAGTCCGCATCGACTGGAACGACCGCATCTCGGCCGAGGAGAACGCCCGCAGGACGGAAAACCTCGTCGCCTCGCTGGGGGATCGCATCCTTCAATCCACGGTCATGGCGGGCGTCCAGCAGTTCGTTCTTTCGCATACCGAGGAGAACGGGGTAGCCGAGGCCACGGTCTACCTCAAGTGCCATGAACCGGACGACGTGGCACCTGTTCAGGATGCCATCCGCGGCTATCTGGCGGAGAACGCCCCTGCGGCCCGCTGTTCGTTCGGCGTTTCGGGCAATGTCTTCGACATGATCTTCGCCGAGCGGGAAGCCGTGCTCACCGCGCGCCTGCGTTCGACGACCGGGCGCAGTGCCGACCCGGAACAGTTGCAACGGCTGCTCGGCCGCATACGGGATGCGCTGCCGGGGCAGGAAATCCCGCCGGTCGCCATGCAGGAGGACATTCTCTACATCGCACAGCCCGACCGGATGGCGTTGTACGGCGTGACCTACAACGACCTCATAGCCGCGCTGCGCAATGCGCTCAACGAGAATACGCTTTTCACGGTTACCACGGGCGACGAATCGTTGCCGGTGGTGATCGGCAACGACCTGCGCAGCCTGGACGATCTGCTCGGCAATACGTTCATCCACACCGCCGAGGCCGAAATCCCGGTCGGCATCCTGATGCGCCAGACAATGACCCGCGACCTGAAACACGTCGTGGCCGGAGCCGAGGGTAACTATTACCCGCTCGACCTCGCACCTCGGGCCAAGGATGTCCCGGCCGTCATCGGCGCGATCCGGGGCTGTGTGGCGGAGGACGAACATTTCGAGGTGAGCTTCAGCGGCAGCTATTTCTCGAACCGTGGCATGGTGGGACAGCTCGCCGGGGTGCTTGCCGTGGCCCTGCTGCTGCTTTTCTTCATCCTGGCCGCACAGTTCGAATCGCTCGTCCAGCCATGGATCATCCTCTCGGAGATCGTCATCGACCTCTTCGGGGCGCTCGTCGTCCTCTGGGCATTCGGGCAGACACTGAACCTGATGTCGATGATCGGACTGATCGTGGTTTGCGGCATCGTGATCAACGACTCGATCCTCAAGATCGACACGATCAATACGCTGCGGCGGGAGGGCATGGGGCTCAAGCATGCCATCATGGAGGCCGGGCGGAGGCGCCTGAAAGCCATCGTCATGACCTCGCTCACGACGATCCTGGCCGTAGCGCCGTTCCTGTCGCACGGCGACATGGGCTCCGACCTGCAACTCCCGATGTCGCTGACCATCATCAGCGGAATGATTGTGGGTACGCTGGTGAGCGTATTCTTCATCCCGCTGGCTTATTACGAGATTTACCGACCCCGCCGATGAACGTCCCGCGACCCATACCCCCGTCGCGGAGGGGCATCCCCGCATTTTCGGTGCTGCTGATCATGGCGGCGCTGGCGGTCATCGGGGCGGCCATGCTGCCCATGCTCAATATCCAGTATACGCCGTCGGAGGCCGGGCGAAGGATCGACATCTATTTCTCCTGGCCGGACGCCTCGGCGCGCCTGATCGAGCAGAGCGCCACCTCGCGTATCGAAGGCGCCATGTCGACCGTCGCGGGGTGCGAGAACGTCTCCTCCCGCTCGGCCAAGGGCTACGGCAATATCTCGGTCGCATTCCGTAAGGGAACGGACATGGAAGCCGCCCGTTTCGAAGTCGCGTCGGCGATCCGGAATCTCTATGGCAAGTTGCCGCAGGAAATTTCCTATCCCTATATTTCGCTCGCCACCTCCGGCAGCCGCGAATCCGAGACGCTGGTCTATACGATCAAGGCCGACCTGCCCTCCGAACGCATTGAAGAGTATGTGACGGCCCACGTCTCGACCCCGCTGTCGCAGGTCGAGGGGGTCGGGCGGGTCGTGCTGTCGGGTGTCACCCCCTTCGAATGGGTCGTCACGTTCCTCCCCAAGGCAATGGAGGCCGCCGGGATCACGGCCTCGGATCTTGCCCTGGCATTCCAGAATTATTTCCGCAGCGACGTGATCGGTATGACGGCGCTCCCGCAAGCCGACGGCAGCGAGCGGAGCATCGTGCTGAAGCTCCGAAACCGTGCCGGGCTCGATTTCGGGGAGATTCCCGTCGCGCGCCGCAACGGCCGCATCTACTACCTGCGCGATTTCGCCACGGCGCGCTGGCGCGAAGCGCTCCCGACGAGCTATTTCCGCATCAACGGCCTCAATACGATCAACCTCTCGGTGGTCGGCGATCCGCACACGAATATCCTGAAGGTCGCCTCTTCGGTCAAGGCGGAGATGCAGCGCCTTCAAGCCTCCTTCCCGGCCGAACTGTCCGCGACGCTGACCTACGACGCTTCGCAGTACGTCTCGGGGGAACTGCATAAAATCTACGTCCGCGCGCTGCTCTGCGTCGCCATCCTGCTGTTGTTCGTCTATCTGGTCAGCCGGGATTTCCGCTATCTGCTGATCATCATGGCGACGCTCGTGGTCAATATCCTGGTCGCCGTGGTCTTTTACAACCTGCTCCGGCTGGATATCCATATTTATACGCTCGCCGGGATCACGGTCTCGCTGGGGATCATCATCGACACGTCGATCATCATGGTCGATCATTACAGCTACTACCGCGACCGGCGGATATTCGTTTCCATCCTCGGGGCGCTGCTGACGACGATCGGCGCGTTGGGAATCGTATGGCTGCTGCCCGAGGAGCAGCAGGCCAACCTGACCGACTTTTCACTGGTGATCGTCGTCAACCTGGTCGTATCCCTGCTCGTCGCGCTGCTGTTCATCCCGTCGTTGCTCGATAAGTTTCCGCTGGGGCGCAGCATGACGGGTGCGTCCGTGCGCCGCCGGAGGCTCGTCGTGCGGTTTTCACGCGGGTACGGGCGGTTCATTGCCTGGGGACGCAGGCACCGCTGGATCTTCGTTGTGGCGCTGGTATGGGGGTTCGGCATCCCGACGTTCCTGCTGCCCGACAAGATCGCCGAAAGCAAGGACAGGGAGCTCTCCGTATGGGCCGAAGCCTACAACGGCATCATGGGGAGCCAGGCCGTTTCCGAACACCGTCCCGTGATCGACAAAGTCTTCGGGTCGTCGCTGCACCTGTTCCGCACCGCGACCAACCGGTACGATAATTTCCGCACGCCGGAGCAGAAACGCCTCTATGTCAGCGCGGGAATGGCCGAAGGGTGTACCGTCCAGCAGCTCAACGAGGTCGTGCGGCATATGGAAAACTACATCAGCCGTTTCGATCAGGTCGACATGTTCCGCACGCGCATCACCTCCTACGATAACGCACAGATCGAGATCACGTTCAAACCCGAATTCGAATACGGCCCGTTCCCGGCGATGCTCAAACAGGAGCTTACCTCCGCGGCGATCAACTTCGGCGGCGCGACCTGGTACATCCGGGGCATCGACGACAACACGTTCAACAACAACGTCGTCAACAACTACCGTTCGAACCAGTTCCGGCTCAAAGGCTACAATTACGACCAGCTCTCGGCCTATGCCGACGCGCTGATCGATACCCTGTCCCGGAACCGCCGCGTCTCCAATCCCGAGATCATGGACGGCAACGCATGGTCGCTGCCCCACAACGAATTCAACATCCGCTACGACGACGAACGAATCGCCGCCGCGGGGCTCGACGTGGCCGATTATTACGGGATGCTCAGTACGATGCTTTTCAGATCGCGGCTGTCGCCGGTTTACAATGGCGAGGAACTCCAGCAGGTCGTGCTCGAATCGGGTGACCGCGACCGTTTCGACCGCTGGCATGTGGCCAATGCCCAGGTACGCATCGACTCGCGGCAGACGAAACTCGCGGCGGTCGGATCCATCGAAAAACAGCGCACGGGCGTCTCCATCAGCCGCGACAGGCAGTCGTATCAGATATTGGTCGGGTACGATTTCATCGGGTCGTACGAACTTGGGAGGCGGCTGATCGAACGTACCGTCAAGCAATTCAACGAGGAGATTCTGCCCATCGGTTTTCGGGTCGATTCGCCGTCGTCCGGGTTCTGGCAGGAGGAGAAACAACTGCAGGTGTGGCTCATACTGCTGGTCGTCGCGATAATATATACCATGTGCGCCGTCATCTTCGAATCCCTGCGCAAACCCGTCGTCATCATCCTGATGATCCCCGTCTCGTTCATCGGGGTGTTCCTCACGTTCGGCTGGTCGGATTTCGTCTTCGACCAGGGCGGGTTCGCCGCTTTCGTCCTGCTGTGCGGTATTGTGGTCAACGCCGGCATCTACCTGATCAACGAGCAGAACAACTGGGCCGATGTTTCGCACCAGCATGGGATCCGGCTCTACCTGAAGGCGTATAACCACAAGATCATTCCCATCATGCTCACCATCCTGTCGACCGTGCTGGGCCTGGTGCCGTTCCTGTACGACGGCCCGGAGGAGGTTTTCTGGTTCGCATTCGCCATGGCCGCCATCAGCGGGACGTTGTTCTCGATCGTGGCCCTGGTCGTCTATCTGCCGGTTTTCCTGCCGATGCGGCGTAAAACCTGCAACCTGCCATGACGCGGTGCCCACATCCGCTCCTGCGTTATCCGCTGGCGTTTCTGTTCGTGGTCGCCGCCTGGTTCCTGCTGGTTCCTGCGCTCGACATGCCCGTGCAGGAGTTGCAGGGGAATGTCCTCCTGTCGCTACGGGCGACCGCGGCCCTGACAGCCCTGGCGGCCTGTTACTATCTGTGCTACCTGCCCCGCCTGTATGTGAACCGTACGGATATGTATGCGATCTTGTTCCTGGGCTGGGTTACGGCAGGCAGGTTCCTGTGGCCCGGGTTGGCTTCGGCGGTCAGGTATGACGAGTTGCTGCAGGCCGCGATGCTCTACGCCGCCTTGCGGATCATCTTTACGGCCGAGCGGCGGACAATGACACTCCTGCTCATGCTTTTATGCGTACTGGGCATTTATGAAGCATGGGTCGGCATCCGTCAGATCTACGGGTTCGCGCAGTCCAACCACGGGCTGTTCAGAATAACCGGCACGCTTTTCAACCCGGGCCCGTATGCGGGGTTCATCGCCCCCGTATTCGTGTGTGCCGCGGCCTGTGTCGCCAGATACCGGTTTGCCGAACGGGCGTTGCGAACGTGGGGCTCGCTGCGGCGCCTGCGTGCCGGAGTCCTGCTGTGGGGCGTGGCGCCTTACCTGCTCGGCTGGGTTGCGGCGCTGA
>ERZ791746.1971-NODE-1971-length-12561-cov-3.070206_pt1 | contig 12561 bp, 8 predicted proteins | sample MGYA00510038_ERZ791746 | MGnify/ENA primary metagenome ERZ791746 (study PRJEB30046, sample SAMN00792018) | human gut metagenome | study: EMG produced TPA metagenomics assembly of the A metagenome-wide association study of gut microbiota in type 2...
TGCCGAAGATCAGACAGAAGTCTACTGGGTTCATTTTACAGGTAGCGATGTAACAAATATATTACGCTCTTATGGATTGACCGATAGCAAAAAGGTATTTTACTGTGGTTCTGGTCCCTCCTATCAGAATCTTTTTCGTGCAATGATAAATGAATTACAGATGTGTAATGATCGTTATCAGGAAATGCTTGAAATGTATTTAAGACAAATTTTTATAAAACTGCAGCGATACTTTAATAAAAGCATAAGGATAGATAATTCCCGTGCTACAGAAGCTATTGACATGGCTATTGCCTATTTCAATGAACATTACAGTGAATCAATCAGCATTGAAGAATACGCTAAAAAAACACATGTAAGTACAAGCTGGTTTATACGCAATTTCAAACTTTATGTTGGTTCTACACCAATGCAATTCATTTTACAAAAACGCATTTGCAATGCAGAAGCCCTGCTCTTGAATACGGAATATAACATAAACGAAATTGCACAAATTGTTGGCTATGATAATTCTTTATATTTCAGCCGAATGTTCAAAAAGATAAAAGGCATATCTCCCTCAGAATACCGCAAAAATATATAATAAACTGCAACGGACAGAGAATATTTACATACTCTCTGCCCGTTGCAATTTTTGTCTATTTATTTTTTTATTTTGGCAAGTAATATCCCCCTTTGTGTTTTATAATGACAGCGTAAACAGAAAGGAGATGAACTTCCATGAAAAATAAACTTCACAACTTTATCGAAAATATACTTAGCTTTTATGCAACTTTCTTCACAAGAGGATTTTATCGTTTTTAAATACCATTCAATACTTTCCTCGATTCGCCCATCCTGTTTGTTGTAAAATAAAAATGTAGGTGATTGCAAAGCTGATTAATCTATGGAACGGAATATAAAAAAGCAACAGAAAATATGCAGCGTAGTTACTCAAAGAAAGCGTTTCCGTGGGATAATGCATGCATTGAATCCTTCCATTCAATTATCAAACGTGAATGGCTCAACCGCTTTAAAATTCGCGATTACAAGCAGGCATACCGTTTGATTTTCGAATATCTGGAAGCTTTCTACAATACGAAACGAATTCATAGCCATTGTAACTATATGTCACCAAATGAATTCGAACGAGTATATGAAAGAACACACACTGAGGCAGAGCTTCTGGCGGGTTAAAATGGGGAAAAATTTCTCATTTTAACTTGTACTAAATCTTGACATAGAACCACTTTTATGAACATTTCTTGGAACAATAATCTCATCGCCTGCCTTACAGACTGAAAGTACCATATTCTGTACTGCCTGCGTTGTTCCACCAACCATGAAAAAAGCATGCTCTGCACCAAACGCATCTGCCGTCAGCTCTTCTGCCTCTTTTATTACCGAAACCGGATGACAAAGGTTATCAAGCGGTTTCATTGAATTTACATCAATTCCCACACATCGTTCACCAAGTAAATCGACAAGTTCGGGATTGCCTCTGCCACGTTTATGTCCCGGAACATCAAACGGCACTATTCTTTTTTCCTGAATCTTTCGATAGCCTCATACAATGGAGCTGATGCCTGTCTTTTTAAATCCATTTCCTCTCTCCCTGCCATTATATTATCGCAACGGTTGCCAGATTTCCGTATAATACAAATTCTAAATTTTCGTAAAATACGGACTTTGGCTTGCTGCCAACGTAAAATGTGTGCTGTAAGGCACAAAAAGGCGTGATTAATTTTAAATTAATCACGCCTGTGGTATATTCAATCATTCTTTTATTAATCCCTGTACATGTACGTATACATATTACTTCATATATACAAAGCACTGAGATTCTGACCTTTCAGAGTTTATCCAAGTAAGTCACTGTTACCGCTCTTATTGACCGTTTCACAAGATGATATGCACCTTCACATGATAATTTTAAAAATCAACTTATAAAACTTGGGCTTCTAACCCAATCAATAATGTGTGTCCTTGTCACACTCGGCAACCGACCCGCCCGTCCGCAAGGCTTAACATGTAATATAACCATGTGGTCTGCATGTTGGATAACTCTTATCCAAATCTTTTTTTACTATAATATATCATTTTTTAATGTCAACAGAAAAATAAAATTTTACTCAGATTTTACTTTATTTTTGCATTATTATACATTATCTCAAAAGATATTCTATAATTGCAGCTGTAACTTTATCATTAAGTTTCATAGACATAATGTTTGATATAATAACATTTTTGTCCTCACCGGATGTAAATAATCTGTAAATACTTCTCTTGTCATTATTATCCATCTGTGCCTGCAGAAGAAAATCATATATTTTATCATTAACATTTTCACCGTTGTATACAAGATTGTTTTCTTCATTATCAGCAAATATTTCAAGCTCTGACGCACCATCACAGTTACATGTAACTGTCCATGTATTTGTTTTTATATCGTATTTGGCATTATCTGCATTTTCAAATCTTATACCACGTGCAAATCCTCTTAATATAAAACGGTACTTTCTGTTTCGTGGAATTACCGATAAGTCACCGCTTACATCTATGCTTATTTTTGCCTTATCTTCATTCCAGTCGAGCACAAACTCTGTCAAAGCATATTCGCCTTTTTCGTAGTCAAATCCATCTCCAGAATCTTCGTACATAACAAATGTATTTGATGCACCTGGACATATAACCACATCAACTTTTTTCGGATTAATAATATCATTACTGCCACATTCCGAAGCAAGCGGTATTATTGCACCTGCACGTCCAAGCACAGGAATACTTTGAAGATTTCTACATAAAATCTGACTTTTTCCATTTTTACCGCCATTGTATACATCACCGGTAAATATATCTGTCCATATTCCGGCTGGTATAAAACATTCCTCACCGCTTTTTTGTGAATCTTCATCAATCTTTGTTGTAACAGGACACACAAACATTTCACTACCAAGAAAATATTGATTTTTATAACTATATGCTTTCTCCTCAAATGGATAATAATAATACATTGGTATTATTACAGGAATATGCTCGCAATGACATCTGTAATTAAGTGTGTACATATATGGAATAAGTGCATGCCTGAATCTTAAAATCTTTTCCATATCACTGCAGTATGGCTCAGGATAATTCCATGGTTCTTTTCCACAGAACGGATTAGAGCTGCTGTGAAGCCTGTTTATCGGTGAAAACACACCAAACTGATACCATCTTAATGCAAGCTCGTTGTCTTTATATCCGTTCATATGACCGCCTATATCATGACTCCACCACGTATATCCCACATTTGATGCCGTTGCTGTAAAATAAGGCTGAAATTCAAGCGATTTCCATGTAACTATCGTATCTCCAGAAAATCCTATCGGATACCTATGGCTTCCAAGTCCGCCATACCTCGAAAGAATAAGTCCTCTTCTGCCTCTTTTTTCCATATCTTTAAAATGAAAATAATTAAGCATCCATAATGGGTCAATTCCGCTTGCTCCTCCGTTGTTGCCCTGCTGCCAGTCTATCCACCAGAAATCAACTCCAGCATTTTCATGTGGATGATGTACAAACTTAAAATACGCCTCAACAAACTCTTTGTTAGTCATATCAAACTCTATAGTTTTTTTACTGTCAGGATTAATTCCTAGATACTCTGCCATATCTTTATACATTTTTTCAAAATTCCGGATACCTGATGCCGGATGGACATTAAGTGTTACATGATAATTATGTTCATGCAACCATGACAAAAATCTTTCCGGATTCGGAAATAAATCATTATTCCATGTATATCCTGTCCATCCGCCGCCAGATTCCATCGGCACATCGACTATATGCCAGTCCATATCCATAACAGCAACGGAAAATGGTATATTTCTTTTTTCAAATTCCGTCAGCAGCTCAATGTAACTTTCTTCACTGTATTTCCAATACCTGCTCCACCAGTTTCCAAGAGCGTATCTTGGAAGAAGCGGAACAGCCCCCGATAATTTATAAAAATCACGCAGACACGCAAAATAATCACGCCCATATGCAAGATAATAAACATCAATCTCTTCATGTTTCCTTTTTGATGGCATATTTTCTTCATCAAACACAAACGATTTGCTGTCATCAAAAAACGTCCTTCCACTCTTATCCATAAGCCCGTATTCAAGTTCAACTTCCCCGTCAGCCCTGTCAAGAGTTCTCATTGTGCCTTTGAGATTATGCTCCCGAGGCGGAAAACTATACGTCTTTGCACCAAAATACCACCTTCCACCGTAATTGGTAAAATCATATTTTACATCTATAAAAAGTCCTTCTTCACTAAATTTCTTTTTATCGTATATCATATGAAATGCTTCTGTCTCTATCTCAAGGCGGTCGTCACTTTGTGTCACTGAATATTCCGGTACCGGAAATTCCCTGTTAAGCACAGTCTGCGTCTGTAAATCTTCAAACACACCAGTCTCTGAATATTCCATTCTCATCATAAACGGCGTAAGCACCGAAAAACGATATTTTTCCCCCTGAACAATACATGCTTTGTTACAACAACTTTTAGCCATTTTTTTCCTCCGTTATTAAAATAATCTTTACTTGAAGATTAACACAGTCAGTTATCTTCGTCTACGTAAATAAAAATCAAAAATGCAAATAATACAGAAAAAAAGCTCCAAAACCCTATCAATTTTAAAATCATTTCAGGGTTCTGGAACTCTCTTCTATAAATTATTTGTATTCTACATAGTCAACAGTAACATATCCTGCTTCTGTTTTTATGCTGTTATCATGGCATGCAAACATACCGCTCTTTACACCAACCCAGCGTCCTGCTTTTGCTTATTTTATGGCCGACTGCGGCGATTCCCCCTGCATACTTTGCTCCTTTTACATAACCTTCAAAAGAACAGTTTTTCAAGGAATTTTTCCGCCAAGGGGCAACTGCGCCCATTCGGTGACAGGTGCCACCTGTCACGGTGGAAGGAGAAAGTGAACTACCCAACTGAAAAGATATATCAGCAGAAAAGAAAAACAGTAATGTTCCATTAAGCCGCAGCAAACAGCTTGTTATCAAAAGGCAACGGCGAAATCACATTCACCGCCGCTGCCTTTTTTCTTTCTGCTGTGAAAGAGTTAAATCAAATTATTTTTTTACCGCTTGTGCTGTTTTTTTGACTGTTTGTTCCGTTTGAAGGCTCCTTTGGTTATTTGCTCATTTACTCTTTGTTAAGTTTGTAGCTACCGCCATCGGTTCCTGTACCGCCGATAAGTGTTAAGGCGGTTCCGTTTACCGAAAAGGTATAATCGCAATCGCGGACAATATCCTCTGTAAAATCGAGGATGAGCTTTTTACCCTTGACGGTGTAGGCATAAGAATATGTCACATCATCGGCAAGTAATTTGCCTGTACCGTCCTTTTCAAAAACATATTGCGTATGCTCATCATATCTCCAGGTGCCGACCAATTCATTTGATTTTTTACCGAATTGGGCAATAATTAAAATTACAGCTGCCGCAACAGTGATTATTATCGCCGCCGAAAGCATTGCTTTCTTCATGGTATTACGCTTTTTTTTACGCCGCTTATTCAGCGCAGCAAGCTTGCTGCCGTAGGCTTTATATAAATATTCTTTTGCCATAAAAACCCTCTCCATATAAAATTGCAGCGGCAGCGTATAGTTACGTTGCCGCCGCAATTCTTTTTATTTTGCTCGCTTTTTCTTTGATACTACGGTAGTGAAACCGAGAACAGCAAGTGAGAGCACTGCCGCAAAGCTCCAGACGGCAACCATGTTGTCATCTCCTGTTTTGGGAGATTCGTTCGGAATCTCGGACGCTTTCACCGTGAACTTTGCAGTTGCCGTTCCGCTTTCCGAAACGATTCCGAGCGTATGCTCACCGACGGAAAGTGTAGAAACAAAATTGTTATTCAAGGTAACTATAATGCTGCCTTCTGCCTTTGTATAATCCTTTTCATCAAGAGTTTTGCCGTCAAGCTCTACACGAATGAAATCGGCAAATGCCGCATTGGAACGGAATGTCAAGGATTTCTTCTCTCCGTTGTTTACGGTAGCATTATTGCCTTCTATGATCTCAGGAGGAAATTTTTGAATAACGGTTTCGCTAAGAGAAATCTCTTTTGTGCCGGCTACATCCGCAAAATATTTACCGCAGTTTTCGCAATAATAATACTTTATATTGCCTTGCTCCGTTACGGTAGCATCCTTTGCCTCTACTAATGTAAGTTTATGCTCAAGCATGGCAATTTCCGAACCGGTTGCAATTTTCTTATTACAATCGATGCACCATGTGTCACCGGTGTAGCCCTTTTCCTGCTCGGTAGCGGGCTTTGCATCCCGAATTTCGGTGTGCTTGTGGTTGGTTGCGCTACATCACCGTACTGCGCCTTGCAAACCTCACAAACTGCCTTACTTACACAAGTAGCCTCACCACCGCTGTGTGCCGCTTTGTCTATAACATTTCCGCAGCCGACAGTCTGACACTCCTTCCAATGATCGTGTTCATTGGTAGTCCAGACAGATGCGGGATTATGAGCATTCTTCGCAATGGACTGTCCGTCTGCGATTTTCTCATTACAATCGCTGCAATAAATATCGCCGGTATAGCCCTCCTCAAAGCAGGTGGCTTCCTTTTGGTTCTTTAGATATGTTGTGCCCTTATGATTGTTTGCGTCAAGCGGTCCGTAAGAATGTCCGCATTCAGAGCATTCGGCCGGGGATTTGCAGGTTGCCTCACCGCCGTTGTGCGCCGTAATATCAAACTTTGTGCCGAAATAACAGGTATGCCAATGATTTGTGCCGTCGGATTCCCACTTGCCGTCAACATCGGTATGATTGCCGGTTGAGGAAATTTCACTGCCTGATTCGATTTTAGTGTTACAGTCGGTGCACCATTTGTCGCCGGTATAGCCGGCTTCACAGCAGGTGGGATCGGTTGCGCCGCGAATTTCGGTGTTCTTGTGGTTGGTTGCGTCTACATCACCGTACTCAATCTTGCATACCTCGCAGATAGCCTTGTTCACACAGGTGGCCTCACCGCCGGTATGTGCCGTTACATCAAACTTGGTTCCAAAGTAGCAGGTATGCCAGTGATTTTCACCATCGCTTTCCCACTTTCCGTCAACATCGGTATGATTACCGGTTGCAGGAATTTCAGCTCCGCTTGAAATCAAGGCATTGCAATCGGTGCAGTAGGTGTCGCCGGTGTAGCCCTTTTCGCAGCAAGTGGCGTCTTTTGCACCACGCACTTCGGTGTGTTTGTGGTTGGTTGCGTCTACATCACCGTACTCAATCTTGCATACCTCGCAGATAGCCTTGTTCACACAGGTGGCTTCTCCACCGGAATGATGTGCTTTATCAATGATATTGCCGCAGCCGACAGTCTGACACTCTTTCCAGTGATCGGTTTCATCCGTTGTCCAAACCGACGCAGGGTTATGAGCGTTTTTCGCAATAGATGTTCCTCTTTCTATCTCATGATTGCAGGTAGAGCAATAAGTATCGCCGGTATAGCCTTCTGCGTAGCAGGTGGCTTCCTTTTGTCCCACTAAATATGTATTGCCGATATGATTTGAAAAATCCTTCTCACCGTATTCAAATGTCTCGGAGGATTTTTCATCACAAACAAGGCAGCTTTTGTAATATACTGCGGGGCTTTGGCAGGTCGCAGCCGATTTAAGATACATTTTGCTAACCGTTTCGGTAAACTTATGGTTGCCAAGCTCACCGTATTCCTGCCCGCATCCATCACAAACCGCTTTTTTTTGGCAAGTCGCATTGCCGCCGGAATGTGTGTGCGCCTTGACTGTCAGCGCGGCAGAAACGGCGCTTGCTAAGTAGTTGTCGGTTTCCTTGTAGCGCACATAGTAGGTACCGGGGGCGACCCTGGTGCTACCATTGTCGCAAGTGATCCAGCCGGTGGTGGCATTGGCAGAAATGTTATACTCCATGTCCTCGGCGGTGTTCTTAATCTCGCCGGTGCCGCTGTTCTTAATATCCCCTTTGGTTGTCAGACCGGTAGGAGCCGTCTGCGTAGCCTTATCAATGATATAGGTCACACTGACAGTGACATTGCCAAGGGTAATGCCGGCCGTGTATGTGCCCGCATTCACAGGGGCAGCCGACAGTGCATTGCCGTCCTTGACCGCATACGCGACGGATGGGGCTTTGCCGAACCAGCCTACACTTTCTACTTTCGCATTTTCATCTTTTCCATCGTTAAATTTTGTTTTTTCGGGTTTCTGAATGGTCACGCTGCCGCCGCTGAAATCGTTACCGTTATTATTCGAACAATTTTTGCAGGTTGCGGTAATGGTATCACCGCTTGCGGTGTAAGTCCAGTTATGCACATGGGTAACCATTTTCAGTTCACTGCCGTTCAACTTGGCCACATATCCGTCGGTATCGGAGATGAAGTAGTCGGATGGGGTTTTGTCACTTATATTGGCATTCCAGCCGGAGGTGAACGGGTAATCGCCATAGTCTCCGCTCACAGTCACGCCGAGCTGCGCACCCTCGGACAATTTGTCGGTGCCAATGGTGATGGTCTTGCCGGTGGGAAGATAGACATTGTTCTTCGTGTCGCCGGTGAACTTGCCGTCTGCGCCCTTTGTGCCGCCCTTGGTATTGTCGGTGACGGTCACCTCGCCGCTGACGGTGAAGATACCGCTGCCCACACACACGCCGCCGCCGAAGGTTGATATGTAATCAGATTTGTATGCATTGTTGCCGGTGATGCTGCCGCCGGACATCTTGAATTCATTGACCGTATACACGCCGCCGCCATAGGCGGCATTGTTGCCGGTGATGCTGCCGCCGGTCATCTCGAAGGTGCTGCTGCTGCCAACTACATACACGCCGCCGCCGTTTTCGGTGGCATTATTGCCGGTGATGGAGGGGATGTTTTGGCCGTCGGCGGACGCGGACATGGTGAATTTTCCGCAGTCCACACACACGCCGCCGCCTCTGTCGGCGGTGTTGGCATCATTCTCATTCGTGCCGCCGATGCTGCCGCCGGTCATCTTGAAGGTGCTGCTGCTGCCGACTACATACACGCCGCCGCCGTTTTCGGTGGCATTATTGCCGGTGATGGAGGGGATGTTTTGGCCGTCGGCGGACGCGGACATGGTGAAGCTACCTTTGCCGGTCACATACACGCCGCCGCCTCTGTTGGTTTCGTTGCCGGTGATGCTGCCGCCGGTCATCTCGAAGTTGGCCTTCGCATATACGCCGCCGCCGCCATAGGTGGCCGTGTTGGTCTCACCCGTTTTCGTGCCGCCGATGGTGCCGCCGGACATGGTGAATCCGCCGCCGTCCACATACACGCCGCCGCCATAGCTGTTGGCGGTGTTGCCGGTAATGCTGCCGCCGTACATATTGAATGATGAATTGCTGCCGCTCTTATACACGCCGCCGCCATCGCCGGTGGCACGATTGCCGGTGATGCTGCCGCCGTACATATTGAAGGTGCCGCTGCCGCTGTACACATACACGCCTCTGCCGGTCTTGCTGCTTGCATGGGTGATCGTGCCGACGCCCTTGCAGTCGGTGAGGGTGAAGCTGCCGCCGGTCATATAGATGGCATCCATTCCGTCTGCGGCCGTGATTTTGTGCCCGTTGAGACAGAGGGTGACATTGTTCTCAATCTTAATGGTATACTCCGGGCTAATGTCACTGCCGAGGTAGTAAGTGCCAGTAGGAAGTATGTAGAATGTATCGTTACTGCCTTTTGTCGGTGCCCAGGATTTGTCGCCTATTTTCAGCGTGTTGCCTTCCTGCTTAATCTCCTTTTCAAATGTGGTCTTGTAGGTTTCGTTTTCGTGACCGCTGCCGTTACAGGTGCTGCCCCCGCAAAGGTAGTGGGTGTGCCCGGTTGTTGTTTCCGCCCACACCGTGGCCGGAACTAAACCAAACACCATGCACAAGCATAGAAATACACTTAATAATCTTTTCTTCATAGCGGTATTCTCCTTTTTGCATTGAACTTGCATTATTCTTTCTTCTACGATATATTATATTGTAAATCGTACCTTAGGGGACGAGTCAATAACTTTTACAGAAATTTGGTGAAATAATGATGAAAAAACACGATAACAGCCTATTTCAAATCGGAGAAGTTACAAAAATACTCGGAGTCACCCGCAAGGCACTGCTTGTATACGAAAATATGGGACTTCTGACACCGGCGGTAAAGGACGAAACCAACGGCTTTCGCTATTATTCGGCAGACAACATGACGCAGATCCGCTCTATCCGTTCGCTACAGGCGCTCGGTCTTTCCTTAAAGGAGGTAGCGGAATATTACTACGACACCGAAAATATGGATAAGCTTTTAGATAAGCTTTATGAGCTGCGGAAAATGCTGGACAGAAATATTCAGATGCTTCAGGTGCGTTCGGCAAAGCAAGGCGATTTCACAGTGCATAAAACCGTTCTGCCGCGTCAGGTGTGCTTTTGTCGGGAATATCGGTGTAAAGATGTTGCCGAGGCAGCTATTAAACTGCGGGACACCTACATTGCCGCCGCCAGAACCGGAAAAATGTCCATGGCGGCACGTATGTTCACCGTGCGCATGACGGATGACCTGGGTATTCTTGATTTGATGTGCTGTATTCCGGTGGACGAGAGCTTTGACGGGGTCGAGCGCATGGAATTTGACGAAACGCACGCCTTGTGCATCTACTATCGCGGACCGTATGAAGGAACTGCCGAAGCCATGCGGGTGCTGATGGAACATGTGAGCAAAAACGGCATTAAACCCGCAGGACGGTTGCGCTCCGTTTATTTAGAGGGACCACCCAACCGAGGCGATAACAGTGCCGATTATATTACTCAAATCGCTGTGCCGATTAAGAAATTCGAGAAGGTGTAATTGCCGGCTGACAATGCCGTAATAACAGTCAAATATGAAATCACAACAAGCAATCCCGATAAGGAGAAGCCTTGTCATCTAAACAAGGTTCTCGGCAGAAATAAACTATCCTTTTTAAGCACAGCGGATATTCATTCGCTGTGCTTTTTTGGTCTAATCCCGCCATGTGTAAGCATTCGACGCCTGAAACAGACAAAATTTGCTCCATTCTACCTAACCCGACAAATTTTTTACCGAATGCAATGTATACTGTGTATATCAAACTTATGCGCTCTTCACAGTTGCTCTTGCATCGGATAGAATAAAATCAATGAATCCCCCATACAGCGAGGTAGTTATGAAAACAAGGAGATGTCCCTAACAACCGTGTACACTTTCAAAACATAAGGCACACAGCCGTCATAACAAGACGGTTTTTCTGTCTGCGTCCGCAAGCGGTCGTACTATGCCACAAAGCATAGTGCGGCCGTTTTTTGTTTCTCGCGAACAAATAAATCCATACAGGAGGTGACCCCGATGTATCTTCCGGAAAAAGAATTCGAAGAAATGCAAAATAACGCTCTGCCATAGGTACGGCGCCCTGCCGTTCCTTAACAACAAGGTGAAACGATGGGAAAATACATAGGAAAGACACAGGTGTTGAAATAGCAAAGGCTGTTTGCAAAAAGCACCTTGCTGCGCAACAAAAACACCTCTCTTTTTTTGACCCTCGCGGTCGACAAAATTCCAAAACAAACCGTAAAAACGCCAACAAACACTACCTTATAGTCAGCCGGTCCAATAGGAAAACCTGCAACAATGCCTCCTGCGTTGCCATCCGTTGATATGAATACCGAATTCTTAATCTGCAGATTCTTTATCGTTCCATAATTATATAACGCGAAACCCTGCGGTCCGCTTCCGTTCGCATACAGTCCACTGATAGAATGATTGTTACCATCAAATACAAGCTTTTGGTTATTGTATGGATATCCAGATGTTCTGAACACCTCGTCCCACATCCTAATGTCATCCATCTTCGCAACAGGAGTACCATCCTCCTGAATCAATGTTCCTTCATTTACTACGATATCTGCTGTAAGCCTTGCACCCTTTGTATAAACTGTCTGTGCATTATCTGCGTAGGCATATAGTTGTCCGGCATTACTGATCTCGTAGACTCCATCTGTTTCATTGTAATGTGGTTTTTCATAATAATCACATCCGGCATTGGTACAGAAGCCATTCTTGACATTGTGATGTGCCTCGCTTGCATCATTGGTATATCCGGTACACCCCTTATAAACCTTATACTTGTCAGATGCACAGGGATTTGGGAGCGAATTTTCCGAAGATAAATTCTGTCCCCATGTAGCAGATGACTGATTTAACAAATACGCAGCCTCACCATTATAAAAGGATTCCTTGGGTAAAAAGGTTTCTCCATCAAATGAGTGATCCCCAAAAAAATGTTGTACTAGTATCAGAGCACCCATAGCAAGAACTCCAGGACATCGTATCATTCGAATAGTTTCAAAAGGTAGAAGAATTTGCATACGTTGATTATAATCATGTTCGTCCACACAGTTATAATGGTTATCGAACCCCATATGAAGCAAGGACGGCAGCATAAATTGATAAGCACTATTTTTTTAGCCACAAGTGTTACAAAAAAGCTTGACCACAACACTCTTATAAAGTATTTCTTTTTAAAATTTATCATTAGTCTTTATA
>ERZ791746.1972-NODE-1972-length-12554-cov-4.717097_pt1 | contig 12554 bp, 12 predicted proteins | sample MGYA00510038_ERZ791746 | MGnify/ENA primary metagenome ERZ791746 (study PRJEB30046, sample SAMN00792018) | human gut metagenome | study: EMG produced TPA metagenomics assembly of the A metagenome-wide association study of gut microbiota in type 2...
GCCGCCTCGCGGGCGATGTCGGCAGCGCTCATGCCGGCGTCGCGCATACGGCAGGCCGCGAGCACCTGTAGGCCGATGCCGGTTGAGAGGCTCTTGCCGTCGATGACGTAGACGCCCTCCATATCAGCCGCCGCTGCGTTCGCGTTCTCGTAGGCGGAGGAGAGCGCGCTGCCCAGGTTGAAGTGGATCACCTGCGAGCCGTCGGCCACAAGCTCGGCAAAGTGTTGCCGGTAGGCCTCCGGCGAGCAGGCGCCGGTTTGGGGCAGCGACTTGTCCTCGTAGAAGCCGTCGAACAGCACCTGGGGCGTGATGTCGATGTTGTCCAAATGGTCGCGCCCGCGAAACTCAATATGGAACGGGAAGCTGCGAACCTGGTGGCGCTCCCGCTGCTCCGGCGACAAATCGCACGTGCTGTCCGCGCTGATGATGACGTTAGGCATGGCCATTCCCTTCAAAGGGGTTAAAAGCTGGAATGCATTGTAGCGCTATTGCGGGCAGTGGGCGTTATAAAAGCATTTCCGGCCATCTTGTTTTGCCGTATCGCGTCTTTAGGATCACCGTCGTGGGCCATGCTACAATGGCTGAACCGTTTTGCGCGAATTGAAGGAGGTCGTTTCATGGTTGAGATCGCTGATCTGCGCGATTGTGCCCCGAGCGGCCTTTTCTATGGAGGACGCGCGGGACAGAAGGAGGGCATTCTCATCGAAGGGGAGCCCTGGATTGCCAAGTATCCGCGCACGACGCGTGATTTGGCGGGCAAGCACCTGCCATCGTACACCTCAAGCCCGGTTTCCGAGTATCTGGGTTCGCATATTTACGGGCTTTTGGGCATTCCCGTTCACGAGACGATGCTGGGATATCGGGCCGGGAAGATCGTCTGTGCCTGCCGCGACTTCACCTTCCCGAACGCGCGGCTCTTCGAGTTCAAGGAGATCAAGAACGCCCTTTCCGACGACGATGCCGGCTTCGGTTCTGCGCCGTCGGACGGGGAGGTCGTTCTGCTCGGCGACGTGCTCGCCGCCATTAAGTGCTTTGCGGCAGCCGTGGATATGGAGGCCATCGACACGCTCATCGACAGCGTGCCCGAGGAGGCCTACGGTGTCGTGCTCCTATCGGAGTCAATGCGCGAGGAGCACAAGCGCCTTCTGAGAAAGCGTCTCGAAGAGGGTATTCTTCCGCTTCTGTAGGCCGAAGGGCGCCGATGCTGTTTCCGGGGAGGCTCCGAGTTTCAGCGGCTTCTTCGTTTCGTATTAGCTAGAACATCCTTAGCGATGATCAATTATACTGATTTGAGCAATAACGGGATGCGCAGAAGGAGCTATCTTGGCTATGGACGAGCTCGAATTCGAAGGACGGTTGTACCGCAAGACAAAGTGCGGATGGGTCGATAGCGGTTCCTGCAGGGTTAATGATGCGGTAGCGCGCAAATTAGACAAAGTCTTTTACGGGAAAGAATCGTCTTCGGCAAGTATCAAGGAGCTTTTTGCCCGGGCAAAACAGGCAAATCGAATGCAGGATTACCTGAATGCCGAAAGGATTTGCCTAGAAATACTCAAGCAAAAAGACTTGCCCCAGGAAGAAGCTCAAGGGGCGATCGCGATGCTGTTCTCTGCATTACGAGCGCAGTCGTCTTCTGCCGGCATATCGCTTCAGGTAATTAAGTTGGCGGAGGGCTTTGCCTTGCAATATGGAAGTTGCGTATTAGTGGGGCCAGCGGGAATTTCCTTGGCGGCTGCATATTTGGATAGAGCTGACGCCCTAAAAAACCAAGAAGCTTTTGAGGTGGCCAGAGAAAATGCGATTCTGGGTCGCGATTGCTTCTGGCGCGCAATGAGTGGTCGTCCTTTTAACCCCTATTCCTCCAATCTATTCCATAGGATGAAGGTTCTCTGCGATGAATTAGGCATTGAAGTAAGCAAGAAGGCAGAGAATAGATGGAGCGATCAGCCTTTTAGCGAATAAGGTAGAATAGCCAAAACCTCTTGTCAGCGTGAGGAGAACGCGGTGGGACAGTTTCGGTACGGAGTGGTTAAGATCAACGAAGAATTCTTCGAAGACGTCGTTGTCGAGCATTTGGTGGAAGAGCTCGGATATGAGCATCTTTATGGCCCAGATGTTGAGCGCACCGATGATCGCTATAGAGACGTTTTTCTGCCAAGGGTTTTGGCCGATGCGCTGCAGCGCATCAATCCGGTCCTTCCAAGAGTTGCCGTTGAAGAAGCCGTCAGGAAGCTGAACGACATCGATGCGGGTTCGCTTGAGCAACAAAACGAAATCTTTAATGGCTATCTGCAAAATGGGGTAGAGGTACATTTTTTTGACGGGAGGGAAGATCGCGACGACATAGTTTACCTGCTCGACTACTCTAATCCCGACAACAACGACTTCCATGTTGTGAACCAATGGACTTTTGTGGAGCACTCCGAGAAGCGTCCCGATGTGATTGTTTTCGTGAACGGCATGCCGCTTGTGTTGTTCGAGCTTAAGAGCCCTTCTCGAGAGGAAACAGATGCATCTGAGGCGTACCTTCAATTGCGAAATTACATGAAGCACGTCCCCTCGTTGTTCATCCCCAATGTTTTCTGCGTCATGAGCGATATGAGCGAGACCCGGGTTGGAACGATTACCGCCGACGAAGATCGCTATGTGGCTTGGAAGTCCGCGGATGGCGATTACTCCCAAACTCGCGCTGCAGGTTGGAGTACCATGCTCGATGGGATGCTACGCAAGGATCGGCTTCTCGACCTCGTTAAGAACTTCGTTTGTTTTAACAACAATGCGGGCGGCTCGGTCAAAATTCTCTCTGCCTATCACCAGTACTTTGCCGTAAAGAAGGCGGTCGCCCGTGCTAGAGAAGCGATCGAAGGCGATGGCAAGATCGGCGTTTTTTGGCATACGCAAGGATCAGGGAAATCCCTCTCAATGGTGTTCTTCGCCCATTTGTTACAAGACGCTCTTGATAGCCCCACCATTGTTGTGATTACTGATCGGAATGATTTAGACGATCAGCTCTTCGGCCAATTCTCGCGCTGCGCGTCATTCCTCCGCCAAACTGCTGTGCAGGCAGAAAGCCGCAGGCATCTCAAAGAGCTGCTGGTCGGGCGAGAAGCGAATGGCATTATCTTCACTACTATGCAGAAGTTCATGGATGGCGACGAGCCTCTTTGCGACCGAAGCAATGTCGTTGTTATGGTGGACGAGGCTCATCGCGGGCAGTATGGACTGACTGAAAAAATAGATGCCGAGGGCAATATATCCATTGGGGCCGCGCGCATTGTCCGAAAGGCGCTTCCGAACGCATCCTATATTGGCTTTACTGGTACGCCCATTTCTACGCAAGATAGAAGTACGCGGGAAATTTTCGGCGACTATATCGATGTATACGACATGACGCAGGCGGTTGAGGACAATGCGACGCGTCCCGTGTACTACGAGAGTCGCGTTGTGGCCCTTAAGCTCGATCCCGAAACGCTCGGTACCTTGGATGCCGTTTACAGCGAATTCGCCAACGAAGCCGACGAGGTGACGCTCGCGAAAAGCAAACGCGACTTGGGCGGAATGGATGCCATTTTCGGTGCTCCGGAGACTATTGATGCTCTTTGTGAAGACATAATTGACCATTACGAGAACAACCGCGCTGATGTTCTTGCTGGAAAAGCACTAGTGGTTGCTTATAGCAGGACGATCGCCATGAAGATCTACGAGCGCATGATGGAGTTGCGTCCCGATTGGACGGACAAGCTTGGCGTAGTCATGACCATGGGGAACCAAGACCCCGAAGAATGGTTCAGCGTATGCGGAGGGGCCACGCATAAAAAAGAGATGGAGCGCAAGTTCAAGGATGAGAACGACCCGCTGAAGATCGCCATCGTTGTTGATATGTGGCTCACTGGCTTCGATGTGCCCAGTCTTGCCACGATGTACGTTTTCAAGCCGATGAAAGGTCACAACCTCATGCAGGCCATCGCGCGCGTGAATCGTGTTTGCCGGGGCAAAGAAGGCGGTCTAGTTGTCGATTACATTGGTATCGCCCGTGCGCTCAAGCAAGCCATGAGGGATTACACCAACCGAGACCAGCGCAACTATGGCGATATGGATGTGTCGGCCACAGCCTATCCCCGTTTTTTGGAAAAGCTCGATGTGTGCCGTGATTTGCTTTATGGGTTCAATTACGAGGAGATGGTTTTCTCCGGTAGTAAGGCGCAGTTGGCTGAAGCAATTTCCGAAGGGACCAACTGGCTGCTTGAGCCTGATCGACATGAGGATAGGGAAGAATTCTTAAAGCAGTGTCAGCTCATGAATCAAGCGCTCTCGCTTTGCAAAAGTCTTGTAAGTGAAAAGGATCAGCACGAAGCGGCGTACATGAGCGTGCTTCGCGTACAAGTGCTAAGGCTAACGGGGCGTAAGTCGTCAAGTGGCAGAGGGATGACCTATAAAGAGTTCAACCAAAAAGTCAGCGCTATTCTTGAGCAGGCCGTGCATGCTGAAGGGGTTATCGACCTTTTCGAAGAGGACAGCGTTGAGATCTCGCTTTTTGACGAGGCCTTTCTGGAAGAGCTCTCCCACATGAAGCAAAGAAACATCGCTGTGGAGAGTTTGAAGCGGCTTATCAAAGAGCAGGTGAAGGCCTACCAAAAAACCAGTGTAGTAAAGGCAGCGAAGTTCAGTGAGATGCTGCAGAGCACACTAAACGCTTACTTGAACGGAATGCTTACGAATGCCCAGGTCATCGAAGAGCTCGTGAAGATGGCCAAAGAAATGATGCAGGATCGTTCAGAAGCCGAAGCGCTGGGATTGACCGATGAAGAGATGGCTTTTTATGATGCCATCACTAAGCCGCAAGCGGTAAAGGACTTCTACGATAATGACCAGCTTGTGGCCATTACACGAGAGCTTACTGAGGCTATGCGGAGCAGCGCCACTATTGATTGGCAGCGTAAAGAGAATGCTCGTGCGGGAATGAGACGAGCTATTAAGCGACTGCTCCGAAAATACAAGTACCCTCCTGAGGGAGTGGACGATGCCATGGAGACGGTTATGGCACAATGTGAGCTGTGGGCCGACACGAAGATTTACGAATAGGAATGCGAATGGCTAAAAAAGAGAACACGCAGGAAATCGGTTTCGAGCAACAGATTTGGAAAGCCGCCGACAAGCTGCGTGGCAATCTGGATGCATCGGAATACAAAAGCGTTGTATTGGGACTTATCTTCCTGAAGTACATCTCTGATAAATTCGAAGAGCGTTATTTGGAATTGCTCGAAGAGGGCGACGGGTTTGAAGAAGACCGTGACGAGTACACCTATCAAAGCATCTTTTTCGTGCCCCCTCAGGCGCGCTGGTCGACGATTGCGGCACAGGCTCATACACCGGAGATTGGCAAAGTGATCGATGAGGCGATGCGTCAAATTGAATACGAGAATCCGAAGTTGAAGGGTGTGCTACCTAAGAATTTTGCGAGGCAGGAGTTGGATAAGCGGCGCTTAGGCGATGTGGTTGATCTATTCGCGAATGTGAGAATGGCTGAGAGGGGCGACACTCGAGATATTCTTGGCCGCACCTATGAGTACTGCCTCTCGAAGTTTGCCGAGCAGGAGGGAAAGAACGCCGGAGAGTTCTACACCCCAACCTGTATTGTCCGAACGCTGGTTGAGGTTATCCAACCCTATCATGGCCGCGTGTACGATCCGTGCTGCGGATCCGGTGGTATGTTCGTGCAGTCGACCGATTTCGTGAAGCATCACGCCGGCAAGATCAACGACCTGTCTATCTACGGCCAGGAAAGCAATCCCACTACCTGGAAAATGGCCACGATGAACCTTGCCATACGGGGCATCGAGGCCGATTTGGGGCAGTTCAATGCCGATACGTTTTTCAAGGACTGCCACAAGGACAAGCGCTTCGATTTCATTCTGGCAAACCCGCCCTTCAACATGAAGGAGTGGGGTGGAGATCAATTGAAGGATGATCGTCGCTGGAAGTATGGCGTACCGCCTGAGAGTAATGCCAACTTCGCGTGGCTACAGCATTTGATTTACCATCTGTACGAAGATCATGGCCGAATAGGCATGGTACTTGCTAATGGCTCTCTCTCCTCTCAGACCAACAACGAAGGAGATATTCGCCGCGCTATAGTCGAAGATGATCTCGTAGAAGGCATCATTGCTATGCCGACGCAGCTGTTTTATCGTACGCAAATTCCGGTATCGCTGTGGATTCTTGACAGGCAGAAAAAGCGCCCTGGGAAAACGCTATTTATTGACGCCCGCAACATGGGGACGATGGTAACCAGAAGTCTCCGTGAGTTTACGGCTGACGATATCGCCAAGGTTGCTGATGCGTTTAATGCTTTCCGGGATGGCACTTTAGAGAACGAGAAGGGCTTTTGTGCGGCTGTTTCAACTGATGACATTGCCAAGCAAGACTACGTGCTTACGCCAGGTCGCTATGTCGGAATTGCCGAAGTTGAAGACGATGGGGAGCCCTTCGAAGAGAAAATGACCCGACTCACCAAGGAGCTCGGGGAAATGTTCGAAGAGTCCAACCGCCTACAAGAGCAAATTAAAAAGAACCTGGAGGCGATCGGCTTTGGAATGTAAAACACTGAGTGATATCTGCTTGAGAATCTGTTCGGGCGGAACGCCCAAACGTAGCTGCCGAGAGTATTACGATGACGGTACTATCCCTTGGTTGAATACCGCTGAGGTAAACTTCAATCGAATTAGATCAACCGCATCCCATATCACAGAGCAAGGGCTAGACAATTCGTCCGCGAGATGGGTGCCTAAGGATACCGTCATTGTGGCGATGTATGGTGCAACAGCTGGACGGGTGGCTATTGCGGGAATACCTCTTACTACGAATCAGGCATGTTGCAATCTTGTGATTGACTGCGCGCTTGCGGATCCGAAATATGTGTACTACTGGTTGAAAAATAAGTATTGTGAGATTGCTGGGCTTGCCAACGGTGGCGCCCAGCAGAATTTGAGCGTAAACGTCCTAAAAGAAGTGGAGATTGTCCTTCCGGCGCTATCTGTGCAGCGTGCTGTTGCGGACTACTTAGCAGTGCTAGACGAAAAGATCGAGCTCAACTCTCGGATAAATGACCATTTACTCGAAATAGCACTCTCTGAATACAAGGATCTGTCACAGCAGAGCATCAGCAAACGCACATTGCAAGACTGTACTTCTCTACTGTGTCGCGGCGGTGCGCCCAAGTATTGCGAAAAAGGAGAATTCCGCGCGTTGAATCAGCGTTGTATTCGCAACCATAAGATTGCTGATGAGAACGCCAGAAGAATCGCAAGACCTAAATCTACTGAGAGACTTCTACGCTATGGAGACATTCTTATCTGCTCAACAGGCACTGGAACATTAGGAAGGTCGGCGCAGGTATTGTTTCACGATGAGCAGATGACCGCTGACTCACATGTAACGATAGTACGGCCTGCACATGAGGCGCTGATAGAATACTTGGGCTGCTGGGCGCTTTTGTCGGAAGACCAGTTTGAGTTAATGGCTAAGGGAAGCACTGGGCAAACAGAACTGCCGCGTACCGAGCTTGCTGAACTAGAGATCAGACTTCCCGATGCAGCCTCTTTGGACGACTTCTCTGGGAAAACCAAACCTCTATTCGAGGCCACCCAAAGCAATATTAGAGAAAACCAGAGCCTGGAGCGCCTTCGCGACGCTCTTCTCCCCAAGCTCATGTCCGGCGAGATTGACATTTCGCGGATCGATCTCAAGCAGCTAAATGGTCATTTATCCGAGAGTTGATGGCTAGCTGTTGTTGGATGGGCCTCAAAATCCGGACAATCGCTTCCTGGAGTTGGCGGTTATGTTTTTGGATGGGGTAGTCTAGCAGTGCATTCTTGTCACCGCGAGGCATCTTCGTCCCTTTTGCTGTTGCGGAAGCATAATCGAAAAACGTATCATTGCATAATAGCCAATATAAATACTCGCTTGAGCAATATTCGTTTGGCGTAAAAACCAAGATGTCATTCGAGCAACCGCCGTCTCGATCTGCAAGCCAAATCTTTTTAAAATAGGGACGAATGTTGGAAACAAGGATGTCGTCTTTAAGATAGCGAGTAACTTTGCCATGCGCAGGAGGTATCGAGAAACGAAAGATGCCTTTTTTGTTCGAAGCCATACCATCGGTCGACACATAAGAATTACTTTGTAAGCTCCGAGGGTCTATTTTATCTTTTCTGTATGAGCATATTGTTTTGAGTGTGGGCATCATAGTGGTGCCTTTCGAGAAAGTTTGTGGCTGGCCGCTTCGGGTGTTAAAGATGGCTCACCCTCCAAGATGCAGTTTGTGTATATCGAAAAAAGAGTCAGCAGGAACTGATCCTCCAAATGAGAAATCTCTTCTCCTGCCCAGCATCCCGGGCATCCATAAATATCGGTGCTTGATGGAGCCGTGTAGATCGCTATGTATTGCGCTTCGACGGATAAAGCCCAGCAACAAAAAGCCTCAGAGCATGCTCTGAGATTCAGCTCATCCGCCAACGCATTCAGAACCGGGAGGTCTTTTGCAATCTTTGTGTGATTGCTAAGCATGTCTGTGATCCTGCTCGTGGCCTCAAAGGAGCTTTCCGGCACCTTCAGTGCTCCATATTGATTTAAAGTACGTTCCATGTACTGGTCAAACATATAAAAAAGGTTAGCGTCAGCAGGAAACCTCACCTTTAATATCTGCCGAAATTTCTCGAGGCAGTTCCGATATAGGTCTTCGTGTTTGACTGGATTGAGTGACCAATCACTCAAGTCGATGATTGCGCGTTGCATTTCTCGAGAACAACTGCAGAACTCGCGATACATTTCCCGGTGATACGGAAAAGTGCAATCGTGCATGGCCGCGATGGCGCAGAGCGGTATAAGCCCTCGGTCAGCGTAATACCGAGAGATAAAAGCTGCGGCATTGCTCTCGATTTGCTCGCGCTGGCGTTGTGCCTCCCTATCGCGCATTTCTTGATCAAGTGCGTTGATTGCCCTGTCCTGCCTGCATTGGCGCCAGTAGATGAAAGCAGATAGCATCAGGGGCGGGATTGCGCATCCGATAGTCACCCAGTCAGAAATGCTTAGCATGGAAATCCTCGATTACTAACAGGCTGGCGTCAGGGCGTGCGAAGTGTTTTGGTGAAGCTTTATCAATCCAGATACCTTCTATGCGATGCCTTTACGTTGTTCTGACTTACCATAGCATAGTGCATGGTGGTGTCTATTTTCGCATGACCGAGAAGTTTTTGCACTTGCTCAATGGGCATCCCTTTGCCAATGGCATATGTGGCGAGAGTGCGTCGAAACTTGTGGGGATGCACGCGGTGCATGTCAAGGCGCTGTCCGATTTTACGAAGTCGCAGCTCTATGGCACCTATGGTCAGACGATCATGGGGCTTTGAAAGCGTTACGAAAAGAGCCGGATTACAATCCGTTCGGTGTTGCAGGTAATCTTCAAGATGTAATTTTGCCCGCGCATCAAAGTAGACCATACGTTGTTTGTTTCCTTTTCCAAGAACAATGCACTCTCTTTCGTTTAGATTAATATCTTCCCGATTGAGCTTGACGAGTTCTCCGACTCGCATTCCCGTTGAGGCAAGGAGGTCGACGAGGGCTAGGTCGCGGCGATTGAGGCAGTTTTCGCGGATGGTTTCGAGATCTTCGTCAGAAAAGGTTTCCTTGATAACTAAGGCCACCTTCACGCGATGAATGCGTCTAACGGGACTTTTGACGATATAATCTTCCTCTTCGAGCCATGAAAAGAAACTGGACATGATGCGTCTTATATTGTCGATGGTAACCTTGCTTGATCCACGCTCGCGCTCGTATTTGGTCAGGTAGCTACGCAAGTCTGTCGTTTCTACTTGGGTGAATGGCATTTGAAGGGATGCCTGAAGCCTTTCTAGGGTATTGCGGTAGTAGTCCAGGGTCTTGAGAGAGCATCCTTCGACTTGCTTTGCTTCGATGAAGGCGGCAATGAGGTTTTCGTTGCGCTTAGTTTCCGTTGGCTTAGATTGAGAGAAGGTGCATTTGAGTACTTCGCGCAGCTTTTTCATTTGGTCGCAATTAAGGAAAGGCTGCATTTGGATAGAGATCGCGTCAATAGTGGTCGCATGCATGGGTTCCTCGTTTCTGTTACGGTTTGCTTCAATGAATTGACGTTTGCACTTACAAACGTTATCATATGCTTGCTGAAATTTGAATGAGGAGGCAATGATGGCTGCCAGCACTTTGACGATTCGCCTTGATAGCAACTTGAAGGACGAGGCTTCCAGGGTTGTCGAGCACTACGGCCTTGATATTTCTACGGCTATGCGAGCGTTCTTGACGCAGATTGTGAATACCAATGCAATTCCTCTCTCGCTTGATTACGAACAGCCGAATGAGGAGAGTCTGATTGCCATACGCGAGACGAAGGAGATGATTGCTAACGGATCGGGCGAGAGCTACAGCAACGCTCACGATCTGATTCAGGCGGCTTTGGCATGAGCGCGCGACTTGAAGCGAAGTTTGCCCCAGCATTTAGCCGAGATTTAAAGAAGAAAGCTCGTAAGAGAGAGTGGAATCTTGCTGAGCTAGAAGCAGTCATTGCTCTTATCTTGGAAAATAGCGCCGAATCCATCGAGATCCTCAAGCACAGACACAATATGCATAGGCTTTCGGGCAGATGGGAAGGAAGCAACGAATGCCATGTTGCCAATGCCGGCGATTGGCTCCTCATCTGGTGCGTAAATTGCAACATCGTCTACTTTCAACGCACTGGCTCCCATGACGAACTGTTCCGACAGTAGTTACTGAGTGGGCTCGAGCTTGAGTTTTGATCGAATGAACGAGTTCGCTAAATGACCATTTAGTTCGGTTGCGTATCCTGGTGATCGTATCTAGGAGCACAGTGTATTGCATGCGGGCGCCTTTCGTTGGGTGATGGCGCTTGGGTTGCGCTATGAGTAAGTAATGCGATAAAAGAGGAATCAGGTACAATAAGCGAAGAATAGACAGTTTGTAGGGTAGGAGCGAGTGGTGGCGGTTCCGAAGTACGATGAGATGATGGTTCCCGTTTTACGGCGGATTGCGGAGACGCCCGGAGAGACGGTGACGAGCAAGCAGCTTCGGCGGTTTGTTATCGACTATTGGGGTTTGAGCGATAACGAAGTGGCTGAAACGATTTCGAGTGGGTTCGAACGCTATGCCAACAATATGCTGTGGGCCTGCACTTATCTTAAGCAGGCAAAATGTATCGAGTCGCCAAAGAGGGGGACCTACCTGGTCACCCAGCGAGGGCTCGACCTGGTCAACGGCGGTGTCGAAAAGCTCGATCGTCAAGCGCTTATGCAGTTTCCTGAGTTCTGCGACTTCCTAAATCGGAGCCGCAAGGGAAAAGACGTTTCCGCGAAAGAGGCCGAGGAGACGGTCGCCCAGCCTGTGGCTGTCGAAGAGAACGAGTCTCCGGAAGACACGATAGATGAGGCATTTCGCAGTATTGAGACGGCGTTGGTGTCGGATATCCTCGAAGCCATTATGCAGCAATCGCCGGCGTTCTTCGAGCGTCTCGTTGTTCAGCTTTTGCTCGCCATGGGATATGGTGACTCGTTAGATGATTCGGGCTCAGTTACCCCGCTTTCGAACGATGGAGGCATTGACGGGGTGATCCGCGAAGATAAGTTGGGATTCGACAACATCTATATCCAGGCAAAGCGATGGGATTTAAATGCAAGCGTCGGACGTCCCGATCTTCAGGCGTTTGTGGGCGCGCTGACAGGTACGGGAGCAACGAAAGGCCTTTTCATCACAACAGCGCGGTTTTCGAAAGGAGCCCTTGAGTACGCGGGCATGCAGCATGCGGTAAAGCTTGTCCTTGTCGACGGAGATCAGCTTGCGCGCCTGATGATTGCGCACAATGTCGGTGTGTCGGTGCGGCATACCTATGAGATCAAAGGAATTGACAGGGATTACTTCGATATCGATAGCTAAGCTGGGAATGGCATGACCCTACTGCCTCTCGAAGTAGTCGCGGTCGGCGAGGTAGTAGGTGCGGATGTAGCCGGCAGGGGATACGACGACGAACTCGCCAGTGGATTCCAGGAAGTAGAGATCGTCGCCGTCCTCGGCTTGCAGCTTGTGGAGGGCGGCTGGGTTGGCAACAACGGCGTTGGCGGCGGCGAGGTATTCCTCGGCCGTGGCGCAGCCGGTCTCCTGGCCGTGCTTTTCGAAGTGCTGCTGCAGTTTGTCCTCGGTGCGGAAGGTGAGGTACGAGGCGGTTTCGGCGGAGGTCGTATCGTGGGAAGGTACGCTTCCGCTTTCGCCGGACGCAAACCCGCAGCCCGACAGGCACAGGAGCGCTGCCAACCCGAGAGCGAGAAGTGCTCGCGCTTTTAGAATCCCCCGCATGGCTAGTATCCCAGCACTTCGCCGACGTTGGTGGCGATGCAGAGGTCGGCGTGGGCGTCGCGCGGGGTGGGGGTGCGGTTGATGATGGCCAAATGATCGCCGCGGAAATAGTCGATGAGGCCCGCGGCCGGGTACACGGCCAGGCTTGTGCCGGCGATCAC
>ERZ791746.1973-NODE-1973-length-12553-cov-104.523124_pt1 | contig 12553 bp, 14 predicted proteins | sample MGYA00510038_ERZ791746 | MGnify/ENA primary metagenome ERZ791746 (study PRJEB30046, sample SAMN00792018) | human gut metagenome | study: EMG produced TPA metagenomics assembly of the A metagenome-wide association study of gut microbiota in type 2...
AACAGATACGTGTAACTACTTGTAAAATAGTGGGGACGCTGTAATGGTGATATACAATTCTTGCGATTCTGTATTGGTTCTGTCAAGGAAATACCTGATTCCTTGAAGGAAGCGGATTGGAAGGAGCTATATGCTATTGCCAAGAAGCAATGTCTGGTGGGTGTTCTCTTTGATGGTATCAAGAAGTTGCCTGCTGAATATGTAGGGATGAAGAAGGAGTTGCTGCTCCAATGGATGGCGGAAAGCCAGATGTTGGAGAAGGCGAACGTTCGGTTGAACGATGCTGCCATCCAGGTTTCTGAGTGGTTCCGGAAAAAGGGATTCAGAACCTGTATCCTGAAAGGGCAGGGAAATGCATTGATGTATCCGAATCCTTATTCCCGGACTCCTGGCGATATTGATATCTGGGTGGAAGGGGGAGATAAACGGGTTATCTCCTTTGTCCGCTCTATCTCGCCTCATGAAAAGGCGTGCTATCACCACATCGAGTTCCCATCGTATAAGGGTGTGGAGGTGGAAGTGCATTATCGGCCTAGCTTCCTGTTGTGCTTCTGGCATGACAGAAAGCTTCAGAAATATTATGAGAGGGAGAAGGAGGAGCAGTTCTCGCATCGGGTGATGTTGGGAGAGCAAGGGGAGATTGCAATTCCGACAGCGGAATTCAATCTCATCTTCCAGTTGACTCATATCTTCTCGCACCTGATGAATGAGGGGATTGGGTTAAGGCAACTGGTGGATTATTTCTATGTTCTTTGCGACTTTTATAAAGTCTATCAAAATTCTTCGAATCCCTCCGTCTCCCTTTCCAAAGGGAGCTCCACTTTTTCCCCAAGCCCCTCTTCCTCAGGAAGCGGGGATGTAACCGCACCTTCTCGGTGCTCGGAACCGCTACGCTCTAAGGATGGCGGACCATCAAAGGTCTCGCCAGATAGTGCGGGATGGGACCGCCGGGATGCTATTGGGGATATGACTTCTGCAACTGCTACTGCTCTCTCTTCTTTTGCTGCCAATTCTTCTGCAGCTATCGATAGGGTGCAGAAGGAATTGAAGGAGTTGGGATTGTGGAAGTTTGCTGGTGTCATTATGTATATCATGCAGGAGGTGTTCGGCATGCCTGCCTCTCGGCTTATTGTTCCTCCGAATGAGAAGTATGGTAGGTTTGTGCTGAATGAAGTGCTGGAAGCAGGGAACTTTGGAAGGCATGATGCCCGGAATCGGTTTGGGAGATCACAGCTCGGGCATAATCTCCAAAGGGTGTATCGGGATATAAGACTCGTGAGGTATTTTCCTGCTGAGGCTCTATGCGAGCCTTTGTTTAGGATATGGCACTTCTTCTGGAGGCTAAAATATAAAAAATAAATTAATCAAATAATTAATTGAAATAACTCTGTTTATGTTTATCGAAATGCAGATAGGTAATCAGCTAGATGAGGATGACGATCTGCACTTCGATTATCAATGATAATCATAATGAAGAAAAAAGTTTTTGTAAGCGGTTGCTATGACCTGCTACATTCTGGTCATGTGGAGTTTTTCCAGCAGGCATCACAGTATGGTGACCTGTATGTGGGTATCGGATCGGATGCTACTTATCTGGAGTATAAGCATCGCAAGCCTATGTTTCCGCAGGAGGAAAGGCTATTCATGGTCAAGAATATCAAGGCGGTGAAGGATGCGTATATCAATGAGGGAAGCGGAGTGATCGACTTCCTGCCTACTCTTGATAAGGTGAAACCGGACGTGTTTGTGGTGAACGCTGAAGGTGGGTCTGATGAGAAACGTAGGATTTGTAAGGAAAGAGGCATCGAATATGTCGAACTCCAGCGCACGCCTCATGCTGGTTTGAAGGCGCGGTCTTCTTCTGACTTGAAGAAGGCGTTATTGAACGTATCTGAGAATTCGGCACAGGAGGCAGGGATTCCTACCCGTCTGGATCTGGCTGGTACTTGGATTGACCAGCCTTATGTAAGCATGTATCATCCGGGTTGGGCAATTACCATCTCGCTGGAACCGACCTTTGAGGTGCGCGACCGCTGTGGTCTGTCTACCTCTACCCGCAAGATGATTCAGAAGATATGGCCGGTGAAGTTGCCGAAGATGGATCCGGAGATGCTTGCCCGACTGGTATTCTGCTTCGAGAACAATCCGGAGCGTCATGATGGTATCATCTCGGGTGCCCAGGATTCTATCGGTATCTGTGTTCCCGGTCTGGTGCGTCATTATTATGACAACAACTTCTGGCCGGAGAAGATAGAGAGTACGCAGGATGAGATGACTCTCCGTTTCCTGGAAGACCATCTGGTGATGATTCCGATGGAACCGAGAAGGCCGGGATGCAGTGTGGTGGAAGGTAAGGATATCACGCCTGAGAAGGTGAAGGCGCTGGCTGATGCAGCTGATGCCTGCTGGAAGGCGATTCTGGCGCACGACCTTGATGCCTTTGCTGCAGCATACAGGGCATCTTTCGAGGCCCAGATTGCGATGTTCCCGGGTATGGTGAATCCGTCTATCAACGGTGTGATAGAACCGGAGGCGAGTGTGCAGCCGATGATTGACCGCTACAGCAACATGGAGGAGGTTCTGGCATGGAAGATGCCGGGAGCCGGTGGCGGCGGTTATCTGGCACTGGTAGTAAAGGACAGTCTCAAATTTGCAGAGAATCATGACGAAGCCATCCATCTTCAGATACGAAGGGCATAACTATCTGGTGTCCTTCCTCATCATCAGCAGCCTCTTCTTCATGTGGGGCTTTGCCCATGGCATCCTGGAGGTGCTGAATCCGCATTTCCAGGAATCGTTCCATATCAGCAAGGCAATGTCGGCCCTGACGCAGGCTGCTGTCTATGGTGCCTACTTTCTGATGGCGCTGCCTGCCGGATGGATTATCCGGAAGTGGGGCTACAGGAGGGGTGTGATAACAGGACTGGTTCTCTTCGGTATCGGTGCTCTGATGTTCATACCGGGAAGCAGGATCAACAGTTTCTACTTCTTCGTTCTGTCGCTGTTTGTGATAGGATGCGGACTGACCTGTCTGGAAACGAGTGCGAATCCGTATACTACGGTACTGGGACATCCTGACAAGGCGGAGAGCAGAATCAACCTGTCGCAGTCGCTCAATGGTATCGGATGGATTGTAGGACCGCTGGTTGGCGGACAGCTTCTTTTCTCGGGTGTTAACATTGCCATCCCTTATGCCCTGGTGGGTATCTTCGTGCTTGCTGTGGCACTGGTGCTGTCAAGAATCAAGTTGCCTGACCCAAGGAGAGCGCATGAGGCGGATACGAACGAGATGGTGGAGGAGAAGCCGATGCGAGTGATGGCATTCGGTTTCGGTATGCTGACCTTGTTTCTCTATGTGGCAGCCCAGACGGGTGTGAACAGTTTCTTCATCAACTATGCTGAGGAGAGTATTCATATAGAGAAGCAGACTGCCAGTCTGTATCTCGCTTTTGGCGGAATGGGGCTGTTCTTTATCGGCCGACTGGCTGGTGGTGTCATCATGAATTATATCCAGCCAAGGCTGGTACTGCTGGTCTGTGCCATCCTCACCTTTGTAGCCACATTGATTGTAGTGGTATGTAGCGGAACCTTATCTCTCATTGCGTTCTTCGCCCTGTATCTGGGAGAGAGCATCATGTTTCCGACTATCTTCTCGCTGGCATTGAGGGATGCGGGTACAAAGACCAAACTTGCCTCTTCATTGCTTATCATGACGATAGTGGGTGGTGCGGTTGCTCCAGTAATCATGGGGTATATAGCAGATACTACGAGCTGTATGGCGATTGCCTTTCTCATACCGTTAGTATGTTATGGGGTGATTGGAGGGTATGCTGCAATGCCTAGATACTCTTCGACTGATGTCAAGAGGGGCTGAAAGAGTGATGAATTTAGGAAATACTTATAATGAGTTTGTTTTCGGGTAACCATATACAGAAGAGTACATTTATAAACTAAATATAGGTAAAAATGAAACCATTAAAATTTCAACCGCTATTAAAATCCACCATCTGGGGTGGCAGTAAGATTATCACTTTCAAGCATCTCGACGTAAAGCAAGAGAATGTGGGAGAAAGCTGGGAAATCTCTGGAGTACCAGGAAATGAAAGCATCGTAGCCGATGGCGAGATGCAGGGCAAGAGCCTCAACGAGGTTGTTGCAGAACGGAAGGGAAGCTTCCTCGGAGAAGAGAACTACAAGCGTTTCGGCAATGAGTTTCCACTGCTCATCAAGTTTATCGATGCCAACCGCGACCTCTCTATCCAGGTGCATCCTAATGATGAAATTGCCAAGAAGCAAGGTAAGGAACGCGGCAAGACCGAGATGTGGTATGCGCTGCCATGCGAGCCGGATGCCAAGCTCTACAACGGCTTGAAGATGCAGATTACTCCTGAGCAGTACAAGGAGATGGTGGAGAATGATACCATCACTGATGCCCTGGCTCAGTATAACGTGAAGGAAGGTGACTGTTTCTTTATCCCAGCCGGCAGAATCCACACCATCGGAACAGGCTGTTTCGTTGTCGAGATTCAGCAGACCAGCGATGTTACCTATCGCATCTACGACTTCAAGCGCAAGGACAAGGATGGCAACTATCGTCAGCTCCACACCAAGGAAGCTGCCGAGTGCATCGACTACACCGTATTGCCAGACTATCGCCAGAACTACACTCCTGCCAAGAACCAGGGTGTAAGCATGGTGCAATGCCCTTACTTCACCACAGCCGTTTATGATCTCGATGAGCCTATGACGCTGGATTATTCAGATTTGGACAGTTTCGTGATTCTGATTGGCTTGAAGGGTGAGGCTAAGATTACCGACAACGAGGGTAACGAGATTACTCTGCAGGGCGGCGAAAGCATCGTTGTTCCTGCCAGCACCCAGACATTGAAGGTAGAAGGAACCCTGAAGTTCCTGGAGACATACGTATAATTTTAAAGGTAAAAAAGTAAAAAGCCTTATTTCCGCAAGTAAACCACCAATACAGCGTAAGGTGGGTTGAATGAAAAATATTATCTTTGCAAGCGTTTTAAAATTCGCATAAAATGGAAAGCAAAGAATATTTTGAAAAGGTGATGCAGGACTACAACCAGAACCGAAAGGGGCGTAGTCTGCGTAAGTATTGCAAAGATGAAGCAGTGGATTATGATTGGCTCATCCAGTACAAGAAGAACTATCCTTTACAGGAGAAACACCAGGAACCATCGCAAGATGCTTTCATACAAGTTATCACAACTTTTGGATAAGGTGATAGAGAGATGTTTTAGACATATCGCTATGGGAAGACGCAATTGGCTTCAGACAGGAAGACACTTCTCTGCCCAGAATTTGGCATTTATGTTCGGATTGTTGGAAAGTTGCAAATTGAACAAAGTGAACTTTGGTGAGTACATTGTGGATATCCTTACTCGCATTCTTTGTGGCGAGGAGGTTGATGCCTCGTTCCTGCCATGTGACTATGTTCGCCATTTTGAAGATGGTACGGATGCTGAGGTAACGAAAACATACCAAGCTGTCGCTTGATAGTTAAATTTTAGAAAATCAAAACTTTATTCAAAAATACTGGTACGGCTAACCCGCTGATAAATAGTGGGGACGCTGTATTGGTGGTTTACGAATGACTATGGCAAATATCTCCTTTCAATACTTGAAGAGAAAGGTCAAACATCAAAAAAGAATTTAGAATATTAATTTTTTTGAACACGAATCTTACGAATAACACGAATATAGAGGTTATAGTTTCTCCTGAATGATTCGTGTAATTTGTATTCGAATATATACATTAATTAGAATGAAGAATATTGTAATAACGGGCGGTGCTGGTTTCATTGGCTCACACGTAGTAAGACTTTTCGTGAACAAATATCCTGAGTATCACATCATCAACCTCGACAAGTTGACATACGCAGGCAACCTGGCTAACCTCAAGGACATCGAGGACAAGCCTAACTATACTTTCGTAAAGGGTGATATCTGTGATTTCGACCTGATGTTGAAACTGATGCAGGACTACAAGGTGGATGGCATCATCCATCTCGCTGCCGAGAGCCATGTAGATAGAAGTATCAAGGATCCATTCACTTTCGCTCAGACCAACGTGATGGGTACCCTGTCTCTGCTCCAGGCGGCAAAGATTTACTGGGAAAGTCTTCCTGAGGGATACGAGGGTAAGCGCTTCTACCACATCTCTACTGATGAGGTTTACGGTGCCTTGCAGATGACTCATCCTGAGGGCATTCCTGCTCCTTTCACTACCAAGGCATCCAGCGATAAGAACCACGAGGCTTATGGCGAGGAGTTCTTCGTAGAGACTACCAAGTATAATCCTCACTCTCCATACTCTGCATCCAAGGCAAGCTCAGACCACTTCGTCCGTGCTTTCCACGATACATACGGTATGCCTACCATCGTGACCAACTGCTCTAACAACTACGGTCCATACCAGTTCCCTGAGAAGTTGATTCCGCTGTTTATCAACAATATCCGTCATCGCAAGCCATTGCCAGTATATGGTAAGGGTGAGAACGTGCGCGACTGGTTGTATGTAGTAGATCATGCCCGTGCCATCGATATGATTTTCCACAAGGGTAAGATTGCCGAGACCTATAACATCGGCGGTTTCAACGAGTGGAAGAATATCGATATCATCAAGGTGGTAATCAAGACTGTTGATAGATTGCTCGGTCGTCCTGAGGGTGCTGACTTGGATTTGATTACTTATGTAACAGACAGAAAGGGTCACGATATGCGTTATGCTATCGACTCTAGAAAGTTGCAGAAGGAACTCGGCTGGGAGCCATCTCTCCAGTTTGAGGAGGGTATCGAGGAGACCGTGAAATGGTATCTCTTTTCGAAAATCACCCCGTCCCTCTTTACCCTTAAAGAGGGCTCCACCTCTCACCCCGACCCTCTCACCCTCAGGGAAGAGGGAGGAAACCGCTCCTCCTCGTCGCTCGGAACCGCTACGCTTTAAGGTTGGCGGACCATCAAAGGTCTTCGCCAGGTTTATGCGGGCTGGGACCGCCTTACTATAGCTTGCTGAGGTAGGGAATAGCAGTTTATAGTTTACAGTTAATAGTTTACGATTGATTTCGTGGTTATTTGCTGATAACTTGCAGATTTCTTGTTAATTTCTTGGTGGTTTCGAGAAAAAAGCGTAATTTTGGCGGCAGAAGGTGTTAGATATAGAAGGTATTGATTATGAGAAATATGAATAGAATGTCGGCGGAAGATATCGCTAAACTTGGATGAATTAAATAAAGCTGAGATAGAAGAGTTGGATGCCGCTATTGATAAATACAAGAATGTGGATACAAAGACTTTGTCTGAGTTATCTCATGATTCTGCTTGGTATGAGGCATGGGATAAGAATCATAATGCTGTCATGACCTCTCTGAATATTGCAAAAGCAGGTGATGCTTCTAATGAGTTTTTAGAGTATCTTCGGAACAGGAATTAGCGCTATAATCGTTTCAGAGTGTTAAAAAAGAACGTTTTGTTGCTTAAAGATTTGCTTTTTCCAAGAGAAATCTTTATTTTTGCTTTAAAATGGAATTGTTATGAGCAAATATAGATTTAACATAAGCGATTATCATGCCATAGAAAATGCTGATATTCTGGTAGATGGAATAACAGTTTTGGCTGGACCTAATGGAAGTGGCAAAAGTACCATTTCCAAATGGTTGTATTATATGGTGGATGTTGCCACTAGATTCGATGAGTATGTAGACAAGGGTGTAAATGATGAATTCAAACATAGTTTGCAGATTCTTGCACGTGCTATTCGAGAAATATGGGGGTATCGCAGTAGTAGAAGTGAAATCTTGACGTTATCGGCCAATATTGATGCTTTGAAAAAAGAAATTAATGTTGGAGCCGCTGTTGATGAGGTGGCTGAAAAATATAATTCTATAGTAGCCGAGTTTACAGAACAGGTAAGACCTGAGTTTCTTTCGGATGATGTATTTGTCTTAAGAAAGGTGAGGGTTATAAACTATTTAAAGCAATTAATTGAGGATTCTGATAACATTGAAACATTTGATAATTTTGAGAAGAAAATGTTTCAACAGACCGATAAGATGCTTGAAGATTGGGAAAAGCGACTTAGTATGCGCTCTATAAAAGACGTATATAGCTTTATTGAGGAGTATCTTCGTGAAGATGATGTAGCTCCTGAGTCGATGCAACTCTGGGAGGATGATGTCAATATAATCTCTGAGGAGAGTCTGGGTTCATTGTTTAACATAGAACGAGCTATTTATATTGATACTCCTATGGCACTGAATGCCAAAAACTTGGCAGACAATGTGTTCTTGCAGCGTCTTCATAGTAACATGACTCATTCTCTAGGTAGGACTTTGGATAAGTCAAAGATGCTTCTCTTGCGTATCGCTCGATTGCTTAATGGTAAAATCTCACAGAGTGATAGTCTTCTAGGCGAGACAGAACTCTATTACGAACGAAAAGATGAGCATCTTAAATTGCCTGTGGAAAAAATAGCTACTGGTATGAAGACTTTTGCTTATCTTTATCAGTTGATCAAGAATGGATATTTGGATGATAAAACTATCTTGATGATTGATGAACCTGAAGTTCATTTGCATCCGCAGTGGATTGTGGAATATGCCAGACTGCTAGTGTTGATACATAAGACATTGGGAACGAAACTGATTTTGGCTAGTCATGATCCTGACTTTATTGCTGCCATCAAGGCCATTGCCAAAAGGGAAGAGGTGTTGGAGGAGACAAACTTCTACATATCTTCCAGCGAAGAGCAAGAATGTTCTTATCGTTATAACTTTAAGTGGTTAGGTAAAGACATTGAGCCTATTTTCGAATCGTTTAACATAGCTTTGGAAAGGATTCAGCAGTATGGCGACACAGATATTTGACAATGATTTTCTTCATACTCATCCTATCTACCAGAATGTGCATTCCACCTTAGTGGATGTCTCGAACAGAGACTATGCTATGGCTCCTTTTGATAAAAGGATTGAATGCTTGGATATGGATGATTATGAGGCTCACTATATGCAAAATGGTGCTAATGATAGTACGATGGATGCTGTGATTGGTATAGCCAATTATGATAATAATCATAAGAGTGGCTCTAGTCTGCTGATGGTGGAATTGAGATTGGGATATCAGTCAGCCAAGAACATAACGGCATTGAGCTTAAATAATAAGGTTAAGCATACGATGACTCTTTTGAATGCAGCTGAATTTCCGATTTCACAGGATGCTGTTTTTATCTTTAAGGCAGATGTTTGTCAGCAAGCCAAACATAAGTTGGATGCTTTAGGTCATTCCAATACTTCTAGAAGAAGATGGATAGTGATGAGCCCCGATATCTTCGGAAAAGCTTATATCGCAAAAGAAGATATTCCGTATGTTCCATTGCATGACTATAAAGCAGTATTGGCAAACTTTTGTCGTTTGATAGATTCGCATCTTTGGGATGAAGTGGAAAAGGAGTTTGAAACTTGGGGAAGCAAAACATATAGCAGAATTTCTTACATAAGCCAAGAGCGTGAATTGCTGGAAGATATGCTGCGTAATGTTTGGATTAAAATTGAATCAGAGAAAGATAAAGTAGATACAGATACGTGGGATTATATCAGCCTTATCAAGGAGGATTACCCACATATACTTGGTTAGGGGTGCTTTTGCCCCACCTGTCCCTCACCTGCGGTTCTTTTGGGAAGTGTTTGAGTTGTGGGTGATAAGGGCTGATACAAATATGTTTGTATCAATGACTGCATATACCATTGCGTTCTTTTCTTAATCGTCTGACTTCTCTGATTTCTTCATTGATTTCATCAAGCGTGAGCTCTGGGGTTTCACCTCTTTCTGCTGGTTGTCCATACGGACTGTCATTGCTGTCTGTGCCATAAGTCCAAAATGTTTAATTAATAATCATTCTGATTGCAAATATACATCATTATGACGTAAATTGGTGCGATAGTATTAATAATTTAATAAAGATTAATAGTTGAATGAATGATATAACTGCAATTTTCGCTTTCCTGAAGTATTGCCTTGGATATAAGGAGAATATGAGTAGAGTGATTGCTGGTATGGACTGGCAGAGCTGTATTCCTTTGCTTCTAAGCAAGCTCTGCTGGGGCTTTGCTTTGAGGGTATAGAGCGATTGGGGAAGGAATATCCTGAGGAGTTGAAGCAGAACCCGGTAGGGAGGGAGCTGCTGATGACTTGGATGGGTAAGGCGCAACAGATTCGCAGGCAGAACATGAAGGTGAATGCTGTGGCTGGTAAGCTCTTCTCGATGCTGAGAGAGGATGGGTTGAGGTGCTGTGTCCTGAAAGGTCAGGGGACTGCCTTGATGTATCCGAATCCTTATTCACGTACTCCTGGAGATATTGATGTTTGGATTGATGCTAGGATTATTGAAGTGCTGATTTTGTAGTAATTCGCTGATGAGTTGCAGATTTCTTTTGATTTTCTTGGTGGTTTCGAGGAAAAAGCGTATTTTTGCGGCAGATTGCAATTAAAGAATTTAAAAGGAGAACTATTATGGATACATTAGATAAAGAATTTTGGGAAAAACGTGAAGCTGCTATGAAAAGATTTATGGCGGCAAAAGAGCGTAAAAAGGCTCGTGTAGCTGAAATTACTAAGAGCCTTTGTGAGGAATATAAGGAACGAACGGGGGTATATCCTAAATATATAAATGTTTGGTAATGAAACCACTTCCTTTGGATATAATTGTAAGCAGCATATGCGAAGCCGTCTGTTTGAATATTGGTTTTCCTCTTATCAAATGAAAGATAAGTTTATTTTGATGCCTGTCAGTATCGAAGATATGGAGGGAATTGAAAATTTTGCAGCTTTAATTATTCGAAAAGATAATCCGAATGTTTTAGATATTGTTGCAGAATTTTCAAACACTGTGGCTATGTTTAGGGTAAAACCTAATAATCATGACTAATTTCTTTTGATATTCTTGATAGGCTTAAAAGTCTTTACGACCCCTTCGATTCCCCTCACAGGGGACAGAAACCCTTCTCGAAAAGGGAAGGATGTAACCGCCCTACAGGGCTTTTTTTCTAAAATCATCCCGTCCTTCTTTGTTGATAAAGCGAGCTGCACTCGGCAATTTGAAAGCAAGCTTTCATTGCACTCATTGGCATCGCTTTTTCCCATTAAAGAAGGCTTTTTCGAAAACCTACCCGTCCTTCCTTACCCTTAAGGAAGGCTCCACCTCTCACCCCGACCCTCTCACCCTCAGGGAAGAGGGAGGAAACCGCTCCTCCTCGTCGCTCGGAACCGCTACGCTCTAAGGTTGGCGGACCAAAGCGGTCTTCGCCAGATTGTACGGGATGGGACCGCCGGGAGAGGAAAGTTTACAGTTAATAGTTTATAGTTTACAACTTATATTCGGGGGATTTTGTTGATTTATTGTGAATTTCTTGGTGTTGTAATTTGCAGATAACTTGCAGATTTATTTTGATTTTCTTTGGCGGTTTCAATAAAAAAGCGGAACTTTGCGGCAATAAACTATAAGATGAATAATGACTATGATGGGAATATTACAAGTTGCCTCTTATATATACAAACGCTATATGGATGATTTTGGCGTTCGTATTGATGAAATGAAGTTGCAGATTTGAGAGAAGCTAAGAATCAAGAAATCCACAGCTGGCTTGAGTGCCTGCTGTGGATTTCTCTTGTTTATATTAAAGTGTAGGATTCTTTAATACTGTCTTACTGATCAATCGTAATGGCATCGCCTTGTAGCGATGGGTGTTATTTCCATTACTACCACTCACGAAACGTACGTTGGAAAAACCCTTCTTATCGTTGTACACGTCGAAATAGTTATACCAGTAACCATATTCCGGACTTCCTCCACTGAATCCTTGTGTTCCAGAGACTAGTGTTTTGGTCCAAAAGACCACGTGCATTGGATATTTATGGCTTTCACCTTCCAGATATCCTCCGTATGGCAGATAGATGGTTTTCAACTCAGAGCTTGTTGTATTCATAAATGTACAATAGTACGATTCTCCAAGAACAGTATGGCGTACCTCTGTTTTAAGCGTACCATTTGCAATCAAGTCTTCAAACACCGATTTCTCTGGTATTTCAAAGCCTTCAGGAGATAGAGTAGAGGATAGATTCCCCTGCTTGACATCTGATTTATTCTTATCCTCTGAAATCTTGAAGTATCCACCGATAGCACCTTTATGGTCTTTAAGTTCGTTGACGTCTGGTACATAAGGACTATTGTCAGTAGCACCCAGGTTTCGGTCGAGCATAATGTAGGTATGGGCTTTTCCCTTTACCTTCACTACCCCATAATAGAACATACCTTTTACCTTAAGACTGTCAACACCACCCTCTGCCAATTCATATTTGTTTGCCATATTTTCTGTTATCTCATGGAAGATACCAGTATGATAAACAGTGTAGGTGATGTTGATACCAGCTGCGTTTTTTATCGTAAAGGTGCCTTTCCAAAGATTATAATTATTATCGTGCTTATCTGCCAACGTCACTTTCCAGTAATCTCCGTCAGCGCTAACAGTGAAATGGC
>ERZ791746.1977-NODE-1977-length-12518-cov-2.353526_pt1 | contig 12518 bp, 9 predicted proteins | sample MGYA00510038_ERZ791746 | MGnify/ENA primary metagenome ERZ791746 (study PRJEB30046, sample SAMN00792018) | human gut metagenome | study: EMG produced TPA metagenomics assembly of the A metagenome-wide association study of gut microbiota in type 2...
AAACTCTAAGAAACTTAACCCTTTTTCCATACGCTGTTTGTAGCATTCTGCGGTGAGCATACGGTTTACCGAGAAGCATGCACCAACTTCACGCAGCAGTTCGATGTAGTTGAGGTTCATCAACCAATCTGCGTTGTTGAGCATCAGTGCTTTGCCTTCGCCGAATTCGATGAAGCGCTCCATCTGGCGTTTGAAGCATTCTGCGTTGTGTGCGATGTCTTCTTTGGTCAGCATCTTTCTCATGTCGGTACGGCCGGATGGGTCACCGATCATGGTAGTACCGCCGCCGATCAGTGCGATTGGACGGTTGCCAGCCATCTGCAGACGTTTCATCAGGGTCAGTGCCATAAAGTGACCAGCGGTCAGGCTGTCTGCGGTACAGTCAAAGCCGATGTAGAAAGTTGCTTTTCCGTTGTTGATCAGTTCCTTGATTTCTTCCTCGTCGGTCACCTGCGCGATCAGACCGCGGCGGACCAGTTCTTCGTAAGTTGTCATTGTTGTTTCCTCCTGTTTTTTCTAATTTGTTTTGGAAATTTTTCTACGGAGGACGTTTTTCCCGAAAATAAGAAAAGCCCTCCGCTTTGATACCGAACAAATCGGCAAAAGCAGAGGGCGAAAAAACGCGTTACCACCTCTATTTACTGCATCCTCACGGATACAGCCTCAGCAGGTACATCCTTGTTGGTCAAGTTATACCCTAATCCCGTAACGGAGATTAACCGACCGCGCCTACTGAAAGATAAATCTCTTTGTTTGGGCGGCAGCTCGGGGAGGTATTCATAAGTCATCGCCACGCTTCCTTGCACCAACCGGAAGCTCTCTGTGAGGCTTTGGAAATACTACTCTTTCCCGTCATCGCCATTGTTACGTATTATAATATATTTTTCTTCCTTTGTCAACCAGGCTGAGCCTGGACGCCGTTCGCGTTGTCGGTTTTATCAAAACCGCAAATTCCGTTCTCGCGCAGGTCGCTCATCCTCCGGACTCGCTCGTCTCAAATAAGCCCGAAGAATTATGGCTGAGCCTGAACGCCGTTCGCGTTGTCGGCTTTATCGAAACTAGCGTTTGCGCAGTGTTGCTCCAAGTCCAGCCAGTGCCGCTGCTGCTGCAATCATGGCAATTACTGTGCCGCTGCCCTCGCCGGTGCTCGGGTTTGGCTTAGCCGTATCAACTGCTTCTGTCTCTGCCGGCTGGGTTGGGGTGGTCGGCTCGTCTGCAGGCTGCTGGTCTGCTGGGGATTCTTCCTGTGCCGCTGGCGTTTGCTGTTCGGTCAGAACATAGTTGCCCAGCTGTTTCAAGGTCCAAACAGCCTGATATTTTGTCGGTGCGGATTCTGCATATACCGTCACCTCGTCGCCGTCCTGATTGTAGAAGGTGACGTTTACACCGTTTTCGCGGATTGCCTGGATGACATCGCCCGGAATTTCCTCATGGATTCCAATATAGATGCGCAGCGAGTCGCCCTCATCTGCCTTTTTGATCTTGTTGATGGTTCTGTTCCAGAAATCGCGAGTCGCCTGCTCATAGCTTGTCTGTGCATCTTCCACGTCAGGATAGGTGCTTTCGCCTGTGCTGCCCCCGCTGGTTGTGCCGGTGGATGGAACTTCCGGTTTTGTCGGCACGCTTGCTTTCTGTACGGTAAGGCTGGCAGAGATAGTCGCGGTTGCATTGTTGGATGCAGTAACATCGATGTTCTCACTGTATGTTCCCGCAGTCAGTCCAGCCTTTGGCTGTACGGTAAAGGTGGCAGTACCATTCGCCGGCAGGGTAAATGTGGAGAGATTGCTCACCTCAAAATGTTCCGTAGATACAGGTTCATTCAGGGTCAACTCCTGATTGCCGTTATTGGTGATGGTCACCATCTGGGAAGCCGGTGTGTAGCCCTCGGTGAGAGTGCCAAAATCTAATTTTAACGGCTCAGCAGTAATGCTGTAAACCGGTGCAACACCGATTGTCAGGGTAAATTCCTTGCTATCGCTTCCTGCATCATTGGTAGCGGTTACGGTAAAAGTAAAATCTTTTTCTGCGGTTTCTGCGGTCGGTGTGCCGGAAATCTCACCGGTGCTTTCATTCAGGCTCAAGCCATCCGGCAGGTCACCGCCAGTGACGCTCCATGTGATAGGGGCAGTACCGTCAGCGATAAGGGTCTGATTGTAAGCCGTTCCCACCGTGCCGTTTGGCAGGTCTGTGGTGGTAATAGTGGGGGCATACTTCACACTGTCGCCTAAACTATTCGCAAGGTTTTCGTCCAGCGTTCCGCCGTCCACGATCACATTATAATTTCCAGCGTTCAGGCTTGCACCGTCATCCAGCGTCAGGCTCTCGCCCTCGCCAATCTCCAAATCCTCCTGCAAGGTCACATTGCCGTACACAGTGCCTTCCGTGCCGTTCCAGATGATGCCACCTGTTTCCTTGCCACCTGTTCCGTACTGAACCCCAGTAGAAGAATTATTCGTAATTCCACCGGCACTGCCGTTGGCTCGCACGGTGGCGTTGCCGCTGACGGTCAGGTTGGGTGTGCCGGAGCCGGATCCACCGGAGCCAAATACGAAGCGAATTCCTGAAACATTATTCGACGGTGCTGTAGCAGTTAGACTGCCGCCATCCACGGTGAGTGATGCGCTTGAGTTTTCGCTATTACCGCTCTGCACGGTAACGACATTGCTATAGGAACTTGTGGCTGTGACCTTTGCGTTCTCGATGCTCAGGGCAGCATTACCGCCTATGCTGGTAACCTGGATTGTTAGATAATTTGAGTTGGCAACCAAGGTGCCGTTGCCCGTGATGTTCAAGGCGGCATTGCCCCCTGAGGAACGAACATGAATCCCTGTGCTGACTCCTTCAATCTTATTGTTGCCCTCTAGCTGGACGGTCAATCCTGCATCCCCGCTTTGATTGATCACGCCAATGGCCGCTCCGGCAATATTACTAAGGGGGAGGTCGCTAGCATACAATTCTTTTTGAATGGTGGCGTCGTGCAAGGTCAGCGTGCTGCCGTCCCACTTGATGTTGTAGTTGTCAGCAGTTGCACCTTCCGTTATCACTTCGCCGCTTTCGTTTGTTGTGGCGTAAACGATACTGTCAGAACTTCCGGCAAGCGCCACGCCTCCCACATAAACAGTATTCGGCCCTACCGCCAGTGGTGCGGCGCGCATCATCAACGGCGCACCCTTGCAGGCGGTCAAATCCGCCCCCTCTGCCCCACAAACCGGGCAGTCAGGGTTTATGTTACCCTCTGTACAGAGGGTAGTACAGGAGCACTGCTCCTGTGTGCTCATCCCGATGGTCATATCGCTGTTCTCCCCGCCGTCAGCCAGTGCGGTCAGACCTGTGGTCAAACCTGTGGTCAGAGCGATGCACACCGCGGTCAGCAGGGCAAAAAATCTTTTTTTTCATCTTTTCCTCTCCTTTTCTTCTTATGTCGATTATACGCCTTTTTCTTTTTATTATATCATACCAAAGTATCAATGACCATCCTTTTGATTGTTCTTTTTTAAAAAAATTAAAAAAGTATTATTTTCCCTCATTTTTTCTATCCCTTTCAGGAGAGCGTCCATCCAGCAGTTAAAACGGACAACTTTCCTCACTGCACGAAAAAGAGGACTTCGATTTTCCCGAAGTCCTCTTTTTTCCATCATATTACCATCTTATATGTTAGATATCATTTCTTGGGTGCTCGCTCATCTGCCAGAAGTGCAGCTCATGCATTGAGCAGGCAAAAAAGATTTCCTTGCAGCGAAGTCTCCGCTCCGGTGTCAGATTCTGACAAACCTTTTTGGTAAACTGAATCCATTCTTCGCACGCCTGTTCATATTCATCACTTGCGTAATCACGAACCAGCTGCCAATAGATGGTATCCTTTACCTGAGGATACTGCTTTAATAAGCGCTTGAAAATCCAGGAGTAGCTGAGCATACACGGCAGACATGCCATCATGCACTCTGCTTCGCCCTCACCCTCTTCTGCTGCGCGCAGCATGGTCTGGGTGTATTCGCGGTTTTCCTTTCTCTGTTCCAGCTTCTGCACCTGTGCATCGTCAAGGCCAAAATGCTGCAAGTAGCGCAGGCGGGTCGCGCCTTCTCCTTCATTGACAAAGGAGAGCAGCGAATAGTAATTGCGGATGGTCTCCATATCCTTTGCCTTGAGCATACCAAGCGCAAATACTTTGGCATATTCCCGCAGGTACAAGCTGTCATCCACCATATAACCTTTCAGGCAGTCCTCCGACAAAGTACCCTTTCCCATCTGCTGCAAAAAATCGCTGTCAAGACACTGCTGCCAAATCGGCAGATTTTCCTGCATCAGCTCTTCCCAAAAGAGTTCCACATCATTCATCGACAAACTCCCCTTTCAGTGCGTACAGATGGTTCATCGGGCCCTGACCTTTTCCAAGATCGAGCATTGCTGCAAGTGCTCCGGACAGATATTCCTTTGCCCGCTGCACCGAGCGTTCCAGCGTCATTCCTTTTGCAAGGTTCGAAGCAATCGCGCTGGAGAGGGTGCATCCAGTGCCATGGGTGTTCGGATTGTTGATTCGCTTTCCATAAAACCACCGACCGCTGCCGTTCTCCCAAAGAAGATCATCGGCATCGTTGATATTGTGTCCGCCCTTGCACAAAACCGCACAGCCATACTTTTCGCTGATCTGTTTTGCTGCTGCTTCCATATCCGCAGAACCGGAAATAGTAAGTCCGGACAGGACCTCCGCCTCTGGAATATTCGGGGTCAGCACAGTGGCAATCGGAAGCAGGTTCTGTTTGAGCGCTTCCACCGCATCCTCAGCGATCAATCGAGACCCGCTGGTTGCAACCATGACCGGGTCCACCACGATATTTTTCGCGTGGTACTGCTTTAACTTCTGCGCAATCACCTCGATGAGCGCTGCAGAGGATACCATGCCGATCTTAACCGCATCCGGATAGATGTCCGTAAAGATGCAGTCAAGCTGGTTTGCCAAAAAATCCGGGTCAGACTCCAAAATTCCATAAACGCCGGTGGTGTTCTGAGCCGTCAAGGCTGTAATCGCGCTCATGGCATAGATTCCATGCGCGGACATGGTCTTGATATCGGCCTGAATTCCGGCGCCTCCGCTGGAATCGCTTCCAGCGATCGTCAATGCTGTTTTCATAAAAAAGACTCCTCTCAGTTTTGCATTGAAGTTTTATAGCGCGACAAAAGGTGGTGCCCCCAATCTGCCGCGTAGATTTTATATCATCTGTTCTAACTGGTTTAAAAACACTGGGTCATCCAGACTTGGAAGGTAGAAGTCGCACACTGCGCGCATCTTCTGCTCGTCCGCTGCCGAAGAAGGGTCAAATACCCCCACGACCACAAAGCCTGCCTTTTTTGCTGTCTGCGCCGCATGCAGCGCATCCTCAAACACAAGGGTCTGTTCCGGGGCAGTTCCCATTCTTTCTGCTGCCTGATAGTAGATTTGCGGACTGCTTTTGGAGCCGCACTGCATACAGCTGAGCACAAACTGGAAACATTCCCATTGACCCAGCCGCTTCATTGCCTGCTCTGCCTGAGAGACTTCGCTTGCTGTTGCAATCGAGCAGGGAATTTTGTTTGAATGCAAAAACTCAAGCAACACATCTGCCCCTTTTTTGAGCGGCACAATGCTGCTGTACTCCTCATCGACCAGCTCATTTACCCGGTTTAATACCTCTTCCCGGCTAAGGGGAAGCAAAAAGGTTTTGATCATGTAGTCCGCAGCTTCCTGCTTGTCCATTGCTGCAAGCTGGTAAGCCAGATCATCTGTCGGCTCTGCTCCAAAGGAGCGAACCACCTTCCCCGGAAGCACGTCCCAGATCTTCATGGAATCGACAAGGGTTCCGTCCAGGTCAAAGATTGCCCCTGTGATTTTCATCGTTCCACCATTTCCTTTGCCAGAGCATGCAGTGTACTTGCTGCATTTTGAATATCCGGCTGGGCATAAATAGCCGAAACCACTGCTATACCGCAGATTCCACTGCCTGCAAGCTGCATGACGTTATGCTGTCCGATTCCACCGATGGCAACGACCGGAATGCTGACAGCGCGGCAGATTTCTCCCAGCGTCTGGATGCTGACGGCATCGGCATCATCCTTGGTTCCGGTCGGGAATACCGCACCTACCCCAAGATAATCTGCCCCTGCCTGCTGGGCAAGCAGTGCCTGTTCTACCGTCTGTGCCGAAACACCCAGAATGCGGTTTGGACCGATCTTTTTGCGGACCTCTCCTGCTTCCATGTCGTGCTGTCCAACATGGACTCCATCTGCATCAACTTCGACAGCCAAATCCACATCATCGTTAATCAAAAATGGAACCTGATATTTGCGGCACAGTTCCTTGATTTCTTTTGCTTCTTTGAGAAAATGCTCATGATCCAGATGTTTTTCCCGCAGCTGAATCATGGTTGCTCCGCCTTTGAGCGATTCCTCTACCTGCCAGCTCAGTGTTTTGTCCCCAAGCCATGCCCGGTCGGTCACCGCATACAGTAGCAGATCCTTTTTATCGCAGTTCATATTTTGCACCTCGGTTCAGGGTTTCTGCGTCCATCTGATAGATTGCATCAATGATGCGGTTGCGGTAGGTCGAGTTGCCATCGGTTGGTACCATATTGCTCCAGCCAATCTCACCTGCAAGACCCATCGAAGAAACTGCAGCAGCGGCAGCTTCCAGCTCATTTCCCGGGTTTGCGGTCAGATATGCGGTGAGCAGTCCGGAAAGCTGGCATCCGGTACCGGTGATACGACCCATCTCCGGACGGCCGTTGCGGATAACATAGCAGTGGTTCTCATCTGCAACCAGGTCAATGGCTCCCGTGATAGCAACGATGGTATGATAACGGGCAGCGGCAGCTTTTGCAAAAGCAACTGCATCGTTTAAGTTTTCTTCGGTAACGGCGTCCGCTACGTCTGCATCCACACCTTTTGTCGAACCGCTTCCGGCTACCAGAGCTTTGATCTCTGAAATATTGCCGCGGATCACAGTAAAGTGGATCTGGTCTGCAAGGTCACGGGCAGTTTTGGTACGGAGGGTACTTGCTCCTGCACCAACTGGGTCGAGCAGAATCGGATGATTTAAGCTTTCTGCCTTCTTTCCTGCTGCGAACATCGCAGGAATAGTGCGCTGATTGAGGGTACCGATGTTGATATTCAGTCCGCCGCAGATAGAAGTGATTTCCTCCACTTCCTCGATATCATCCGACATAATCGGGCTTCCGCCGCAGGCAAGAAGGATATTTGCTACATCATTTACAGTAACATAATTTGTGATATTGTGAATCAGCGGTGTCCTTGTGCGGACATTTTCCAGACATTCTCCAAACATTTTGTTTTCCTCCAAACAAATAAAAAATCCACGGAACCTCTCCTTGCAGGGAAAGAAACATTCCGTGGAATTGTGAAAACCAATGCTAATCTCCCTACGTTGGCATTACCCAAATCAGGTCACAGGTCGAAGCGCACAGCTTCCTCTCAGCCCGTTTGCGAGCTCCCTTTTTTTATGTTGGATGATCCGTTTGACTTTATTATACGCTAAAATGAAAATTTTGCAAGATTTTTTTGCAGGATATTGGAAATTTAGTCAGCTTTCTTCTGTTCCTGCTCCTCACCCGATGCTAATGCAAGCATCTCTTCGGCATTTTTGATTGCGGTATCGGTCAGGTTATCGCCGGAAATCATCCTTGCAATCTCCTTCACACGCTGGCCTTCGTCCAGAAAATCAATGTGGGTGTAGGTTCTTCCGTTCTGCTCCTGTTTGTGAATGAGCAGGTGATGGTCAGCAAACACTGCCACCTGTGCCAGATGGGTAACACAGATTACCTGTCGATTACCGGACACTTCCTTGAGCTTAAGTCCGATCTTCTGTGCTGCCTTGCCGCTGACACCGGTATCGATCTCGTCGAAGATTGCTGTTCCAATCTGGTCTTTTTCGGCAAGTACATTCTTAATCGAGAGCATGACACGCGAAAGCTCACCGCCTGATGCAATCTTTGCAAGCGGTTTTGGTTCTTCGCCGACGTTTGAGCTGATCAAAAATTCCAGCTCATCCTGTCCGTCCGGCTTCCAGCCGCTCCTGCCCGCAGTGATGCTTAGACGCACCGAAGGCATGTTGAGAAATTCCAGTTCTCGCTTTACCCGGGACAAAAATTCCTTTGCGGTGCGGTGGCGCTGTGCGGTCAGATTGTCTGCCGCTTCCTGCACCAGCGGTTTTAAGCGGAGATATTCTGCCTGAAGCTGCTCTGCCTTTTCTTCCGAAAGGGTCAGCTGGTCAAGCTGTACTTTGATTTTCTCCAGATACTGCAAAATTTCTTCGATGGAGTTTCCGTATTTTCTCTTGAGCTTGTAGATCAGATCCAGACGTTCCTCGATCATGTCAAGTTCCTGCGGCTGATAATCCACCGAATCAAGATAACTGCCCAGATCGCCGCTGCAATCGGAAATCTCGTAGCTGATCTCCTCCATCTTTAAGGCAAGGTCTTCCATCTGTGGAAGAAAATGGGAAAGCTTACTCAAATTTCCGGTCAGCTCTTCAAACAGCTGCACAATGCCCGCTGTTTCTTCTTCCCCGTCCAAGAGCTGCTTGGAGCTGCTGAGCAGATGGATAATCTTCTCGGCGTTTGCAATCTGGTCCCGGCGCAAGGTCAGTTCCTCTTCTTCGCCAGGCTTTAACTGTGCCGACTCGATTTCCCGAATCTGATAGGTAAGCAGATCAACCAGATGTTCCTTTTCGCGATCCTTGCGGTTAATCTGCTCCAAACGATGTTTGACATCCAGAATTTCTTCATAGAGGACACGATACTTTTGCAGATATCCCTGCAAAGAACCAAACTCGTCGATATAGCTAATGTGACTCTCCGGGTCAAGCAGGCGATGGTTGTCCTTCTGTCCATGAATATCGATCAGAAGAGAGGCAATCTCCCGCAAAATCTGCACCGTAGCAGGGCGACCATTTACCTTGCAGACATTTTTGGCTCCCAGTTCTCGGGAGATAAGCAGGGTATCATCTTTGGACTCAAAGCCCATCTCCTCGATTTTTTCGCGGACCTGCTGCGGAAGTTTGGTAAACAGCGCAGAAAGATAGGCGCTGTCCTCGCCGCTGCGGATAATATCCTTGGTCAGACGTGCGCCTAATACGCCGTTGATTGCCGAAACCAGAATCGTTTTGCCCGCGCCCGTTTCACCGGTAAATACATTAAATCGCGGGCCAAAATCGATCACTGCCTCGGAGATCACAGCGATGTTTTTAATATATAACTGCGATAACATGGCAAAAACCCCTGTTATTTCGTTGCCAGTTTGTTGAGCTCATCGGTGATGCCCTGCGCAAAGGTTTCATCCTTCATTACAAGCAGGATAGTGTCATCACCAGCAATCGTTCCGACCAGACCTTTCCAGTGGATGGAGTCCAATGCCGCACAGGCAGCATTTGCCATACCGGTATAACATTTTACCACAACCAGATTCTGCGCATAGTCCACGCTGTGAACTGCTTCAGAAAAAATGGCATGAAACTTAAACGAAAGGTCGTTTTTAGTGTTTTTATCTGCATGAGTGGTATAGTGGTAGGTTCCATCCGATGCAAGTGTTTTGATCAGGCGAAGTTCCTTGATATCGCGGGAAACAGTTGCCTGGGTAACACTGAATCCTTCCTGATTCAGTCGGTCCTGGAGTTCTTCCTGTGTATTGATATTCGATTCAGAAATCAGTTCCAGAATTTTTGCGTGACGTTTTAATTTCATCTGTTATCCTCTCCCTAAAATCTTCTTGTTTAATTTTTCATAATAGCTTTTTGAGCCAAAGCTGATAAATTTCACATACTGTTCGTCTTTGGAAACGATAATCGCATCCTCGGAATCGATGCGGATACGCTCTTCCCCATCCACCGACATGTACAGAATCTCGGAATTGTTGATATGTTTGCCAGTCACAGTAAACACCTCATCCGGTGCATACAGAATCGAACGAGAAAACAGTGAATGCGGACAGATCGGTGTGATGGAAATACTTTCGATAGAGGAATAAACGATCGGACCGCCGGCACTGAGTGCATAAGCAGTGGAACCGGTTGGGGTAGAAAAAATCAGTCCATCTGCACGATAGGAATTGACAAAACCGTTTTTCATTTCGACATTGATGTCAACCATACGGTCCTGCTCTCCGCGGGAAATCACGATATCGTTGAGAGCGGAAAATTCCTGAATTCCTTCCGGCTTTTTGACGATCGCGTGCAGCATCATGCGGGGCTGGATGGTATATTCTCCTGATACGACCTCTTCCAGCTGGTCAAGCGAGGTGTGCTCCATCTCGGTCAAAAATCCCAGTCTTCCAGCATTGATGCCGAGCACCGGACAATCCAGCTGTACAGCGCGTCTTGCACTGTGGATCAGGGTTCCGTCGCCGCCGACCGAAATCACCAGATCAATTTTGGGGTCTGCATTTCCTTTTTCCAGAGACTGAATGGAATAACTTTCCACCGGCATCTGAGAAAACTGCTCTATTTTATCCTCAAACAAATAACATTTGCAGCCATAGCCGCTCAACCGCCCGATGACCTCACAGGTACATTCAAAGGCGTTTTTCTTGCCCAAATTGGGAATCAGCAGGATATTCATTGTTCTAACACCCTCCGCCTGCCTATAAACTCTGGTGCGCCTGCGCTACCACCTCAGAGATAATTTCCGGCAATTTTTCTTCTGCCAGATTTTCTTCCGATTCCTGAGTTTCATTCTCCGGTTTTTTCAGGAAAAGAAGATACTCGATATTGCCTTCTGGACCCTTGATTGGAGAAAAATCCAAGCCCATCCGCAAAAATCCAAGTTCTTTTGCACATGCTGCGACCTTTTGGATAACCTCTTTGTGGATCTGCGGTTCGCGAACGACCCCTTTTTTGCCCACCTTATCCTTGCCTGCCTCAAACTGTGGTTTTACCAGACACACCATCTGTGCACCCGGACGAAGCAGCCGGTAAGCAACTGGAAGTACCAGTGTCAGCGAAATAAACGATACATCCACCGAGATAAAATCGATTGGATCAGGAATCTGTTCTTCGGTGACATAGCGGATGTTGGTGCGCTCCAGATTGACCACACGCTCATCGGTGCGCAAAGACCACGCCAGCTGACCGTAACCTACATCCACCGAGTAGACCTTCTTGGCTCCGTTTTGCAGCATACAGTCGGTAAATCCACCCGTCGATGCGCCGATATCAATGCAGATGCAGTCATTTAAGGTGATTGGGAACACCTCCATTGCCTTTTCCAGCTTCTTTCCGCCGCGGCTGACATAACGCAGTGTTTCACCGCGCACTTCAATTTTGTCGTCATCCTTGACCTGAGCACCCGCTTTATCCGATTTCTGTCCGTTTACATAAACAAGACCTTCCATAATGACAACTTTGGCCTTTTCGCGGCTTGCAATAAGTCCTCTTTCAACCAAAGCAACGTCTAACCGCTGTTTCACACTATTCCTCCCAAAATGTTCCGGCAAAATACCTTTGCCGGCATTTCCCTTTTTCTCTCTATATTTATTCTTTTATCTTCTGTTCATAAAACCGAACGATGCTTTTTGCATCCAGACCGCTCAGTTCGATTGCTCTGGCAACCGTTGCCTGGCTGACAAAACAGTCATCGATTGCAAGCAGCTGGTATCTTCCCTGATATCCCTGCTCCAGCAGCTTTTCGCCCAAAATCTGGCCGATTCCGCCGTTCTTCATTCCTTCCTCAACAAAAAGGATCTGTTTTGCATCCTTTATCTGAGCAAGTACCTCTTCACAAAACGGAAGAATTCGGTTTATCTTTAAGACAGATACTTCTGTGCCGTTTTCTGCAAGCATCTGTGCTGCTTTGCACACCTCAGACGCAATGCGCCCATAGGTAACAAATACCGTTTCTTTTCCTGGATGGATCATCGACCAATCTTTGTGCGGATCAAATCCTTCCGGAAGCGATACCTCCCCACCGCGTGGATAACGCACACAGCAGACACCGGTATGCGCATACAGGCTCTGTTCCAGTGCCCAGCGCATCTCGGCATAGGTTGCCGGAGAATAAACGGTAATCTTCGGGATATTGGACAGCATTGCCACATCAAACAGTCCCTGATGTGTCTCACCATCATTTCCAACAATGCCTGCACGGTCAATTCCAATTACCACATGCTGTTCTTCAATCGAAAGGTCATGGATAATCTCGTCATAGCACCGCTGTAAAAAGGAAGAATAAACCGCAAACACCGGCAGCATTCCGTTTGCAGCCAGTCCACCTGCGAAAGTAACTGCATGCGGTTCCGCGATTCCAACATCGTAAAAGCGGCCTTCCTCCTTAAAAGCATGCGAAAAGTAATTGAGTCCGGTTCCATATTTCATTGCTGCCGTGATGGCACAGATTCTATTATCCTTCTTCGCAAGCTCGGTCAGATGCAGACCAAACTCATTGGAGAAATTCGTTCCTCCCGACACAAAGGATTTGCCCGTGTCGATATCAAAGCCGGAAGTTCCGTGGTATTCTCCCGGATTTTCTTCCGCAAAGCTG
>ERZ791746.1997-NODE-1997-length-12421-cov-8.059842_pt1 | contig 12421 bp, 12 predicted proteins | sample MGYA00510038_ERZ791746 | MGnify/ENA primary metagenome ERZ791746 (study PRJEB30046, sample SAMN00792018) | human gut metagenome | study: EMG produced TPA metagenomics assembly of the A metagenome-wide association study of gut microbiota in type 2...
GGAGAGGGTAGACCCAAGCCGTGTCCGTGACAGTATCCGGCGCGGTCTGAAGCAGCTGGCAAAGTATTTTTAGGATAAGAATAAGCAATGGGCGCAAGGTCTCAAAGTGCTTCTGGCACAGGGCCTTGCGCCCCATCTACGCACTTGTATTCTTCGAGCAAATGAAATATAATAGAGAGGATTGTCGGAGGTATGGATATGGATTATATGACGCTCAGAGAGGCAAGTGAAAAATGGGGCATTTCCACCCGTCAGATAAACTATTATTGCACGGAGGATCGTATCCCTGGTGCTGTAAAAATGGCTGGTGTCTGGCTGTTGCCAAAAGATGCGGAAAAGCCACAAGACGGAAGATATAAGAAGCGAGAAGGTGATAAGCAATGAGGATTTTAGTCATAGAAGATGATCTGGCCTTAAGCGCCGGATTATGTTTTGAATTGGATAGTAACGGCTATCTGACGGTGGCAGCATATAACTGCCGGAAAGCCAGACAGCTTTTGCAGGAGGATCAATTTGACCTTGCAATCATGGATGTGAATCTTCCGGATGGCAACGGCTTTGATCTTTGCCGGGAAGTGAAAGCAATCAAACCGGAACTTCCCGTGATTTTTTTGACGGCAAATGATTTAGAGCAAGATGTGCTGAACGGATTTGATCTGGGTGCAGAGGACTATATTACAAAGCCGTTCAATATGCAGATTTTTTTGCGGCGGGTAGAGGTCGCCCTCCGGCGAGGAAGCAAGGTTCCAGCGCCCCCTGCGGACCGTTGGACTGACGGTTTTCTTCTGCTTGATTTTGGCGCGCTTACTGCCGTGCGGGGCGGCGAAAAGCTGTCGATCACGCCCAACGAATATAAGCTGCTGAAAGCACTGACAGAGAATGCAGGTAACATCATTACCCGTCAGCTTTTACTGGAACGGCTGTGGGATTGTGATGGGAATTTCATTGATGACCACACACTTACTGTGACGATGAATCGGCTTCGGGCGAAGATTGAGAATGACGATCATACCTATATCAAGACCATCCGGGGGATGGGGTATATCTGGACGGGAGGTAAACAATGAAGAAGCACGCAAAAACTTTGAAGATTTTGATGTTTTTGGCTGCTGCGGTGCTTTTTTCTTTGCTGTGCTGGCTGTTGTGGGCATTTGTTCCCCGTTCCAGTGTTCGTTACAGCCTGTTGGCTGTGACAGGTGGCATTTTTGTATTAGCCGGTCTGTGGATATGGTTTCAGCAGAGACAGATCTTTCACTTTGCAGACGAAATATGTGATACACTGGATGCCTTGATTTCTGGGAGACAGCCGGAAGTGGAGCGGCCTTATGAGGATAGCGTAACAGCCAAGGTACAGGGAAAACTCCTGCAATACTATGACATTATGAACGAGGGCAAAGTACAGAGCCAGCGGGATAAGCAGACCATTCAGGAGCTGGTCAGTGATATTTCGCATCAAGTGAAAACACCGATTGCCAATATTCAGATGTTTACCGGTATCCTCCAGCAACATCAGCTGACGGAGGAAAAGCGGGCGGAGTTTCTGGAAACCATGGCGTCACAGATCAATAAATTGGATTTTCTGATGCAGTCTTTAATTAAAATGTCTCGGCTGGAAACCGGAACTTTTGTCCTGCACATGGAAGAAGCGCCTCTGGATAAGACTATTGCGCAGGCAATCAGCAGCGTATGGGCGAAAGCAGATCGAAAAAATATCCAGTTGTCGGTGGACTGCACACCATCGGTCACTGTGCAGCATGACCCCAAGTGGACAGCGGAGGCCCTGGGCAATATCCTGGACAACGGGGTAAAATACACCCCGGAAGGCGGTAGCATTTCTGTATCTGTTCGCCCGTGGCAATTCTATACGCGAATTGATATTTCCGATACCGGTATTGGTATCCATGAGGAGCATTATCACGATGTTTTTCAGCGGTTTTATCGGGCGCAGGAAACAGCTGCTGAGGAAGGTGTTGGACTTGGGCTGTATCTTGCCAACGGAATCATTACGCGGCAGAAAGGCTATATCAGCGTAAAATCAAATTACGGAGAAGGAACTACCTTCTCTGTCTATTTGCTGAGTTGAGCAAATAGCGTATATGAAAAAGGGAGAAAGGAAGTATGAAACTATGGAAATTGTAACTGTACATCAAGTCAAGAAATACTTTGGAAAGGGAGAGGCACAAGTCAAAGCCTTGGATGGGATCGACCTTTCCATTGAGAAAGGCAAGTTTACCGCCATTATCGGTGCATCCGGCTCCGGCAAAACCACTTTGTTGAACATGATCGGCGGGCTGGATACCCCTGATGCGGGGGAAGTGATCGTAGATGGTGTAAATCTGTCCGGCTTGAAGGAAAAAGAGCTGGCTGTGTTTCGCCGCAATAAAGTGGGTTTTGTGTATCAGAATTTTAATCTGATTCCAACACTGACCGTAAAAGAAAACATTCTGTTTCCCCTTAGTCTGGCTGGCAGTACACCGGATCAGCGTTTCTTTGTGGATGTGGTGCAACAGCTTCGGCTGGAGGAACGGCTGAATGCCTATCCCCATGAGCTTTCCGGTGGCGGGCAGCAGCGGGTAGCGATTGCCAGGGCGCTAATTGCTAAGCCAGCCATTATTCTTGCCGACGAACCTACTGGAAACCTGGATGTAAAAAGTGGACAAAATGTGTTAGGACTGTTGAAAATGTCCGTAGAGACCTATCACCAGACACTTATTATGATCACCCACAACCTTGAGATCGCACAGATGGCTGACCGTGTGCTTCGCATGGAAGATGGCCGCCTGAAGGCGTAAGGAGGTTGTCATGCTTGCAAATAATAATCTAAAAATATGTCACACGCTTGCGTGGCGAGATTTCAAATTTCACAAAGCAAAAAATTTACTGTTGGCTTTTGCTGTGGTTTTGATTACAGGACTGTATGCCTTCACTTTTCTTCTGGGAAGCTCAGTAGAAAATGCGTTTCTGCTCAATTATGAGTACCGATATGGCTCAACCAGTCACATCCTCTACCATGGCTTGACTGCACATCAGGCAGATAAATTAGCGCAGCATCCTAATGTGAAAAGTACGGTCCGGATCAGCGCTTTGGGGCAGCTCTCTGATGAGATGATGGGTGTTCGCAGTGTTAAGCTGGCGGTGACCGATCAGAACTATGCCGAGAGCATCCTCTCTGTTCCGACAACGGGGCGTTTGCCGGAGAAACCGGAAGAAATCGCTCTGGATGAGTTTACTATGGACTCTCTGGGGGTTCTTCACGAGCTAGGTGCCCCGGTGTCTATTCAATGGACCGATAGCAAGGGAGAACAGCACAATACTGACTTTACCCTCTGCGGATGGTGGGCAAGTCCCACAAACTTCACAGAAGCTTGTGCCTGGGTGACAGCGGAATGTGCTGCCGGACTTCTGCCCGGATACCCGGATACGGCATCTGTCACGATGGGCGTCGATCTCCATCAGCCAAAGGAATTGGAACAGCAGGCGCAGCAGATCATGGCCGATCAGGGCGTAAATCAGGTTGCCTACACCACCAATCTGGCGTATAACGAAGCCAGGATGGAAATGGCTAGTAAACAGGCAACACCATTCTACATCCCTGCATTGGTTGTGCTTTTGTGCGGCTTTTTGATGATTTATAGTATTATTCATGTGGCCATGGATCAGGATACCCACTTTTTTGCGGGTCTGAAAACTTTGGGAATGACACCGCGGCAGATCAGATGGGTTCTGTTGGAAAAAGCCGCTCTGCTCTCTATTTTTGGTCTGCTCCCTGGCTGGTTGATGGGATTTGGTATCCACTATCTCGTTACACCGCGAATTGTAACCGGTATGGAGCAAAATCCGGCAATTTACTTCCTATCCTGGGAGCCGTTTGCTTTGGCAGCAATCAGTACCTTCGGAACAGTTTTACTGGCGTACTTTTTGCCTGCTGCTCGGACAGGTGGAATGATGCCAACACAGATGTTGCGAGATTTGGATAAACATATGCCGAAGGGACGGGGGCGCAGCAATACAGGGCAAGTCAGCATTTTTCGTCTGGCCCTTCGTTCCCTGCGGAGAAATAAAGGGCGTACAATTCTTTCATTGCTATCTTTACTGTTCTCCTTGCTGTTGCTCTGTTCTACCTGGATTCGTTACACCAGCTACGACGAGGGACTGTACTTAAACGAGATGTCTCCGTGGGACTACACCATTGAGGACGGCTCTGCGGCTACCACCGTACAGCGGTATAACCCCAATAACCGGGCCATCACGGACCAGATCGTCAATGATCTTCGTGAACGCAGTGAAGTTTTGGAGGTAAGCGTCCTGAAATCCAAGGAAGTGGAGCTGACGGCCTCTGACGAGCTGCGCCAGAGGATCGTGGACTTTTACAACGAACCTTATGACGAGACTATGACCCGCAGAGAAAGTCAGGCTGCTTATCCCGATTGGTGTGCCGGTTTGGACCGTCTGGAACAGACGGGTAACTATTATGGCATCGTTATTGCGCTGGAGGACGCCTACCTGCGGTATGTGCTGGATAACTATCCGGCCACCAGCGGTGATTTTGATGCTGAACAGTTTGCTACTGGACAGTATGTTGTGGCCGGAGGTGCTTATGCGGAGGGTGTGTCCTCCCCTGCTGCCGGAGAAACGGTGGAGCTTGGTGGAGAGCAGCTTCCTGTGCTGGCTTCGGTTATGGGGGACACTTCGTTTTTAAGCGGAAGTAACAGTTCGGAGTCCATCTTTCATCTGATCTATTTTGTGCCACTGTCCTTATTTGACCGGCTGTTCCCTGATGAGGGTATCCGTCAGCTGGCAGTTAATATTGACCATAGTGGGCAGGAGGAATTTGAACACTATCTCAGCAAGTATAAGCAGGGGCTGAACCGCGGGATCAATGTTTGGATGCGTAGCGACTATCAGGAAGCGTTTCAAAACGCCAGGTTGAATGAATGCCTGCCGAGGCTGATCGTAGGGATTGTGTTGATGATCATTGGTCTGCTGAATTTTGCCAATATGTTGGTGACAAAGACGATGGTTCGGAAAAAAGAATTTGCGGTTTATCAGAGTCTTGGGATGACAAACAGACAGTTACAATGGCTCTTGTTGACAGAGGGCTTGCTTCATGCGGCTCTTTTGACAGTGATCTTGCTGCCAGTAACCTTCCTGGTGACCTGGTTTGGGATGCCGGTAGTTTTTTCACAGCTTAACACTTGGTGTATGACCTATCACTATGCGCTGGCTCCTCTATGGTTAGCCCTGCCTCTTATGCTGTTGTTGGCAGTGGCAGTCCCCCTGATGTGCTGCCGTTTTATCGAAAAAGGAAGCATTACAGAGCGTTTGCGGATTGTTGAGTGAGTTATTGAAACTATATAGTAAGGCGGCTTCGCTTGCAAAGGCGGAGCCGCCTTTTTTCAAAAGGTACAAAACTGTACCTTTGTTGTACCTTTCCTGTGACATTAAACTGGTAGAATATAGTCAGAAAAGGGAAACGGATTCCCGGTCACAAGGAGGAAATACTTATGGAAGCAATTTTGAAGGCTACCGGCCTTAAAAAATATTACGGTAAGGGTGAAGCTTTGGTCAAGGCACTAGATGGTATAGATCTGGAGATTGAGCGTGGTAAGTTTACTGCGATCATTGGAACCTCTGGATCGGGAAAATCTACGCTGCTGAATATGCTTGGTGGACTGGATACTCCCAGCAAGGGCAGTATTCAAATTGGAAATACGGAACTGGCAAAGCTGAATAGCGAACAGGCTACCATTTTCCGGCGCAATCATATCGGTTTCATTTTTCAGAATTACAACCTGGTGCCGGTACTCAGTGTTTGGGAAAACATTGTTTTCCCTATCTCTCTGGATGGTCGTAAGCCTGATAAGAAGTTTATCATGGAAATCGTTCGGTTGCTTGGCTTGGAGAAGAAACTGGACAGTCTGCCGAACAATCTTTCCGGTGGGCAGCAGCAGAGAGTTGCGATTGCCCGTGCGCTGGCTTCTAAGCCTGCGATTATCCTGGCTGACGAACCCACCGGTAATCTGGACTCAAAAACCAGCGACGATGTGATTGGTTTGCTGAAGATGACCAGCAAAGAATTTAACCAGACAATCGTGATGATTACCCATAACCCGGAAATTGCACAGATGGCGGATCGTATTGTCCGAATTGAGGACGGCCGCATTGTGTCTCAATAAGGGAGGGATGCACGATGAAAACAGAATTCAAACCAATTCAAACGCTGAATCAGCGTACTTTCAAGAAAAACAGAGGCCGGAATCTGGTGACGATCATTGCTATCTTAATGACGACGATCATGTTCACCACCCTGTTTACTCTGGCACAGAGTATGAGCAAAAACATGGTGGAAATGACTTTCCGGCAGACTGGTTATGATGGCCAGGCATCCTTTAAGAGCATCACCGCAGAGCAGTTTTCTCTGATCGCTGATCACCCTGATGTTGCAGAAGCTGGAGAAAGCCTTGTTCTCGGTCTTGCACAAAACAAAAAGTTGGGTGGCAAACAGGTTGAGATCCGTTGGAGCAGTGACATCAATGCTGAGCATTCCTTCGCTATGCCTACCACCGGAACAATGCCAACGGCAGCAGATGAGATCGCACTGGACACCCTGATTCTCGACCGCCTGGGTATTCCACATCAGCTGGGAGAGACCGTAAAATTGGAATGGCGCAAGGATCTTGCAAAGGATGAGGTGACTACCTCTACTTTTACCCTCTGTGGTTTCTGGGAGGGCAACGAATCTGTCTATGCCAGCATGGCTTGGGTAAGCCGGGAATTTGCGGATGAGATGATCGGTGACCATGTTGCTGATGGAAAAACAAGCATTTTAGGCCTGCATACCGCACAAGTGATCCTGCATAGTGACCGTAATATTGAGGCTACTATGGAGAATATTTTGGCAGACACCGGACTAACAGGCTTGAAATTTGGCGTGAATCTGGCATATTCACCGGAGATGAACGCTACCGCAGCGCAGGAAAGCCTTCCCATGTATTTGGGTATGGTGCTGGTGTTCCTTGCCGGCTATCTGATTATTTATAATATCTTTCAGATCAGCGTTACTGCCGACATCCAGTTCTATGGTAAGTTGAAAACACTGGGCACTACCACAAAGCAGATCAAGAAACTCATTTACGGTCAGGCAAACCGGTTGTGCGTGATCGGTATCCCACTGGGGCTTCTTCTGGGCTGGCTGCTGGGCATGGTTCTGGTTCCTGTGCTGATGGGACGGCTGGAGGGCGATCCTGTGGTTTCTGCCAATCCCTTGATTTTCCTTGGGTCCGCTCTTTTTGCATGGCTGACGGTTACCATCTCCTGCCTGCGTCCGGCAAGACTGGCTGGCAAGGTTTCTCCCATTGAAGCTCTGCGGATGAGTGATGCCGCCACCACAAGCAAAAAGAAAAGCAAAAGCACCCGGAATGGTGCATCCATCACTGGTATGGCCTGGGCAAATCTGGGGCGGAACAAAAAGCGGACAGTGACGGTCATCTGCTCCCTGACTTTGGGATTGGTTCTACTCAGCTGCTTCTACGCCAAAAATGCAGCTTTTGATATGGAGAAATACCTGTCTGAGCTGACAATCAGTGACTTCAAGCTGGATGATAGCAGCAGTGCAAACCAGATTGGCGGATATGACCCTCATGGTTCCACATTGAATGCTGAACTGGTGGAGTCCGTGGAAGGATTGGCTGGTCTGGAAGCGATTGGTCATCAGTATTCTCATCAATTTGAACTGACCCTGGATGATGAGACCGTGCAAAATATCGACGCCTTCTATACCCAGGAAATGCTGGATGATTGGGCAACTTACGATCCGGCTGGTCCTGCTCAGATAGAAAACGCCAAGGAAACCCATAAAGCAATCGGTGTACTGTACGGAATGGATGGTATCCCTCTGGATGCGATCACGCAGGAGCGGTATTTGCTCTCCGGCAGCTATGATGCAGAGAAATTTGCCAGCGGCGATTATGTGTTGGTCATCGGTCCTGCCATAGATTCCATAGAGAAAAATGCTGTATTGCCTGTTCCTACCGTTGGAAGCAGCATTGAACTTGAAAATCGTACCTACACGGTAATGGCTGTTGTATATCCGTTACAGTCTGTGGATGAAGGCGCTTATGAGGGCGGTGTACAGGATCAGCTTTGTATGAGCTTTATTATTCCTACTGTAACATTCCAGCAGCAGTGGCCGGAGAATACACTGCGGAGACTGTTCTTCAATGTGGACGATGAGCATATTCCCGCAGCACAAGAGATGATTGATGCGTATACCAAAACTGTTGATACCAGCCTGCCTGTGACATCCCGCAAGACTATGGCGGAGCAGTATGAGGCAGAAACACGGGCGTCGGCAGTTATGGGAAATACCATCAGCGTTATCATAGCCCTTGTGGGTGTGCTTAACTTTATCAATTCTATGGTCACAGCCATTGTTTCCCGCAAAAAAGAGTTTGCCATGATTCAGTCTGTGGGCATGACTAAGCGCCAGTTGCGGAAGATGCTGATTTGTGAGGGGCTGGATTATGCGGCGATCACGCTGATTGTTTCTTATCTTGTCAGCACTTTGGCTGTTGGAATCGGTGTTCGTGCTATAACAGCCAATGAGTTCAGCACTTTCCATTTTACGCTGATGCCACTGATGATTTGTACCCCTATTCTCTTGGCTTTTGCGGTGCTTATCCCATTTCTCTGTTTCAAGAATTTAGAAAAGCAGAGCATTGTTGAGAGATTGAGAACAGAATAAATAATCTGCCGGACGACGGCAAAAGAAAAAAAGCCGTCGTACAGCAGACACATTTCCACGCGCCTACGGAGCGGCGGCTTTGAGACAGTCAGAGCCGCCGTTTCTTTTTGCTTTTCGGACCGATGCTCATGCGACCAGGAGGGCGGTATTTGGGAGGATACCGCCATGTCAATTTTCGTCATTCATAGTACCCATGAGTTGCACCAATTAAAAAAAGCCTTGCCCCTCCTCCGGGGAGGTATGACTACCTATCGGCATTATCATTCCAACTAAAACAGAAGAATCATAGTCATTTTTGTTGCGCCAGTTTCCCATTGCGGGGAGCTGGCGCTTTTTATTGTCGATTTTTCGGGAAAGCTCCCGAAGTATGTCGATGCCGATCTCCGCCTCCTTTCGATTCACTCGTCAATCGCCCGTGAATCGAAATGGAGGTACATAATGAAGAAAGTCAATCTTAGGGACTTATATCCCGATGTTTATAAAAATGATCACTTTGTAGAAGTAACAGAAGATGTGCTGGAGACGATCCGAGCCGCTGAGCGTGCAGAAGCTGCTTATGACCGGAGGATGTATCGCTATAAGGCGTACTACTCCCTGGACTGCGACAACGGCATTGAAAATGCGATCCTGATGAAGCCCCAGACACCGGAAATGCTTCTGGAGGAAAAGCAGCTGCGGGAGCAGCTCTATGCCGCTGTGATGGCTCTGCCGGAGAAGCAGGCCAAGCGGATCTATGCCCGGTATTACCTGGGTATGTGTGTGAGCGAGATTGCCGCAGCGGAGGGCGTAGACCCAAGCCGTGTCCGTGACAGCATCCGGCGCGGTCTGAAGCAGCTGGTAAAGTATTTTTAGGATAGAATAATAAAGGGCGCAAGGTCTCAAAATGCTTCTGGCACAGGGCCTTGCGCCCTACTACTGTAGTAGCTTTGGGGTGCAAAAAAGTAGGAGACCTTTTCTGGATCTCCTGCTCAGTAAAGCTGTGTAGATTTAATTGTGGTTGGGTTGCCAGTTATGCAAACTGAGCTTTTCACTTTTTCTCTTTATTTCCGTTTTTGATTATATCAACTATCAAATAAATAACCACTGGAATTAGAATTATAAGAGGAATAATCATTCCTGCTGGCTTAGGTAAAACCAATGCCAATATGGCTGCAACTGCAATTAAAATTAAAATAGTGTCTTTCTTCATTCTCATCACCTCTACAACTTCTAATTTTGTTGGTTTCATTATACTCTATCAACCTAAAGAATGGAAGATATTTTCTTGCTCCCTAAAGCAAAAGCACCTGTCATTTTCAAAGAGACCGTTTCAAGTTTTGTGTAAATTCAAAAAACTGATATAAGATATGTCATTAGTTACTCTGGGCAGAGCCGATTTTTTGAGGTTCTGCCCTTGCTTGTATTATAATGCAATTTCCAGACATGTCAAGCAGTGAAAACAGCAAGTGCCTTAGAGTTCCATATTCAATTTTAGGTGCAAAAAAGCAGGAGACCTTTTCGGATCTCCTACTTAGTAAAGCTGTGTAGATTTATTAGTAAGAAGATGTCTAAATTTTATTTCTCATCTTCTACAAATTCAAATAACTCCTCCACTGTAACATGAAATACTTTTGCAATATCCATGGCTAATTTAAGAGACGGATTATATCTGCCATTTTCAAGGTGAACTATCGTTTCTCGTCTCGCACCAACAAGCTCTGCAAGTTCGCTTTGCTTATATCCTGCCTGCTCACGATATTCTTTAATTTTTGTAACAAGAGCCATATCATACCCCCTTGCTATCTATAATCACAAACATCAATGTTCTAATAATAGATAAAATCAAAATAGTTAAAACTATAATCCACCCAACTACTCCCATATTGATAGCATCAACATGACCCAAAACAGCACATCCCCAGGCAACTACAACCATAACAGCGACAAAAACCTTCAAGCAAAATGAATCACATCGTTTCAAGTTTCGCTCTGCCATTTCATCAATTCCTTCCTTTTTGTATTTCTTAATTCTCATTTGCTGAAATGCAAAAAAAGCAGCAAGGAAACAACCAAGTACAAGCTGTAAAGTTAGATACCAGTCTTTCCAATCCGTTCTTGCCCACATCCAGTAGTAAGATGCAAGAATGATTGCGTAGATTATTTTTGTTCCAACAATTTCTCTTAAAGATACTTTTTTATTCATGTTTCTTCCTCCAATGTTATATATTTCGCACTTGCGATGTTATAAATATATCACTCATATATACAAATGTCAATAGCAAAAGTGAAATATTTTTAACTTAGTTTTCTGACAAACTTACCCTCCCAAAGCAAAAGCACTTGTCATTTTCAAAACGAAAATAGCAAGTGCTTTAGAGTTTCATATTCAATTTTGGGTGCAAAAAAGCAGGAGACCTTTTCGGATCTCCTGCTTAGTAAAGCTGTGAAGATTTTATTATGGATTTTCTTTCTTCCATTTCCACTTGAGTAATTTCGGTAACTATTCAATACACTTTTATAATTGTTTGTCCAAATAAATCGTTGCAACCAGTTCAATTAAATTGCGTATTCCAATATAGAGCAAAGAACACCCGTCAGCCAGAGAATTTGCAATAGCAAAGTATGCCGAGGTTGATAAGCCTTACCAGCTCTATTCTGGTTTGAGCCGGGATGCGTTTGATTATATTGAATTATATATTTTCATACTTTCTATTTTGTGTATTGCAATGGTGGCACCAACATTTGCTAATGAATATCAAACCGGAAGCGACAGCATTATGCGCTGCACCAAAAATGGCCGTGTGAAATTTAGTGTAATTAAGATACTTGCCGCCGGTGTTATCTTTACAGTCGTATTCATAGTGGGAATGGTAATCCATTTATCTATCATCAATCTTGCCTTTGGAACAGATTGTTTGAAAACATCTTTCCAGATGTTGTTCTCCATTATAAACCTGCCTAACATCAATTTGGGACAGCTTCAAGTTATTCTGGTATTGTCCGGTCTTTTATCGTTGTTGGCAAGTATTAGCTGTACGCTGTTTTTATCTGCAAAATGCAAGGACTCATTAAGCGCACTGTTGATTTCTCTTGCTGTTATGCTTTTGCCCACCATTGTTTATACTGCACTGGGCAGCTCTGTTCGGGTTTCTACAATTTTGCCCTCTGCTGGTATTGGTTTACAAAACAATTTTCTTTATCAGCTTTATGGCTTTAACTTTTTATATATCGGAGATATGAGTTTTTGGACGCCATATATTATTTTGATTTCCGCAGCATTAGAGATTCCAGTATTTGGATTTTTAGCAATATGCTCTTATTGTAAGCACCGAGGGCATAAATATACAAAAGGCAATCACATAGAAATTTGGAAATTCTACTGTATGAAGGCAAAAGAAAAAAAGCCGTCGTACAGCAGATACATTTCCACGCGCCTATGGAGCGGCGGCTTTGAGACAATCAGAGCCGTCGTTTCTTTTTGCTTTTCGATGATGCTCATGCGATCAGGAGGGCGGTATATGGGAGGATACCACCATGTCAATTTTTGTCATTCATAGCACCCATGAGCTACACCAATTAAAAAAAGCCTTGCCCCTCCTCCGGGGAGGTATGACTGCCTATCGGCATTATCGTTCCTACTAAAGCAGAAGAATCATAGTCATTTTTGTTGCGCCAGTTTCCCATTGCGGGGAGCTGGCG
>ERZ791746.2007-NODE-2007-length-12371-cov-4.967441_pt1 | contig 12371 bp, 12 predicted proteins | sample MGYA00510038_ERZ791746 | MGnify/ENA primary metagenome ERZ791746 (study PRJEB30046, sample SAMN00792018) | human gut metagenome | study: EMG produced TPA metagenomics assembly of the A metagenome-wide association study of gut microbiota in type 2...
CAAAGGTAACAAATATAATAAGATAGCAAGCATTTTATTACTAACTATTTCCTTTTACTCCCTTTTTTCTTACATGTTTTCATAAATATCCCCTATTTATTCCTCATAAAAAAAGCAGCCCAGCAAGGACAAGCCTTGCTGAGCTGCACTAAATGCCTTATTTTTGTCTCAAACAGTAACGGTTATATGAAACCAATCAGTTGTATTCAAAGTTTTATCGTTTTCACCTTACCCGGAATAACCGTCAGCCGCACCGTCCCATCCCCCTCTATCTCCACTTTCTGGTATCTGGCCTCCACCACCACCTTACCATCCGGTGCCATCAGTCCCCATTGACAAGCATTCTCCTCGAATACACAATAACCGCCGACGGGAGGACAGATGTTCCTATAACAAGGAGGAACCACGATACGCTCACCCGATTTCAGCCCCCATTTCAGCCCCATCCGGAAAGGCCGGACATCGCCTATCTCCTCTAGTCTCTTCCGCCTTTTCTCCTCCTCATTCCGTTTCAGCAACAGGTTCATTTCCTCCGCACGCCGCCCGGCCTCCTCCTTCAATCTCTTCACCGCAGAGTTAAAATCCTCCTCACCAACCTCAGGATTATTACAGGCGATATATCGTTTCCTCTTTCCTTTCTCCACATGATAATAACTCCCTTGCCCGTCCATCACCACGATACTCCGGTCTGCCAGACGACCACAGCACCAATACACCTCCTCGTCATCCCCTTCCAGCAGACAAGCGAAAACATCGAACACGGTAGACCATACAGGATCCGCCAACTTGCAGGACTTCGGGACACGATAGTCCGGTATCTTCAGATAAAAGCCATAAAAACAGAGACTGTCCTTATGCAGCCCGCGCATGGAAGCATACGCCTTCCGTGTGCGGCTATGAAAGGTCTCTCCCACTTTCAGCAATTCCACGCTGCCGTAAGAGCACACCACCGGCTTCTCCCGATAAGTCCTGTCCGTTTTCAAGTCGATGTAAGCATCCGTACCATCATTGCCCGTAACGGCCAGAAGCTCCCCTTTCAGGAATCGCAACCTCCGGCAGCGGTCTATGATGATCTTCGGCTTTCCGTTATCGTCCACCACCCCTGTACGGCCATCTTCCAAACAAACCGCCGCCCGGTCCGCACAGGTGTCGAACACTTCCTTATATCGAGGCATCACTGTCACTCTGTTTCTACGCCTCAGTCCCCACAATCCGCTACATCGGTCATGGAAAGCTTTCAGAACAGAGAGTGCATTCCGCCCCTCTTCCTGATCAAACAAATTCCGGTTCCTGATCGCATCCAGCAACTGTCCATGGGTCATCACCATTTCCCATTCTTCCTCCCGCCTGCCTTCCTCCAAGAGCGAACACGCCACGGACAGCCCGTTTTCCGCTCTTTTCCGAGAAAAGGTGTCACCTAGTATCCGCCCCTCGAACATCGCTTCCCAGTCCCGCTCACGGACGGGCAGACCGAATATCCGGTGCAACCCCACATTATCTATCAGCATACAGGATTCCTTATCACCCGATTTCCGTAATCCCCTCCCCACCTGTTGCAAGTATTTCGCCAGTGAAAGCGTGGGACGAGCCAGTTGCACGAACTCCACATCGGGACAGTCGAAACCCTCGGAAAAGATATCCACATTGACCAGCACTTTAATCCGTCCCTGCCTGAAACCCTCCACCAGTTCCCTCCGCTCCGAAGCAGGAGTCTTGCTGTCGATAGCTACGGTCTCCACCCCGTGCGCACTGTAGCAGGCGGCTATCTGACGGGCATGAGCTATGCTGACGGCATACACAATTCCCTTTTTTCCGCAGGCATACCGCTCGACACTCTCGTACAACCGCCGGATACTGACCTGGCGGTTCAGCACCTCATTCATTTCCTTCGCCTGATAATCTCCGTCCGCCCCGCGTTTCTTCAACGAATCTATCATCCGTTGCTCCCTGCTGTCCGCGCGGATGGACACATAATCAAAAGCCGACAGCCACCCCTTCCTGATAAACTCCGCAATGCTCCACGAAACAACCAGCGCATCAAACAAATCCGTAAAGCCTTTACCGTTCAACCGACAAGGAGTGGCGGTCATACCCAGTTTCTTCACTTCCGGGTATCTCTTCCAAAGCTCCCTGTAAGTCTCCGCCAGCGCATGATGCGCCTCGTCAATGACAATCAGCCCGGGGGCCTCCTGCATCTTCTTCCAGTTACGCGACAGCCATTGGATGGAGAATACCCTCACCGTCCCATCCTCCCTGTCCATTCCATACCGGGCTACGGTTTCCTCTATCTGTTCCACCAGCTCCCTGCGGTGCGCCACAATCCACACCCGCATACCGGAACGGCAGAGAAACTCCCTCACTACCGCCGCCAGCAGATGCGTCTTCCCCGTGCCCGTGGGCATCTGCACCATGATACTCCGATGAAACTCCCACTCCTTAAAGAGCCTGAGTTTCATCTCCTGCTGGTAGTCACGAAGACCATCGTTTTTACAAGACATAAGCAAATGCCGGTCACCACCGGCAACAAAAGAGGAAAAGGCCGCATGCAGCATTGCACACAGCCTGTATGACTTTTTTCAACTAAAATACCAATAGAAATGCGTTCTTATGACCTTAAACGCAAAGAAAGAAGTGACAGCATTATCGTATATACTGTTCTTCCAACCAATTATATCTAATCTATTTAACTAATATACGGTTGTCGCATTTCCCACTATACCTCTTCCATCCTCATCAAATCCCAACCCGAAAATTGCATCACAATCTTGTGCATCTGCGTGCCTTGGCGCAACGCCTCCACTCTTGGCGCACAGGCATAGCCATCTATCTGCTCCACAGCTTGCCGCCACTGCTCCGCAGCCTTGGCCTCGAAATCCTTCTTCGGCAGGTATTTCAATTCCACTATGTAGCAATGCTTGGACTGATAGTGGGTCAGGTTGGGCAGCAGGAAAGATTGCCTGTTTCAGCAAGTCAAAAAGTTCTCTATATTAAAACCGACAGTCACATAGCAATAGAAGAATCCGGTATTTCTTCTGTTTGTCTATTTTTTACTATCGTTCCTGTCTTCTTTACCGGTCGATAAAAGAAAAGAGAACAAAAGAAGAGCCGAAATTTATATAACCTATTATCAGGTATTTATTTCAGATGTACTTTGAACATTATTCCGCCAGAGAAATATTTGCATTGATTTAATTCTATCACAGCATTGATGTAGTCTTTCCAAAAGCTGTACTCCATACCCACATTACAGGTTCTTGCATCATACTCCGCCATCAGATTCAAGCCATTTATCACCTTTACAGCCCAAGATTCTTGCGCAGGCAATCCCAAACGAAAATTCACCCCTATGGCCGGACGATTATGATGCTCCCAAGTGGCAGGTCGGTCCAACACCCATGCCAAATGTACCCCCAACATTCCCAGATTATCAAGCTCAACATGCTTCGTAGCGGCAATATAATAACGGGTGAAGAAGCAATTTCCACCATTCTGGTCACGATTTGATATCCCTCCTCCACCGTAACTGTCATGAGTGCCTGGATCATCTGCCCCCAGTACAATCTGCGGAGTCCAAGATTTCCACCAACCTTCTTTCCACACTCGCAGACGGAAGTTAAAAGACCTGTCTTGATTAGTATATTTTCCCCACGATTCTTCCGGAAAATAAGTAGAACCTTCATTGGCATAATTCAATGTACAGGTATATCCCACTTCCAACCAAGGAAAGAAAGTAATATTAATGTAATAATTAAATGTATATTTCACGTCGAAATCATAATAATGCAATGGGATTATATCCAGCACATTACCTCCAAACATGAACGTTTTGTCCCGTTGCATATCGGCTGTCGGTGCATGAAGCAGTCCGGTCGTACCCCTCAATGCCTGCCCGTAAACGGAAATACCGATCGACAGAAATACCGATATAGCCGTAAGTATTCTATATAATCTTTTCTTACAATAAATAAATCCCATCTTTTTTCAGCTTTTCTGTGCCAGTAACCATTCAAAGTATTTTTCATGCTCATCAACCAAATGTTCCCACGAATACTCTGTACGGATTTCCTCTAAATTAGCCTTAATGAATCTCTTTTTATCACGCATAGCAAGCAGATCCATATTATTCAACAAATCCGTAACCTCTGCCGAAGTAGTATAATATTCCGCGTTATGCTTCAAAACAGCCCGATTGAACAGATTGTCATTGGCCAGAATGAAACAACCGGAAGCCATAGCCTCTAACAGAGATGGATTCGTCCCTCCCACTGAATGACCATGAAAATAGGCAAAAGAGAACCTTCGTATCGAGTTCAACTTCTTGAAATCATAAATACCACCTATAAAACGTATTGAACTCTCCATTCCATACCGAGCTACCAACTCCTTACCATGGGGAGTATTGGTTTTGCCTATAATAATCAATGGTCTATGCCCATTTTCTTCGGATGCCAGATAACCATCAATTGCCATTACTATATTGTTTTCGGGTTCCAGTCTCGCCACCAGCAGATAATAACTATTTTCCTCCAGTCCGAATTCTTTCAGAAACTCCGAGCTGTAATCATCATGGATATCTGCTCCGTATGCCAGAAATTTGCTCTCCTTGCCATACTTTTCCTTGTAATAGTCATGAATACCCATATTGTCGGCTATCAAGTAATGGCTGTGCTTTACCGTCATCCGTTCTTCCCAAAAGACAAACTTCTGTACCCATTTATTAAACTTTGTACGCTTATATTCCAGCCCGTCCATATTCGTAGTGAACACAGGACACTTGATGTTCTTTACATCAAACCAAATATAAGCAGGCACAATGGAAGTATATCCAGCCTCATAAATAATATCAAACTGTTCCCGTTTCAGCGCATCACGCAATGAGAGGAAATCGTAGAAGAAACTCCCCACAGAACTCCCCATCCATGTTTCCGGGCTATAGATATGTTTAATACGGACTCCTTTGTAGGTGTTTTCCTTATAAGGATGAAAATGAGGGGAATAAACGGTCACCTCATGACCTCTGTTTGCCAGACCTACAGATATGTATTCGGCAAATTGCTCAAAGCCCCCGTAGTTGTTAGGAATGCCACGGGTGCTGATAAAGGCGATTTTCATTGAAGATTAAGTGTATGAAGTTTGCCCCAGTCACGCGAAGTGGTGGGGATTAAAGATAAAAGTCAGCCAAATAAGATATGATTATTTTGTCATCTTCTTAAAAAATCATATATTTGAAAAGATCAATAACAGTACAACCTTACTTAATACAATTTTTCAATAATTTCTTTGGCATGATTTTCTATAGAATGATACCATGGAAGGGTTAATATTCGTTGATTAAAAAACTGAAGCACAGATGGATTAGATAGAATCAACAGCAGAGCTTGCATCAAGCCATCACTTCCATGATAAACAAAGCGTTTATCATATGAACATACCAAGAGTTTGGCTCCTACATTATCTGAAACTAATACAGGAACTCCATACGATAAAGCTTCCAATGTAACTAAACTAAAAGTTTCTTTCCAGATTGAGGGTACAACTAATAAATCCATTTCAGCATATACATTTGTCAACATCTCGTTATTATATTTCCCCCTATATACAATAGGTAGAGTATCATCATTGCCCGTATCATTGCCCCAAACATGCAAACACCAATTAACAACACCATCTTTATGAAGTATCCTTAGTGTTTGTATCAACGTGGGTAATCCTTTAAAAGCAGTTTTAGGGCCGATAAAAGCAATCCTAATCAACCGTCCATCTATATTTTTCATTCTTCTATTATCACTAATTCCACTATGAGTGATTGGAATTACCACTTCTTTATGAGGTGTTATCCATTTATGAAATTCAGATTGCGTTACCTCACTATTAAAATGAAAAGTATCTATCAACGAAAAACATTCTTGATAGTATTTTGCAAGCAATTTATAATCATTCATTGCATTCTTGATTTTATATACTTAGCAAGAAAAAGAATAGATTTCATACTCCTTATTCTTAGGAAAATCGTACTATGCGCTTTACTATTGCATCGTTCACAAAAACATTCACCTCCTTTATTATCACACACTTCCCCACAATTATCAACAAACGTTGCTCGTGGACAAAGCCCATAATAATCATGTGATGTAAAAACTATTTTAATACCTCTTTTTTTTATCTGTTCCAAAAAAACCTTAGGTAATCCCATTAGAGTATGCACATGAAAAACATCTGGACGAAACATATCTAACAATTCTACAAATCCCTGCAAATCAATACCGTGTTCATCATAGATTTTTTTTGTTTTACGCACCCCATATAACAATGATACCGGCAATGGATTAACAATCTCAAACTTTTGAATGCCTCGATAATCTCCTTTTTTTATCACCGTACATTTTGACTTCACAAAAGATATGCTTCCAGGATATAAGGCACAAACATCCAAACCAAGAGCTTGTTCAGCCAACATCAAATCAAGCGCATATTTCGTAAGTCCCCCACTTCTATAGGGAGGAAAACCTAAAGTGTAATGAAGAACTCGCATTTACTGACCTCCATATACATATGAGAATAATCTTTTTATTCTAAGGACAAACTTTTTTGCATACTTTTGTAAAACTAGCCTTGTAGGGGAATTTAATCCAAATACTCTAACAAGCAACTTTACTTTCCAATCCACCCAAGCGCTGACAAAATGATGAATACAATAAGTATTCAGGGTTTGTTTCAGCACATAATGCTTTCCAGTAGAATCTATAGGACTAAACCAATCATAGGGAAAAACATTAATAACATTAGATGAATAGTCAAAATCATCAATAGAAGTGATACTATTTATCATCCAATGCCCTTGAATTTCTTGCATCATTATTTTGGGCAATATTAATAAATCTTGTTCGCCAGAGGATAACCTAAAAGACCGATTAGTATAATATTGCAAAATTTTAAATAGAAAAAGATTTTGCTTTTCAGAACCTATTACAGCCGCTTCTAAATATTTTTTCGACTCATACCCAATAAAATATGGCAAATGCAGTAAATCATCAAATGATTTTATCACCTCAACATCTGAATCAAGATAGATTCCACCATAATTATATAAAGCATACAATCTCAAATAATCAGCACAAAATGCATATTTTTTAGCATCATATGCCTGTTTTACCCAAATGGAACTATTGATATCAAAACGTTTAACATCCCATAACCAAATTTCATATTCAGGCAAAACTTTTTTCCAACTATTAATACAACGTTGTATTTGAGGGGGATATGGATCTCCACTCATCCAACAAAAATGAATAATTTTAGGAATCATAATATATATTTCTAGGGTATAACTTCAAAAAAATGTTTTTCCAATTAAAGGATAGAATTTCACGTTTACAATAAACCTAATCTTATTTTTTATAGGAATATTACGATTTAGCATCAAATCCCAAACAGTTGATGAAAGCACGATTTTATTCTTTATCCAGTTCTCTATATTTCTATTACCACCGAGTTTATGAAGGAGTTCAAATGCATAAGTGATACTATTCATTTTAAACCTTTCAACAGAAAGGTTATCAACATAATCCATGTTTTCTAAAATAAAGGTAATTGCCTCAACAGTATTAAGCACAAAATCTTCTATTTTCTTTTTGCTTGGAACTGCCACAATACTCCCTGCTCTCATTCTATATTTATATAATGTATCATTAATAAAAACAGCATGTTGATATACTTTAATAATACGAAAAGCCATATCAATGTCTTCATAATATCTTCCTTCTCTAAATAATAAAGAATTTGTTTTCCAAGTTTGACTATCATATAGTTTGTTACAACATTGACTCCCTATTGTATCAGTTAGCAACATTTCAAGTAATTCTGCTTCAGAATACGTCTTATGCTGATCCATATTCCAAAATCTATAATCACGTGTGATTTTATCCGACCAAAACAAAAGCATATTACAAACAACCAAAGGTGCATTTGTAGTTATTGCTTTTTTATACATTTTTTCTATTGCATCTAAATCAATAAAATCATCGCTATCGATAAAACATAAATAAGGTGCTGTTGCTACTTTTATTCCTGCATTTCTAGCAGAACTAAGTCCTCCATTCTTCTTATTTATAAGCTTTATATTGGAATATTTTTGTTGAAACGACTTGATAATCGAAAGGCTATTATCCGTAGAGCCATCATTGACAACTATAATCTCAATCTCTTTTAGTGTTTGGCGACATATACTTTCCAAACAATCGGATAAATACTGTTCCACATTATATACAGGAACAATCACACTGACTTTATAATCTGAATTTACCGGCATAACTATATAAATTGAAAAGGAGCATTTTTTGCACCACGAAAAATGGCATTAAAGAACCACATTAAAGATATGACAACAAGAAATAATTTTAAACACTTATCCCATGAGTATTTTCTCCCTTGACAAGAAGAAAGCATATACATTAAAAATGAAAGCATTATAAATTTCACATTGACAAAATACATATTCACACGGATTAGTGCTAATGAACTTCCACTTATAAAATACAAAACAGAGCCAATCACGTGGAGATTGTAGAAAACATCCAGATTAAGGCTTTTATAAAATGCTTTCATCCTGTTAATATTAGCAACTATCAACAAATCCAAGCCAAGCATTATAAATTTAGCCAAACCTAAGCTAGAAGTGTCTTTGGGCAAAGTCAAATCATCCCGCTGTTCAAAATAAGAAATATCATCCAAGGCAGATAACAATTCGCCCAAGCGAGGAAAAAGTATATTCCATAATACATAATTAATTGGTCCAGACAATGTAAATGACAACAAAATCAAAACAGCCGAAATTTTCTTATTATTAAATATCCTTAAATGCAATACAAAGTAAAAAGGAAGCATAATCAATATACTACGGTGAAAAAGACTTATACAAACTATGGAAAGGAAGAAAGGAAGAAAACGCCTCTGTTCTACAAACTTTAAAGTACATAAAAACATGAAGAAAGCCGTCATTTGCCTCATTCCATTTAATGAATCAAAAAATGTAAATGAAGTGACAAAAAAGAAGAATAACCACATAGACATGAAACTATACCTCTTTGAAAAAATATATAGAAATAGAATCTGCAAAAAAGCGATACTAATAAACAGCCATGCAAAATGAGCTTTATATCTGGTAAATGTGTAAACAATAGCCGAAAATCCAGGCTCAAAATAGCTCCATCCATTTCGTGCTATAAAATCAGCATTGGGAGACATGGAATTTAAATAAGTTTCCTTATAAAGTAAATAATCAACCCCTACATCATAACGAAGTCCTATAACCAATGTATAAATCAATACCAGTAATATCCCGGTTGATGGAATAGAGTTATCAAATAATTTTATTCTATAATTCTGATAACGCCCACAAAACATAAGACTTGCAAGAAGAATCAAATATACAAATACCGAAAATATCATCTCTTACCTATAAGACTTAAAATACAATCATCCATTTTATCACTAAGCTTAAGCACCCCGATTGCCAATCTATAATATTCCAAATTAGCTAAGTAATACCCTATTCGATGATAAAATCTAATTTGAAACGCCTCCAAACATGTATTACTCTCCGGCCACAGTTCCCTCCACAAATTGAGATTCCTTAAATTCTTATTTACTAAAAATGCTTTTTTCAGATAAAAACATCTACGTAAGAAGGGTATATGATATGATGAATAGATACCTTGCTCCTTAAAAAAAGATTCAACAAGTAAACATGCACTAATCATATCCTCCAATTGCTTCATTGTAATATGATGAGATACAGAATTCATATAAATAGCATAATGATAAAATGCCTCTTCCACATACGATACCCGATGTGCGAAACAATGCAACCTTACAGAAGTGCACAAATCCTCCCACATACTTATCCCAACAGGAAACTGAATATGATTATCCTCATACAAGCTTTTCCGGACCAAAGCCCCCCATACACTGGAATGGAGCTTCCCCACCAGCATCTGTTCCACAATGTCACCCTTATACCTGAAAGGATTCTGACTGTAACGGATGCGTTTACCTTGTTTCTCCTCATAATAATCACACATCACAATATCAGCATTGTCTTCACGAGCTTTTATGTATAGTTTCTCATACATATCAGGATCTACCCAGTCATCACCATCGCAATAAATGACATATTCTCCACCGGCTGCTTCAAGCCCCGTATTACGGGCTGCACCGGAACCCATATTTTTTTCATGAGAAATGATTTTTATATCTGACTTCCGTTGCGGATATTCATCTATGACAGACTGTAATATCTGAATACTACAGTCCAGAGTACAGTCATTCACAAAAATATATTCAATATCCTGCATTGTCTGACAGAATAAAGAACGGGCACAGCGTTCTATATATTTTTCAACTTTATAAATAAGAACGATAACACTTACTTTAGGAATATTCATCAACTACAACTTATTAATCAGACTAAAAGATTTTTTTCGCCACTCATACAAGTTTTCCTCCACCAGATTCCAATTTAAATTAGTCATGCCCAGTTCCTGATCTTCATATAAGCATTTCTCCAATTCAAATATATTCAACAGAGATTTAATTCTAGCCAAACCTCTTTCCTTATTACCCACAACAATAAAAGGCTTATGAAATAATATAGAAAACACACAAGCATGAAAACTATCCGTAACAACCAGTTCCGCATCCATAAAGCCTCGCAACCATTGTTCTACCGGCGGCTGAATACGCTCTGCCAAAGGTGCGCTCCAATCTTCCACACGTGAATTTCCGTGGAAAGGAATCAACCCTGTCTTATCAGCCAACCGTGAGATTAAATCTGTTGTCGGTTTTGTCTCATCCAAAATATAGTATAACAATGTACCTTTACTTTTAGGAACATTCGCGCTTTCCACTAAATCTATATAATCCTGGACATCCAAGAGCATAGTGGGATCTAACACATGGCTGGCATTCACCCCCAAAAACTTCCGGCACAATCCCACTGCCGATTCCTCACGAACACTTACCACATCGAATTTTCGTAATAATTCCCTACAGCGTCTTGTCTGTCCGGCAGTATATTCCCAATCGCTTGTTCCAAAAGAAGCCGCATACGCCATTCGTTTGACATTCCAGTCCCTTGCAAAGTCCAGATACGCATTCTCTATTTTAGTCGGATAATACATAGGACGCCAAACCTGGTCACTGCCCACCACAAAAGCATCGAAGTTATTTTCTTTAAGATCCAGTAATTTTCCGACTTCAAAATAATGAATGTATTTATCTATAAATTGTAAAGTATGTTGACCAACAATCGGATATACACGATTATAGTACGATTCAAAAAAAACGTGCTCATTCTTACCTAATATATATTTCCTTATCATCCGTTTAGGATAAGAATAAGGCCATTTCCAGACAGGTAATTTTGCTTTATTTGGTGTAGTTATCACCGAAACTTCATGCCCCATCCGTTCCAACACCGTCTGCAACGCATACGCCTGAAGTATCCCTCCATAATTAGTATGGAGAGGCAATGTCAATATTCCAATTCTCATAATTTAAATCCGCTTACCATCTACTCCTCACAACTTCTCTTTCTTCTCCCCCGCCAGATACTCCCACGAGTTCTCCGTCACCACATTCCACCACTCCCGTTTCACCGCCTCTATCTCTTCGTCCAGTCCGCAATCGCCATAGTCCTCGACCAAAGGATGCATGATAGTAGCATAAAAATTCAAATTGTCAGTTTACCGTTAAGAGCCCTGTAATAACTACGATCCGTCATGTGGATGGATTTACAAAACTCCTTTACATTGACACCGCTGGCTTTTCTAAGGGCTTTGATGCTGTCGGCCAACTTCTTCGTAGAAAAATTCCTGTCTTTCATCTTTTTTCAGTTTAAATATCGTTAATAATACTGTCTGTTTCCTAATTGTCTGTCCACAGTGGACAGACGCATCTGTTTTTTCCTTTATAACTTCACCGCCATTATTACAAAAACAAAGTGCACATGGCTATAAAAGCATTGAAACAAAGCGTCTCCATCAGCGAAACGCAGAAAATGATCCACCAGTGGAAAAGACGGGGAGTGAACGATCCTACCATCACCAAGTTACTGGATCTCTACCTGGGAATGCCTGCTTACATGAACTCTCAAGGCATCTATCCGCTCTGCAATTTCTATGACCTCCGGTTGTCACTCCGCTTTTCGTACACATCGGCGCTGGTGGCCGCAGTGACAAACTGCCAGTCTTTCGGAATGATATGGAACGAGGCGCACACCAAAATCATTGCATTTTACTCACCGCTATGGTATCACAAAGAGGATGGAAAACCGATGGAACCACCGCAGCATCCTGCGCGGAAAACACCGCAAG
>ERZ791746.2011-NODE-2011-length-12353-cov-2.030249_pt1 | contig 12353 bp, 10 predicted proteins | sample MGYA00510038_ERZ791746 | MGnify/ENA primary metagenome ERZ791746 (study PRJEB30046, sample SAMN00792018) | human gut metagenome | study: EMG produced TPA metagenomics assembly of the A metagenome-wide association study of gut microbiota in type 2...
AAGGAGTGTGGTAATAATCGGGCTAAAAATAGTTCCCCCTACGCCAATTCCAGCCATTGCAATACTCATTGCCAGTCCTCTTTTTTTTACAAACCAGTTTGTTATCATCATGCTGACAGGAATAAGAGCCGCATTTAGGAAGAAGATTCCGGTAAAGAAAGAGGAAATATAAAGGTGGGCTGCATTTTGAGCCAGTGAATAGGATGCGTAGGAAAGTACAAATCCGACAATACTAATGCACTGAATCCGGCGCATATTGCCCTTTGCGAGTCTGGAAGATACGATTGGAGAGATAAAGATGCCAAGTCCCTGCAGGATTGTGTTTGCAAGGGTGAAGGCGCTTCGAGAGATACCAAGATCTCCGGTTACCTGGATTAAGAATTTATTACTTAGTGCCATGATCGGGGGCACCATCGTACATGTGATAATGAGGCATCCGAAGACAATATACCATCCATAAAAAATTTTTTTCTTTTCCATAATTAATTCTCCTTATTCAGCCAATGGAAGGCACAGGCTGCGTGTGTGGCCGCTCCGTAAGGGAGGACGGCTTCGTCAAAAAGTACACCTGGATTGTGATGCTGTACGCTGCATCCTTCTACTTGGCATCCGATCATAAAGTAAGCGGTCGGAACCTGCTCTGAGATAAATGCGAAATCATCAGATGGGGTAACCTTGTAGTTCGTATCACATATAAAGTCTGGAATGATGTCGGATGCATATTCTGCCAGATCTGTCGTCAACTCCGGATCAGAGTAAGTGGACGGCACATCTGAGACGGTTACGTAGTCAACAGATACATGAAAAGCCTTGCCGGTGTATTCGCAGATCTCCTGCATTCTTTTCACGAGCTGTTTCCGGAGCTGTTTATTGTATGTGCGCAGTGTTCCCATTAGGATAGCCTGATCCGGGACGATGTTAGTCGTAGAACCTGCCTGAAAGGCGCCGAAGGTCAGGCTGACTTTCTCGGACGGATCACATTCTCTTGCAATAAGATTCTGAAAAGCGCTGTAAATATGCAGTCCGGCATTAATCGGATCAATCCCCAGATGTGGCATTGCCCCATGACATCCTGAGCCGTGAACAGTAATTTTAAAGCCATTACAGGAAGAGGTCATATAGCCGGTGCCATAGTTCAGGGAAGGTACTGTTGTGTCGAGCATGACATGCATGCCCATAGCCACGTCTACGTGCGGGTTGGATAGAATACCGGCTTCAATCATTTTCCTAGAACCGATAAACAGTTCTTCGGCAGGTTGGAACATCAATTTGACGTTGCCGTGGAGATCGTTGCGGTGTTCAAAAAGTATCTGTGCCGCACCGAGAAGCATTGCTGTGTGTAGGTCATGTCCGCAGTTATGTGCGGCATTTGTTTCACTATGAAACGGAAGATCATTGGTTTCCTCCATTGGCAGAGCGTCCATGTCCGCCCGCAGGAGCATTGTCTTTCCAGGGTATGCACCTTTGATACATGCGGAAATACCGGATGGACATATTTCTTCTGGCTCCAGTCCAATTTCACGCAGACGGTTCATTACATATGAAACTGTTTCCGGCAGATGCTCTCCGGCTTCAGCGTGTTTGTGCAGGTAATGTCGGTCTTCCTGCATCTGTGCTTCAAGCTGTTTTGCTCTTTCTAAAAAATGGTTCATGCATATTCCTCCTTAATTGTATTTAAAGAATATATAAAGACGTGTCTTAATTATAACATTCATACAGAAGGTGTCAATATATTGTGGGTAAAATGTGAGATATGTACAAAGCTAAGAATTCGTATCATTCCGAAAAAGGATGCTTGTTTGTTATAAATGTGTTACTATTTATATAAAGAAAAGGCAGGAGGCTTAGAATGGTCAGGAAAATTGCAGTGATTGCAACGGAGTTTTTAGAAGAATTTATTTGTAAAACGTTGGATGAATTGAATCTGGGCTTTACGTACCGGATTTTTACTTACCATACATTTCAGGATTTAAAAGAAATCTATAAAGATATTACGGAAGAATATGACGGGATTTTGACGAGTGGGAGTTTTCCGGCACATATGATAAAGCTCTATTATCCTAGAGAAGAGCGGCCGATCTGTTTTTTTAATACAGATGAATCGGCCATGTACCGACTTCTTTTGATTCTGTTGCAAAGGAACAGAGAGTTGGATTTTGATCGTGTTTACGCAGATATTATACAGATGTTCGGCGGAGATCTTAAGGCATTTGCGGAAGGAAAGGAAAATATGCCTGATATCAGTGAACTCTCAGAAGAGGAATTCAGCCTTGAGAGAATGCTGCATCTGGAACAGGAGCAGTATGAGAAGCACTTGGAACTTTGGAGGGAAGACAGATCTGTCTATTACGAGGTTTTCCAGTATTGTCCTAAGACTGCGTGAAGCCGGGGTAAACGTTTACTTTCCATATCCAGGACGTTCTTATATTCGGGAAGTGTGCGGAAACCTTCTTCAAAAGATTGACAAAAAGGAGTTAGAGGAACACCAGCCTGGAATTGTTATTATTAAAATAGCGGCCTCTGAAAAGGGATTTTCACAAGAGCTTGATCTGAACTATGTTCGGCTTGAATCGCTGATGACAGAATTTCTCAAAGAATGGATGATGGATTATTCTATAAAGCGTTATCATTATGGAATGGAGATTGTTACATCCAGGAAAGTGATTCTGGAGTGGACAGAAGACATGACAGAGGACAGGGTGGGAGTTTATTTGAAAAGCAAAAAAACTGGATGGGGATTCAGCATTGGATATGGACTGGGGATGGGGCTTGCTCAGACAAGAATGAACGCCCTTAGTGCCTGTCACGAAGCAGAGCTTAGAAAAAATGTTAGTTATCTGATGAGCGAGAGGGAGGAACTAATAGGACCGCTTGGTCAGAATGCAGAGTTTATTCTAAAGGTAGAAAATAGTGCAGGGCCGGAGATTCAATCGAGTCTTTCGCCGCTTACTTTGAAAAAGGTGTTCGCAGCGATGGACGCAGCGCCGAAAAAGGGGATTACGGCTCAGGAGCTGGCTTTTCGCCTTGGAGTGACAAAGAGAAGCGCGAACAGGATGCTTGCGGCGCTTGAAAAGGAAGGGGTACTGCAGGTGGCCTATAAGAAAAGAACAACTTCCAGAGGACGTCCGGAAAGTGTTTTTGTGAGATTGTAAACAGGTTTTATCTGGAAAGCATTTCTGAAAATGAGGTAGATGAAAATTCAATAAGGGAAAGTGCGGGGAATAAGAGTAAAATAACTTATTTAAAGGCTTTTTTGTATCATGGCTGAACTGTAACATGTTTTCGAGAAGATTTACGAAAAAGCATTGACAAAACCTGGTGGTTAGTTTAAACTATCTGTTGTTAGATATAATAACGGGAAAAATGGAAATAGATAACCGACTCAGTATATCATGGGAGAGGGTAGGATAGATGAATTTATTGGAAGCAGTAGAAGGCAAAGAGTATATTGTGAAAGACATCGTAACAGAGGATGAAGAGCTGGAAGCGTTCTTGTTTTCCCTGGGATGTTACAGCGGCGAGCCGATTACGGTTGTATCCCGTGTAAGAGGCGGCTGTGTGGTTTCCATCAAGGATGGAAGATACAATATTGATACTGATCTAGCGAAAGCTATTTCAATATAATAAAATGATGTATGAAAAACGATAGTTTTGTTTATCGTTTTTTGTATGTATAACGGTTAGTCATTTCTAATCGAAAAAGAAGGAGGAGAACTATATGAGAATTGCTTTTGCGGGAAACCCGAACAGCGGCAAAACGACCATGTATAATGCGCTGACAGGAAGAAATGAGCGTGTCGGCAAATGGGACGGTGTTACGGTAGAGAGAAAGGAAAGCCTGATCAAGAGGACTTACTATGATGGGGGCCAAGAGCTGGTTGCAGTGGATCTTCCGGGAGCTTATTCTATGTCTCCATTTACTTCGGAGGAGAGTATCACAAGCAGCTATGTGAAAAATGAGAATCCGGATGCGATTATCAATATTGTAGACGCGACGAACTTGAGCCGAAGCCTGTTTTTCACCACACAGCTTTTGGAATTGGGGGTTCCGGTGGTGGTTGCTTTGAATAAGAGCGATATCACAGACAAGAAGCAGACAAAGATTGATGAAAAGGCATTATCTGAGAAACTGGGATGTCCTGTCATCAAGACTATTTCCACATCTTCCGGGCATCAAGGCTTAAAGGAAGTTGTCATGGCGGCTGCCAGGTTAAAGGGGAAAGGTCAGAAAGCGCCGTATGTGCAGGCGAATATCGACCTGCATGATAAAAATGCTGTAGAAGCAGAGGACAGAAAGCGTTTCGAGTTTGTAAACGGCATTGTCAAGGAAGTGGAACGCAGAAAAGTGTTTACGAAAGATAAGAACGCACAGGACAAGATCGATGCTGTCATTACGCATAAGGTCATCGGTATCCCGATCTTTGCGGCAGTGATCTTCCTTGTATTCTACATATCCCAGACGACATTAGGGACATGGATTGCAGACTGGCTCGTTGCCTGGATTGAGACATTCCAGGGCTGGGTTGGTGGAATGATGGAAAATGCTAACCCATTGTTGTACGCGCTTCTGGTTGATGGTATCATCGGCGGAGTCGGCGCGGTTGTTGGTTTCCTTCCGCTGGTAATGGTAATGTATTTCCTTATTGCTCTTCTGGAAGACTGTGGATACATGGCACGTGCTACTGTTGTATTGGATCCGATCTTTAAGAGAGTCGGACTTTCCGGTAAATCCGTTATTCCAATGGTGATCGGTACTGGGTGTGCGATCCCGGGTGTTATGGCCTGCCGTACCATTCGTAATGAAAGAGAGCGCAGAACAACCGCCATGCTTACACCGTTTATGCCGTGTGGGGCAAAGATTCCGGTTATCGCCTTGTTTGCGGGCGCTTTCTTTGCGGACGCATCTCCTACCATGTATCTGGTAGGTATCGTTTTGATTCTTCTTGGCGCGCTTCTTGTAAAGAGAATTACAGGACAGAAATACCGGAAATCTTTCTTTATCATTGAGCTTCCGGAATACAAGATTCCGAGCCTCAAGAGAGCGTGCGTATCCATGCTGGAGCGTGGAAAAGCGTACATTGTAAAAGCCGGTACGATTATTCTGGTGTGCAATACAGTTGTACAGATCATGCAGAGCTTTAACTGGCAGTTCCAGCTTGTGGAAGAAGGCGCTGAGAGCACTTCGATCCTTGCAAGCATTGCCCATCCGTTTGCCATTCTTTTCATTCCGCTTGGATTTGGTGTATGGCAGCTTGCGGCGGCAGCGATCACAGGCTTTATCGCAAAAGAAAACGTAGTTGGAACACTGGCGGTTGTTTACGGTGTGACAAACCTGATTGACGCGGACGCGTTAGAGCTGGTTGGCAGCGGCAACGAAGTAGCGAGTGTCATGGCGCTTACAAAGGTGGCTGCCCTTGCCTACCTGATGTTCAATCTTTACACGCCTCCGTGTTTTGCGGCTCTCGGAGCGATGAACTCAGAGATGAAGAGCGGAAAATGGCTGTTTGGAGGTATTTGTCTCCAGCTTGGAACCGGATATACGGTAGCGTTCCTTGTATATCAGATCGGTACGCTCATTACCACCGGATCTCTCGGAACCGCATTTGTTCCTGGACTGATCGCTGTGGCGATATTCGCAGTGATTGTGTTATGGAGAATCCGCAAATCAGACAGAGAATTTGCGGAAGAATACAGCTTACATGTGGCTTCCGCAGGTAAGTAAGAAATTAGATGACTCAGTGGTGGACAGAGAGAAAAGGGTTCTGTCCACCTTTTGATGCTTCATTCAGAAAGGACGGGATTGCATGACAGATGTTATCATACTGATGATTCTTATCATTCTGATCGGAGCGGCAGTTTCCTATATTGTAAAGGAAAAGAAAAACGGAACCAGGTGCATCGGCTGTCCTGCGGGAGGGAACTGCCCAAGCAGTAGAAAGATACCGAAAAAGAAACTGTCCGGTCCGGTAGTGGAGCGCCGGACAATCCACATTTCAGGTATGGAGTGCCAACACTGTGTCAGCAGTGTAATGGAAGCGCTTAATGCGGTAGATGGCGTCACAGCCAGGGTGAATCTAAGTAAGGGAAACGCGAAAGTATCCTGCGACCGTGTCGTCAGTGAAGATGAGCTGAGGTGTGCTATTGAAAGAGCAGGATTTCAGGTGATAAGTATCTCATAAAAAACAGAGCAGCCCGACAGAGGGCAGATGTTGTTTGAAAGACCGTACAGACCGGAAAACTCCCGGCCCGTTCGGTCTTTTTTTGTATTTAGCGGCCGATTACAATCCTGAAATATGCATTTTGAAACTTCCGGTGATACTATGCGACGATTTTTAAAAAATATAATAAAAAAGAAAATTGTGTTACGTCAATATGACAAAGAAAAATCAGCATACATGTCTCTAATTGAAAAATAAATAGAAATATAAAAAATGAATGGCAATTTTGTTTTATAATAAAATGGCAAATTTAATAAAAATGTAGGGAAAAATAAGTAGAAAATATGTAAAATATAGACTAAAATCAGCGTAAAGGTTGACAGAGAAGGCAATCTTTGTTATGATTAACACCGTCGCAAGGAAATGTAACAAATTTGTAATATTTGTAATAAAATAAGGCGGCAAAGCGTAATATATATTACAATGCAGATTACGCAGTTGTGTTACTAAGGATGGAGTTAAGAGGAACCGCAGCCGTTGGTACTGCGGACCATGAAGGAGGACGAATATGAAAACGTGGAATAGTCATAGAAGACGTCTGGAAAGAGGTATGGTAGCGGGAGTTCTTTCCGCGGTAGTACTTACTGCAAGTATGAGTATCCAGGTACTTGCGGCAGACAGTAATACGGTGTTTACTTCTGGAGAACCGCAGGGAGCCGCCATTGCCGTGACAGCAAACGCTGGGGCGGCACAGAATGTGTCAAAGAGTTTTCTTACTTATACAGACACTGCAAAGCAGGAAAAAGCTGAAGCAGAAAAGCAGGCGGAAGAAGCAAGGAAAGCCGAGGAAGCCAGAAAGGCAGAGGAGGCAAGAAAGGCAGAGGAAGAGCGTCAGAGAAAGCTGGCCCAGGAGGCGGATACTTCTCTTCTGGCGGCATTGATCTACTGTGAGGCAGGCAATCAGCCATATCAAGGGCAGGTAGCAGTTGGGGCGGTTGTGATGAACCGATTGCATGCAGGATATGCAAGTACACTACGCGGTGTCATTTACCAGAGCGGACAGTTCGGACCGGCTATGACAGGAAAACTGGATCGAGTACTTGCCTCTGGAAATATCCCATCATCCTGTCGTCAGGCAGCGGTAGACGCGCTATCGGGTGTCAGTCCGGTAGGAAACGCACTGCATTTTGGGGATGGAATAAATACAGGAATCAAGATTGGAGCACACTGGTTCCACTAGGGGTTAGAAAGCATCAGATAGACAGGAAAAGAGTTTCTTATAGTTTAAGAAGCTCTTTTTTGTATTGAAGGCAAGACAGAGTCCGAGCCTGCCAATAAGCCTTAGCGATCGCTTATAATCCCGGAATGTGCCATTTAGCACTTCTGGTGATTGCTTTACGGAAAACAGGAAAAGGCTTATAATGGTATCACAACACTGGAATTTATAAAAATGCATAAAAAAGAATGTAGGGCAGTTGAGAGTTTCCACATAGGTTTAGAAAAAATTCCTGTTTTACACAAGAATAAAGTAAAAAAAGCAAAAAGATTGTAGAAAATATAGATTGTAATTTTATGCAAAAAAGAGTATTATAATGCATAAGGAGTGAAAAAATGAGACCTGTAATCGATTTATCAAAGGAATACGGACTTGTGCTGGATGGTGGTGGAGCCCGAGGCGCATACCAGATTGGGGCGTGGAAAGCGCTGCATGAGGCAGGAGTACGGATCAGAGGTATAGCGGGAACCTCTGTTGGCGCGCTCAACGGCGCATTGATCTGCATGGGAGATGTGGATGAGGCAGAGCATATATGGAAAGAAATGACGTTTTCCAAGGTCATGGATGTGGATGATGATTGGATGGAGCGACTCTTTCAAAAGGAAGTCCCGATGCGGGAACTTTTAAAAGAGCTGATGCTTCGGTTGCGGGACGGCGGTATTGATGTGACTCCGCTTAAGGATCTGATTCACAATATTCTGGACGAGGACCGGATCAGGAGTGCAGAATTGATTTTTCGCTGTTGACTTTTTCGCTTTCTGATATGAAGGAGCTTGATCTTACCCTCGATGAAATTCCGGAAGGACTTCTGGCGGATTTTCTGCTGGCGAGCGCCTGCCTCCTCGGATTTAAGAATGAACCGCTCCATGGTAAGACCTACCTGGACGGCGGCGTAATCAATAATGTGCCGCTGAATTCTCTTGTAAAGCGAGGATATCGAGACATTATTACCGTTCGTATTTATGGACCGGGCAGAGAGCCAAGGGTTCGGCTTGACGAGGGAACACAGGTTTATGAGATCGCGCCAAGGGTGCATCTGGGCAGTATTATAGAATTCCAGGGTAAACGCAGCAGACAGAATTTAAAAATCGGATACTATGACGCAAAGCGTATGGTCTACGGACTCAAGGGTCTGATCTACTATATTGACAGTGACAGAGACGAAGAGGAATATACTACAATGCTCTCGAACATCAGCGAAAAGACGAGAAAAGAGATCAGGGCGAAGCTTCGGCTTCCCCACACAGCGACGAACGAAACGCTGTATCTGGCAATGCTGGAGGCGAGCGCCAAATATTTCCGCATACCTAAATATCAGGTTTATACGGAAAATGGGCTTTCAGAGCTCGTGCATATTCAGTATGCGAAACGAAAGGAAGAGCCCGGATTGCCGGGATTTATCCATATATTGGCAGGAATCAGGGAGGAAAAGAAAATGAATTTAAAAGGAAGAAGCTTTTTAACACTGAAAGATTTCACGCCGGATGAGATCCGCTACCTTGTCAATTTGGCTGCGGAATTAAAAGCAAAGAAGAAAAACGGAATCAAAGGTCATACACTGGACGGCAAGAATATTGCCCTGATTTTTGAAAAGCCATCCACCAGAACAAGATGCGCTTTTACTGTGGCGGCAAATGACGAAGGAGGATTACCGACTTATTTAAGCGGAAACGAAATCCAGCTCGGACATAAGGAAAGTGTGGAGGATACCGCAAGGGTACTAGGAAGAATGTTCGACGGGATCGAATTCCGTGGATTCCGCCATTCCCATGTGGAATTACTGGCAAAATACAGCGGCGTCCCGGTGTGGAACGGCCTGACTGATGATTATCATCCGACTCAGGTACTGGCGGATCTGCTTACCATCCAGGAGCATTTCGAGTACTTCGAGGGATTGAAATTCGTCTATATCGGGGACGGCAGAAACAATATGGCAAACAGTCTGATGATCGGATGTGCGAAAGTCGGCATTGATTTTGTCCTCATTGCACCGTCTGAATTGTGGCCGATGCGGTCTCTTGTGCGCACCTGTCAGGAATATGCGGAGGCTTCCGGAGCAACGATTACCATCTCCGACGATACCAATGCAGTGGAAGGAGCGGACGTCATCTATACTGACGTGTGGATTTCTATGGGAGAGGAAGAAAAGACTGATGAAAGAAAAGCGCTTCTCCACAAATATCAGGTCAACCGGAAACTGATGCAGAAGACGAAAAAAGACACGACCATTTTTATGCACTGTCTGCCGGCAGTCAAAGGCTATGAAGTCACAGAGGACGTATTTGAAAGTCCGGCATCTGTCGTATTTGATGAAGCGGAAAACAGACTCCATACGATCAAAGCGGTTATGGTAGCAACACTTGGAGAAGAATAGATTTTACGTTTTTCTCAATGGGGCAGGGTTCCAATGTATTGGGCCCTGCCCCATGAAACGTTTTCAGAATTGTCTCTTCTTTTTTGCGCCAGTTATGTTATAATAGCAGGCGGGTAAGTGGAGGGATGCCAATATGAAAAGAGAAGATCTTGAGGAATGGCTGGACACGAAGTGGCTTGGACGAAATCTTCAGATGATGGAAGAGACGGACTCGACAAATCAGCGGGCTAAAACAGCGGCCGCAACAGGAGAACAGGAGGGGCTTGTGATTGTGGCGGAGCAGCAGACGAGTGGTCGGGGCAGGAGGGGACGTGGCTGGATTTCCCCTCCGGGAGAAAATATCTATATGACGATGCTCCTGCGTCCTGCATTTGATCCAGGGAGGGCTCCAATGCTCACATTGCTTGCCGCCTGTGCCGCAGCAAGGGCAGCGATGGAGCCGGGACATGAAAGCCCGCGGATCAAGTGGCCGAATGACCTGGTGATCGGTGGGAAGAAAATTGTTGGAATTCTGACGGAAATGGGGATGAAAAAAAGCCGTCCGGATTATGTGATCATAGGCGTTGGGATCAACTGCAACCAGACGACGTTTTCCGGTGGGCTGGAACAGAAAGCTACATCGCTGAAAAAAGAGTATGGCCATGACGTCTGTCGGGAGAAGGTTATTGCACGTTTCCTGAACGAATTTGAGGAACTCTACGAGGGATTTGTTCAGTACGGCTCTCTTGCGTTTGTAAAGCAGGCATACGAGAAGCTTCTGGTAAACCGGGGGGAACGGGTGCGTGTGCTGGAGCCAGGACGGGAGTGGACCGGAAGGGCTCTTGGGATTACGGACACAGGAGAACTGATTGTGGAAGCGGAAGATGGAGAGATCCGTGAAGTCGGTTCCGGGGAAGTATCTGTTCGTGGCGTCTACGGCTATGTGTAGATGGAGAGAATACGATAAAGTGAGGCATTTGATAATAGAAAACAGAATATGGGGAGAAGAGCAGGATGTACGAAGATAAAATAGTATTATGTGGCGCTAATTCTTATGAGGAAAAATATTATCTGAATCCGGATTTTGATAATCTTCCGGATCATATCAAAGATGAACTGAAAATTATGTGTGTCCTCTATGTGCATGACGTAGGTGGAATCTTGACTCTCGTATACGAGGAGGATGGGTCTCTTTGCTTTGAGGTGACCTCAGAGGAAGGGGATCCGATGTTTGACGAGATTGGAAGCGCTCTGAAAATCAAGGAGCTTCAGCGGACGAAAGAGGAGCTTTTGCAGTCGCTTCAGCTCTATTACCGTGTGTTTTTTATGGGCGAGGAACTGGAGGAATAAAGATAGAGATGAAGACATTAACCATCGGAAACGTGGAACTGGCGAACCGCTACATTCTGGCGCCGATGGCGGGGGTGACGGATCTGCCTTTCCGCCTTTTGTGCAGGGAGATGGGGGCGGGCCTTCTCTGTATGGAGATGGTCAGTGCAAAGGCAGTTTTATATGGCAATAAAAATACAGAAAGCCTGCTCAAGATTCATCCGGATGAGCCGCCGGTGTCTTTGCAGCTCTTTGGTTCTGATCCGGACATTATGAGTGAGATTGCAAAGCAGATGGAAGAGCGTCCGTTTACGTTCCTTGATATTAATATGGGGTGTCCGGTGCCAAAGATCGTAAAGAACTCGGAAGGCTCCGCCCTGATGCAGAACCCGCGCCTGGTGCATGAGATTGTCTCCAAAGTAGCAGGAGCTATTCAAAAGCCTGTAACAGTGAAGATCCGCAAAGGTTTTGATGATGACCATGTCAATGCGGTGGAGATCGCGAAGATCATCGAGGACGCCGGGGGCGCTGCAGTGGCTGTGCACGGCAGGACGAGGGAACAGTATTACTCCGGAAAGGCTGACTGGGATATTATCCGTCAGGTGAAAGAGGCGGTTTCCATACCAGTGATCGGAAACGGGGACGTCACAGACGGGAAAGACGCTCAGAGGATGTTTGAGGAGACAGAATGTGATGGAGTGATGATTGGCCGGGGAGCCCAGGGAAATCCGTGGATTTTTCAGGATCTTATTCACTTTGAGGAAACCGGACAGGAGCCGAAAAAGCGAAGCGCCGGAGAGGTTCGGGAGATGATGCTCCGTCATGCAAAACTTCAAATGGAGTACAAAGGCGACTATACGGCAATCCGGGAAATGCGGAAGCATGTGGCCTGGTACACAACGGGATTTCCGAATTCTGCCAGGTTGCGGAATGAGATCAATCATGCCGAGAGCTATGAAGAGCTGGAAACGCTCTTAAATGAACGGCTATAAGGACGGAGAAACAAGACATGGCCGAACCGCTACGGAAAATAGACGGAATCAGGCAGAAATCTTGACATGCCAGATCCCGTTATGTATAATAATGAAATTACGGAAGTAGAATATTCCATACTATTTTGCAGCAGATCCGGCTGCGTACTAGTTCATTTATGTAAGGAAGGTAAACAAGATGGAAGAAAAGAAAACAATATTGACTTATGCGGGCTTGAAAGCTTTGGAAGATGAACTTGAAAATT
>ERZ791746.2018-NODE-2018-length-12313-cov-11.390276_pt1 | contig 12313 bp, 11 predicted proteins | sample MGYA00510038_ERZ791746 | MGnify/ENA primary metagenome ERZ791746 (study PRJEB30046, sample SAMN00792018) | human gut metagenome | study: EMG produced TPA metagenomics assembly of the A metagenome-wide association study of gut microbiota in type 2...
ATGGACTTGCACCACGGCTATACTATGTACGCCGAACTGGCGCACCTCGATCTCGGTCTCGACCTCAATCTTACCATTGCCGCAGGACAGAGCCCAGTCCCTTCCGTTTAACTCTTCTCTTTTCCTAATGGGAACGAATCGCATAATCCTTCGATTTTATCGTTGTTTCCCCATTTCATAGATAACTATATAAATTGGAAAAAGCCTGCAAACTGTATTATAATGTATAAGGCTAAAAGTAAAAGTTTGCAAAATCTTGACTATTCCTATACAATGATATCGTTTCACATATAGAAACGACAGGGTTCCGGAAATCAGATTCTGAAATTTCCCGTTCCCCTGTTCCCCATTCCCGGTTATTTCGAAAAAAATGATCTGCCCATGCGCCGTTCCATGGCGGCAGGATTCCTCAATTCCCTGGCGGACGGCGAAAAGGATACTATATGATTGACAAATGTAAAAAGATCATAGGCTTTGTGATCCTGATCTTTGCTGCCATCATATCCGTTTATGTAGTCCGTACTTACTACCCGGAGTTCTATTATCATACGATCCATCTGACCATGGCCGGTGATGTGGATGGGCTGGCAGACTATATTTCCTCTTTTGGATATGGTGCTTTTCTGGTGAGCATTGGCCTCCTTATCTTCTGCAATGTATTTGGCATACCTACTATCCCCTTCCTCACTGTAAATGGTGCCCTGTTCGGACTCATTCCGGGCATTATCATTTCCTGGATCGGCGAAGTGATCGGCATTGAAATCAGCTTTCATATCGGCCGTATTTTCTTCCGCAAACAGGCCCGTGCCATCATTGAGAAAAAGCATATGCTCACAAAGCTGGATAAGTACAGCTGTGTGAAGAATATGGCCCTGGCAAGGGCTATCCCCTACTCCCCCAATATTCTCTTCACCGCTATCGCTGTACTGAGCAAACTCACCTGCCGGGAACATCTGAAAGCTACGCTCATTGGGAAAATCCCATCGGTCATCGTAGAAGTGTGGCTTGGCCATGATCTCATTTACTTCTCCGAACACGGCACCCGGTTCCTCGTTCTTCTGGGTCTTCTTGTCTGTGGATATGTACTCCACCGGATGTATAAGAAACGTCATTGTTTCAAGAATAAATGTCTGTAAGCAAAATGGTCGGCTCCAAAGCCGACCATTTTTTACTGCCTCAGGGATGGTAAAAAGTCGTGGAAGAGAAAAGTGATGGCATGCTAAAGCGAATCCGGGGAAGCACTGATTAATCCGCAGAGTCAGATTTCATAAGGATTTTTTGCAATGCTGCGTTATCATTCTCCTTACATAGTGGAATGGTTTCGGCGGCGCGTAAATGATATACCCCCGCTACCCCTCCCTTTCCCGGGTATTGTATAATATACTTGTAGTTATAGATAATAAGAAAATCTATATAATTTATGAATATCAGGATCAAAGAAAGGAGGCCTCCATGAAAGGATATATAGAAGTTTACACGGGCGATGGTAAAGGAAAGACCACCGCTGCCATCGGACTGGCTATCCGCGCCATTGGGGCCGGAAAAAAAGTATGCATTATCCAGTTCATGAAATCCCTTGCCTATGCAGAGCAGAAAGTGCTGAAAGAACTGCCGGGCATTACATTGATTACGTTAGGAAAACCTTATTTCATCGCCAAGGAAGGTATGCTTTCGGAAGAAGAAATCAAAGCCTGGGGCGATAAGCTGGTGGTTTACCCTGCCGGCCACCCGCCGGAAGAGTATCACCGGATGATCCAAAAGGGTATCGACGAAGCGGTAAAAGCGGTATCCGGTCCCTACGACGTGGTGATTCTGGATGAGTACAATATGGCCTGCTGGTATGACCTGGCCAGTGATGAAGACACGAAGAGAATCCTTGCGGCCCGCAGGCCGGAGGTGGAGCTGGTATTCACCGGCCGCAATGCCCCCCAGCTTATTCTGGACAAGGCAGACCTTATTACAGAAATGAAAAAAATCCGCCACTACTTTGATAAGGGCGTCATGGGAAGAAAGGGAATCGAAGACTGATTTTTTCTCCCATAAGAAAGGACAATAGTTATGGAAAAAATTACAGGAAAAAGCATTTCCGGAATGGTCACCATCGGACCACTCCGTATATTCCGCCGGAAGGCGCCGGAAATTCCGGAAATGAAGGTAGAAAGGCCGGAAACCGAAGTGGCCCGTTTCGATTCCGCCAGAAATACGGCGGGAGCCAAAATGAAGCAGTTTTACCAGGAAGCCATCAGCCACGTGGGCCTCGATAACGCTTCCATTTTCAAAGTGTATCAGCAGATGCTGGCGGACTCAGAATTTATCGATTCTGTGCGGTCCATGATCCGCAGCCAGGGTATCAACGCTGAATACGCCGTATCCCAGGCTGAGCAGAATTTCACCCGTATTTACAGCGCCGACTCCGACGCCTACATGCAGGCCCATATTGCCGACGTCCAGGAAATCGCCCGAATCCTGCTTCGCACGCTCCGTCAGAAAAAGGCACTCTTTGCCCAGGATGAGCCCTGCATCCTCTACGCTGATGACCTCACCCCAAGCGAGACCATCCAGATGGATACCACAAAGATTCTGGGATTTGTGACGAAAGAAGGCACCCCCACCTCCCACACCGCCATCCTGGCCAGGGCGCTGGGTGTACCGGCCATCGTGGCCACAGGATCCGACGTGGATGACTCCTACGACGGAAAGACGGCTGTCATCGATGGCTTCTCCGGCACCGTATACCTGGACCCCACACCGGGCATTCTTTCTGTGATGAAAGAAAAACAGGACCAGAGCATCCGGCTGAAGGACCTCCTACAGCAGCTGAAAGGCCTCCCCAGTGAAACGAAGGATGGCCACCGTGTAGAAGTGGCAGCCAATGTATCCTCTGCCTCCGACCTGGCAGCAGTCCTGAAAAATGATGCCGAAGGCATCGGCCTCTTCCGCAGCGAATTTATTTACATGGGCCGGGATACGCTGCCCAGCGAAGAAGAACAGTTCAACATTTACAAACTGGCACTGGAAACCATGGCAGGCAAACGGGTCATCATCCGTACCCTGGATATCGGCGCCGACAAAGAGGCCTCCGCCTTCCACCTTCCGAAAGAAGAAAACCCGGCCCTCGGCCTTAGGGGCATCCGCATTTCCCTGAAGCGGCCGGAAATCTTCAAAACCCAGCTCCGGGCCATCCTCCGGGCCAGCGCCTTTGGCAAAGCAGCTATTATGTTCCCCCTCATCACCTCTGTCTGGGAAGTGTGGAAAGCAAAAGAAATCCTGGATGAAGTGAAACGGGAACTGGACAAGAAGGGCATTGCCTACGACCACCATATGGAAACGGGCATCATGATTGAAACACCGGCAGCTGCCCTCATCAGCGACAAGCTGGCGAAAGAAGTGGACTTCTTCTCCATCGGCACCAACGATCTGTCCCAGTACACCCTGGTCGTAGACAGAACGAGCCGGGTGCTCTCCGATTTCTTTAACCCCCATCACCCGGCCGTATTGAAACTGATCCGGATGACAGTAGAAAATGCCCATAAAGAAGGCATCTGGGTAGGCATGTGCGGCGAACTGGGTTCCGATCTTTCCGTTACCGAGACATTCCTTAAAATGGGAGTGGATGAATTCTCCGTAGCCCCCTACTCTGTCCTCCCCCTGCGCCAGCAGATCCGTTCTCTGGACCTTTCTGGAAAAGACTGATTCAGAGCTGGAAAAAACCGGGACCATGGAAAATCATGGTCCCGGTTTTTTCTGTGTTTAAAAGCGGAAGGTTCAAGTCCACAGGGTTCAAAAGGTTCAAAAAGGTCCCACCGGTCTCGCAAGCTCGCACGGCAGGTTCAAGGGGAAAAACAGAACCGATATTAAATCGTCCCATGATTCCTCTTCACACAAGAAACCGCGCTCCGTACAATTTGCGGCGAAGCCCCTGCATCTCCCTTTGAACCTGCGAGATTAGCACACCCAAATTCCAAGGAACCCTTTGAACCGTTTGAACCCTCTTGAAAGAATAAGTAAATAACCAGATTTTAGCTATTTTTCGCACTCCCTGCCCCCTCAAACTCGCTCTCAATCCCGACCTCACCTTGCTCCCAATTTGAACACCACCGTTCCCAGAACCGCGGACACCGTGGAAGAGAGAAGGATGGAAAATTTCGCCAGGTTCAGGAGGCCAGGGTCCGTGAAAGCGATGGAGGCGATGAAGATGGACATAGTGAATCCGATGCCACCCAACATGCCTGCCGCCGCCAGTTCTCCCGGACGAGCCCCACCGGGAAGGGATATACCCGTGATTTTATGGATCAGGAATACGGATCCGAAGATGCCCAGCGGTTTTCCCAGCACCAGCCCGGCTCCAATACCCCAGAGAAGGGGCGATGTGAAATCCAGGGCTCCCAGGGAAATGGCCACTCCCGCATTGGCCAGGGCAAATACCGGCATAATGAGGTAAGAAGACCAGGGTTCCAGCCGTTCCTCCCATTCATGGAGCATGGATGTTTTCGGATCTTCCCGGGCAGGGATGGAAAAGCCCAGGACCACGCCTGCAATGGTGGGATGGATACCGGCCTTCAGGAAGAAATACCATCCGAAAAGGCCGCAAACCAGGTAAGCCGGGAACCATTTCACTTTAAGCCGGCCCATGAGGAAGGGTACCGCCAGGGCGATGAGTCCCGCCGCCAGGGCTGCCCATTCCATCTGGCTGCTGTAAAACAGGGCAATCACAATGATAGCTCCCAGGTCATCCACGATGGCCAGGGCCGTAAGGAATACCACCAATCCTAAAGGTGCACTCCCGGCAGCCATGGTCATAATGCCCAGGGCAAAGGCAATATCCGTGGCCATGGGAATTCCCCATCCTCCTATGGTAGGGCTTCCCCAGTTCACGATGCTGTAAAGGATGGCAGGCACCACCATGCCCCCCAGGGCACCGAATACGGGCAGTACCATGGCCGATGGCGTTTTCAGTTCCCCAAAGAGGAACTCCCTCTTGATTTCCAGACCCACCAGGAAGAAGAATACCGCCATGAGACCATCATTGATCCAATGGACCAGTCCCATTTCCAGGGAAAAGGCTCCGTATCCCAAAGAGAGTGGAGTATGCAGGAAATGGTCGTATTCTTCCCCTAAAGGGGAATTGGCAAGTATAACGGCCACCAGGGCACAGATCAGAAGAATCACGCCACCGCTGGCTTCGGATTTCAGAAACGCAAGAAATGGGTCTTTTATGGTCCGGATCGTTTTTCTCATAGTCATCTCCTTTTTATGATATAAACCAATTTATATATAAATCATAGCATATATTTTTATTTATGTCATTATATGTTATGATTATTTTTATTATTGCATTGTATGCTATAGGTTGCGTTGGAATCTGCCGGATATTATTCGGAGTTATGGAGTGTAGATGATGGCTGACAGCTATAAGCTTGCAGTTGACACCTGGCGGCTGACGGCCTACCGCTGCTGAAAAAGAAAACTATCCGCAAATCAAGCTATTCCCCAATATCTGTAAGCTGATAGCTGTCAGCCATTGACTGTAAGCCGTTAGCAGTAAGCGGATAACGGATAGCAGACGGCGGATAACCATCCCCCAGCCAACAAAAAAGACTGCAGATTTCTCCACAGTCTTTTCATTGACATCCTTATTTCAACAGGTTTCCATCTTCAAAATAGTTGATTCTCATGGCTTTCCTGACCTTCTGCAGGGTTTCATCAGCCTTGGCGGCTGCTTTCTTTGTGCCTGCCTCCAGGATATCCGCCACATCGGGAAGCCGTTTTTCCCATGCGTGGCGCCGTTCCCGGATAGGAGCCAGTTCTGCCTGCATCACCTTATTCAGGAACCGTTTCACCTTCACGTCCCCCAGACCGCCCCGGGTGTAATGGGCCTTCAGTTCATCCAGATTCTTATATTCCGGAAGGAATTCTGCAAAGTATTCATCCCTGCAGAATGCGTCGAGATAGGTAAATACGGGATTTCCTTCCACGTGGCCTGGGTCGTCTTTCCTAAGGTGGGTGGGATCAGTGTACATGGACATGATTTTCTTCTCAATATCCTCCGGTTCATCGGACAGATAAATGCAGTTGCCCAGGGATTTGCTCATCTTAGCCTTTCCATCGGTACCGGGCAGGCGGAGGCTGGCCTTGTTGGAAGAAAGGACAATCTCCGGTTCCACCAGGGTTTCCCCGTAAATTTCATTGAACTTCCGGACAATTTCCCTTGTCTGTTCCAGCATAGGTTCCTGGTCTTCCCCCGTCGGAACAGTGGTGGCCATGAAGCCCGTAATATCAGCGGCCTGGCTCACCGGGTAGCACAGGAATCCCGCCGGAATACTGGCCTCAAAATGCTTCTGCTGGATTTCTGCTTTTACCGTAGGATTCCGTTCCAATCTTGCTACGGTAACCAGGTTCATATAGTACATGGTCAGTTCCGGCAGCGCCGGCACCAGGGACTGGATGAATATGCAGGATTTTTCCGGATCAATACCTACAGAGAGGTAATCCAGCGCCACCTGAAGCACATTCTTGCGAACCTTTTCCGGGTTATCCGCATTGTCCGTCAATGCCTGGGCATCGGCGATTTCAATATATACTTCATCAAATTTTCCGGAGTTCTGTAGAGCCACCCTTTCACGAAGAGATCCTACATAATGGCCCACATGCAGGCGGCCAGTAGGACGGTCACCGGTTAAAATAATTTTCTTCATACACACAACTCCTATCCTTAAATTCCGGACAAGCCCAATCGAAAGCATCTCCAGAGGACTGGAGAATCGCCGTCAACCGGTACTTCTCTCATATAGTTCTATTTTATGCTGAATGCCCTGATTTCGCAATAGCAGGGATGTCTGGTGGTCTGGTGGTCTGCTGTCCGCTTACAGCTGTCAGCTTACAGTCCCAGATCATGAATCTGACAACGGTAAGCCAATAGCTGTCCGCTGTAAGCCGTAAGCTGCCCCCATGGCATAAAAAATCCGCAGGGCCTTTGGTTCCTGCGGATTCTGTTCAGTTATTCAACGGTCACAGACTTGGCCAGGTTTCTTGGTTTATCCACATCGTTGCCTCTCTTGATACTGGTGTAGTAAGCAAGGAGCTGCATGGGAATCACTGCAAGAATCGGAGCGATGAAGAAGTCCACCCTTGGAATACGAACAGTTTCGGTGGTGTATTTCTCCAGTTCCTTGTCGTCATCGTAGCCGATGCCAAGGACCTCTGCGCCCCGGGCTTTTACTTCCTGGATGTTGCTGTACATCTTGGAGCTTACAGCATCCTGTGTAGCCACGGCAATGACCGGCGTATCTTTGGTAATGAGAGCCAGTGTACCGTGTTTCAGTTCTCCAGCGGCATAGGATTCTGCATGGATATAGGACACTTCCTTCAGTTTCAGTGCCCCTTCCATGGCGATGGCATAGTCGATAGAACGGCCCAAATAGAAAATATCATGGGCTTTGATGAGACGGTCCGCCACATGGGACATGTGGTCTTTTTCACCCAGTACCTTTTCAATCTGCTTCGGCAGGTCCTTCAGGCCATCGGTAATCTTGTGAATCAGTTCCATCGGAATGGTGCCACGAAGCTGGGCCATGTAAAGGGAAAGCAGCAGCAGCGCCACGAGCTGGGTGGTATAGGCTTTTGTGGAGGCCACGGCGATTTCCGGACCTGCCAGGGTATAGACCACATTATCCGCTTCCCGGGCGATGGAAGAGCCGATGGAGTTCGTGACCGCCAGGCTCTTTGCGCCATGGCGCTTGGCTTCCTTCAGTGCTTCCAGGGTATCGATGGTTTCACCGGATTGGGAAACTACAATGCACAGGGTATGGCTGGTGGTAAGAGGCTTGCTGTACCGGTATTCGGAAGCGATTTCTACGGAAACCGGAATCTTCACGAACCGTTCGATGTAGTGCTTTGCTACGAGCCCTGCATGGTAAGCAGTACCGCAGGCAGTAATAAGGATATTGTCGATGTCATCAAAGCATTCCTTCGTCCAGTGAAGATCCGGGAAGGCTACGGAGCCATCTTTGTTCAGGTGAATCTGTACGGTGTCCCTGACGGCTTTGGGCTGTTCAAAGATTTCCTTCAGCATGAAATGGGGATAGCCGCCTTTTTCTGCAGCTTCTGCGGTCCAGGTGACCTTCTGGATTTTCTTCTGGATCGGGTGTCCTTCTTTATCAAGAATAGTGACGCTGTCTTTCTTCACCACCGCCAGTTCTTCATCGTCCAGGATGTAAATATCCCGGGTTCTGTTGATCACTGCCGGAATATCGGAGGCAATAAAATTTTCTCCTTTACCGAGACCGATGATGAGAGGGTTTGCTTTCTTTGTACAGATAATGGTATCCGGGTCTGCAGCGTCCATGATGACCAGACTGTAGGAGCCTTCGATCATAGAGAGCATCTTGCGGACAGTGGACAGGAAATCCCCATCATCCAGTTCTTCCAGGAGGTGCGGAACCACTTCCGTATCCGTATCGGACTTGAAGACATGGCCCTTTTCCATGAGGTCCTTTTTCAGGGTCATGTAGTTTTCAATGATGCCATTGTGGACCACTACGAAATGGTTATGGCAGTCACCGTGGGGATGGGCATTCCGGTCAGACGGCTTGCCATGGGTAGCCCAACGGGTATGACCGATGCCGATATGACCAGTCAGGGGATGTTCTTTCAGCACATTTTCAAGGTTCACCAGGCGACCTTGCTTCTTCTCGATTTGGATTTTTCCATTTTCATAGACCGCGATACCGGCAGAATCATATCCTCTGTATTCGAGACGACGAAGACCGTCAATCAGGAAGTCCTGGGCATTCCCGCTTCCCACATAACCTACAATACCGCACATATGGTATTCCTCCTTATACATTCTGTTTCTTTATTATCGATTATATTATTCTGCCCCAGCCGGGGCCGCCTGCTTTTAAAGCGAAAAAAGGCAATACATACGCATATTATTATATCACAGGGAATGAAATTTTGAAAATTCAGGGTTCCAATGCCTTTGTCGCCAGCCATGAGGCATACAGGTAAGGAACGGGACTTTCCCATTTCTGCCCGTCTCCTGGCCCTGAAAAGAAGCTGGGGCTGCGTCAATTCCGACACAGCCCCATTGCTATTGATTCTATTTTACATCCCGCTGATGACAGATTCAATAGTCTGTACGTCCTGCATATTGGCAATGCCTTCCACCGCTGCCATGACTCCCAGAGCCATGAGGGCCAGGAGGAAAACTACCGCCAGCACATAGGGTGTGAGGGCAATAAGCACCGATTTCCCGAAATGGAACCGGTAATTTTCACTGATAGCCTTCACATCCAGATAAAAGGACCAGATGAATATGACGAAGCTGCCGATGCCGGAGAGGAAAGAAATACCAAGATTATCGAGGAACGAAAACACCACGGAGAAAGCCAGAGGCAGGGACGCTGCCATGAAGCCCGCCGTAATCCCCCGGGCCGTTCCCATGCCGCCCCATAGTCCGGAAATGTAGTCAATCACTGCGCTGTGCACCAGAAGAGCGGCGCCCATGAACAGGAACAGCATCAGGAACTGTACCACCGGTCCTGGTCCCTGCCGAAATACGGAAAGGGATAAAAGAAATACAACGAAGAGCCAGAGGATAAAACCTTCTTTCAGCCGTTCTTCATTGGTCACCTGCCGGAGCGCCCGTTCCGGCGCCGTGAGCAGGGCAAATGCCAGGTCTAATAACTGATTCATGGAAATCCTCCTTATTTCATGGACGGTACTGACGATTCGAGAAGGGACTCTTTGAAGCTGTCAGCCGCTGCCCTGGCAAACAGGCCGGAAAGATTTTTCACTTCACCGGACAGAAGGCCCTTCAGGGATACACCGCTGCCATAGACTTTCACCGGAATATTTTCCCCGTCTCCCTGGATACCGCCGCTGGATGCCGCATAGCTCAGGGCATCATAGTAGTTGCCCATGGCATCCACCAGTCCCAGGTCCTGGGCCTGTTTGCCCGTAAGGATCCGGCCGTCGGCAATGCTCCGAACCTTGCTTTCATCCATTTTCCTTCCATCCGCCACGGTCTGGACAAACTGGTTGTAAATATCATCCACCATGGACTGCACCATGTCCCGTTCTTCTCCGGTCATGGAGCGGTACATGGAAAGGATATCCTTGTGGGCACCGCTCTTGATCTTTTCATTTTTAATGCCCAGCTTATTCATGAGGTCTTCCACATTCGTATAGTCCATGTAAACCCCGATGCTGCCCGTAATGGTGGCGGGAGTAGCAAAAATATAGTTTCCTTTGCTTGCAAGCCAATAGCCTGCAGAAGCGCACATATCCCCCATGGAAATGATGATGGGCTTTCCGCTGCTCCTGATCTTATCCATCTCCTCCGCAATTTCCTGAGTAGCCCCTGTGGAGCCGCCGGGGCTGTTAATACGGACAAGGATGGCCTTGGCCTCCGGGTCCTTGCGGGCTTCCTGGAACTGACGCATCAGTTCCTCACTGGTGACGCCGCTGCCGCCGTTGAGAAGGGAATCCGTATCCGGTCCCCCGTAAATGGGTCCATCAATGCGGATCACCGCCACATAGCCGCTTTTCCTGTTCTGGGAAGCCCCGTTTTTCCAAAGGTCCGCAGTACCCGCTGCGATGGCCACCACCAGAAGAAGGACAATGCCAAGGATCATCCATTTCCTTTTTACCTGTATATCCATAGATTCCTCCTTTACACCAGGGAATTCCATACCGAAACCTGCCGGCCTTCCAATGAATGCCTGATTAGATTATAGCACAGAGGGGATAAGGAAGGGTTTATCCGGTTCACGGCTTACAGCTATCTGCTATCCGCTTACGGTCCTCTATTACTAAACTGTCAGTGGTACTCTGTAAGCAGTTAGCCGACAATCCCCTACTTCCTGATAAATCTCATATAAATGTATGCCGCCGACAGGACCTGGAACAGGAAAGACAGGAGAAATACAGGTCCCATGCTGCCGCACACATGGGCCAGGCCACCGCCAAGGACCGGGCCCATGCAGTTTCCGATATTCATGGCAGCCGCATTGATTCCATAGGCGCTACCGGCTTCGTCGTTGCTGATCATCTCCGGGATGGCACCGGATATGGACGTCACTCCGCCCATGGTGAAGAACCCAAATCCAAACTGCCCCAGGCCAAAAAAGACAACCGTAGGCGCCAGGAACTGGATTCCCGAAAACAGCCCGGCGCCGGCAAAGGAAAGGGCCATGGTCCTGTAGAACCCCATCTTTTCCCCGCACCGGCCCCAGAAGGGACCCGCCACGGCTCCGGCTACCCCAGCAGCGCCGCAGATGAGTCCGGAGATGAGGGTGGCATTATCCGTAGTGCCAGTCAATTCTACCACATGGAGTGCTATGAGGGGATTGATAATCAGCATGGCGCACTGGTTAATAATCATGAGGGCCATGAGAATCATAAAATTCTTATTTTTTCCCAGCTGCCGGAGAGAAGCAATAAGGGGCACCTTTTTTTGATTTCCTTTTTTCCGGGCCGGTTCCTTCACGAAAAGGAAGACCAGGAAAAAGGCAAGGACATCGACACATCCTGAAATGAGGAACGGGAGCCGAAGGCCCGTCAGGGCTCCCAGAATACCGCCCAGGAAGGGGCCCAGCATGGTCCCCGCGCTCCGTCCGCCCAGAAGTATACCGATGGACAGGCCCGCATGGCTTCCGGCAATTTCTGATACCAGGGCCTGGCTCACCGGATTGAAGCCGAAGGAAAATCCCTGAAACAGCCGGGCTCCCAGAAGCTCCCATGGATTCTGGGCAAAATAAGACATAAAATAAGCAATAGATAGACAAGCTGCGGACCGGAGAATCATCTTCCGCTTCCCGAACCGGTCCGCCAGGGCTCCCCAGACCGGCATGACCAGGGCGCCAACGATAAACATACCGGACACCACAGCGGAGTTCCACAAAGCCACCGTATCCGGAGATGCCCCCAGTTCCATAAGATACAGCGGCAGGAATGGAAACACCAGAGTCGCACTGCCCCCAATAAAGGCGGCTCCCACGGCAGAAGCCATAATCGTCTGCCGGACTTCCCTTTCCGAAAGCTCCGTTTTCTTTTCTCCCATAGTATTTCTCCTGAAAAATAAAAGAGAGCACCTCTGTGCTCCCTTTTCTCATGGTGACCGGTATGGGATTCGAACCCATACTCTCTGCGCTGAGAACGCAGCGTCTTAACCGTTTGACTAACCGGCCATGTATGAGTTATTATACTTGATTTTGTGGGTAAATTCAAGTATAAAATTAAGGAGAAAATGGAGAGGTATGAACCACAAGTGATATTGTCTCAAGTAACCACAAATGAAAATGTCCCAGTC
>ERZ791746.2020-NODE-2020-length-12311-cov-3.977644_pt1 | contig 12311 bp, 6 predicted proteins | sample MGYA00510038_ERZ791746 | MGnify/ENA primary metagenome ERZ791746 (study PRJEB30046, sample SAMN00792018) | human gut metagenome | study: EMG produced TPA metagenomics assembly of the A metagenome-wide association study of gut microbiota in type 2...
AGCATCAGGACTCTCTGATGCTTTTTTGTTTTCCTGCAGATATTCTGCCAGGATTGCCTCCTCGCTCTCCCGGGCACGGTGTCCGTCCCACAGATTATACACCAGGAGCAGCACTGCTGCTGTCACCAGAATCAGTCCTGCTCCTTTTAAAATATTTCCAATTCGATTCTTTTTCTTATACTGCATCTTTTTATTTCTTTTCTTCCATGGATTTTCGCAGCTGCTTACCTACTAACAGACAGATCACACCGGCCAGCATAAGAAGAGGAACCGGCCACCAGAGCTGTCCTGTCTGTGGAAGCTTCTGAGAAGAATTTCCACCATTTTCTCCAGACGTTCCCGTTTTATCTGTTGATTCTGATTTATCTTCTGAATCTGCTGTTTTAGTGTTTGTCAGCACAACGGTGTTTCCCTCTCGGCTGGTACTCACGGTATAGCCTGACGGTACTTCTGTTTCCACCACACTCCAGCTCACCTGTGACGAAAGGTTTTCCCAGGTATAGGACCACTGATTTTCCTTTTTCAGGATCTGACTGTCCGCAACTGTTGTTGTTCCATTCTGATCTGTTCTCAACAGATCAACCTGCACCGAAGCCGGACGTTCTTTAACCTGATCCTGTTTCCATACCTTCAACACATGAATCTTTGTCTGGGAAGCTTCTGTATTATCCATTTTCTCCTCGTCATACTTCAGATTTACCCTTATATGGAGCGGATCTTTCTGCGAAGCATCCGGAAGCGCAATCAGTGAAACAGGCGGAACAGATATCTTTGCCTTTCCATTCTCCTGCACCTCGATTTCCTGTCCTTTTACCAGATAAAGCCCCCTTGAAAGATTCTCAAAGCATACGGTTTTGTCACTTCCTGATTTCAGCACTGCATCTGCCTGGATTCCGTCACGTTCCGCATAATCCGCAAGCGTACGCGCTGTTCCTCTCCATTCATCTGATTCCAGGGAAACCCGATAATTCTGAAATTTTTCTGTCAGTGCAAAACCACCTGTATCTTTGTAGTCTGCCACACGATACAGTGAAAACTCCAGGCCCTCGGCCGGACATCCAAAAGAAATACTTCCCTTTGTCTGTTCTGCTTCCGCCGCAGCCAGAACCGGTGTATTCATCAGTAGCACGGTAAAAACAGCGGCAAAAGCCAGCATGCATATCATTCTCTTTATTCGACTGTAACAGCTCTGCCTGTATTGGTACTTCATCTTCTTCTCCCACTGGTTTGTTTTGTTCTGATTCGTTTTGCTCTGGTTTGTATGGTTACTTTTTTTCTTCTGTTTTTACTTTTCTTTTTTCTTTTTGGAACGCGCTCCGATACGTCCACTGCAATAAAACTGATGATAAGAAGCGGAATTCCAATGCCTACTGCAACAAGCACAGTACTCACCTTTGCGGCATCCGATGTGATCCTCGAATTATCTCCCGACCGGTTTGCGATTCTGTGACCGCGCACCAGCAGTCTCTGCGTGTTGATCCCATAAGGCGTACAGGTAAGAAGCGTACACAGATCCTCGCCTTCCTCAATATTCAGAAGTCCATAATCTATTGGTTCTACGATATGAATCTGGTCGACTTCATATGTAAACACCTGATCATAAATATGAAGCAGAAAAATATCACCCTTCTGCAGCCTGTCAAGATCCGTAAAAAGCTTTGCACTCGGAAGTCCCCTGTGCCCGGAGAAAACGCAGTGCGTTCCACTGCCTCCAACCGGCAGGCTGGACCCTTCCATATGGCCGACTCCCACCTGTAAAACCGAAGCATCCACTGTGTGATAAAGAGCAAGCTTACAGTCTATTTCCGGTATGGTGATATACCCCATCATTCCGGTTCCGTCTATATCCAAAAGACTCTTATACCACTCATCCTGCTCCTCCGTCGGAGTAAAACGGCCTGGATTTGAAATCAGCGTTTCATTATATTTTTCCGCCTGCTCAAATGCCTGCTTCTTTTCCTGCTCGTCCATCTTTTCAATCCGGTCCGAATACTCCGCAACCGCCTGCGTCTGATGCTTGGAGTTCCAATAGTTACTGACTGTCGGATACAGCAACAAGGACAGACCTGTAAGAAAGACCAGCACCGTGGTAATTGTTGAAACATGCTTTCTCATCTTACAATCCTCTCCTTGCTGCTGTACAGGGAATAAAACCATTCCCCGCACAGCGAAATTACTTTAATTATTTTTCATTCGTTGCTTTGTGATCAGTACCACACCGGATACAAGTGCAAGAACTGCACCCAGGAAGTAGATTAGACTTGTACCATTGCCACCTGTGGATGGGAGGATGGTACCGGTGTTGTTCTGGACTTTGACTTTATCTACAGATGTTGTACCGTTGTCAACAGTGATAGTTCCCTCTTTAGAAATGACTACTTTTATTGGGTTTTTCAGTTTGTTGTAACCTTTTGGTGCTTCAATTTCCTTGAGATAATAAGTTCCAGAATTAAGTCCCGTAATATTAAACTTACCTGAATCATTTGTTGTTATTTCAGTTACTTTTTTATTATCAACATCTTTTCCAGTAATAAATTTACGGTATGTTTCTGCTTTGTCAACAACCTCAAATAAATTGATTCTGTTAGCATCAATGCAATCTGCATCTGAATACAGTGAGAATTTCGCTCCTGCAAGAGGTGTATCAGTGCCAGTATATTTAAATACCGGAATTCCAAATGTATAAGTGTTTGTTACCGATTCAGCACTCTTTGTCCCATTATCACCATATGTCAGCCATGCTTTATTGGTATTTGCATTATCTTTTCCTATGGTTGCATCGCCAGTCAGAGTTGCTTGATATGCAATATTAATATCGTATTCTTTATCCTTATATTTCTCAAGAAAATTAGCATTAAATTGAATATTGAATCCCTTTTTGTCTCCATCAATATTTACTGTATAGTCAACAGTATTTATCGTGATGCCCTCATCATAAGAACTTATGTGTATTGCTGGAAGAGCTGGGTTATCATTTTCTTTTAACTCAAAACCTTCTGACATTTTATCATACACTCTATAATTTTCTGCACCTTTTTTTACATGGACGGTTGTAAAAAATGAAACCTGCTCCCCAATATCAGCATAATTGAAAGTGCTATAATCTTTGCCATCAAAAACTTTCTTGTCTATAGAAGGCACACCATTTTTTTCGGTAATTGTTACTGTTGGATTGGTTGTATCAAGTGAGCAAAGTGCACCAAGACTTGAATCTACCAAGTAATAACCAAGAGCAAGGTTATTAAATGTTACTGTAGTTCCTGTTGCAGGCGTTTCTGCTGTCGCGTTAATACCATTGCCTGCATCTTTAGCATATGCCAGTGCTTTCTGTGCTAATTCTGCTGCTTTATCATTTGATACGTCAGTTTTCCAGGTCACATAACCATTCGCATTAATATCTACATAGCTATTGCCAGCACCATCAGTTTTGAAGAAGTTCTCCCATCCAGTTGCCGGTTTATAAGAATATAACTTTTTCGTTGCATCATAACTCTCTAAGTCTAACAACTTATAAATGGTATATTTCTGACCATTGATTGCATCGTTAATTGTAATAGTTCCTGTTTCAGTCGTTCCTGCTGCGCTTACCACGCTGGCCATTCCCAATACCATCATAACAGAGAGCATAATGGCGGCAATTTTCTTAATCAGTTTCATTTCTTCCTCCTTGGTTTTTGCGTCACTGCCCCCCCAGAAAATTTCGTTTTTCTGGAAGGTACAGCACACCCTCTTTTGTATTACCTGTTGTTACAGGCTCTTTTTTTTATATTGATCAGCATCTGCAGTCCGGCGAAAAATATCAATACCGCTCCTGCAAGCCTGAAAATAAGGGGACCATAACTGCCTGTAGAAGGCAGTTCTTTTACACGGATCTGGTTGGTAACCGTTACCGTATCTCCGTTGACTGCGCTGTTCACCCCTGTTGTCGCACCTGCAGTCTGTGGTTTCTCATACGATGTGAAGTATTCCATTTTATTCACAGTCGCAACTGTGGTTGAATCTGTGATTGGCTTTCCATTATCATCAAGTTCAAAAACATAATATGTCTTTTTCAAATCCAGATTCGTGAATTTTGCTGTCTTGGAGCCTGTCTCTGCTGCATTATATGTAATGGTAATCATCTGAAGCGGTTCTGTAGTTGTACCTGATGTAGTTCCGTCTGAGTTTGTCGTGTTTGTTCCATTTGCATTCTCATACAACCCGAACTTATACGTTCCACTCACCGGACTTGAAATATCACCACCTGCATCCTTGAACTTCTTCTCCACCGTAATCTCACCTTTGTGATTGAAGACAGTCAGTTCATAGGGCGACCTATACTGTTTCTGAATTCTCGAATTATTTATGCAGTTATTCACATACTCCGAATAATCTGTGGCATTTTCTTCTTTCCTCGGAACCATAATATAGATTGGTTCGCTGTTTATTACATATCCATCCGGTGCCTTTGTCTCTGTCACTTTATAGATGGTGTTGTAATCCATTGCAGAATCTGTTAATGATCCTGCTCCAAAGGAAATTACTCCATTTACATTAGTTGTTCCGGTCCACTTTTTATCTGAATGATCTGTAATTGTACCATCATCATTTCTTGTACACGAAACCATCTCAAATCCAGCTCCCGGTAATAAAGAAGACAGGTTATTCTGATCTTTCTTGATAATATTCAGTGTTATATTTTCTCCAGCTGCTACTGTTCCACCTGCGGCATAGGAATAATTCTCTACTCCCACACTGTCTCCACCAGTCAGAGAATAGTTCTCCCAGTATGCTTCATTTGAGAAGCTTACTGACTGGTCCGGTGGTGCGTCTACTGTCGCATCATAAGTAATCTTGACCGGCACATTACATGGAATCGCTATTTTCAACGTATTAGCTGTTGCATCAAAAGCAGCTGTATAAGTAACCGCTTCGTTTGTTTTTGAATTAACCACACGGATTGATCCCGTATCCAGAATCAAAGAGGAACTCAGCTTATCAACTAACGTCAGTATCGTACCGTTCTCCGCAGGAAGTACCTCGCCAAGTGAATTGGCTTCGATTGTAAATGTTATTTTTTCAGTTCCCCTACCGGTTATCTTTTTGTCCAGTTTCTTCTGTGGCTCTATGGTTGCCGGGCAAGTCGCTGTGCTGATCTCCCGTCCGTCTGTTGTCTGGAGCGTAACCTGGTTTGTAAATTTCTTTTCTTTTCCTCCAAGCAGCACAGCCGGATCTGTCACCCTGCATACAACCTGAACGTCAACAGAATAAAAATCCCTTTCTTTTCCTGCAACAAAATCACCCAACTCAATCAGAGCCTGCTTTCCCTTGACATAATAGGTTGTTGTCTTTGTCTTTTCAGATCCATTATCTGTACCTGCCGTAATGGTTTTTTCTTTCCATCCGTCTGACTTGAGTTTTGGAATTTCTTTTGAGTCAATTGTATCAAATTTCTGTTTGTCTCCAACCCATTTAATTCGCATATATGCCAGTTCCATACCATTCGGTATTGTCTCCAACACTCGATAACTTCCAGACAGTTCCCCTGCATAGTTCAGCTTAAATGCCCAGGCCGCATACTGTCCTGCACTCGGCAGTTCAGTTGTGACAATTCTGCTACTATTTCCCTGATCTGCACCGTCGTTCTTACTGGTTACTGTTGTTCCATCATAGGTAAATGTCTGTCCAAGTTCCTTCAGGATGTCTGCGCCTCCGCACAGAAGTTTATCCTCACGGTCTTGCTCAATCCAGGTATTACCATTGTCGCTTGTACTGATATGATTTCTGTATCTAAAAGCATCACGATATTTTGTCGGCAATGATTGAGGTTCTGTCCTTACGATGAAGTAAAGCTTGGCATTTCCAAGTTCAATCTTTTCATTTGCCTTTATTGACAGTTCGCTGTAATTATCAGTACCATCAAAGTTTTTGCTATTTTCAAACTTTGGTTCTGTAAACTTATTCTTAATGTCACCAAGTCCACCATTTGCCAGAAGTTCTTCCAGACTATTGTATCCGATAATTGTCTTATTATCTGGCAATGTTCCCTTATAAATTCCTGCCAGTGAATCTGAGTGCAGATAGGAATCTGTCAGACCTGAATCCTTTGATATGGAATCTCGGAAATATGTGCCCTTCATAATTTCCGTTCCTGATACTTCGATCACCCAGTAGAGTTTTCCATTTTGCCAAGTTGCCGCGCCTGTTTCTGGTTCCTCATAATACCAGGATTCTTTTTTGACATTCATTTTATAAGAACCAGAGATTGTTATCTCTTTTTGAGAATATATATCGCTGATATCAAACAACTTACCATCTTTCCCAACTTGTCCTGACAGTGAAAATTTATTATTCACCTTAGCACTACTAAAATTTGCGTTTGCCGGCGTTGCATAGTAGGTAAATTTATATGCATAATTTGCATCTTTCCAGCCAAGTTCACTCGGTTTCAAGGCAAACGAACTTAAACCGTCAATCTTCACCCATTTTGTCTCTTTTACGTCATATGCCTTCGTATCTGCATCATACTCACAGGCTTCTACTTTTGCATATCCGATATATGTCATCTTATCCTTGGGAGTAAGCTCATCTTTCATTAACACATTTGTCGCATTCCACTCACCCAGTGTCTGGTTGACATCTACGGTATATGGGTAGCTTCCGGCAGGGACGATGAAAGAGATATCTGCTGAAGAATCTGCTTGAACCTTTCCAGATGTTAGATCATATCTATCACCTGTTCCCATTTTAATCGTCTGGTCTGTCGCAGTTCCGGTTCCGACTTTTTTCTCATCCCATTTATAGTTTCCAACATTTACTCCACACCAAACTTGGTCAAAAGCACCTCCCGAGTCAGACTTTGCATTCGATGCATATGCATAATATCGGTTTTTTACTTCCACATGGTCTGACTTCATTTTTGCCAGTGCTTCCGGTTGCACTGTGAGTGTATAAGTCACATAGTAGGAATCGCCCGGGTTTACAGTTATCGGTTTATCAACTGCTCCTGTAATTTTAAAACGAGTTGGCTTATTATTTGAATCATCCCAGGACGTTACATAGTTATCATCACCATTTGCCCAACTTACAGTGTAATTTCCATTATCTACCAGTACATACTCAGAACTTCCATCTTTTTTCACATATAATTTTACCGAATCACGATTATAACTAATATATGGAAGAGCTTTTGGATCTGTCCGTATATCCGATGCATCCAGTAAATCTCTGAACTCAAAATTCTTCAATGCGTAATTACTTGTGTCTTTTTTCAGGGTAAAATTAAGTCTGTATGTGATGGTATATGTTCCATTCTCATTTGTTACAATAGCTCCATCCTGACCCTTCGTCATGTCATAATCAATTTTCGGGGTAAAGGATGTGTCATCGTAAGCTCTCTTATACTTCTTGGCATACACATCTGCATTATTTTTTATTTCTTTATTTTTTAAATTAACATTATCCTTCAGCTTGACATAATAAGTAAGCGTGCGGCTCTCACCTACTGCCATATCACCAATTTTCCAGACCATACTTCCCGGTGCGGTAATGTTTTCCGCTCCTGGCGTTGGAACAGAATTTGTTGAATCAGGATTTCCCAGATAGACTTTTCCAGGAGCCTTTCCTTCTGCAATCGTCTCATATGGATTCTGACCATTCTGAGTGGCCGCAAGAGTTTTTTCTGTCGTATCAATTCCCGCATAAGAATCTATACAATTCGAATTGATCACGATCGTGTCAACCACTGAGACATCCGGGCAGCCATCTTCTCCTGCTGTCACGGTGATGGTATAAGCAAGGTAATTTCCACTCTCGGTAGCTATCACCTGAGAGTTGTCACATGTTTTCTCAATGTTTATCTGTCCATACTTTGCAACAGCATCCTGACCAAAATTCAAATAATAATTTTTATTTGCTACAGACACGGTTGTCTTGCCATCTTCTTGCGGCAACTGACTCAGCTTCACATCACCCTGTGCATAAAAGTTTCCGTTAATTGTGGATTGGTTATCCTTTTTTTGACTACTAAGATAATTACTATTGAAGGTAACTGTAATTTTTCTGTTTTTACATGTCACTGTTCCGACCTTATTATTTCCGTCAAAAATTCCACCTTCCGGGGTTATATTACGCATTACCTCTGGAAGATTATAGGTCAGTTCACAATTATAATTATCTATCAGATTCTGAATCTGTATATCCTTATACTCAACCTGCAGTTTGATCTTTGCAGTTGCCGGTATCAGCGCCGCATTATCTGCCGTACTGAATTCCTGCCAGTTCTCATTATCAGGCAGTTTATAAAACAGCTTAACATCACTAAGTCTATCTTTGTTATTCTCCGCACTCAGATCAAACCCATCTGCCGCACCTGCCTCTGGTATCACTGTCTCGTCTACTGCCGCTGCAATGGCATCCTCTTCCCCCGAGGCAAAATCGACGTCCATCTCCTCCGGGTCTTCGGTGATCTCGACATCTTCGACATTTTCGGTTTCCTCTTCAATCGGCTCGCACGATACAAATTCCACTTCATCTGAATCATCACTTTGGACGGTGCTTTCGTCCTCTTCCTGTACCAGGTTTTGTTCTTCCTGTATCAGGGTCTGTTCTTCCTCTTCACACGTTGTCTTCTTTTCCAGCGTAATTGCCGGAAGGATCAGTACATATGCTGTACAGAAAACAACTATACAAGAAAGGCACAGCATTATTTGTCTCCAACGTTTCTGCCGTGCCTTGTCCCTTAAGATTCTTCTGATATAATCTGTTCCCTTATTTTGCACAGTTCCACCTACTCTTTTTCTGGTGTATCTGATGCCTTTCTTTTCCGTCTTTTCCTACGATACTTTTTTATATAATACGGACATTCCTTGTCCAGATTTTATGATCTGTTAATTCTGTCTCATACTTCCTGCCGCATTCAATGGCCAGATCCGAAATACGATCTGCCCTTCAATCTGATCCTCTGAGACATCTCCTATGGACGCAGTTCTTGAATCGACCGACGTAGCTCTGTTGTCCCCCATAAAAAACCAGTGTGATTCTGCCACCTGATGCGGAAGCTCAATATCACAGTTCCCAAGGGACACTTCCTTAAGGTATGGTTCATCAATCGTCTGGCCGTCAACCGTTACCACTCCACCTGCATCAATATCAACCCACTGCCCAGGGCCTGCGATCACACGTTTGACCAGAAGCTTGTTGCCCTGCCAGAATGCAACAATATCTCCGGTTTTCAGATGTTTGTTCTTTACTGAGATTACGATCTGCCCCGGCTCCAGGGTCGGTGACATGGAAGAACCATAAATCTGCAGAACCGGCATCCACAAAGTCGCCACCAGTACAGAGATCGCTGCCACAACGATCAGCACTGCAACTGTTCCACGAAAGGTCTGGCGATAGGCCGCACGGCTATTTAATCTTTTTTGTTCTTTCTCAGCTTCTTCCAGCGTCGGAGCTTCTTTTGAAGGATTTGGTCTTCTCATATCACAGATCAGATCGATCAGTTCTTTTCTGCTTAAATGCCTAAGGTCATTCTTTCTCTTTTTGTTCTTTTTGTTATTTTCCATACTCTAACTCCGGGAGCTTTTAAACTGCCCACGTTAATATTACAATTACTCATAAACACATATGATAGAATTATAAGTAATTTGGCATATCGTATCAATTCAATAAAATATGAACTTTGGTCAATTTTTTATTATATTCAGTCTTACAATCTATATTCTGTCGCTTTTATTGCTTCTCTATTATTCTACATTCTTTGTCGCAACAATATCTACGCCTGTGTCTGCCACATTTTTGAGAATCACATCTCCAATATGAACCGGTGCCGAAACCTCAATTCCTTTCAGTGCTTTCACACAGTCAAAGATTTTTCCTTTCGGAATGTCTTCTTTTGTCTTTACCGATACCATGTCAATGCTGCCGCAATAATCGGATTATCCTCAACTGCTTCATAAAAAAACTGCTCACCCTCTCACTCCTTGCAATTTCAAAAATAAAAAAGAGCGCATTCTATAACAGCCTTTCGACTGATATGAATTCGCTCTCCTCTCACAGCTTCACTTTCCAATTACTTGTTTAACGTGTGTTTACTATAACATGTTGCACAAATTATTGCAAGTAATTTTCATAAAAATATACTTTTTATACAAAGTATACATTTTACCTATTTGTGTTATGTATATTTTTCTTCTTTCTGGACTTGCGGACAATTCTTCGGATCAGGTTTATTATAAGAACAATTATTATAATAATGATCAGGCCGATACATACTATGATTGCGGTAAATTTATTCGGTTTTTTCACCAGATCAAGTATATTTTTGCTGTCATCCACAACCTTACGATCATGGGTTGTCGCATAGTATTCAGATACATTTGCAATGCCGTCTCCATCTGCATCATCAAAAGACTGCATATATCTTGCGATCGCATCCCAGGCTTTCAGCTCCTTATTGCCTTCCATGACTGCATGATCTTCCAGATTTTCGATCGGATTTCCGTCTTTATCCTTTGGCTCAAGAGACAGAAGTCCGTAAGACATTTTCATTACAGAACCTAACATCTGTCCGGTGTACAAATCTGTTACAACATGATACAGCTTATCATCCTCGATCTCTGTCCTTTCTCCATCTGCTCTGGTCAGATAGCAGTCTGTCACTTTATTCAGGATCATTCGATGCGGGTTGTATGTAAAATTCAGGCCACTGCAGTATAATCTTGCAGTCGTCATAAAATCAGAAATGGAGGCGTCCACTTCAGCCACCAGCTTCAGTTCTTTTCCTGTCAGGTATGCGTTGATCAGAGGATATCCGGCTACTCCGTCTTTGCCAATTCCAAGTGAAAATGAATTGTATACATCTTCTACGGTAATATCACCCTTTGTATACGTGTCACGTACAGTCCCACTCGGTACAACCGCTACATCTACCGGGTCTCCATCATAATACTCTGAATTTTCCACAGCATATACGTAGGCATCCGCCATGATATCCCCAAGATTCAGTTCTTTATGCTCTGTGCCCATTTCCTCCAGGCTGTTAAATTCCACATCGTTCTGCGCAAGAACTTCTTTTCTTGTATAACCAAAGTCTGCAAGGTAATTCGTATCCACCGTATCCATCAATGCGTCGATGCGCTCCTGTGTTGCCTTGTCGGCTTTTACATCCTCAGATACAGGAATCAGCTCATAAGCGCTCAGATTCCAGCGTCCGTCGGAATTCTGCGTCATCGAAAGAGAGCCAAGATTTCTTCCGTATTCACCGCAGGACACGATGTATGTGTTACCGTGCCGGATTGCCTTCTGCAGCTCTGAATGTGTATGTCCACTGATGATCAGATCAAGATCCGGAACCGCCTTGGCAAGGAGTTCGTCCTCAGACTTGCTTTCATCTTCCCAGGTTCCACCATGAGAAACACAGGCGATCATGTCTGCTTCTTCGTTTTTCTTGATTTCTTCTACTGTTTTCTTAACGGCCTCAACAGGATCCTTGAAAGATAATTCACAGGTTGGTGCGCATTCCAGGGCATCTTTTCCGAAGACACCGACAACGGCGATCTTTACGTCACCTTTCTGTACCATTACATAGTCCTTCACACCGTATGTTTCAAACGCTGACTGAATCTGTTTCTGACCGTCGTTTAGCCCAGCCTTTTCCATGCTGTCCCAATCCACATTGCACACTACGATCTCAGGCAGTGTCTCTCCGGAGCTTTTGGCTGCCTTAAGCATGTTGGCAAGCCCCTGGGATCGATAGTCGAATTCATGATTGCCAAATGTAGTCACATCATATCCAAGATATCCAAGCATTCTAAGCTCCGCTGCCTCAGTATCATATACCGTCTGGATCAGCGTTCCCATTGAAAAATCACCGCCATCCAGTATGAGTGTATCTGGATCTTCTTTCTTTTTTTCATTAATCAGTGTCTTTATTTTTGCAAATCCGCCGACTTCTTTTTGTTCTCCATTTACGATCGTGGAAAAGCTGTCCAGGTGGGAATGCGTGTCATGAGTAAACAAGACATCTATCTGTTTTGTATCATCTGCTGCCTTCACCGTAACAGCCTGTGCAAGCAGCATAAGCATTGCAATGGTAAGCACGACCGACAAAATACTTTTCCGTAATATCATAGATTTCACCCTTTCATCCATAACTTTCTGATGTGATTTGAGTATACGTGATTGCCACCATGTTTGTCACGTATAATTGCGTTAGAATAAGACAAAGAAATCCTGTACAGAAACAGTTTTACTGCAGCCGTACAGGATTCTTCTAGTAGGTTGGTGCTTTGTTGCGATATGCTCCACGGTTACGGTGTATTGTTCATATT
>ERZ791746.2023-NODE-2023-length-12303-cov-2.494530_pt1 | contig 12303 bp, 8 predicted proteins | sample MGYA00510038_ERZ791746 | MGnify/ENA primary metagenome ERZ791746 (study PRJEB30046, sample SAMN00792018) | human gut metagenome | study: EMG produced TPA metagenomics assembly of the A metagenome-wide association study of gut microbiota in type 2...
GAGATCATGGTCACCTACGGAAAGCTCCATAAGGGCTTTGAATATCCGCTGATCAAATTTGTGGTCATTACGGAAGGCGACATGTTCGGAAACGAGCGCCGCCAGAAGAAAAGGAAAAAGTACAATTACGAGGGCAAGAAGATCAGCAACTTTTCCGAGCTGTCCGTGGGAGATTATGTGGTCCATGAGAGCCATGGCCTGGGTATCTACCGGGGGATCGAAAAGATCGAGCAGGACCATGTGATCAAGGATTATATCAAGGTGGAGTATGCCGACGGCGGAAATCTCTATCTTCTGGCTACCCGCCTGGACGGGATCCAGAAGTACGCCGGAGCCGATGCGAAGACGCCGAAGCTCAATAAATTAGGCGGGGCCGAATGGGGAAAGACAAAGACCCGGGTACGCACGGCTGTGCGGGAGATCGCAAAGGAGCTGGTGGAGCTTTACGCCGCCCGCCAGGACGCCGAGGGCTTCGTTTACGGGGAGGACACGGTCTGGCAGAAGGAATTTGAAGAGATGTTCCCCTATGAGGAGACCGACGACCAGCTTTCCGCCATCGAGGACACAAAAAAGGACATGGAGAGCCGGAAGATCATGGACCGGCTGATCTGCGGCGATGTGGGCTACGGAAAGACCGAGATCGCTCTCCGGGCGGCCTTCAAGGCGGTCCAGGAGGGAAAGCAGGTGGTCTACCTGGTTCCCACCACCATCCTGGCCCAGCAGCACTACAATACTTTTATCCAGAGGATGAAGGACTTTCCGGTGCGGGTGGATCTGATGTCCCGGTTTAAGACCCCGGCGGATATCAAAAAGACTCTGGAGGGGCTGAAAAAGGGGTTTGTGGACATCGTCATCGGCACTCACCGGGTGCTCTCCAAGGACGTGCAGTTCAAGGACCTGGGCCTGCTCATCATCGACGAGGAGCAGCGGTTCGGCGTGGCCCACAAGGAAAAGATCAAGCAGCTGAAGCAGAACGTGGATGTGCTGACCCTGACTGCCACCCCCATTCCCAGGACTCTCCACATGAGCCTCATCGGGATCCGGGATATGAGCGTTTTAGAGGAGCCGCCCATGGAGCGTGTACCCATCCAGACGTATGTGATGGAGTACAATGACGAGATGGTCAGGGAGGCCATCCACCGGGAGCTGGCCCGGGGCGGTCAGGTATATTATGTATACAACAGAGTCAGCAATATCGATGAGATCGCAGGCCATGTGGCCTCTCTGGTGCCCGATGCCCAGGTGGCCTTTGCCCATGGGCAGATGAACGAGCGTCAGCTGGAGCGGATCATGCTGGATTTTGTCAACGGCGACATCGACGTTTTAGTATCCACCACCATCATCGAAACGGGGCTGGATATCCCCAATGCCAATACCATGATCATCCATGACGCGGACCGGCTGGGCCTTTCCCAGCTTTACCAGATCCGCGGGCGCATCGGCCGTTCCAACCGCACCTCCTTTGCGTTCCTCATGTACAAGCGGGACAAAATGCTGCGGGAGGAGGCGGAAAAGCGCCTCCAGGCCATTCGGGAATTCACGGAGCTGGGCTCCGGCATTAAGATCGCCATGCGGGATCTGGAGATCCGCGGGGCGGGGAACATCCTGGGAGCGGAGCAACACGGCCACATGGAGGCCGTGGGGTATGATCTGTACTGCAAGATGTTAAATGAGGCCGTCCTGGCCCTTAAGGGAGAGACCACAGAGGAGGAGAGATTCGAGACTGTGGTGGACTGCGACATCGACGCCTTTATCCCCGACGGATATATTAAGAACGAGTATCTGAAGCTGGATGTATACAAACGGATCTCGGCTATTGAGAACGAAGAGGAATACATGGACATGCAGGATGAGCTCATCGACCGGTTTGGAGATATCCCCGGACCGGTGGAAAATCTTCTGAAGGTGGCGGAGTTAAAGGCCGCAGCCCACCGGGCCTATGTGACCGAGGTGGCCGTCAACCGCCAGGAGATCCGTATGGAGCTGTATCCCAAGGCGAAGTTAGACGTTTCCGGTATTCCGGGACTCATCGGGGAATACAAGAACGCCCTGCGGTTCGTCCAGGGAGAAAAGCCCATGATGTTCTACCAGGATAAGCGGAATAAGAATAAGGACTGCGGCCCCATGATGGAGAAGGCCAGGGAGATATTGGAACGGCTGGGGGGACTGGCAGGCCAGAGGGGGTGAACCCGGTATGAGAAAAAATGATATGTACTGGTTCCTGTTCCAGATCGCATGGGGACTGATCTGTCTTTTTTCATGGACACAGCCAGGCCAGGCAGCCCGGTATCTTTTACTGGGGATCATGCTTTTGCGGATTGCATTGTTTCTGCTGGTCTGGAAGAACGGAGACCGGGCGGTCCGATGGCTGGCGGGCCGGCACACGCCAGTGGGAGATCTGGAACTGAAGGAGCTTCGAGGGGAACTTTTTGATGTGTTGGTCCTTGCCGAATTTATGATCCTGGGAAACGCGGTTCCGAGACTGGCCGCCCATGGGCCGGAGTTTCGCCGCTATGATGCTCTTGCATGGTTTACCATAGCGCTGGTGATCTATTACCTGGTAAATTCTCCGGGTCTGCGGCTTTTCTTAAAAGGGGGCTGGTTTTGGGGGATACCCTGGGTAAGCATTGCACTGCTCCTATTGGTGTATAAAAATTCTGGGATTTTTATCGCAGATGCCGGTGATCAAATGTTTGTCGTAATGGTGATCATGCACTTGGAACTGGTGGCCAGTACGCTGGTAAGGATGTATCTGAAGGGAAAAGAAAGAGATCTTAACGTGGGGCAGCTATGAAGCTGCCCCGTTTCCTTCCGCTGTAAATTCCACATATTCCCCGAAAAATTCATTTACATAAAAATTAGGATCGTTTTTCCGGCAGAGAGCATAAAATTTCCTTGGCAGATAAGGAAATGCAAAGCTCTTTTTTATTACATGGTCATACTTCCCGAGACGGATAAAATCGGGGATCATTCCGAATCCCAGGCCCGCGTTGACCATCATCATTTTCGTGTCATATGAGTTGACATGGATAATATCGCGGAAACGGAAAAAGGGCTTATAGTGATCAGAAATCTGGGAAATGCTGCCATCGTACATGGTGATAAGGACTTCGTTTTCCAGGTCAGATGATGAGATCCTTTCCAGGGAGGCCAGCGGGGATTCCCGGCAGATAGCCAGTCTCCAATCATGCTCATAGATCATAGCAGCGTTAAAATATTCTTTCTGGATCCCGGCCAGGAACTGGTCACTGGTGATGATGACATCCAGAAGGTTCTGTTCAAAGCGCTTTAAAAGCTCCCGGTAGCTGTACTGGAGACAGGTGATCCGCAGGTCCGGATGATCAGAGACGTAAGTTCCCAGAAAGGGGCTCAAGAGCTCGCTTTCATAAATCCCCACGCCGATCTTCAGCGATCGGGTAAAGCCCTGGTGGATATTCTGGACCGTTTCAATGGAGGCATTATATGCCTCCAGAAGCCTCTGGGCCTGGATATAAAACTCCCGCCCGGCATCTGTAAGGACGACCGAATGATTATCACGGTAAAACAGGCGGACATTCAGCTCCTCTTCCAGACTGCTGATCTTCCGGCTCATGGAGGTCTGGGTAATATGCTCTTTATCGGCAGCCTTGGTGAAGTTCAGACATTCCGCCAGGCTGATAAAGCATTTCATATTTTCTAAGTTCATTTCATCTCTCCTTTGCGGACATTTGTTTTCTGCATAACGTGACACTTTTTCTTCATTTCACATTATGGATCCCCGATGCTAAAATTGTCTCAACAAAACCGGAAACGGAAAGGAGACTTAAGATTATGACAAATTATATCAGAGAAATGAGCGGAAAACAATATTTAAAGAGACTGGCCGAAAATCCAACGGTGATCATTCCCACCGGGGCCTGTGAGATCTACGGCCCGCAGCTTCCCATGGGCAGCGATCTGATCGCGGCAAAGCGGATCGCAGAGCTGGTGGCAGAAAAGACCGGTGCATTGATCGCGCCTACCATTGAAGCCGGAGAATCCTCAGCCCTGGCCTCCTTCCCCTGTACCTTTGCCATGCCGAGAAAGATCTTAGAGGACTGGCTGGATTTCCTGGTAGGAAAGCTCATTAAGGATGGGGCGAAGAATTTTGTGTTTATCACCGGTCATGCGGGAAACGTGGATACGGTAAATTACATTGGAAAAAAATATCTGAATGAACACGATATCCGGCTGGTGCAGATCGACTGGTGGAGGTTTACCAACGCCAACGGCAGCGATATTTTCCAGTACAGCGGGCAGATGGCCCACGGCCATGCCAGCGAATGCGGAACCTCTGTAATGCTGTATCTTTACCCGGAGCTGGTGGATATGGACGAGCTCTCCAGAGTGGAGCCGATCCCGGCAGGGGATTTTCCGGATTTCATTGGCTTTGGCCGGTTTACGGACAGGACGCCCAACGGGACCATCGGCGACGCAACGGTGGCTACCAGGGAAAAAGGGGAAAAGATCGTGACCCGGTGTGTGGACCGGATCGCGGCGTATATGGAGCAGAACTTCCGTTAAAAAAGAGAGGGGGATGGATGATATGACACTGACTACTGTATTGATCGACATTTCTGCCGTCAGCGTGCTTTTGTTCCTGGCGTTCCTGATCCGGCAGAAGATCCCGTTTTTTTATAAGTATTATATTCCCACATCTCTGATCGCAGGGATCCTTGGACTGCTTCTGGGTCCGCAGGTGCTGGGCCAGTTTTCACCGGTCCATCTTCAGTTCAGCGAGTGGATCTCCCAGTGGACCAACTTTCTGTTTGCATTTATTTTTGCCACTTCATTTTTGGGTACGTCCACAGGAAAGTTCGGGAGAGATGTGCTGTCTACCACCTGTGTGACTGGAGTGGTATTCATGGCCCAGGTGTTAGTGGGACTGGGGATCGCTTTCTTACTGTCCACGTTCATGGATAATGTGCCTTACGCCATGGGACTCCTTCCCGTATCCGGATTCTACGGCGGTCATGGTTCCGCCGGGATCATGGGCGGCTGCTTTGCCACTGAGGGCTGGGAGGAAGCCATGGGTATTGCCTTGACCTATGCCACCATCGGTATGTTCGTGGCCGTGATCGGCGGTATGTGGATCATCAACTGGGGAGCGAAAAAAGGCTATACCAGACAGAAAATGGACAGCAGCTATGTGGAGAAAAAGGATATAACCGGTATTCTTCCTGCGGAGCAGAGAAAGCCGGCAGCGATGGGAATCTCAAATCCGTCCGTGATCGATCCCATGGCGTTCCAGATGATGATCGTCGGTACGATCATCGCGGTCTCCCATTTTCTTCGGGAAGCGATCATTAAAGTGTTCCCATTCTGGGAGCGGATCCCGCTTTATACCATGTGCCTCATCATGGGAGCCATCATTGGAGTGGCGATCAGCAAGACGAAGTATAACCAGTATATTGACCGGGGAAGTATGAAGCGGATCTCTGGCGTGGCTCTGGAATACGCCATTGCCATGAATGTGGCAACTATAAAATTGAGCGTGCTGGCTTCCTATCTTGTTCCGATCCTTCTGACATCGGCTGCAATTACGGCAGTAACGGCTGTGATCTGTATCGTACTGGCCAAAAAGTGGTATGGAAAAGACTGGTTTGAAATGGCCATGGGCGCATATGGTCAGTGTACCGGAAGCCTGGCGACAGGACTTCTTCTGATCAAGGTCCTGGACCCCAATGGCGATACTCTGGCAGCAGAGAGCGTTTCCGGATCCAGCACCCTCGGTTCCTTCTGGCAGCAGCCCTATAATACCATTGGACCCATGATGATCCTGGCAAGCCCTGTACTGGTCACTCTGGGAACGGCTGGTTTTCTGGCAGCTTTCCTAGCAGCCGGCACCCTGCTGTTTGGAAGAACGGTAAAAAAGTCGTAGAAAAGGATGGAAAGCATGAGCAATATACGGAAAATGGCGGAGCAGTATTTTGAGGATGCCGTAGAGCTCCGCAGAAGGATCCATCAGCAGCCGGAGCTTTCGATGGAGGAAAAGGAGACCTCGGCACTGGTAAGAGAAAAGCTTCGGGAATACGGGATATCCATTGCAGAGCTGCCTCTGGAGACTGGAGTTATAGGTGTTTTAGCGGGGGAACGGCCTGGCAGAACGATCTTGCTGCGGGCAGATATGGACGCTCTTCCGGTGGAGGAGCGGTCTGGCCTTCCCTTTGCATCGGAGAAGAAGGGAGTCTGCCATAGCTGCGGCCATGATATCCATACAGCTGCCCTTCTCCTGGCTGCCCGGATCCTGGGAGGGATAAAGAAGGATTTAGCAGGCACAGTATTATTTCTGTTCCAGCCGGCAGAAGAGAAGTTGAACGGTTCCCAGTCGGTGATCGACAGCGGGCTGTTTGAAAAATACCAACCTGACTTCGCCGTGGGACTTCATTGCTGGCCGGATCTCCCGGCCGGAACCGTTGGAGTAAGGAGCGGTTCTTTTATGGCCTCTTCAGACAGCGTGTCCCTGACGGTAAAGGGAAGGGGAGGACATGGAGCCCATCCACATAAAAGTGTCGATCCTATTACAGCGGCCGCTTATATCCTGGCAGAGCTGCAGACGGTGGTTTCCAGATCTGTGGCTCCCCTGGAAGCAGCGGTGCTGACCATGGGAAGTATCGAAGGAGGAACAGCAGCCAATGTGATCCCGGATACGGTCACCATGGAAGGAACAGTACGGACCGTAAGCCGTGAGACCAGGGCATTGATGGAGGAGAAGATCCGGCAGATCGCCTGTCATGGAGCAGAGGCCCTGGGGGCTTCCTGTGAGGTGGAATATAAAAGGGGAGTTCCGGCGGTGATCTGTGATCCGGCAGTTGTGGAGCGGATCCGGAAGGCGGCAGCGGAAGAGCTGGGAAGCGAAAACGTCGTGACCCTGGAAACGCCGTCCATGGGATCGGAGGATTTTGCCCGCTATCTGGAACTTGTTCCCGGAGCCATGTTCCGCATCGGGACAGCCAGTGAGGATCCGGCGACCCGTCTGCCTCTCCATAACGGAGGGATCCGGTTTGACGAGCGGGCAGTCCTGGCCGGGGCTGTGACCTTTGGAAGGCTCGCCGCAGAATATTTAAGATAATATATCTTGACAAACCCTCCCGCCCTCCCTATAATGTGGCTTATAGCCGGTGACGGCTGAAAACCAAACAGGTATCAGCAATGAAGAGAACCAGTAACGGTCCACAGGATCCGCACAGAGAGCTGCCGGAGGGTGAGAGGCGCGCGGGATCGGAGCCGTGAATACATCTCGGAGCTTCGCACCGAACCGCGAAAGCCTGCCTGGAATCCCGGAGCATGTCTGGGAGGAAGAGCGGCAGTCCGTTCAGTAGGCTGCGACGGAGGGGCCCACGTTAAAGGGCCGGAGTCCTGTAAGGAGACTTCATAAGCCGTATAATGTGAGTTATGCGGGAACATTAGGTGGTAACACGAGCCGTTGGCCTCGTCCTTTTGAAACAGAAGGGCGGGGCTTTTTTGTTTTCACGGCGTTTCTGGGATTGGGATCCAGGGGCGCTTCATTTCTGCCCCTTCTGTGCGGAAATCGGCCAACGAAACAGAATACAGAGATCACAGAAAAAGGAGAATGAGAAGATGGGAGTTTACGAGGAATTACAGGCAAGAGGCCTGATCGCCCAGGTGACAAATGAGGAAGAGATCCGGAAAATGGTAAATGAGGGAAAGGCCGTATTCTACATTGGCTTCGACCCCACTGCCGACAGCCTGCATGTGGGCCATTTCATGGCTCTCTGCTTAATGAAGCGTTTACAGATGGCAGGCAATAAGCCCATCGCCCTGATCGGCGGCGGCACCGGAATGGTGGGAGATCCCTCCGGCAGAAGCGATATGCGCCAGATGATGACCGTGGAGACCATCCAGCACAACTGCGACTGCTTTAAAAAGCAGATGAGCCCTTTCATCGACTTTTCCGACGGAAAGGCTATGATGGTAAACAATGCGGAATGGCTCCTGGATCTGAACTACGTTGATTTCTTAAGAGAGATCGGACCGCATTTCTCTGTGAACCGTATGCTGACCGCCGAGTGCTACAAGCAGAGAATGGAAAAGGGCTTAAGCTTCCTGGAGTTCAACTACATGCTGATGCAGAGCTACGATTTCTACGAGCTGTTCCAGAGATACGGCTGCAACATGCAGTTCGGCGGCGACGACCAGTGGAGCAACATGTTAGGCGGCACGGAGCTGATCCGGAGAAAGCTTGGAAAAGACGCCCATGCCATGACCATCACCCTGCTTCTGAACTCCGAGGGCAAGAAGATGGGCAAGACCCAGTCCGGAGCCGTATGGCTGGATCCCAATAAGACAAGTCCCTTTGAGTTCTACCAGTACTGGAGAAACATCGCCGACGCCGACGTGTTAAAGTGCCTGCGGATGCTGACCTTCCTGCCCTTAGAGCAGATCGATGAAATGGATAAATGGGAAGGAAGCCAGTTAAACGAAGCCAAGGAGATCTTAGCCTACGAGCTGACTGCCCTGGTACACGGCGATGAGGAGGCCAAAAAGGCCCAGGAGAGCGCAAGGGCCCTGTTTGCAGGCGGTAATGCAGCAGAAATGCCCACAGCCGAGCTCTCTGATGACGACTTTACCGACGGCGCCATCGATATCCTGTCCATCGTACAGAAATCCGGTCTCTGCGGATCCCGCTCCGAGGCCAGAAGAAATGTGGAGCAGGGCGGCGTATCTGTGGACGGCGAAGCTGTAAAGGATATTAAAACGGTTTACACAAAGGAACAGCTTTCCGGCGACGGCATCGTTGTAAAGAGAGGAAAGAAGAATTTCCGCCGTGTGACAGTAAAATAAGGAAATGCATGGACTGCGGGGCGTATGCCCCGCACCGTCTGCTGTGAGAGGAGAAAAAAATGGAGATCTTCAAAGAAGCACAGAGAAATTTTGATTACATGGTACGGATCCGGAGACATATGCATGAGTATCCGGAAATGACGGGACAGGAATTTGAGACCCTGGAGTTTATTAAAAAGGAGCTGGATGCCCTGGGGATCGAGTATGTGGAGGTTCCCGACGGCGGCATCGTGGGCCAGATCCACGGCGGAAAGCCGGGAAAGACCGTTCTGATGCGCGCCGACATGGACGCTCTTCCCATCCAGGAGAATACAAAGAATTTATGCTGTGATAAGCTGTGCGTGTCAAAGAATGACGGCATTTCCCACGCCTGCGGCCATGATTCCCATACAGCCATGCTGCTGGGCGAGGCTAAGATCTTAAACGAGCACAAGGACGAATTGAACGGAAACATCGTCCTCTGCTTCGAGCGGGGCGAGGAGGGCGGCGGCCAGATCGCCAACCTGCTCCCCTACATCGTGGAGACCATGAAGCTGCCCATCGATACCTGCATCGCCACCCATGTGAAGTGGGACGTTCCGGCGGGCCAGGTTTCCGCAGAGCCGGGCGCAGTGTTCTCCGGCGGCTACGGCTTTGCCATCCGCTTAAAGGGTCTGGCCGGTCACGGCTCCCGTCCGGATCTGGCCCACAGCGTGCTGGACTGCTTCAACTCCATCTACAATCATATGAACATGATCCGCATGAAATACGTGTCTCCCACAGATATCCTGACCTTCTCTGTGGGCAGCGTCCACTGCGGAACGGCCATGAACATCGTTCCCGACGAGCTGGTATTCGATGGCACCATCCGCACCTTCAATGTGGCGGGGGCCGGAGCCAGCTTTATGAAGCAGTTTAAAGAGGTCCTGGAGGCAGAATGTAAATTAAACCAGTGTACCTATGAGATCATTTCCATGAAGGATCCGCTGTTTGAGAATTACAACAACGAGACCTGCAGCGAGATCGCAAGGAACGCCGTTAAGAAATACATGGGAGAAGAGGCTCTGGCAAAGGCCCAGCCGTGGATGGCCTGCGAGAGCATGCAGGCGTACTTAAAGTACTGGCCGGGCGTGATCACCTTCACCGGGATCCAGAATCCGGAGATGGGAACCGGAGCCAACCACCATACGCCGGAGTTCGACCTGGACGAAAAGGGCATGATCTACGGCGCAGCCGCAGCCATCGGATATGTGGTGGACTTCTTAAACTACGAGGGCGAGATCCCGTTTACTCCCTATAAGGGAAATATCCGGGAGCTGGCTGCAAGAAATATTAAATAAATATGTTTGCCCCAAACCTGTGCGGGCTTCGTTTTGCGGGCGTCTGACCATGAGCGTCAGATGCCTGCAACCCGGAAGTCCGTTTTCTATGCGGTCCTATTTTATATGCTGGAATAAGCGGAATTCCAGGAAAATTGAAAGGAGATTGTCATGACAACCAATGAGAAGCTTTCTCTGCTTCGTGAAAAAATGGCGGAAGCCGGGGTGCAGGCATACCTGGTCCCGTCCTCGGATCCCCATATCAGCGAATATCTTCCCGATCACTGGAGAGCCAGGGCCTGGCTTTCGGGCTTTGACGGCTCTGCCGGAACCTTAGTGGTCACTGAAACGGAGAGCGGTCTGTGGACCGATGGCCGTTATTTTATCCAGGCGGAGCGGCAGATGGCCGGCAGCGAGATCGTCCTCTACCGTATGAAGGAAAAAGGCGTGCCCACCATCCAGGAATTTCTTCTCTCCAGGCTGAAGAAGGGACAGGTCCTGGGGATCGACGGCATGGTCACTGCGGCGGAGACTGTGCTGGATATGGAGACAGCGTTTTCTGCCCAGGGGATCGGGATCCGGTCGGAGGATCTGATCACGCCCATCTGGACAGACCGTCCGTCCATCCCCCAGAGCCCGGTCGATCTGCTTCCGGAACAATATACAGGCCTTTCTGCGGCAGAAAAGATCGCCCAGGTCCGCTCCCGGCTTAAGGAGAACGGGGCGGACGCCATGGCCGTTACCCGCCTGGACAGCATTGCCTGGCTTCTGAACCTGCGGGCCTCTGATGTGGTGTACAATACCTCCTTTGTGTCCTATGTCCTTCTGACCCAGGAAACGGCAGTCCTTTATGTGGACAGCAGCCGTGTATCGGAGGAGGCTCTGGATTATCTTAAGAAAAACGGAGTGGCTGTGCGGCCATATGGGGAGATCCTGGACGGGATCGCCGCCATCGATGTGCCCACGGTCATGCTGGTGAGCGTGGAGAACGTCAACTACCGTCTGTACCTGGCTATGGAGAATCCCAGGGTGACCATTGTAAAGGGAGAGGAGCCGGCCTTCTGTCTGAAGGCCGTGAAGAACCCGGTGGAGATCGCAAACACAAAAAACGCCCATATCAAGGAAGGCGTGGCCATGGCCCGGCTCCAGATGTGCCTGGAGGAGAAGCTGGCTGCCGGTGAGACCGTTTCTGAAACAGACGTGGGAGAGCTTCTGGTGGATTTCCGTAAGGAACAGGAGGGATATATGGAGGACAGCTTCGCCGTGATCGCAGCTTACGGAGCCAATGCCGCCATGATGCATTACCATCCGACCCCGGAAAACCATGCGGTTCTTCAGCGGAAGGGCTTCCTTCTTCTGGATACCGGCGGCCAGTACGTGGACGGCACCACGGATACCACCCGTACCTATGCCCTGGGCGAACTGACCGACGAGGAACGGCGGTATTACACCTATGTGTTAAAGGCCAACATCGGCATCGCCCGGACTGTCTTTATGGAGGGCTGCTCCGGCGCCAACCTGGATATCATGTCCCGCACCCAGATCTGGAAGTACGGTCTGGACTACCGCTGCGGCACCGGCCACGGCGTGGGCTTTGTGGGCCCCATCCACGAAGGCCCCCAGAGCCTCAGGATGACCAACCATGTGCCCTTCCAGCCGGGCATGACCATCACCGATGAGCCTGGAATTTATGAAGAGGGCCTTGTGGGCGTCCGCATTGAGAACGAGCTTCTGGTGGTGGAGCACATGGAAACGAAATACGGAAAGTTTTACGCCTTCCAGCCCATCACCTATCTGCCCATCGATACCACGCCGGTGGTGCTGGAGCTGATGAACGAGGAGGAGATCTCCTGGCTCAACGACTATCATCAGATGGTCTATGATACCTTAAGCCCCCGTATGACAGAGCGGGAACGTATCTGGCTCAAAGAAAAAACAAAACCATTGGAGAAATAAACCGGAATGAATATATTTATCGGAATTCTTCTGCTCTGTGCCCTTCTGGGGCTCTGGGATAAAATTTCCGGAGGGAAAATGGGCCTGGCTGCTGAATTTGACGGCGGCTTGGCCTCCATGGCCTCTCTGGCCCTTTCCATCGTAGGGATCTACTGCATCGGGGTCACGGCGGTCAGGAGCAATCCGGAGGCCATTGCCTCCTTTGCGTCCCGGCTGCCCTTTGACG
>ERZ791746.2026-NODE-2026-length-12288-cov-2.557590_pt1 | contig 12288 bp, 14 predicted proteins | sample MGYA00510038_ERZ791746 | MGnify/ENA primary metagenome ERZ791746 (study PRJEB30046, sample SAMN00792018) | human gut metagenome | study: EMG produced TPA metagenomics assembly of the A metagenome-wide association study of gut microbiota in type 2...
AGATCGTTTCTCTGCTCCAGGAAGAACTGAGCATACGGATTTCCCTGGGCGGCGGAACGGCTGAACCACATCATTGCCTGGACCTGATCCCGTGGCAGCCCCTGTCCCGTCAGGCACAGCTTGCCCAGCATGTACTGGGCGTACTGGTTGCCCGCCTCTGCCGATTTGGTAAACCAATCCGCCGCTTTGGTGGTGTCTTTGCTGACGGTGTTTCCCTCCAGATACTCTTTGCCCAGACGGTAAGCGGCGAAGTGACTTCCGTTTTCCGCCGCCTGTTTCAGCCAGCGAATGCCCTCGACCGGGTCCCGCACCTCCCAATCATCGGAGAGAAGCAGTTTGCCAAGGGCGTACTGTGCTTCCGGCAGACCTTGTTTTGCCGCCTGAGCGAGCCAGTGCTTTGCCTTCCGGTTGTCCGGTATCAGCAGAGGGCCGTCCCGATAGAGCTGCCCCATCCGGTATTGGGCATAGGCGTCGCCGCGCTCCGCCACCTGTTCCAACTTCTCTGTCGCCCGGTCACGGTAGTCCAGAGAAATGTCCTCGTTCCGAATGATTCGCCACAGCTCCCGGCAGGCTTGGGATTCGTCACGCACATGTTCCGGTTCATCAGTTTGAGATATGCCATCGTCCTCAAAGGAGATCTCACCCAGCCGGATGCGCTCCGCCTCCTGGATGACAGCGTTTTTGATCTGCCGAAACTCTTTCTCCTGGGACAGTTTTTTTCGTTCTCTGGGTTTGTCGTGGTAGTAGTTTTCCACCTCACCCTGGAGCCTGCACCACTGGTCGTAGCACGCACGGATCACCGGCAGTTCCTCCAGCTTGTCCACTACCTCATCCACGGTTTTCTTCACGGACTTGGGAAGGTAGCCATAGGATTTTTTGCCCTTGACCGTTTCCAGTTGTCCGGCCAGCTGCTCCATCTTCTGCTCAATCTCAGGAGCCGTACAGATGCTTGTGCCATCTCCTGAGTGAGCTGCCGGATTGCGCGGCGGGCCTCCCGAACCAGTTCATCCCGCGACTGTGACTTCTGTTCGTAGGTGTGGAGCATCTCCTGTTTGAAGATCTGATTGGTGAGGGTAGACTTGATATTGCGGATTCCGTCCCGCGTCAGGTACGCTTCTCCCGGCTGTGTTGACCACGCCATCATGTGGACATGGGGATGCTTGCCCTCATCGTGGAAGGCGGCATACCAGCGGAAGTGATTTGGTTGGATGTTCATAGCGGCAGCGACTTCATTGCGATTTGCTCGGAGCAGGTTTCGCCACGCTTTGGCATTGTCATATCCAAGACGCGCAGCGTCCTCACGCTTCAGTGAGAGGATATGCGTCCACACATTCCCGTTGTACTGATCCAGCTCTCGCATGGCCTGTTCCAAATTCACAGTCTCCTCATCACCAAAGAGCCCGTGGTCACCAAGCCGCTCCGCGCGAGGCCGAGTAGCGATGTACTTCATGTAGCCATCTGATTGCTGCACTTGAGACCAGTTCTCCTCCAGTGCTCGGGTGATAAAGACCGAGGCATTGGCCTTGGTGGGCTTGTCTTTGTAATCGGAATACTCACCCAGCTCCTTGGCCTCCGGAAAATCCCTGGTCAGTTTGGTGATGAGTTGCTCCTGCTTTCGAGTGGGTGGACGGTCATCTGGGATGATCTCCACTCGCTCCCGTGTGCCGATGTACCTCAGATAGCCGCTGACCGAACTGTTGCCTCCGCACTTGAGGTAAGGGCTCTTTACGATCAATCCTGCCACTCATCATCCTCCTCCCAAGCACCGCGCACCCGCTGCTCCAGCGAGATGCGGCCATTGGTTTTCCGCACATTTTGGACGCTCTCCGCCCGCCGTCGGCGCAGATCCTCGCCGCTGAACTGATACGCGTCGGCGAGGATACCGGCCACCATGTCCTGCTCCACCGCCTGCCGGAAGGCGATGGAGGACAGCCGCTCCTCCAGTTGTCCCATCCTTCCGTCCAGGTAGGACTTGATGGAGGTGGGGAGAAACAGTCCGGCGTTGTTGGCGCTGAGGTAGTCCAGATAAAAGTCCACCGCCCGCTCAATGAAGGCGGTGATGCTCCGGCTCCCATCCTCCTGATATCGGCGCTCCAGGATGGCCTTTTTCTCCGGTGAGAGGTAGAGGGGGAATTTTTCTTTTTTGCTCATGTTGGCTCCTTTCCGGGGGTTGACCCCTATTTTTTCCTTGTGACAGTAGGCTTTCGGGCATAGTGACCGCAGAGATGGTATCACTGCCCGGATTTTGACCCCATTTCCAATCCCCGCAAAACCCCCCGCAACTGCCCGCACTGCGGGCAGAGGTGCTTCTGACGGGGGCGCTTGCGACCCCGTCGTTTATCCTGCTTTTTCTTTCGTCCCCGGAAGTACCTCCGAAAGCGGGCCAAATTGGGCCTCCAACCCTGGATCGGCACTGGGACTCGCTTCCTCCCCGAAAGGCGTACACAGGGCGTTCTGGGGGCTTTCACGGGCCAATTCTGCGAGGCGTTCCGCCGCTCTTTGACGGGCGGCATCCTCCTCCAGTTGCTGGAACTGCCGCTCGTAGAACAATTCGATTGCCGCCTGGATCGGACGGATGGTGTAGAGCAGGTTCCCGTTGAGGGGCCTGCCGCCTTTGCTCCGCACCATCGTCGGCTCGGTGCGGATGAGACCTTTCTCCTCCAGGCTGCGCACATACTTGCTCACGGTGTTCTCACTCATGCCCAGCGCCTTGCCGATGGTCTTGTAGCTGGGGTAGCACTGGTAGGTTTCTCTGTCCTCGATACTCAGCAGATAGCAGTAGATGGAGATCTCTGGGTAACTGAGACCAATGTGAAATACTTCATTGGGGACCTTGAAATAGTTTTTGTCGGGATCTCGTTTGGGCCACTGTTGAAACTTCATATAGCACCTCCCGTATGCTCCTCCATCCACTGAATGCACTTTTCTTTCGGCACCACCATATAGTTGCTCACACGCAGCACCGTGAAGTCCGGTTGGTGCATCAGTTCATACCCGCTGGACGGCGATGTACCCAGTACCTTCGCTTTGTTGTAGTTCTTGTAGGCAGATTCTCTCATGTTGACCATCTCCTTTTCAAAACTCCCTCTACTTCTTTAGCCGAGAACATTTGCATGTGACATAGGTTTGACATAGCCTTTGGATGGTGTCCGAGTTGTCTCTCTACTTGTATTGGGGAAAATATATCCCACTGACATATATTTGACAGAAAAACGGAGCGCCTGCTTTGTCGCAGACGCTCCGTTTGAGGTTGAATTATTTACTTTTGTGCTGGTTTCAGCAGCCGGCATGTTCTCTCCGCCTCGTCCCGCTCTTTCAGCAGAGAGGCCAGAGCAGAGAAGAATTTCTTTTGCTGATAGTCCACGCTGCCACGGTTCAGTTGATGGGCTTCCGCGTACTTGCGAATGGACAGACCATCCACGAACCGTTCCTGGAAATAGCCCTGGTATGTAACCAGCACCGTTTTCAGGACATTGTCCAGAAACTGCAGGTCCTCTTTCAGTTTGGCGAAGTCACTTTTATTGATGGCAACGAATCTCTTTTCCTTTACGCAGAGGCGATATTTGTTCCGGTCGAAGTTGTAGTGCTCACAGAGATCTTTTGCGTATGCGTAGTAGGTAAGAGACTGCTGGTACTCGCGGGAGTCGTATACTTCATCCGGCTGTGGTTGCTGCCGTTTACGAACCGGTCCCCGGAAGCCTTCTTCCTCCAGCCGTTCTATGGCTTCCCCTGAGATCTTCATATTGAGCATTCGCTTATACTTAACTTTCCGCTCGCCGTTCACTTCGATAAAAGCGCAGAAGGACTTTTTGCTGGAGGTGTAGTATCTGGGGACAGTTGCAAAGGGGTAGGTGGTCCAGATAACACTTTCCTCGCCGGTATCGGCGTCGGTGGCCAGAGAGATTACATAGACCACTTTCCTGTCGTATCGCCGGTAGTACCCGGCGCTGATCCGTCTGCCCGCCATTGCCGCACCTCCTTGTTTTTCTGTTTTCAGTATAGCGCGTATATGGTTTCTGTAAATGGCAGGTCTTAATATTTTCCTTAATTTGCGCATCGATTGACACGGTGTGCAGTTATGCAGTCGGAAATCGCCATTCTGCAACTCAACGTATTTTCCTTAAAGGAACTGCGGCCACAAGTCGCAATTCCTTCTGGCTGCGAGGCATTATTGTCGGCTGTTACCGGCATGTTTGTCAGTTGCTTACCGATTAATTTACTGCTTGCGAATATATTAGTGCAGGCAATTATTGACCGGACCGTATATTAGAAACCAGCCGGCGAAATGTTTCTTCCCTGCATTTCTTCTTAAGTTCACATTCCCAAACAACAATAACTTTCCACCCTGCCTTTCGCAGCAACTCACTGTTTCGCTTATCTCTCGCCACATTGCCAAGGATTTTAGGTTCCCAATATTCTTGATTAGAGGACGGCCAAACAAAACGAGGGCAATCGTGTTTATGCCAAAAGCATCCATTTACAAAAATGACAGTACGGTATTTAGGGAGGACGATATCAGGACAGCCAGGTAAGCTGCGAACATTTTTACGGTAGCGAAAACCTTGTGAGAATAGAAACTTCCGCACGATTTCTTCAGGCTTATTACCTTTACTCCGAATATGTGACATATTTATGCTTCGCACTTCTTTGGAATGGTTATCTGCCATAATTCATCCCTCTGCTTTCTGGTAGCGATATTTCAACCCTATAAGCGGACACAAACTATAAGAATATAGAAGAAAACTCCAACTTCTCACAATTCCTATTGCTTTTTCGTAGTTTTTATTATATCATAGGGCAGTTGAAAGGAGGTACTCATATGAGAATCACTTACCACAGGCTTCTAAAACTCATGATTGATAAAAACATGAAAAAGAAAGATTTACAAGCCCTTACTGGGTTAAGTGCCTCCTCCATTGCAAAATTGTCACGCGATGAGATGATCAGCATGGATGCACTTATAAAAATCTGTGCTGTTTTTGGCGTTCAGTTCTCTGATGTTGTAGAGATTGTTTACGAAAACGCAGATAACACAGGACAATAGCATACAGATTAGATTGCGCTTGTTTTGGTAAATTTTGATACTTGACTAATTGGTTAAGCAGAGCGAATATACCACAACAGGTTTTTCATATTTGTGTGATGCAATGATATCTTGGACCCAATGGTCACTACAACGAAGAGAAGGTAACCAAAATGGCTTATAAGGTGATAGACCTGTTTGCGGGAGCGGGAGGATTGAGCCTCGGATTCATGCAGACAGGAAAATTTGAAATTGTGGCAGCTGCAGAAAACAATCCAGGCGCGCGAAAGACATATAAACGAAATCACAAGTTGGCTCGCCTATACCCCGATGTCCGTACAATTGACTATAATGAGTTAGCGGAATCGTGCGGTGAAATCGATGTGGTTATCGGAGGACCGCCCTGTCAAGGATTCTCGAATGCAAATCGTCAGCATACCACCATCATCAGTATGAACAATCGTCTGGTAAAGGAGTATGTTCGTGCTGTCCAAGAGCTGAAGCCTAAAGCGTTTGTTATGGAAAATGTAGCTATGCTTAAATCCAACATCCATCGATTTATGGTAGAAGAAACAGATATCAATGATCCCATTATCATGGGACTGACTCTCTCTGAAGATAAAATTGAGTTGCTGTCGAAAGGTATTAATTTCCCTGATGCGGTCGACTTTGCTAAAGACCCCTCTAACATTAAAACTTATATGTGGGACGAAAAAGAACTCAAAGCGATTACTGTTTTATACCGCTTTCGTATTAATGAACTCAAGTTTTCCGGCTCTGTGGAGCGCTATCGAAAATACCTCACCAAGCTATTGACAGATATCGTCGCGACAAATGATGACGATTGGATACGAACCCAGGAACGCGAAATGGCACATATGTTGCTCGCTTATATGCATGGGGAGGAAGTTGAATTTAACGCATTAATTCGTGCTATCGAAATACCTCTCTCTGTGCAGCGCATGCTAAGCAGGATGAAGGAGTTGCTGGACAATAACATCCATGTAACTGAATATCGCACCGAAAATGGTGCAGTTATCGCAGCAGTACAGTCTTATGCTGTTTTTGATTATGTCGATAGTGTTTTATCTGCTACACCATATAATTATGATATTACAGCAAAGGTCTACAATGCTCTTGATTACGGTGCACCACAGAAAAGAGAAAGATTTATTATTGTTGGGACAAAAAAGGGAATTGTTTATGATCCTCCGAAGCCGGAGTTTACAAGTGATACATTCCGCACTGTGCGCGACGCTATTGCAGACTTGCAGAATGTCCCTGCAACGACAGAGATCGATGCACCCCCCATTGAATTGTCTCGGATGGATAATTTAAGTGCTTTGGCTCAAACCCTTCGCGGGAAGCTGCTGTATAACCATGTAGCTACGGCAACCCGTGAAGTTGCACAGGCTCGTTTCGCCGCATTAAAAGAAGGTCAGAATTTTCATGATCTGGGTACTGAGTTAAAGACCACATACAGTAATGCAGAAAGAACGCAAAATACCATTTATATGCGTTTAAGATACGATGAGCCCTCTGGTACGGTTGTGAATGTAAGAAAATCTATGTGGGTGCATCCTGAGCTGGACAGAGCCATATCTATTCGTGAGGCTGCCCGCCTGCAGACTTTCCCAGATACCTTTGTTTTCGAGGGTTCTAAGGATTCGCAGTATCAGCAGGTAGGAAATGCGGTTCCTCCGGTTTTGTCAAACGCGATTGCGCGAAGCTTGGTTAAAGCATTGGACACAGAGAAAGATTAAGAGAAGGGTGGCCTGAGCAATTTGCTTAGGCCACCTTTTTTGTCAATTAGTAAGCTCGCGAGCCTTTGCCAAGATCTTGTCATAAATAGTATTGTAAGGCAAACAATCCAGAATATATGTACCACCCAATAAGTTCAGATACTTTGACAATTCTCCGACCGTATCAGTGTTAATATTCAATCCTTCAGCACGTGCGGCAAGGATAGCACTTACAAACGCACGGATAATAGTAGGACTGTTGGAAGTGTTGCGCTCAATGATATGCAGTGCATGGTCAGCGTTTTCACATACAAACTTTGTAAGTTCATACGGATCGGGGCGAGAGTCGTCATAAGTTAGTCTGCCAATCCACCATAGGCGGGCAAGGGCGTTTCTGCTCAACGAGCGCCGAGCACCGAACCCGAAGAAATAATGCGCTTTAATATCCTGCTTGGTACATTTTTTCGCTATTTTCCATCGATACTGTGTGTACTCGTAAAATGGGCCTAAACACATACCTGCCCATAAGCGTTCATCTGATGCCTGTGAGTCAGAAATGAAACTCAGTTTGCCGTAAACTTCCTGAGCATTGGCTGCATCCGTCAAATATGCTTTGTCGACCGGCTGGGACATATCCAAATGAATCTCCGGCATCGGATATTTGGTATTGAGGAACGGAGAGTGTCCCAATTCCTCTTCAATCCATGCATTGGAGGGCAGAGCAAACTTACTGACATACTGATCTAAATTTTCTTTTATAGCGTTTAGATCATCCCAGCTTATAAATTGCAGATTCATTCGTCATCCCCTCCCGTTGTTCCAAAGCCATCGCAGAGAACCTTGAATGCTTCAGCAAGTGGATCATTAATCAATCGCTGTGCCAGTACCACCATATTTTGCTGGTTAAAATCATGGCTTTCAATATCAATATCGAATTTTGTCAACAGAGCTTTGCGCACAGTTCTATACCAGCCGCACTCGGACAGTTCCTCGCGGTCCTCGATACTTCTGCATTTTAATTCCTCCAGCGCATATGTAAGAGCCGGAATAATTGTAATGGCGTTCAAAACCGGTTGCGTGATAGGAGCCTTAGCAAGCTGCTTATAACTGTAGTAGTCGTTCAGCGGCAGTTTAACAACGATTTTTTGACCATCAATACCAACGATCATATGTGTTACTAATGGATCTGCGTTGCGGATGATGCTGAAAACAGAAGGAGTATTCGCCAAATCCTCCGCTTCTTTAGTGATGGTCGCATTGACCTGTTTCCCAACTGCTAAGACACAGCCTGCCTCAATGTCAAAGGTCGCTCCATTATAGTCATCATGAAATCCCGGATTACTATACCCGGTAATATCTTGAGCCGCAACAATAAAGGGACATATCTGCAGCTTGCCGCATATTTTTTTGTCAGAAAGCACACAGCTTTCCACCACATTGCCAGTAGTCACCACTTTGCGGAAACCAGTCTGAGCGCATTCCAAATGATATACATACTGAGCCCGTCCATCCTGAATCAGCTTTTTCAGCCCCTCATTGGTAAGAGATGCCATAAAGTCAATGCGGATGTTATAGCCATCTTTCTGCAAATCAATAGTAGTATCAAAACTACCATCTTTGTAATCGTCAGAATAATATGCTAAGACAGGGTAAGGATACAATTTATACCTTATTTCCATATGCCCTTACCTCCATCGAACAGTAGTCATGAAAATCAATCTTTACAGACAGTTTTACAGGAACATTTTCTGTAAAGGTTAATCCGCTGATTTTATTTCCGCTCACTGCAAGTTCAGCACCATCTACGGCTGCAGAAACAAGCGATGCATCGTAGTTCTGGGATTCTGCAGACATGAAAAGGCTGATAATACCATCTGTTGCAGATGTATTTGGGACAAAAGTGATAGTATACTCACCCAGGTTCTTGTTTGTACACATAACGCGTGACTTTACCGCAGATATGGTGGTTACACTTTTGCGGTGTTCAGTAGGCTTGTCGCCCGTTCCTCCGCCTTCGCCGCTTCCACCGCCGCCTCCGCCACTGCCTCCGGTAGAGTTTCCTTCGCGACTACCTTCACCGGGGATATCATCCACGATAATATCCCCATTAGGATCATCAACCTCAGTAGCGCCTGTGCCATCCTGACTCATGCCGCCCGACTTGGGGTTGCGGGATACCGTCTTTGTTTCAATACTTTGTATGATGTCATTGATATTTTCACCTTTATTTTCGGGTTGCGGCTGTACTGGATCTTGTTCAGCTGCGAGATACTCGCCAACAGAAGGATCGAGGGCTTCTTCACTGTCATCATTTTTCAGCTCATCCAGACGGGCTTTGATAAACTTGGTAAGCGCAGACAAAACGCCCTTAGCCTCAGCTCTATTTTCTGCACGCTCAATTTCCCATTTCGTATGCTGGGGATTTTCCAGCGTTCTGAGATATTCGTTGAGCTTTTCGCCTTCAATGTATAACACTCCGGCAAAGGGAATAAGCCCGTTGATATTTCCCTTATCAGTAATTTTCATACCTGTGCGGCGAACCATCGCCACCCTTCTGTGAAAATCAGGCTGTATCATAAGTCGAAGCGTTACCTTGCCCATTGTACCGATATCTGTTGTGTATATAGGCGATTTTTGCTCGTCGGCAGTAAGTACCTGATAATACTCGTCGGCATATTCAGAAAAATATTCTTTGTGGGATGCAATCAGTTCTGGCAGGGTTTCCTTCCTGATAACGATATCTTCAACCTCAACAATAAGTTCTCCAGTATACACAGCATATAAAAAGCCGTCAAGGACAGATGCTACCATGTCGTGTTTCCAATCCTTGCCGCCATTGAAACCTAAAACAAAGATATCGGTGCCGCTCTCTCCTGCTTTGCGGCTGTAGGATGGGTCGATAGATATTTGCTGCTTCACGGGAGCATTTTTATCTGCTCCGTAAAATCCTATTCCCTGTGTAGTCTCGCCGTTCTTGTCTTTAAAACTGGTGAGCCGGGCCACACCCTGATACGCAGTGACCCCTTCACTATCCAAAGTACTGTAGAAAACAGTTCTAAAAATAGAACAGGCGTAAGGAGCAAATTTACCAATGCCAAAAGAGCCTCCATGTGAGCCGCTTTTGTCAGAGGCGCCCTGAGACTTGGTAAGGTTGCACCAAGGAGAATTGTATTCTTCATCAGAGCCAAGCAGCCCTGTAGTATTGGTATCGCTGATTCTTAAACAAGTTATCTTAGGCTGTTTTGCTAACTTAAGGGCGGACTGGAAAAAGCTTTTCGCTTTTGTAGATTGCTGCTTAGACCAGTATTTCAGCGACTTAGAAAACGCATCTTCCAAGTCATCAAAGCCAGGAATGTCAGACGGTGCAATCTCAAATGAATGAAAAACAATATGAGTGGGTTCACCGTTCCTCAAATTTGCATCGATGGAATTCTGGCAAATCTCACGCGCCAGGGATTTGATGGGGGTGCCATTAAAGGTTTCAACACCTGAATCAGCGATGCCAAAGATTTGACCATGGTTATTAGAAGGAAAATTCCAAGCGTATTTGCGAAGAGAGAATAGAGCCATTGAATAACACTCTCCTTATTTTAAGGTGAACTTGGATGTTCTGTTGCTTTCGACCTTCTGGTATTTTTTCTTTGCTTCGCGAAGTTCGGCTTCGATGGCAGAGAAAATCTGATCGACATCCTGCTGAGTATACTCATAGGTATTGGCGTTTGCGCAGTTCCCCAGCAATTGAATCATATCGATGATTTTGTTAGTTCTGGCTTCTGCCAACCGGACAAATCTTTCGCGCTTGGATTCAGGCTTTTTTTCCATAATAACCGCTCCTTTGGCTTATTTTGATTTTATTATATATATTTGTGCAAAATGTGTCAATACATTTTTCACATATTTTTTACATTTTTCAAATATAATGCTTTATATGATTTTTAAGTTAGCGTATCTATCTCTCATTTTTGCGTCATTTTGAATATATTGGTGCCTATTTTACTTAAATCCATTATAGGACGATTCATACCGTTTCTGGGATGCTATTCTTGTTGTTCAGACTGGTCGTCTGCCGTTTATTATAATTATCGCCGATTTTTCAAGGCGACTATTTCTTTGTTTATGCGGCGCACTTTTTGCGTCAGCCCATGACACCGATTTTGCTTCCGTTCTTGTACATATTCTCAGTGTATTCTACCTGATGGGGGTCTTGGTTTTCTATCCAGCCCAAACCGAGTGCATAGACCATATTCTCCGAGCCGCTATCAGTGGCCTCCAGCTCTGGGGTTGACTCTGCTTAAAGCGGGGTGGACAGTTCCGGAATTTTCACCTGGGGCGTGATTACTGCAGGTGTTGAGCCCTGGCCGATTTCCTTGCCCTCCGTAGTTTGTGGCCACACAGCGGCCCGCAGGGCGAAATTAGCGGTAATCGCTGAGGCCATAGCAATTTGTTTTTCATTCCGATTCCTCCTCAGATGAGAAACGAGCGCCCGTTCTCCTGGTTCGACAGGAGAATGGGCGCTCGCTTTCGTCGTTGTGCAGTTCTATTGAGAGCCTCCACGCCAGTTCAAACCCGGCGATAAAACTATCCAGAGAGGTCAGCTCTATGATAGAGTCCTGGGCATCGATGATTCGCAGCACCAGTTTGCGCTCCGGCTTTGCCAGCGCCTCAATCAATGCCTTGTGGCACTCCTCCACTTCGTTCTCCTGCTCGGAAAGTTCCGGCGGGGTATAGAAGCAGTCATACAGCCCCTTGAGCAGTTCGTTTTCCATTGTCATCGCCTCCTTGTGACACAAACATATACCACACCTTCCGCAGAATATCCATCAGAATTTCAGGAGGTGATCCAGAATATCTGCCGCTTGCCGCAGTTCCTCCTGAGACGCTTCGGTGGGTTTGTTCTCGCCCTTGGTAGCTGGGCAGGCCAGATAGGGAGCATAGTTCTGCCGCGTCATTGCGGTCCTGAAGTGGCCCAGCATCTGAGAGACCTCTTTCGTGTCCATTCCGTTTTGCAGCGATAGGACGGCGCAGGTGTGCCGGAGATCAGCGAACCGAATGTGATCCAGCCCCGCCTCTCTGATGATCTCATTATGCATCCGGCGCACCATCTGGGGGGAGTAGGGCTTCTGCGTCGCCGGGTGCATGAACATGAGCGGACTTCCTGGGTGTTTGGCGTGTTCCAGGCGCAGGAGTTCAACCGCTTCCGGGGTCAGGCTGACGATTCTGGTGCCACCTTCGTACTCCACCAGTTCCCGCCGTTCCACCGAGCGTTTCTCAGTGATGGTCAGCGTCCGCTCCTTTGTGTCCAGGTCGCTCCACTTCAGGGCAATCAGTTCTCCCTGCCGAAGTCCCGCTGTCAGCGCCAGCAGGAACATGGGGAGGTGACCCAGCCGCTCAGCCGCGTCCAGATAGTCCTCCACTTCTGAAGGTGTCAGCACATTGGCGCTGACCTTCTTGGGCTTTGGGTAGTGAAACGCTCGGGCGGGGTTGTTCGCTATCAGCCCATCTCGGATCGCCTGATCCAGACAT
>ERZ791746.2050-NODE-2050-length-12185-cov-84.715334_pt1 | contig 12185 bp, 10 predicted proteins | sample MGYA00510038_ERZ791746 | MGnify/ENA primary metagenome ERZ791746 (study PRJEB30046, sample SAMN00792018) | human gut metagenome | study: EMG produced TPA metagenomics assembly of the A metagenome-wide association study of gut microbiota in type 2...
CTATAAACTATCAACTATAAACTTTAAACTATAATTATCTCTGAACGCGACCATTAGCGTTACCGCCAGCCAGGCTCTCTACCTCGTCAGCAGATACCAGGTTGAAGTCGCCAGGGATAGTATGCTTCAAAGCAGAAGCAGCTACCGCAAACTCAAGAGCCTCGCCCTGAGTCTCCTTAGTAAGAAGACCGTGGATCAGACCACCAGAGAAAGAGTCGCCACCACCAACGCGGTCGATGATAGGGTTGATGTCATAGTGCTTGCTCTGATAGAACTCCTTACCATCATAGATAAGAGCCTTCCAGCCGTTGTGTGTAGCAGAGAGAGATTCGCGGAGAGTAGAAACAACATACTTGAATCCGAACTCCTTCATCATGCCCTTGAAGATTCCGTAATAACCCTCAGCATCAGTCTTACCGCCCTCTACGTCAGCATCTGGCTTGAAGCCCAGGCAGAGCTGAGCATCTTCCTCATTACCGATGCAAACATCAACATACTTCATCAGAGGACGCATAACAGAGATAGCCTTCTCAGAAGTCCAGAGCTTCTTGCGGAAGTTGAGGTCAACAGAAACAGTTACGCCGTGACGCTTAGCAGCCTCACAAGCCAACTTGGTAAGTTCAGCAGCCTTGTCGCTAATAGCTGGAGTAATACCGCTCCAATGGAACCATTGGGCACCCTCCATAATCTTGTCGAAATCGAAATCAGATGGGTCAGCCTCAGCAATTGCGCTGTGTGCACGGTCGTAGATTACCTTGGATGGGCGCATAGAAGCACCAGTCTCGGCATAGTAGAGACCTACGCGGTCGCCACCACGAGCGATGAACTCTGTGCTAACGCCGTAACGACGGAGACCGTTGACAGCAATCTGACCGATCTCGTGCTTAGGGAGCTTAGATACGAAGTAAGCATCATGACCATAGTTAGCCAAGCTTACAGCTACGTTAGCCTCACCACCACCAGGGATGATGCGAAGTGATTCACTCTGAATGAAACGATCATTGCCTTCTGGTGATAAACGAAGCATGATCTCGCCCAATGTTACAATTTTTGCCATGTTTGATAGTTTTAATTTTTTTGTTTTTATTTTGTTTGTTATGAGTAACAAATTAAATTCCACTTTTCAGTAGAGAAATGAAGTGCAATTATCAGTTGTCGTTCAATTTCGAGGGCAAAAATAACCATAATTTCTCGAATAACGAAATAAAATCGCATTTTTTTTTGTTTTCCGTGCAAAAAAGTTGCTGTGTCTTCGCACAATTCAAAAAATTGTTGTATATTTGCGGCAAAATTCGCACTTGTGGTCGCACACAACAGAATTGCTTAATACTAATTGTGGTCTGTGCACAGCTATGAAGTACCTGCGACGTTTTATCTATCGTAGCCCCCAGGAGAGGCTCCTTATATAATAAGTACACGCGAAGCAACCAGACCCGTAATGCTAAAAAACAATGGCCGAAAAAATCAGAATCAAGGATATTGCCGAGAGAGCTGGCGTATCCGTTGGAACCGTAGACCGAGTTCTGCACGACCGTCCAAACGTGTCGAAACCTGCACGCGACAAGGTCGAGAAAGCCCTCAAGGAAATGAATTATCAGCCTAATGTGTACGCCAGCGCTCTGGCTTACAACAAATCCTATACCTTCTACCTGCTGATTCCGAAACATGAATCGGAGGCTTACTGGGAGGAAATAGAGGAAGGCGCAAAAAAATGTGAAGATACCCGACGTGACTTCCATATCGATGTAGAGATTCGTTTCTATGAGCGTTCCAACGAGGAATCGTTCCGCGAAGAAGGCAACAAGATTCTTGAGGCCAGTCCGGAAGGAGTCATCGTGGTGCCTTCATCGCTAGACGTAACCCGCGAGTTTACCGAGGCGTTGCATCACAAAAGCATCCCGTTCATCCTGCTCGACTCCTACATGCCCGATCTCCGTCCGCTCTCTTTCTTCGGTCAGGATTCGTTCTGTTCCGGTTTCTTCGCAGCCAAGATGCTGATGATGCTTGCAGCAAAGGAAGATGAAATCCTGCTCATGAGGCAGACCAAAGACGGAAGAGTGGTCAGCAAGCAGCAGGACAACCGAGAGGTAGGATTCCGCCATTACATGCACGATCACTTCCCTAACGTGAAGATTACCTTGCTCGACCTGCCGTTGAGCGGCACACGTGCTGAATTCGTCAAAATGCTGGAGAAGTTCTTTGCCGTGCATCCGAACATCCACCATTGCATCACCATGACTTCGAAGGCGCACATCGTGGGCGACTTCCTGCTGAAGACCAACCGCCGCGACGTTCAGATCATGGGCTATGATATGGTGGAGAAAAACGCCCGCTGTCTGCGCGAAGGAAGCATTTCCTTCCTCATCGCCCAGCACGCCTACATGCAGGGTTACTCCTGCGTAGACACGCTCTTCCAGGCCATCGTGCTGAAGAAGAAAGTTACACCGGTAAACTATATGCCTATCGAGCTGCTGATGAAGGAAAATGTAGATTTCTATCGCAGAACCCAGCTCTAAGGCTATCGGGCAGAACAGGGTTTCCGCATGGAAGAATATTCTTACAGGAACATTATAAATTATAAACAATAAATAAAAAACAGACTACGTATGGAACAATCAAGTTTTATCAAGATTAACCCTGCCGACTCGGTAGTGGTTTGCTTGCGCCCTATGAAGAAGGGTGAAACGATTGAAGTAGATGGCAAGGCCATCACATTATTGCAGGATACTCCTGCAGGACACAAGGTGCTCATCAACGATGCTGCCGAGGGTACAGATATTCTGAAGTATGGCTACCCTATCGGTCATGCAAAGACCGGTCTCAAGGCGGGCGAATGGGTAAACGAGAACAACCTCAAGACTAATCTTGCCGGTACGCTCGAATATACCTACAACCCGGTTAACGAGCAGCTGAACATCGCTAAGGAAAACCGCACCTTCAAGGGCTACGTTCGCAAGAATGGCGAAGTAGGCGTAAGAAACGAAATATGGGTAGTTCCTACCGTGGGCTGCGTTAACGGCGTGGCTGAGAAGCTGGTAGAACTCCTCAAGAAAGAAACAGGCAGCGAAGGCATCGACGCCATCCACGCATGGCACCACAACTTCGGTTGCTCACAACTCTCGGGCGACCATGAGAATACCCGCAAGGTGCTTCGCGATATCTGTCTGCATCCAAACGCAGGTGCCGTGCTCGTTCTCTCGCTCGGCTGCGAGAACAACCAGCCAGATGATTTCATGAAGATGCTCGGCAACTATGATCACGACCGCATCAAACTTCTTGTAACACAGAAGGTTGAAGGCGATGAGCTCGAGGAAGGCATGAAGATTCTGCGCAACCTCTATGCCCTGGCTAAGGAAGACAAGCGCGAGGAAGTTCCGGTAAGCAAACTGCGCGTAGGTTTGAAGTGTGGCGGTTCTGACGGCTTCAGCGGAATTACAGCCAACCCATTGGTAGGTGAATTTAGCGACTGGCTCGTAGCTCAGGGCGGTACAAGCATCCTGACAGAGGTACCGGAAATGTTTGGCGCAGAAACCATTCTGATGAACCGTTGCGAAAATAAGGAACTCTTCGACAAGACCGTTCACCTGATTAACGACTTCAAGGAGTACTTCCTGAGCCATGGTGAACCAGTTGGCGAGAACCCTTCTCCAGGTAACAAGGCAGGTGGTATCTCAACCCTCGAAGATAAGGCTTTGGGTTGCACCCAGAAGTGCGGCCGTGCTCCGGTAAGCGGCGTGCTCCAATATGGCGACCGTCTGGAGACAACCGGTTTGAACCTGCTTTCAGCTCCGGGTAACGACCTTGTAGCAGCCACAGCTCTGGCTTCAGCAGGTTGCCAGCTCGTTCTCTTCACCACAGGTCGCGGAACCCCATTCGGAACCTTTGTGCCAACGATGAAGATTTCTACCAACAGCAATCTGGCAAAGAACAAGCCAAACTGGATTGACTTCAACGCCGGCGCTCTGGTAGAAGGTGTAGAAATGAAAGACTTGGTAAGCAAGTTTATTGATAAGATTATAGCCGTAGCAAGTGGCGAGGAGGCTCGCAACGAGTATAATGGCTATCGTGAAATCTCCATCTTCAAGAATGGAGTAACTCTTTAATTAAGAAGAAAAAAGAAGTATGAGTAATAAAAAAGGTTTGCTGGCGTTGTCGCCATTATTTTTGCTGATTGTCCTCATCGTGGCTTTTACCGTATATTCGGTAGACAGCAGTCATCAGGACACCAGCCTCTCGCTCACAGTAGCGTTCATGATTTCGAGCATTTATGCCGTGGCTATTTCCGGCGGAATGCCTGTCAGGAAACGAGTGGACACATACAGCAAGGGTGCCGGCGCCAACAACCTGATGCTCATGCTCTGGATTTACGTGCTGGCTGGCTCGTTTGCCGCATCAGCCAAGGCGATGGGAGCCGTTGATGCAACCGTCAACCTGGCGCTCAGCATCCTGCCAGCCAGCATGATTCTGCCAGGACTCTTCCTGGCTGCCTGCTTTATCTCCGTATCTATTGGAACAAGTGTGGGAACCGTAGTGGCTCTGGTTCCGATAGCCGCCGGACTGGCCCACTCGATGGATGCTAACGTAGGCATGATGACCGCCATCATCGTAGGTGGCGCTTATTTCGGCGACAACCTCTCGTTCATCTCCGATACGACGGTTGTTGCTACGCAGACGCAGAACTGCAAGATGAGCGATAAGTTCAAGGTCAACTCCATGATTGTGGTTCCGGCCGCCGTACTCGTGCTCATCGCCTATTCTGTCATGGGAGTCGGTCTTCAGACCCCAACCCACATCAACGAGGTAGAATACATGAAAGTATTGCCTTACCTCACCGTCCTCGTTACCGCTATTGCCGGCATGAATGTAATGGCTGTTCTCACTCTGGGCACCCTACTCTGTGGCGCCATCGGCATAGGCAGTCATCTTCTGGGTGCCTCCGGAAGCTACGACCTCTTTGGCTGGTTCTCAGCCATGGGCAACGGCATTATCGGCATGGGCGAACTCATTATCATCGCCATGATGGCAGGTGGTATGCTCGAAATCATCCGCGAAAACGGCGGAATCGATTTCATCATCAACAAGATTACAGCCCACGTAAACAGCAAGCGTGGAGCCGAACTTTCTATCGCCGCCCTCGTTTCGATGGTAAACATCTGTACGGCAAATAATACGGTAGCGATTCTGACAGTAGGAAATATTTCGAAAAAGATAGGCGACCGGTTTGGCGTAGACAACCGCAAGGCAGCCAGCATTCTCGACACCTTCTCATGCATGGTTCAGGGATTGATTCCTTATGGCGTACAGATGCTCCTGGCAGCCGGCCTGGCCAATCTCAGTCCGATGGACATTCTTCCTTATCTCTACTATCCGCTGGCGATAGGTGTGGCAGCCCTGCTGGCCATCCTCTTGCGCTATCCTAAGAGATACAGTTAGGAAGACTTCTAAAAATCAGAGGAGGGTCTCCTTCTGCGTTAGAGATTTCTTGACAGGAAGAACAAAACTTTATTATTGACTATTAATAAGAACAAGGCATATGAATTTTCTTCAGCGCAACCTTTTTACTAAGCTCCGTGCCGACAACTTCGGCATCAAGGAAGAAATGGAACCGATGACTACCTTTAAGAAGAAAAAGATAGCTCAGATGCTCAAGAACGTGAATGATGTTCCTGCCGGAAAGGTGAAGATGAACAACGGTTTTCTGAACCGACGGCTCAGCAAGATTCAGGAAGATGAACGCCACGCCATCGATACCTCTATCGAGACTATTTATCTGCTGCGCATCATCGTGGCAAACGTAAATGGAATGCTGGCTAACGGAATCAATCTCAGAGGAATCATCCAGTTGGGAGACTACCTGAGAACCCGAGGCGACAAGGTAGATTTCGTGAAACTGGAGAAGTGGCTTGCCAAGCTCCGCATCCAGCGCATCGCCCAGCTGGAAGGAAGCGTGCTCATCACCTTCTTCGATTTTGAACAGGACGAAATCCCATTCGTTCATCACATAGAAAGAGGCGCCTACAAGCTGACGCTCCGTTCGCTCTACTATAATATCATGGATCAGCAGGCCATTCAGTTTGAGCAGACCAGCAGCGGCTTTGTACGCACCACGGGGGGAACCATGCGCAAGAATCTGCGCCGCAGCATGCGCTATCTGCAATACGCTCCGATAGAAACCATGAGCAATTTCATGAACAATTTCTTCCGTTCATTATCTGAGATTGAAGAATAAATTTCAGTAAGGATTGAAGGGGTTAACCTGGGATTCATCAGGACGAAGAGTAAAATATCTATAAAATTAATCTCTTAGTAGTACGATTTTCATCTGATTTTCGTATCTTTGCATCTATGAAAAAGTTATTTATCTCTATTATAGCATCCATTATAGCCTTGGGAGCCCATGCCCAGGTGCAATGCGAAGACACTTGTCGGCACGTTCACGGCATCGACTTGAGTCATTATCAGGGCAACGTGTTCTGGGAAACCGTGGGCGACAACTCTAAGATGGCTTACGTTTATCTGAAAGCTACCGAGGGCGGAACCAACATCGACAGCAAATACAAGAAGAATATAGACCTGGCTCATCGCTACGGAATGAAAGTAGGTTCTTATCATTTCTACAGACCCCGCATCCCACAGCAGACGCAGTTGGAAAATTTCAAGGCCCAATGCCGTCCGGGAGATCAGGACCTCTTGCCTATGATTGATGTGGAGACGAAAAGCGGCATGAATACAGAAGAATTCTGCGATTCGCTCTTTAAGTTTCTGCATCTCGTAGAGAAAGCATATAAGCAGAAACCCCTCATCTATACGGGAGCCAATTTCTATGACAACTATCTTCTAGGCAAGCTAGACAGCTACAAGCTGATGATTGCCCAGTATACGAAGCGCATCCCTGTATTGCGCGATGGTAGAGATTTCGAAATGTGGCAATATACGGGTAAGGGCAAACTCAACGGAATAAACGGCTATGTTGACAAAAGCCGTTTCATGGGGCGCCACAAACTCAGAGAAATCAGATTCAGACATCGATAGTACTTGGAACCCTGAACTTGGAACTTTATGATTAGCTTCAAGGTAAAGAGTGGATAAGGTCTGGAAGTAGAGAAGCATGAATTATATAAGTAAATTAATAAACACAAAATAGAATTATGGCAATTATAAAATGTCCGGAATGCGGACGCCAAATTAGCGATAAAGCACCTACCTGCCCTAGTTGCGGAGTAGAAATAGCAGGCAAAATTACCAAATGCCCAAATTGTGGCGAGATTTATTTCAGCAACCTGGAAATGTGTCCAAACTGCCATGAGCTGAATCCTTCGCTCACAAGAATGACGCCTCCGACAGGAATGAGCCAGCAGACTCCTGCCAGCCAGGCTTCTATGACTCAGCAGCAAGAAGCTGAAAACGCAGCCAGACAGAATGCAATCAGACAAGAAGAAATTCGCCGCCAGGAGGCTCTCAGGCAGCAGGCTCGTCCTCAGACACCTGTCAGAACAGCAACACCTCCTACTCCACCCGTTCCTCCGGTTCGCCCACAGCAATCTAATTCTCAGAACGGCGGTAACGGCGAGGGAACCCAGGAAAAGAAAAAAAGCAACCGTGGCGTCATCATCATCTCTCTGATTTTCGCCTTCCTCGTTTGTGGCATTTTCTACTATTTCTATGATAGTGCCAATAAGAATAAGGAACTGGAAGCTTACGAGTATGCGATGCAGAGTAGCGACCCGATGGTTCTGCAGAGTTACCTAGATACTTACAAAGATGCTGACGAGGCGCATCGTGATTCCATCATGGCTCACCTCGAACTTCTGAAACAGACCGATCAGGACTGGACCAACGCCGTAGTAAGCGGTTCGAAAGAGGCCCTGCAGGCTTATCTCGACAAATACCCAAACAGTCCACACAAGCAGGAGGTTTTGAACAAGATAGATTCCATCGACTGGAATGTGGCAAAGAATGCTGATAATGTAGAAGCTTACCAGGCTTATCTCGCCGCTCATGCTGACGGTTCGCATATCGAAGAGGCTGAGAATGCGATGAAGAAAGCCAAGAGCAGAGATTTGCAGCCAGAAGAGAAAGATATGGTAAGCAGTCTGTTCCGCCATTTCTTCCAAAGCATCAATACCCGCGATGCTGATGGTTTGCAGGCTTCATGCGAAGACATTCTCTCTTCGCTTCTGGGTAAGAATTCTGCTACCAAGGCAGATGTTGTTACCTTTATGAATAAGCTTTATAAGGAAGATGTGACCAACCTGAACTGGTTCCTCACCAACGATTATAAGATCAAGAAGCGCGAGGTGGGTGACGAAGATTATGAATATCAGGTTCAGTTCTCAGCACGTGAGGAAGTTCAGCTTACCGACGGTACTAAGAAAAACAACCATTTCAAAATCAACGCAACCGTTTCGCCAGACGGCAAGGTTTCTGCGTTCAACATGTCGAAGATTAATGCCGCAGAATAGAATAAAAAACGCCCTGCAAGATCAGGAACTTCATTTCAGAATGTTCCCTTCTTGCAGGGCGTTTTCTTTTTACCTTCATGTTTCAGGAAGGTTCTCATGTCCGAGAACCCGTTCCCTTCTTTTAGAAATTACTTTGCATCCTTCATCTGACGGAGCAAATCTTTCTGCTTATCATTCAACCCGGTTGGCAACTTCACGTTGTAAGTAATCATCAGGTCGCCAAAGGTTCCGTCACCTCGGTCGTATCCTTTTCCGCGAACACGAACCTTCGTGCCATTCTGCGTTTCCGGCTTAATCTTCAGTTTGATTTTAGAACCATTACTCAATTTAATGATTCCTTCGCCGCCCAGCAGAGCCGTATAAAGGTCGATATTCACATTCATGTTCATTTCGCCGTTATTGGCACGACCATTCTGTCCGCAACCGCCGCCACAACCACCAGTACCGAAATCAGCACCAGCTCCGTAGCCAGCACCATTAAAGCCGCTACCATAACCGGCAGAACCCTTAAAACCGCCAAAATTGCCGGAACCGAATCCTTCAGCAGACTGCTGGCTTCTGCCACGACCTCCGAAGAGATTTTCGAAGAAGCTGGAGAAACCTCCGCCTCCGCCAAACTGGCTGAAGTCGAAACCCTCGAATGGATTTCCACCTGCTCCACCATAGCTTCCGGAACCGCCTGTACCACCAGCTCCGCCGAAACCGCCGAATGCATCAGCATTCTTCCATTGTTCGCCATACTGGTCGTATTTAGCACGCTTATCTGGGTCAGAAATCACCTCATACGCCTCGTTCAGCGCCTGGAACTTAGCCTTCGCCTTCGGGTCGTTAGGGTGCAAATCTGGGTGAAACTGTTTTGCACGTTTACGATACGCAGCTCTCACATCCTTCTGCGGAATGTTCTTGTCTACGCCGAGAATCTTGTAATAATCAACAAATGCCATATTATAAAACCTCCTATTTTTTAGTTTTTAAAAAATATCCAACAAAAAGTATGCCTATTTAAGTTCTTTTTTGTACTTTTGCAGAGAAAATAAGAAACAGAGCTCAACTGATGGGCTTTCATTACTCAAAAGTAATACATTAATTTATATGAAACAATTATTTGCTGCGCTTCTTCTGGCGCTAACTTTCAATTCACAAGCGATGGCACAACAACGTACCGTAAAACTGAGAGTGATAGAGACAAGCGATGTGCACGGCTCTTTCTTCCCTTACGATTTCATCAACCGTAAGCCAAAAGCAGGAACCTTGGCGCGCGTTTCTTCCTACGTCAATAATTTGCGAAAAGACTACAAGGATAACCTCATCCTCTTGGAGAATGGCGATATTCTGCAGGGACAGCCTACCTGCTATTATTATAATTATGTAAACACAGAGGCTAGAAACGTGGCTGCCGATGTGGTAAACTACATGAAGTATGATGCGCAAGTGTTTGGCAATCATGATGTTGAAACGGGTCATCCAGTTTACGACAAATGGATAAAAGAACTCAATTGCCCAGTTCTAGGTTCCAACATCATCAGTACTTCTACAGGCCAGCCATACGTTAAGCCTTATCTCATCCTGAACCGCGAGGGCGTGAAGGTGGCAGTCTTGGGAATGATTACTCCTGCCATTCCAAACTGGCTCACGGAGAATCTCTGGAGCGGACTGAAATTTGAAAATATGGTAACAAACGCCCGCAAATGGGTGAAATATCTTCAGGAGAATGAGAAACCGGATGTCATCATCGGCCTCTTCCACAGCGGAAAAGACGGAGGCATCCAGACTGCCGAATATGATGAAGACGCCTCTATCAAGGTGGCAAAAGAAGTGCCGGGCTTCGACCTCGTTCTCTTCGGCCACGACCATACGCGCGACAACGAAACCGTAACCAATACTGATGGAAAGCAAGTGGTTTGCCTGGATCCTGCCAACAACGCCATTAGCGTGGCTGATGCTGAAATAACCCTCACCCTCAACAAGAAAAAGGTGAACGGAAAGAAGCAGCTGGTGGTAACTGACAAAAAGGTGACAGGCAAGATTGTGGATGTGACAGATTGTCCTATCGACGAGGATTTCATGAAGACTTTCGAACCTCAGATTGCGGAAGTAAAGAAATATGTGGGCAAGCAGATTGGCAACTTCAAGACTACCATCTACAGCCGCGACCAGTTCTTCGGCAGTTCTGCTTTCAACGATTTCATCCTCAACCTCCAGTTGCAGATAACAAAAGCCGACATTTCGTTCAACGCTCCCCTTCAGTTCAACGCGGTTCTGAAAGCCGGCCCAATCTACGTGAGCGACATGTTCAATCTCTATAAATATGAGAACCAGCTCTACGTAATGCGCATGACGGGCGAAGAAATCAGAAAGCATCTGGAAATGAGTTACGACCTCTGGGTGAACACCATGAAGAGCCCGGACGACCATCTCCTGCTGCTCGATGAGAAGACCGTTGGCGACCAGCAACGCCTCGGCTTCAAGAATCTCTCGTTCAACTTTGATAGTGCTGCGGGAATCGATTACGAAGTTGACGTAACCAAGCCAGATGGCGAGAAGGTGAAAATTCTGCGCATGAGCAACGGCGAACCTTTCGATGAGAAGAAATGGTACAAGGTAGCCGTTAACAGCTATCGTGGAAATGGTGGCGGTGAACTCCTTACCAAGGGTGCCGGAATCCCGAAAGACAGTCTTGAAAGCCGAATTATCTATCGCAGCAAGCGCGACCAGCGTTACTATCTGATGGAAGAAATTGAAAAGATGGGAACGGTTGATGCAAAACCAAACAACAACTGGAAGTTTGTGCCGGAAGCATGGACCAAACCTGCTGCCCAGCGCGATTTCGAATTGCTGTTCGGTAAGAAGCAATAGCTCCTCGAAACGCTTCTGGAAAAGCATATTATAAAGATCAAAGTAAAAAAGCAAATAAGTTCAAAATAAAGAATGAAGTATTGGTTTATATTTTGCAAGACTGATCTCTTGCTCGAAAAGAAAGAAGACGGAACCTATACGATTCCTTGTTCAGAAGAGAGTCCAGTCCCAACAAAGCCTTGGACTCACATTCTCAACATTACCCCGATGGAAGACGGAACAGAGGTGAAGACCTTCACCATTCCTGAGCCCGTTACCGGCAATCCGAAGTACGAAATGTGCGGTTTGCGCCCTAGTTTCTACAAACTCTCTCCTGCCCTTTACCAGAAAGCAGGAAAGTGTCAGGAGCTCAACTATTGGGACATGAATACCCAATTCTGCGGCGTTTGCGGAGCTCCGATGAAAATGGCAACCGACATCAGTAAGAAATGTACAGAATGCGGCAAACAGGTCTGGCCTTCGCTTGCCACAGCCATCATCGTTCTGATTAAGAAAGATGATCAGGTCTTGCTGGTACACGCTCGCAATTTCAAGGGAAATTTCGACAGTCTCGTGGCTGGTTTCGTTGAGACTGGCGAGAATCTGGAAGAGGCGGTTCATCGTGAAGTAATGGAAGAAACCGGTCTGACTATCAAGAACTTGAAATATTTCGGTTCCCAGCCTTGGCCTTATCCGAACGGTCTGATGATTGGCTTCTCGGCAGAATATGTAGATGGAGAAATTCATCTTCAGAAAGAAGAGCTCTCTCGTGGTAAATGGTTCACGAAAGAGAATCTCCCTATTCTCCCTGAGAAACTTTCCATCGCCCGAAAACTCATCGACGCCTGGCTGGCGGACAAACTCTAATAATGAGGACAAACTCTAAAA
>ERZ791746.2055-NODE-2055-length-12158-cov-2.508221_pt1 | contig 12158 bp, 8 predicted proteins | sample MGYA00510038_ERZ791746 | MGnify/ENA primary metagenome ERZ791746 (study PRJEB30046, sample SAMN00792018) | human gut metagenome | study: EMG produced TPA metagenomics assembly of the A metagenome-wide association study of gut microbiota in type 2...
GAATGCCATAGATCGTGAGGAGTACGATGTGGCGATAGAGCTGCTCGAAAAGTCCGACACGGCGACGCAGACGGCGGAACTGCTCAACACCCTCGGTGTGGCATACGCCAAATCCGGGAGGTACGACAAGGCGGAGGATGCTTTCCGGCGAGCAGCCGAGGCAGGCTCCGAGACCGCCCGCCATAACCTCGAAGAGGTGCGGCAGGTCATGGATCAATTGTAATCAAATGGAAGATAATTAAACCTAATATTCACTTCTAAACAAAACAAGTATGAGAGCAAGAAACTTATTCTTGATGGCTCTTGCAGCCTCAATGACTCTTGTCGCGTGCGACAAGAACGAGAACGAGATGGGCGGTCCTACGGACATGCAGCCCAAGAGAGTAACAGTCAAGTTACCTAACCTCGCACCTGCTCCGGGAACACGCGCTGTGGGTGACGCAATGCAGAATGGCTCACAAGTAGAATTGACTGATTTCAAGGTATTTTTCTTGGATGCTAGCGGAGCACCAATAACTGTTCCCCAGTATAACGGTCAGGATCAACAGGTGTATTTCTCCAGCGATGACGATACTTGGGAGGGGATAGCAGCATCGGGTAAAGACCTTACTTTTCACTTCCTGCCCTATCAGACTGCCAAGGTAGTTGTCGTGGGTAACCAAGGAAATATCGAGTACGCAACCCTTGCAAACCAGACTGAAGATGTTCTGAATGACACAGAAAACGGTCACCCCAAATATACCCTTTATGGAGAAGATGAGCTGACGGAAGGCGGCGCACCGGATAATGAAAGCCACGAAAATGTTTATCAGGCAAGTGTAAACTTGGAACCGCGCGTATCCCGTTTCGAAATCTACGGGTTCGAGTACGAGTTGGCAGAAGAGCCTGCTACCAACAAGTACACTTCTGTGAAGTTGGATAAAATAGCGTTGAATAACTACTACACGAAGTACGACTTTGTAACAAAGACTCCATCTGAAACGGGTAAGGTTTTCGACAACCCCGATAAAAATACATTATGGTCTTGGGTTGAAAACGCAGTAGCTCCATGGGCTGATGTATTGTCTGCTGAGGAAACTGAATTGACCTTGACACCCGGGCAGCCGAAGGCTCCGGACGGTGGTGTTGTGGCTGCCGATAACGGAGAAGGTGCCGAGAACATTATTACATATGGACTGGCACATGTGGCTGATAAAGCTAACAATCCCGAGTTGTTGCTGACATTGCACGGAACAACTGCCGATGGTACGGAAGAACCGATTTATCTGCGCGGTACGTTTACAAATTCTCCGGCTTTCAATTCCGGTAAAATCTACCGGGTACTCTATTCGTTCTCTGATGCCGATTTCACTCAGCCCGAGCGTTGCGTAGAGCTGAATGTAAAGGTAGCAAACTGGACAGTTGTTCCTGTTACTCCTGAATTTTAGAAACCGATAACCCGATATGAAGGGGGTATCTTCCCCCTTCATATTATCAATCGAATTTATATGAAATTGACGAAATTAGTTTTCTGCCTGATGCTTGCAGGGGCTTCCACGTCCTGCATCCGTGAGGATCTGGATGCCTGTCTGAATACGAACAAACTGCTGCTCAGCTACAAAGGCGATGGCACCACGGAGATATTCCCGGAGAAGATCTGCAGGGTTGAGATGTTCGTTTTCGATGCAGAGAATCGATGCGTCAATTCGAGTATCTTACCGAAGGAACAAGTTGCAAGCCGGACGGCGACGCTTCCCCCGCTCGCTGCCGGTGATTACCGGATTATATGTTTGGGGAACACACACGACACGAGGGTCGAAGGCACCGAAACGAGTGACTACGGCCGGATGCTCTTCGCTGCCGGGGATTATTTCGACGAGAAACAGGTAACCGGCAATGATTCGCTTTATTACGCCACCACCTCCTATACCGTGCAGCCGTACAGCGTTCACAAAGGGGAGGATCAGACCAAAATCATAGAGTTCGCCAGCTCTCACTACGACCTGTTGGTGGAAGTGGCAGGAATTCCCGCTGAGGAAAGCCGCGCAGGCTCCATGCCTGTGTTGGAAATTTGCGGAGTCTCACCCTGCACCGATTTCGAAAATCGTGCATGCGGAGAGGCAACCGACTATTTGCTTGAAACCGAATATGAGGCCGGACTGCTCACGGCCCGTACCAACATAATGCGGCACAAGGACCACGAGAATGTCAATGTTTGCCTGCGCTCGACGCCCGGCGGCGAACCGCTGGCCACGGTCAATCTCGCGGAGTTCCTTGCCGACAATCCCGTCATAGATTGTTCCAAACACGAAGTACTCATACCGATACGCATCGAATTCAAGTCGGGTGAGGTTACGGTAAGTGTACCCGAATGGTACATCGAAGTTGTAAGACCAGATTAAAACCGAATGATATGCGGAACATAAGAAAGGTATTTTATATGATGGCTGCAGTGGTAGGCAGCGGTCTGTTGCTGCAGGGGTGTGTCAAGGAAGATATCGCCCCGCTCGGGGAACAGCACAATGTGGCCGTGCAACTCAACGTGGGGACACGCGCCGTCAGCGAAGCCGACGGTACGCCGACCGATGACGAGTCGGCAATCCATACGCTCCGCGTCTATGCCTTCGTCGAAGGAAAACCGGCGGGGCACTACTTTACGGACAACGTGACGGAATCCTCGCACACATTCTTCATGGACCTCACTTTCTACTCCTCCGGCGTGCAGACGGTAGACTTCTACGCCGTGGCAAACGAGGCGGCAATGGTAGAGCCTAATCACTCTTTGTCGGAAAGCACGTCCGAATCAGAGTTGAAAAACCTGTGGTTCACCAATTATCAGACCAATATACAGCAGTATGGCCTGCCGATGTTCTGCGACAACCAGTCGTACGAGCTTGACTTTACGCATGTGAAACAGGGAAGCCCGACCGCTCCCGGACACGAGGGACACGCGTGGCTCGATTATGACAACCTTTCTTTCGAACTGAAACGCCCTTTCGGCAAGCTCGGCGTATTCGCTGCCAAGGCCGAGGGCGAAACCACCCCGCTCCGCATAACGGGTCTGACCATGCTGGAATCGGGTACGCGTATGCGTAACTACCTGATGACACCGACTGATGAGCAGTTGAAAAGTATAAACACTGCCGGCGATGTAGAACTCTCTGTTGTTGAAGAGGGGGTAACGGCAGAACTGGCCGACAACATCACCTCTGAGGAAAGACGTAACCCCGAGAACTACACGCCTGTGTTGAACGCCCCGTTCTATCCTTTCGAGAACCCGTATGCCAACGGCGGAGCATGGAACATTCCGGGCAGTGATGGAAAAGAGCATGTCCTCAAGATAGACTATGCCTTTGGCGACGAACCGCGTACCGGCTATGTCCATATGCCTGCGGTAGAGCGAAATACCTACTATACCATCTGCTGTCTGATGCGCAACGACGGCAAGATTACCATTGAATACATCGTGGCCGACTGGGACGATGGCGGCGAATACGAGATCGAGTTCAACTACCCGCAATATACCAATCCTATACAGCCGGAAGACGGGAGTACGCTGACAGGCAACGAACAATATCCCCAGCCGGAAGTATGGTACTCCGCGACCGACGAGGGCAGCTACACCTTCAAGTTCCAGATTACGGGCCCGACCGGTCAGAAATGGACTCCGACGCTTGTGGACGGAACACAGGCGGATTTTAGAGTGCGGGTGTACCAGCTCTCAACCGATGGCAACTCCACCAAAACGTATCTGCATAGCAATCATCCGGATGACCCGCTTGTAAAACCAGAGACAGAAACCGATAAGATGGCAGACAGGCTCGTGGCATCCTCCGAACCCTACTACATTACGGTAAGCGCTTTGAATGCAGACAATGTGGATGACAAAGTAGGTCTGGCTATCTCCTACGACCGCAGTTGGAGTACCGACGGCAGCCAATTGCTGCTTATCAACGGCTTGACCAACAATCTGAAATGGGCGGGAAGCGAAATCGCCGAGGTCATCGTAATAAAACAGACTGAAGCGCCCATAGGTGAAAATGAATCTACAAATGACTGATGAGCTATGAGACCACTATTATACCATATTATTACGTGTTGTGCGGTGTTATTTTTTACCGCCTGCGATAAGGAGTACGAGATTCCCGGCGGCAACGCCACAGGAGACGGCAACAGCATCATCCTTGACCTTTCGTCAGGGTCGCTGCCCATAAGCCGTGCAGTGAACACGGAAGCCACCGGCGCGGAAGTCAGGGTAAATCATATCGACGTGCTTATCTTCGATGAAAACGGCAGCAAGAAGCACCACGAACGGATCGGCGGCAGCGATACCGGCAACGGAACGATTGTTTTGTCGGCCAAGAGGAGTGATTTCGAGGTAAACGCGGGATACGAGGTATACCTCATTGCCAACAGCACTGCGGACGCATCAGTGTTTGCTGCCGATGATTTCGACATGACTAAATTACGGCAATTGGAACAGACAGACCATGACATACACATGACGGGCTGTCCGGAGGCGGAAAATGTCCCGCAGGCCTTTCTTATGGACGGCATAGCGCACCTTGATGGCAGCACAGCCACAGAGGTTATCCTGAATGACGGCAACATGTCGAACGACACGAAGCTGAAAGCGACACTGCGCCGTGCCGCCGCGAAGCTCGTGATAAAGATTAACAAAGGTCAGTTCGTGGAGTTCGACAATAGCATCTCCGGTGCCGGTTACTACCTGCGCAACTTGTCTTACTCCACCTCCGTTCTGACGGGAGTGAACGCCGAAGCGGCTTTACACACAACGGACTTGACTCGCAATAACTATTTCAACTGGACGCAGGAAACGGAGGACGGACCCTATACGCTGATTACCGTTACGGCATACGCGTACGCCCACTCTTGGGATAACGCAAGCTCGCTGGAAAAGGAGACGCGCCTGATTGTGAACATTCCGATGTACACCATCCTGCACAACGAGCAGGGCGAATATGTTGATGAGAGCGGCGCTGTTGTGGACGACCCCGTAAAAGTACCTCACGAAAACAGCTATTACCAGATTCCGGTGTGCGAGGGTACGGCATTGGAACGTAACACCTGCTACGAGGTCTCGCTGACGCTCAACGTTCCGGGCGGTACCGACCCTTCAGAGCCGGTCGAACTGGGGCCGATAGACTACTCGGTGCGGGAGTGGGATGAACAGACCATCGACATCGGCGGCGAGACCGACCATCCGGAGTACCTCACGCTCAACGAGGAGGAGTTCGAGATGCACAACATAGATGAGGACTATACGACCCTGCAGTTCTCTTCATCGTCGGAGGTAAAAGCCGAAATTACCAAAGTTTACTATATCAATAAGTTCGGACAGGAACAGGCGTTGACAGCGATACCTAATACAGACAACGAGTGGGGTGTAAGAGGAGGATCAACCTATAACCCGACATGGACGAACCGTTGTACAATCCGCATCACCCCCGACGAAGGCATTAGTGGTAGTATTGATGTGTTCAGTGATGTACCAGAGAACAATGCGGTGCGCTATATCGAGTTTACCGTAACCAACGAAACCGGACAGTCCCGCTCGGTTACGGTCGCACAGTACCCCTTGACATATATAACCAATGTTGAAGGCCATTATTCATATCGGGATGACTTTGTGAGCACGGCATCCGATGGCACATCCGGAGTTACAACTTGGCTGTTGCTCGCCGGAAAGAGTATCAATAAGGGCACAGAATATGCTTCAGAACAAGTACCATACAATGATCGCAATGCGTGGAGATGCGGATGTTCATGGGAGAACAACAGTTGGTCATATACTAAGGATGGTTCTAATTATCAGTTCTTCGGGTCAAAAGTTGCACAGAACTTCAATACAACTTCCGGTTTGTCCAGTATTGGATATGCCAATTGGACTGAATGGCGTTGGTCTTGGTATTATTATAACACAACTGCAACTTATATCGATCTTAACAACCACCGTATGTACCATGTACAGATAACCGCCTCATCGGGCGAATATACCTTGGGTAGACCGAGGCTTGATGAGAACGGATATACCGACGATGGTTCCGACAATGCCGAACTGGTATCGCCGTCATTCATGCTCGCGTCGCAACTGGGTGCGGTGCAAGCTATAGACGCAAGAGAAGGTGCGGCACAGCATTGCGAACGCTATGTGGAGGTAACGAGAGACGGAACAGTATACGATGACTGGCGACTGCCTACGGAGGCCGAAATAAACATCATATATAAGTTCCAGAATGATTCGGAGGTAATGGATGAAGTGCTTTCCGGCAATAGGTATTGGAGTGCATCCGGTCTTGTGCCTAAGCCCGGAGTTAGTAATCCGAGCGATCGAGCCATCCGCTGCATCCGCGACGCCTACGATGACAAAACGACCGACAATTAGTGCCGAAGAACAGATAAAAGGATAAGACTATGATAAAAAGAATATCTCATACGGTAATAGCCTTGGCTGCCTTGGCGGTGCTGCTGGTCTCTTGTCGAAAAGACGACCTGCTGGATCCGCTGTCAGCAGCACGCGAAGGCTATGTGACACTCCGGTTCAATGCCGATGTCCCTGCCATGCAGGAAGTTTTGACCCGTTCGGTGGACCCCGACGGAGGCGGTGTGCAGGACATGACGCTGTTCTGCTTCGACAGCTACGGTCTCTTCATCACGACCGCCTCGGCAACGGTTTCGACAACGAACGCTACCACGGGATCATTTACCGCCGAAGTGCCCGAAAACACCCGGAACATCCATTTTGTGGCAAACCAGAATATGACGGACTTCAAGGAGGACCAGTTCCGCAACCGCTCCGAGAGCGAAGTGATGGCGTTGCTCGAAGGCTCGTCCGGACGGATGATCTACTGGGGACGCTTCGTTTGCGACAGTGAGAACGATGCATCCATTGCCGACCAGATAAAAACTGCCGGAAACTCGATAACCATGCTCCGCAACCATGCGCAGGTTTCGGTGGCAAACCCGACCTATGCAGCCGGCGAGGCAACCGAAACGACCAACCCGTGGATCGACGTTTCGGGATTCGTAGCGTACAACACCAACGCTTTCGGTACGGTGGCTCCCTACCACCCCGAAAAGGGCTTCAATTTCACGTGGGCAGACTGGCAGACGGACGACTTCGTCACGCTTCCCCTGAACGACGCCAAGATGAGCGACATCACGGATGTGACCACAGCCACGAACCAGTATATCTTCGAGAGCGAGAACCGCTCGGACGACCCCGTCAGCATCATCATACGGGGAAAAGCTGCAGGAGAGAACGCGGAGAAGTATTACCGCATCATGCTGGTGGACGAGAATGGCGAGCAAATACTCGTACGCCGTAACCACCACTACAAGCTGAACATCGCCGGCCCGCTTTCATACGGACAAGAGACCTTCGAAGAGGCGCTGACGGCTGCGGCCACGAATAACGTCTGGATATCCATCTCCGACGACGTGAACGAAGTGGAGAACCAGAATTACATCCTCTCGGTCGCCGAGACCTACGTAGTGATAGACGCGGACGAAATAGGAACTGAGAAATTCCAGCTCAAATACACCCTTACGGGCAAGAACGGGACGCAGATAACGGAGACCGACAAGCCCGAAGTCACCTGGATCGAAAACTCGGTAGCAAGACAAACCATAGATAACGCTTTTAGCATCGAAGATGGCGTAGGCAACGGTACCATTCTACTTTCGCTGCTTCCTCTGGGCGATAACGAGAAACTGGAGGGTACCCTGCTCGTGAAACACGGGCAGCTGCAGCGCAAGATCAGGGTCATCACGGTAAAGAAACAGTCGTTCACCCCTTCATGGGTCGGCACGGCGCTGTATGGCAGTTTGAACGACACAGATCCCACCCGAGGGCGCCCACATGTGACGGTGATGTTCACCGTACCCGAAAGCTGTCCGGAGGAACTGTTCCCGATGAAGGTGTACATCTCCGTAAACGAACTGGACATACGCGCCGAGTCGGGCATGGCGTTATCTGTGGTGCGCGAGGGCGACAAGGAATGGTACAGCAGCGGCGACATCCCGACAGAACCGGACTACAAGTACGTCTGTACGGTTGAAAAACCGGGTGTGCAGCGCGTCTATTTCGAGAATATTCTTGAGCAGGATGCCGGGTACACCGGAACGCTCTATATCGAAGCGGAGCACTTCGAGACCATGACACGTACTTTCGCATTTACGGATCATACCCGTACCATAACGGTGGAGGGTCTGATGGAATACAGTGCAAATACGAGCGACAATTCCGGGGAGTTCGCGGACGATGAGTATGTGCTCTACCACTTGGTGCCCCAGAAACGCGGTGCCCGTGTGACGTTCGACCTGCAACTGCGGGAAAAACCGAAAGACAATCCGGATGCCCATCAGGAAGGTGAGCCTGTCAATGCGGGGCAATATGTGGAGTTCCTGCTCTATTCGCAGAACCTGAACTCCCTCAGCGAGACCCACAGTGAAATCATAAACTATGACTGCGAGTTCGATCGTTACGCCACGGCCTCCGACACATGGTGGCGTAAAAACAATCCGGAAGGTGGACGCATGATGATGTTCCGGCCCAAGAAGGAATATCTTCAATCGAATGGAGAATTTGTAAGTCAGAGCGGAACCGGCAAATACTCCGTCTATATGTACACCAACAAGGCCAAGAGCGACGAGGTGGTGCGTATCGCCTCCAACCTGCACAGTTACCCGGCGATAATCTCGACTAACGGGGATGAGCAGGGCTACTACAACGGCAACGAGTACCGAAGCGTTACCTTCGAACTGGCTAATTATAATCCGTTCCGTTTCGGCGCACGTGTGAACTACGCCAATACAGGGTGGCAAGGAAATGCCGACGAGCCTGACCGTTCGGGTACCGACGACATCCCCGAAAAGGTTACAGAGCTGAGTTGGACCTACCAGCCCGACCAGCAGGTAGACATTGCGTTCGACCTGACGAGCTTCAGAGGTTCGGACGGCCAATCCGTCCATCCTTTCAAGGACGAAAAATTCGAGATCTATGGCTCTACGTTCGAAATCTACATCGACGCGCCGATGCTACGTATCGACGAGGGACGCCTGTCGCAATACAACCTGGACGGTGACAAGCTGAAAGCCCATCCTACCATTCCGGGACGTTTCATCTACACGGCGAGCAGAGACAGAGAGGAAGAACGGAAGTACGGCACAGACAAGGCTCTGAATCAAGATGACACGGAAGGAGTGGACCAGTCGGGCGAGCGCAAGGTTCTGCCGTTTGTTACGAACACGGCGGTGAGTGCGGGCGAAATTGTCATCTCTTCCGATCAGGAGCAGGTGGTGTTCTACTCCAAGACATTCCGCGTAACCAACAGTTCGATTACAGGAACGCTCAAATACAAGGATGACAACGGTGTCGAACAGGTTGTGCCTGCCGGAGCATTCGTTGCTTTCGAGCGAGTCAGCAACAACAGCCGTATTGGTGCCGTAACCGTAACTGCCGATGGTCAATATGAATTGCGCCTGCGCAAGGAGTATGCGTTCAACTGGTATACCGATCAGGTACAGTTCCACTACGAACTGAACGGCAAGGTTTACCACGGTCATGCCGGAGGAGGAACTTTGGCAGACTTGTTCAACAATACGAACATCACGCTTGCGCCGGAAAACTAATACATTGAAATAATCACAAGCGAAAAACTCCGGACACATCCACGTTCGGAGTTTTTCATCAGATATGCTACGGATAACAGATAAATGAAGATATTGAATATTACCATTCTCGCATGTCTCTTCTGTATCGGGATCGAATCCTGCTCGTATGCCCAGAAACGCGAAGAGACAAAAACGTTCCGCCTGCCTGACGTGCCTGACACGCTCACGGCGCCGGAGGACCGTGCGGCATACCTCTCCCTGCACTATTGGGACCATTTCGACTTCGCTGACACGTCGTTGATCTCCCGACCCGAAATCACCGAGCAGGCATTTGTCGATTTTGCCAGCGTATTGCCCTACACGCCGAAGGCGCAGCAGGCCGTCGATACCCTCTTCAGCCGCACGTTGGCAGAGAAGGAGATGTTTTACCACTTTATCGCGCTGGCAGACAAGTATCTTTACGAACCCAATTCGCCCATGCACGATGAGGAGCTGCATATCCTCGTGCTGCGTGCATTAGTGAATAACCCGCGACTGGACGAGGCCGACAAGCTCCGTCCCCGCTACCTGCTGGAAATGGCATTGAAAAATCGCCCAGGCGACGTAGCGGCGGACTTTATCATTACCTGTCGGAACGGCAAACGCGTGTGCCTTTCCGAGATAAAGGCGGAACACACCCTGTTGTACTTTAACGACCCCGATTGCGAGGACTGTCGCCGTGTGAAGGAGCGGCTCGCTTCGTCCCCGACCGTGAACAGACTGCTGGAGTCCGGTCGTCTGAAGCTGCTCTCCATCTGCGTGGAGGGAAAGACCGCCGCATGGGAACGGGCGGTATTCCCCGCCCGCTGGATAGACGGCTACGATGCCGGGCAGCGGCTCACCCGCGAACAGGTGTACGACCTCAAGGCAATGCCCACCCTCTACCTGCTCGATGTAGACAAACGTGTAATACTCAAAGATGCTTCGGCGGAGCGGATCGAGGCCTGGCTGTCCGAAAGTTCCATCCATCCAAAGAATGATGAACGCCCCAAATAACGCACACAACGAAACCGGCTCTCTTCGAGTTACCAAGCCGAAAACGGAGGAGAAGTACCGCGAGGCGATAGAGTTGTACCGCACGACACAACTCTCCTGCGTGGAGATTTGCCGACCTGCAAGGTGACGGTATCGGACTCCCAGCGTTATCTCTCCCTATATCATCGCGACCTACTGCTGGCACGGTACGACATTACTTGTAACAAGGAAGAAGCCTCGTGCATCAAGCTGCCACAGCTTCGCGGGCAACAGCCCGCTCCCGTGCCACGTATAAGGAAGCCATAGAAGCCTGCGATAGTCTGGACTACATTGAATATAACGTTTCGCAGATTGCCCGTGAGTTTGGGCTGGACGGCACGAACCTCGGTCGTCAGCTGCGCATGCACTATCCCGGGGTTATCGAATGGAGGGAGAAGGTACGCGAGCGACTGGGATTGGGCGACAACCTGCCACGAGATACACGCCAGCACTGTAAGAAACAGTACTCCAAGGCTGTGGAACTTCTGCATTCGGACCGATATATCACGACACAGGAGGTCGCTGACTCCTGCGGTGTCTCCTATGCCGGTTTGGAACAGCACCTGCTGTTTTACCACAAGGATTTGGTAAAGCGGCGCATCAAGATACGCGAGAAGGCGGTCGGACAGAAGCGCAAGGGCGAGATAACAGGTCGGGGTACACTCCATCCCCCCCCTCGCCGGAAACAAAGGAGAAGTATGCCGAGGCAGTACGCCTATATGCCTCCACACCAATGTCCGCCTTGCGGATAGCCAAGATGACGGGAATATCAAGAAATAGATTCTACGATTACCTGCAGAACTGGCACATGGATCTGGTATGCAAGCGAAAGAATATCCCCTACGAGGAGGGTATGACTATTGACTGGTCCAAAGTGCGGAAGTACAATTCCTCGACAAAGGCGAAATATGCCGAAACTATCAAACGGCTGAAGGAGAGTGGTCTGACTATAGCGGAGGTCGCCGCCGAGTTCAGGTTGCATCCGGAATGTTTCAGGCAATACCTGAAAGAACACGAGCCGGAACTACACGCCCGGCTGGGTATGGTCCGGTCGGACAACGGTAAGGTCATGGCACATCACAGCATGGAGAAATACAGCGAGGCCCTCCGCCTGTACACCACGACCGCCGAAAGCATCAAGTCGTTGGCAAGGCGGTTCGGGTTCAACGACTGCTCGTTCGGCCAGTTCATCAGAAGGTATTTCCCGGAGCTGCACGAACAGCGTCAAAAACTGATGCATCAGACAGGGAAGCGGAATTAGTTATACGCCCAAACCTCGACTTTATAAAAAATCGCTTGACCTTTGTATTTCTCTGTTCGTTTGTAAGTCGAAAGTTATGTGTAAGTTTGTCGGTACAACAACAATATTTTATTACCCCATCCCAATAAATTGCATCTGTGTTTCTGAATTGTTACCCATTGGAAAATAGACGTAGTTCCGAAAAAATATGTCAATTAGCTAATCATTTCTCTGGAAATGAAATGTGCTC
>ERZ791746.2071-NODE-2071-length-12087-cov-8.862284_pt1 | contig 12087 bp, 15 predicted proteins | sample MGYA00510038_ERZ791746 | MGnify/ENA primary metagenome ERZ791746 (study PRJEB30046, sample SAMN00792018) | human gut metagenome | study: EMG produced TPA metagenomics assembly of the A metagenome-wide association study of gut microbiota in type 2...
CGCCCACGCAGGGATTGCAGGTGGTGAACCAGAAATTCACCACGGTGACGGCGTTGGCGGAGAACAGCTCGTTGCTCTTCACCGTGTTGCCATCCAGGTCCTTGCCCTCAAAGGCGGGGAACTTCTGCATACTGCCGTCGTCGGGAGGGTTGCTCGTGTTGCTGCCCGCGGGCATGCTCATATCGCCGTCCATGGATTTCTGCATGATCTCGGGATACTTCTCTTCCAACTCGGTCAGCCGGTTTTCAATATTGCTGATCTCCGTGGCTGACTCCTTCAGCCACTCATACTCCTTGTCGGTGAACTGCTCTTTAGCGGCCTCGACGGTATCCAGCAGGAAGTCGCCGTAGTTTTTGCCGTCCTCCTGCATGGTCATGCCCTTGTCGGCCGCCATGAAAACCTTTTCCCACAGCTCGGTATTTTCCGACAGGATCGCGTTCTCCCGCTCCAGCAGCTCCTTGTGCAGGGCGAGTGCCTCCTCGGCGTTTTTCGGCTCGCCAGTCATGGAGGAGCCGTTGCCGCTCATGTCGCCCATCTTGTCATTGTTCTTCATGCCGCAGGCCGCCAGGGCCAGCACCATCAGCACGGCAAAAGCCAGTGCAAAAATTCTCTTCCTGTTCATTTTGATTTCTCCATCGTTGTTTTCTTTGTTGTTTCTTTCCCGTTGCCGAAGCCGTAGCGGAAGCACACGGCGTTCGTCGGACAGGCGCGGATGCACATTCCGCAGCGGATGCACTCGGTATGGTTGGGCGTTTTCGTCACATCCACATCCATCTTGCAGACTCTGGCGCATTTCCCGCAGGAAACGCACTTATTCTTATCCACCTTCATCTGGAAGAGGGACACCCGGTTGAACAGCGCGTAGAACGCGCCCAGCGGGCAGAGCCACTTGCAGAACGGTCGGTAGAACAGCACGCTCAGCACGATCACCGACAGCAGGATGCTGAATTTCCATGTAAACAGCTTGCCCAGCGCCGCCCGGATGCCGGCATTGGCAAGGGACAGCGGGATGGCTCCCTCCAGCACACCCTGGGGGCAGAGGTATTTGCAGAAGAACGGGTCTCCCATGCCCACATCGTTCACAAGGAACGCCGGCAGCAGGAAAACCATCACCAGCAGGACAGCGTATTTCAGGTATGTCAGCGGCTTCAGCCTCTTTGTGGAGAGCTTCTTTGTCGGGATTTTATGCAGCAGCTCCTGAAACCAGCCGAAGGGACAGAGGAAGCCGCAGATAAAGCGTCCCAGCAGGACTCCCAGCAAAATGAGAAAGCCTGTGATATAATAGGAGAAACTGAACTTTGACGAGCCTACCACTGCCTGAAACGCACCGATGGGACAGGCACCGGAGGCTGCCGGGCAGGAATAGCAGTTCAGCCCCGGCACGCAGACGGTCTTCCCTGCCCCCTGATACAGTCCGCCCTTGAGGAAATTCGGCAGATGCAGGTTGGTCAGCAGCGCCGCACCCGCCTGAATCCAGCCCCGGAAGCGGGACATGGTCTGTGAAACGCCTGAAAACTTTTTACCCAATGCCCACACACTCCAGACATAATTTGATTGCTTTGCTCAGCACTGTCGCCGCCTCGCCCCGCCAGACACCGAAGCACAGCATGGCGGCTCCGGCCATCAGCAGCACAATCTGCGCCGCTGCCTTTTTCCCGCAGCTCATTTTTCATCACCCTTTCCGATTTTCTGCCCCCATCATAGCGCGGGAGAGTTAAAGTCTCTGTTAAGAACGAAAACTTAACGCAAACCTTATCTGTTTTTGCTATAATGAAAGCAACACAAAAACGAAGAAATAAAAAGGAGGGCTCTCATGCACCTTTTAGTAATTGAAGATGAACGCGCCCTGTGCGAGACCATCGTCCGCAGCCTGCGGCGGCTGGCCTACAGCGTGGACTACTGTTATGACGGGGAAAAGGCGCTGGCGCTTCTGGGCGTGGAACGATACGATCTGGTGCTTCTTGATCTGAATCTGCCGAAAAAGGACGGCATGACGGTGCTGCGCACCCTGCGGCAGACCGACCGGGAGACGCGGGTGCTGATCCTCTCCGCCCGCAGCGAAGTGGAGGACAAGGTGCAGGGGCTGGATGCCGGGGCGAACGACTATCTGGCAAAGCCTTTCCACTTGGCGGAGCTGGAGGCCCGCATCCGCAGCCTGACATTGCGGCAGTTCACCCAGCAGGATGTGCTGCTAAGCTGCGGAGGCCTGACCTTTGACACCCGCTCCCGTACCGCCACCGTCAACGGGCAGACGCTGACGCTCACCCGGAAGGAAACGGGAATCCTGGAATATCTGATGGTGCATCAGGGGCGGCCCGTGAGTCAGGAAGAGCTGATGGATCACGTTTGGGACAACAGCGTGGACAGCTTCAGCAATTCCATTCGCGTCCACATCTCCGCCCTGCGCAAAAAGCTCCGCGCCGTGCTGGGCTATGACCCCATCCGCAACCGCATCGGCGAGGGCTATCTGATGGGAGGCGAGGAAGCATGAAGCGTCTTTCTTTGCAGTGGCGCATCACGCTGATGACCGTCCTGCTCATCGGCATCACCTGCGTGGCCATGAATTTGCTGCTGTGCTCCTCCGGTGTGTACTATATGGACACCATTGCGGACAGCTTACAAGGCGGCGGCACGGTGATCCTGAATGATGGCGGAGCGGCGAGCTTTGACCCGCAGCTCATAGCGCCCAACGAGGAGTTGACCATCGTCGTCGATGGGGTGCAGGGGCGCTTCCGCACCACCAACTGGTACATCACGGCGGCGGTAACGCTGCTCAGCGGCATCCTCGCCTATTTCGTCAGCGGACGCGCCCTCAAGCCCCTGCGCAGCTTTACCTCGCAGGTGGAGCAGGTGCAGCTGAACAATCTTGCCGATATGAGGATCGATGAAGACGCTATTTCGGAGTTCCGGCAGCTGAGCCGCTCGTTCAACCAGATGCTGGAGCGGCTGAACAACGCCTTTTCCGCCCAGCGGCAGTTCACCGGCAACGCCGCCCACGAGCTGCGCACGCCACTGGCACTAATGCAGGCGCAGTTGGAGCTGTTTTCCGCGGAGCATCCTGATGTGCGGCCGGAGACGGCGGAGTTCCTCACGCTTTTGCGTGAGCAGACGGAGCGGCTGGCACAGATGACCAAGACGCTGCTGGAGATGAGCAATCTGCGGCAGGTGGCGCGGAACGAGCGGATCCAGCTCGCTCCCATGATCGAGGAGATCTTCACAGATCTTGCGCCGCTCTCAGATAAGCTCGGTGTCACGCTGACGGCGGAGGGCGACGGCATTATGACCGGCAGCGATGCACTGATCTACCGGCTGATCTTCAACCTGACGGAGAATGCTGTCAAGTACAACCGGCCGGGCGGCTCGGTACGGGTTTCTGTCACTCAGGAGTTGGAAAAGCTCCTGCTCCGCGTCTCCGACACCGGCTGCGGCATCCCGGAGGAGTATCAGCGCAGTATCTTCCAGCCCTTCTTCCGGGTGGACAAGTCTCGCAGCCGGGAATACGGTGGCGCAGGACTGGGGCTCTCACTGGTATGGGAGATCGCCGACCTCCACGGCGGCTCCGTTTGGGTAGAGAAAAGTTCGGAGAAGGGCACTACCATTGCGGTGGGGTTGCCAACGCAACAATCAACGAAGCCCTAAAACCCTTTTATTCGTTTTTCGCCGCTTCGCTTGCCGCCCTGCGGCGTTCCTCTCTGTATGGGGCGGTCAGCCGGAAAGAGAAGCGTCCCTTTTCAATCTCAAATTCCTTGCAGCCCGTGTCCGCGTCTGACGGCACTCGCCGGGGTGAGCTGCGGCATAGGCGGTCAGCCTGTTCTTGAGGTCGGTGTTGTGGGTGCGGATGAAGATGGTGGGGTCTTTCTCGTCAAAATAGATTTCGGTGGTCTTTTCCTGCTTGGTAAGTCCTGTTCTCATAGGCTTATCCTTTCTGCGGCTCTGTCACGCAATAGGGGTGTTTTTCAGGTGTTTTCTTCGGCTCTTGACTTGGGAAAAATGGCGATTTTCAAACAGGAGCGCGCCGGACGATGTCTGCCCTGTCCGACGCGCTCCCATTCGATAAAATGCGTTTTTTCCGGCTCTACACAGGAATCAGCGAGCTTCGTCCCTCGTGACCGCTTTTTCTCTGTGCGGATGGAAGAATCGCCACAGATTATTACGCTGAATTACATCCTCATAGCTGCGGACTTTCCTGCGTATCTGGCCTCCTTAAACAGCAAAAATGCGATGTTCAAGTACGGACTTGAACGATACAATGCACTGCGCATCATGGAAAATACACTGAACTTGCGGGAGATCAAGCTGCTTGATAACGGAACGGAGTACAACGAGCGGGATACCCTTGCCGCCCTGGAAAAGCAGCGCCTGATCAATGAAGAATTTAAGCGGTGGATCTGGCTTGATGAGGACCGCCGTTGGCTGGTGGAAGAAGCCTTATATCCTGCTGAAATACGCGGAACAAAAATACCTTAATCCAAGACCGTGTCGGGGTGCTTAGCCCCGGCGCGGTTTTTTCGGTACACCGCTGCAGAAAAGGGTCCGATTTCTGAAGTTCCGGAAGTTCCGCATCCCGAAGCAGACGCGCTTGAAGGCCTTCGTTTTGTTGTTGCAGCCCTCGATGAAGCCGTTGGACCAGGGGACGTCCATGGAGTTCAGGATCTCCTGAAACCAGTTGCGGTACGCCGTGACGCAGGCCTGAAATTCCGGAAGGTCCATAACGTTCACGGCCGCGAGCCAGTCGAGCAGCCGCTGCTTCCCGACGGTCGAGGACTCAGAATGCATGACGGCAAGGAACTCGTTCTTCAGCCGGTAGGCGTCGGCGAGCCTCGGGGCGATCTCAACCATCAGCGCCAGACGCTCCTGCTCCTCGCTGCTCAGAGCTTCCATCGGCTTCTGGAGAAGGTACTTTGACCGTTTGAAGTACCTGCGCAGCCCTCTGGAGAGCTTGTTCTGCTCGTTCTTCCGGACCTGCTCCATCGCCCAGGACGCCTGACGGATCACGTGGAACCGGTCCGCAACGATAGTGGCATTGGGAAAGCAGATTTTTCCGACCGTGCGAAAATGCGTATCACATTGACTTTTTTTCGATACTTTTCGGCCCAATCAGCATAAGGCTTTGACAGAATATACGAAGAAAAAAGTGCGAACACAGATTCTATCTTGGTGAATGAAAAAAACATCCCCCGGGGAGGCTTCCGCCCGGGAATCTCATCTGTTATAGTATGCTTATCGGTTCATACACGCATTCCTGCCAAAACCCAAAGCAAAGGCGCAGCGTTTCTTGGGGAAGAAAGCGCTGCGTCTTTGCGCAGGGCAGGAATGCAAAGCAACACCGGTTCGGAGGAACACTTGGAAACACCTATTTTACAGTATGCTGGCGGCGTGATCGCCGCAAAACTGGACCGCACGGAAAAAGAACTGGTCCACGGGGTTTCTTTCCATATTTCTCGCGGGGAGAGCCTGGCTCTCATTGGCGAGACCGGGTCCGGCAAGACGCTGATTGCCCAATCCGTGATGGGGGTGCTGCCCGGCAATGTGCGGCTGGTTTCCGGTGAAGTATTATTTTGCGGGAAGGCTTTGCCGAAGGGCAAAAAGCTGCGGTCCATGCTGGGCCGGGAGATCGTATATATCCCGCAGAACGGTCACGAATTTCTTGACCCGTCCAGAAGCATCCGCCGCCAGATGTTTGACAGCATTGCAAAGCTGGGCATTGCGGCACCTCTGAGAGAAGCGTTTGCCCGTGAAAAGCTGACGCAGGTGGGATTTACCCAGCCGGAGGCCATCCTGGACCGGTATGCCTTCCAGCTGTCCGGCGGCATGGCCCAGCGGGTAACCATTGCACTGGCCCTTTGCTCTCAGGCGAAGCTGTTGATCGCCGACGAACCTACCAACGGTCTGGATCAGGACAGCAAGCAGCAGACGCTGTCCCTTTTGAATGACCTGTTCCCGGATGCGGCAAAGCTTGTTATCACCCATGACATTTCCGTGGCAGCGACCTGCGGCCGGATCCTTGTCCTGTGCGGCGGGAAAATGCTGGAGACTGGCAGCTCCGCACTGGTGCTGGCTGCCCCGCGCCATCCCTACACCCAAGCCCTGCTGGGTGCCTTGGTGGAAAATGGGATGCAGGAAACGCCGGCTTTGCGGACGGAGGCGGGCGCTTGTCCCTTCTATCGCCGCTGTCCCGCAGCCTTCGGACGATGCCGTGCCGAAATACCCCGGAGGACGCAGGGAGACAGAGAATGGTGGTGCTGCAAGGAATGATCTCCATGGAACAGATCGATAAGGCTTTTGACGGAAAACAGGTTTTGCAAAATGTCACGCTGGATATTCCAGACGGTCAGATCTGCGGCATATTCGGAAAAAGCGGGATCGGAAAATCCACGCTGGCCAAAGTCCTCTGCGGCATCTGCCCGCCGGACGGAGGGCGGATTCTGCTGGACGGTCAATGTCTTGTTTCGCAGAATACGCCCTATGACAGGAAACTGGGTCTTTCCATTCAGATGGTTTATCAGCAGCCCTATGCGACGCTGGATCCACGCCAGAAAATCGGCAGCGGCTTCAAAGAACTGATCCGCTATCACGGCTTTGCTCCCAGAGGAGAGGAGCGTGCGCTGACGGAAGACGTGCTTGTGAAAGTCGGATTGGAGCCGCAGATCCTGGCCCATCTGCCGCATCAGATCTCCGGTGGGGAAGCCCAGCGGGTGGCCATCGCCCGGTGCCTTCTGTTCCGGCCAAAGCTGCTGATTCTGGACGAGGCAACCTCCATGCTGGATGTTTCTACCCAGGCCAATGTGCTGGGAATGGTACGCCGTCAGATGCAGGAACACCACGGAAGCATCCTGCTCATCAGCCACGATGAAGCACTGGTGAATTTACTTTGTGATCAAATCTATGTATTTGAGAAGAAACACACAAATCAGAAGGAGAAAAACACGAAATGAAAAAAGTAGGATCTCTTTTGCTGGCGGTGCTGATGGTGCTGTCGCTGGCAGCCTGCGGCAAGACCCCGGCAGAACCCACCCAGACACCCTCCACCCAACCAAGCACCGAGACTCCGACCACGGAGGCCACGGAACCGGCACCTGCCTACGCCATTGATACGCTGACCGTCGGCACAACGGCTGCCATTGAAACTGCTGTGTTCGGCGAGTATAACTTCGATATGCTTGCCAGCGGCGTGTCCGAGCTGCCTCTGGTCTATCAGGACACCAAGGGCGAATATCATCCGCTTCTGGCAACTTATGCTACCGAGGATGCCGCTACCTGGACCTACACCATTCAGGACGGCATGACCTGGTCCGACGGAGAGCCTGTAACGGCGGAGGACATTCTTTTCACACTCCAATACGATCAGGCCAACGGAAGCGCCAATTTTGAGGCCCAGACTGGGGAAGATGGAAAGGTCACAGATGCCAAGTACACCGGCTACAGCCTCTCCGATGACAAAATGAGCATATCCCTGACGCTGGCCTCTCCCAATGTCCGGGAACTGAGCAATATGACCTCCTTCCGGGTCATGCCCAAGCATGTTTATGAGGACAAGGATACCGTCACGGAGGCCGAAGGCCGCATCACCTGCGGCCCCTATGTGCTGGAATCCTTCAACAAGGAAGCCGGGACCATTACCTTCGCAGTCAATGAATACTATCCCCAGAAGCCCAATGTAGAGAAAATCGTCTATCAGCTTTTCGGCAACGAGGATACCATGTACCTGGCGCTCCAGCAGGGCGACATCGACATGGTCTGGGCCTACTCCACCGGTGTAGCAGGAACCTATCAGGATGTACTCTCCACCGATACCAATGTCTCGCTTGTCAATGTGGCTGCGGCCAATGCGCCTGCGGTCCTGGCCTTTAACAACGCAAAGGGCCTGTTCTCTGACGAAAACCTGCGTCAGGCAGTTTCCTATGCACTGAACTACGAGGAATTCAAGACCTATTTCGGCAGCGCCTATGCTGAGATCCCCAACCGGGGCTTTGTACCCTCCACCACGGTGGGCTATACGGACACGGAGAAACTGACCACCGATACTGCAAAAGCGGACGAGTATATGAAGGCTGCGGGTTACACCGAAAAGAATGCCGACGGCTTCTACGTGAACGCCGACGGTGCGGCTGCTACCTTTACGCTGACGGTCAACGCCGCAAAGGAGACCCATGTGGGCTACGCCGAAATGATCAAGACCCAGCTGGAGACCTTTGGAATTCAGGTGAATCTGGACGCCGTGGACAAGGATGCCTACAATGCCAAAACCAGCAACAAGTTCTCCGAGAACAATATCACCATGGAAGCGGCGATCTATGGCTATACCGCCGCCGGCATGGGCATGGGCAACGGCCTTGGCTCCATCTATGTGGACGGCAATCACGCCGTGCAGGGCGGCTGCCAGGTGTTCGACGAAGCCTTTTCCTCCATTCTGGACGAACTGAAGGCCGCCAAGACCATTGAGGAATATTACACCGGCGCAGCAAAGCTCCAGGACTACTACGCGGCCCATATGCCGCTGATTGCCCTGTATTGGGACAATATGATGCTGGCCTATTCTTCCAAGCTGGACAATGTGACCGTGGATGCTGTATTCGGTCTGAACAACGTCAACAACTGGTTCAGCATCACCAAGAAATAATTTTTGCACGCAGGAGGCACACCGGTGAAAAAGTATCGTAAAAACCTGATTCTGGCACTGGTGTGCTTCCTGATCGTGATCGTTCTGAACTTCTTTCTGCCCCGGCTTCTGCCGGGGAACCCCATTGCTTATCTGACCGGCTTTTCCGAGGAGGATATGACCCCTGCTCAGGTAGCTTATTACCGGCAGGCCCTCCATCTGGATAAGCCGGTATTCGTGCAGTTCGGGTACTATCTGCGCTCCCTTGCAGACGGTACACTGGGCTATTCCTTCAAAAAGGAAGCCACGGTTTCAGCCCTGATTGGGCAGCGGCTGGGCTACACCTTACAGATCACCTTGCCTGCCGTGCTGCTCAGCACGGTCATCGGTCTTTTGTGGGGGCTCCGCTGCGGCTACAAAAAAGGCAGCAGCTTTGAGAAGATTTCGACTACATTCCAGATCATCGTCAATACGATGCCCACATTCCTGATCGCCCTGGTGCTGTTGATCCTGTTCTGCTTCCGGCAGCGGTGGTTTCCCTATACAGGACTCAACAGTACCGGGGCTGTTCCCGGAACGGCCGGGTACTTCTGGGACCGGATCCATCACCTGATTCTCCCGGTGCTGACGCTGACCATCGCCGCTGCACCTTCCCGGTACCTGTTGATGCGGAACACCGTCCGACAGGTGACGGAGGAAAAATATGTGCTCTATGCCAAGGAACGGGGCTTGTCCGACAGTAAGATTCAATTTGGTTATATTCTGAAGAATATTGCCCAGCCCTTTATCACCATGGTAGGCATGAGCGTCAGCACCTGTATCGGCGGTTCTCTGGTTGTGGAGAAGCTGTTTTCCATCGGCGGTATGGGGAGCTTGCTCTCGGATGCCGTCTATACGTTGGATTACCCACTGATGCAGGGCATCCTGTTTGTCACAACGGCGATCATGACGATCTCCATTGTCGTGACGGACCTGATCTGCATTCTTATTGACCCCAAGGTACGCTTTGGAGGTGATCCGGTTTGAGAAAACAGCATATTCCGCTTCTCCTGGGCATCGTGATTTTGAGCCTTTTTCTGACCGCTGCATTATTTCCGACTGTGTTTACGGCTTACGGGCAGAAGGAAACGTTTGGCCCGTGGCTGATGCCGTCTGCGGAACACCTACTTGGCACCAATGCGTTGGGCTATGACATCTTTACGGAGTTGGTCTACGGGACCCGGCAGACGCTGCTGGTGGGTGTATCCAGCAGTATTCTGACATTGCTTTTGGGGAGCGTGATCGGTACGCTGGCTGCCGGGAAAGGCCTTTTAGGCGGCCTGTCAAATGGCATTATCAATGTTTTCGTGCTGCTTCCGAAGCTGGTGACCATGATCGTGCTGGCGACTTTTCTGGGAAGCTCCAGCCGAAATCTGATCCTTCTGATTGCTGCATTCAGCTGGGTGGGGACGGCCCGGAATGTCCGTGCCAAGGTCATTCACCTGAATGCCCAGCCTTTTATTGAAAATTGCATGATCCAGGGATACAGTCGGAAGCATATCATTCTCCGCCATATTCTTCCGAATCTGTACGATGTATTGCTCTCCCGGTTTCTTCTGGGGGTCAACAGCTGCATTATGATGGAGTCTACCCTGAGCTTTTTGGGCTTTGGGGATCTTTATCATCCCACTTGGGGCACCATGATCAACTTTGCCTATAAGCGGGGTGCCTTTCTTCGCCAGGCCTATGGGTATCTCCTCTCACCGGGCGTGTGCATTATGATGCTATCACTGTCATTCTATCTCATCAGCCTGTATTTTGAACACCGACAGGCTGCCATTCAGGAAAAATAGGAGGTCATACGATGCAAAAGGAACTGGAATCTTTGTGGCAGCAATGTGTAGCATTCCATGGCCACGGCTGCGGTGGCCTTGCGGTCGGCTTTCGGGCGGTGCTGTATGCATGGGAGTTGTTTGAAAGTGACAGCACATCTGAGGACGAGGAGATCGTGTGCATTGCCGAGACCGACGCCTGCGGTGTGGATGCCATTCAGGCGCTGCTGTCCTGTACCGTGGGAAAAGGGAACTTGATTTTCAATCTACAGGGGAAAAACGCCTTCTCCTTTTACCGCCGTTCGGACGGAAAGTCCTTCCGCCTTGTTCTGCGCCCAACACCGGAGAAAACCAAGGACGAACGGCTGGCGTGGCTTATGGATGGGGACTTCCACGAGATGTTTGACGTGAAGGAAGCCCCAGAGCCGGTGCCGGAGGAGGCCCGGATCTTCAAGACCGTTACCTGCTCCGTGTGCGGAGAACGATTTGCCGAGAGCTTTGCCCACCTTCAAAACGGTGAAATCGTCTGCTCCGCCTGTTACCGTCCGTATACAAGGGGGCTGTGATGGAATACCCGTTTGATGCGCTGCACGCCGGGATAGAAAGCCAGATTCTCAATCTTCCCGCCGGAATTCCCAACTCCCAGGCAATCAGGCAGGCAAAGTCCTTGCCGGACTCCGTTGAAAAATTCTGTGCATTGGGGAAGGCTCTTTCCAGGCAGCTTCGTTACCGGGAGGCCATTGATGCCTATACGGAGGGGCTGAAGCTGGAACCGGAAAACCTGTCCCTGCTCCGCCTTCGGGCGGGACGGTACCTGACGACGCTGCAAAGTGATCCTGCCATCGCTGACTTCGAAAAATGCCTGACTTTGGGTGCGGAAAAGCTGGACTGCCTCTATCGGATCGGCCTTGCCCAGTATTACGCCGGGCGGTACGAACAGGCAATGGAAGCTTTTGAGGGCTGTATGCCTTTATGCGATGATGAAATGGGGATTGCGGTTCTTTACTGGCACACGCTGAGCGCTGCCCGGACAGAGAAAGAGCCGATGCTTCTGAAGTACTATCGCCCGGATATGGCGGTGGGGCATCATACTGCTTACGAAAAGGCCATGCGGGTCTGGAGCGGTACAACGCCGCTTGCAGCGGCGCTGAAAATGCTGGAGAGGGAAGAAGACGATCTGGAATATGGCATTACCTTGTACGGTCTGCTCTGGCATCCGGACTGCGCCGAAAGAGAGCGCCTTTCCCAAGTGCTTCTTCGCCGGGACGGTTTCTGGCCCAGCTTTGCGTACCTCGCTGCATGGAAGGATTGGGCAGGAGCCCAGTAAGCGTCTATCTTGATATTGGGATCAACCGAAATGAATAAAAAACGGGGCTGTCTCAAAATGAAGCATTTCCAGAGGTTAGAGAAATAATCTTTATAAAAATTGCTCAAGCTGCCGAGAGGGTTTACTGTCTGTGAATTGCAGGCGACAAGCCGAAAGGCATCGCAACGGCGAAATCAACCGGGAGGACTACGACAAGTGGCGTTATAACTACCCGAAATACGATGAAACCTCCGGCTATGTGAAAGTCCCGTCCCAGCAGCTTAGCGATGCGCTGGTGGAGGCGTTCAAAGACCGGGGTGCCGTCAAGATTTATGCGCAAAATTGTTTGCAGGCTCCGGCTGAATGAAGTC
>ERZ791746.2081-NODE-2081-length-12019-cov-4.645269_pt1 | contig 12019 bp, 10 predicted proteins | sample MGYA00510038_ERZ791746 | MGnify/ENA primary metagenome ERZ791746 (study PRJEB30046, sample SAMN00792018) | human gut metagenome | study: EMG produced TPA metagenomics assembly of the A metagenome-wide association study of gut microbiota in type 2...
CCTTGTAGCGGCTGCCGTTGCCGAGATACTTCTTTGCGATTGCCCAGAGGGTATCCCCATGCACCACGGTATGGATGCGGTAATTCTCCGCAGGCTTTGCGGTGACAAGTGCCAGATTGGACACCTTCACCGGGGACATGATGGCATTTTTGCCGTCCTCGCTTTTGTTAATGACCGCACGGTCACCGGACACGCTGTGAACGAACCAGTTTTTAGCTTTGACCCAGGAGGGGATTGTCTGTCCTCTGTAATACTTCGTGCCGGTGATTTTCACGAGGTCACCCGCCTTGATGGGAGAGGTGGTCGGTTTTGCAGGTCCGGCAGGCTTCGTCTCTCCACCCAGCTGCGCCGTGACCTTCTCAGCAAGGTAACCATGCGGGCGTACATCCAGTTGCCGGGACAGGATTTGTTGGCGAACCAGCGATGTACGGTCAGCACCATCTTGTTGGATTTCGGTGTGTAATTGAGCGTTTTCGTTTTGTCTCTAAGCCAGAGCAGTTTGGTTTTTCCGTTGCGCTTGCAGATGTCCACGCAGAGCTTGATGAGCGTCTGATACACAATATCCTTGAACGCATACGGTTCGGTGGTGTCGGAGGCGCACTCGATGGTGATGGCTCTCTGGTCGTTGGCATTGGAGGAGGAACACCAGGAACGATTTTTCTCCTCCACATACATACCGATTCGACCATCTGCGCCAATTCCGTAGTTGCAGCTTGCCTGCTTGGAAGTGGGAAGAAAGATGTTGCCAAGCGTCTCCACCGAGCACTGACCCACCACGCAGTGCGGCGTGATGCGGTCGATAGAGTGTGTTCTCTGCCCGGAGTGGTTCGGGCTGAGCTTGGTGTAGGACACCATGGAACTGTTCGTGTAAGCCATATCAGTTTTCCTCCTTTTCGCTGCGGTCGTGAAGCTGCTCCAGTACGGATTTCAGCTTCTGCGGAATGGGCAGCCCCAGATAGGTCGCATTCTCAAGCAGGGATACGCCCTCGTTCGACAGGTAGAAGAAAATGACGGCGGTGCGAAGTACCGAGCCGCTGCCGATGACGCGGGTGTCGAGAATGTGCCCCACACCTACCAAGGCGAAGATGAGCACCTTCTTGAAGATGCCCTTGAGGCCCACGGCGCTGGACAGCTTCTTGTCCACCACGGCACACATGATACCTGTGATGTAGTCGATGACCACGAAGGCCAGAAGTGCGTAAAGCAAGCCGTCACATCCTCCCAGGAACCAGCCCAGCCAGCCGCCAATAGTGGCGAATACCACCTGAATGGTCGTCCAGAATTCTTTCATGTTGATTTCCTCCTTTGAGATTTGTTTTTTGTATGAAAAAGTGACGCCGGTGAGCGTCACACTTTTCCGATTGCATAGATGTTGACCTGATATCCCGACCATCTGTGGGCATTTTTAAGTCGCCAAGCAGAGATGCAAAGTGACGGCGGCTTTGCCGAAACGACCTCGTATCTCCTCCACGGCATCCTGTACCTTTTCTTTGGCTATGCGCTGCTGCACATTATCGAACAGGGAAATCTGCTCCGCATCGCTCTTTGGAGAGAGTTCTATGGCGCGGACAGTCACCGCTCGAACCTTTGTGTTCCAAGCATACTGCTCCTTAAAGCAGCGGAAAGCGGCGGCAGCGATTTCTGACGGAAGCTGTGTTTTGATTGGGAGCTTACACTGAAATTGCGAACCGAAAAGGTCGTTTCCTCGGACATAGATTTGAACGGTGCGGATTGAAATGCCATGTACACGCAGTTTATGACTACTATCCTGTGAGAGCGCAAGAATGACTTTCCGTACTTCATCCTCGTTTTCCAAATCGGATACGCAGGTTATACTATGCCCCACCGATTTGAAGGGTGACACAAAATCCTTGTGCATGACCCTGGAATTGTCCCTGCCGTTGGCGTAGCTCCACAGGCCGAGTCCGTTCACACCAAGAAGCCCTTTCAGAAACTCCGGGTCGCAAGCGGCAACATTTCCGATAGAGTGGACACCATATATAAAAACCACGGTGATACCTCATAGATACCACCGTGGTACATTTTTTGTCGTCGCAATCGGCGGCTTGATATTTCAAACCGCAGCTTTCGCTACTTGTGCAAAATCGTCGTAAAAGGCGGTTTTGTAGTTATATGAATCGTTCTTTTAGCTTTTTTGGTCGAGATAATTGTTCAAAATCACGTTTGCTCATGTAGAATAACCTGCCCACTCTTAAGGTGAATTTGATAGCCGCAACATCTTTGAATCAATTCCGGGTCATGTGTCACAATCAGTACGGTTTGCTTTCCTTTCAAGGAAGCGAACAGCTCAGCGGTGCGTTTCATGTGTTTGAAATCCAAACCGCTGGTAGGTTCATCGAAGATCAGTATTTTCTTTCCTGCGAGGATGGCAGATGCAATGGCCACACGCTGCTTTTGTCCTCCGGACAGGCTCATGGGGTGACGATCACGCAAATCAGATAAATCAAGCTGTTTTAACACACGGTCAACTTCTTCAGCGTTTTCCGACCGCATTCCAAGCTGCACTTCTTCCTCCACCGTTTCGCAAAAAAGCTGGTGGTTTACATCCTGCATGACCATGTAGCAGTTTTTAAGCAGTTGCCTCTTTTTCCACACTTGCCCGTTGATTCTGACTTCGCCCTTGAACTTTTTCTCAAGTCCGCACAGGCAGCGGGAGAAGGTGGACTTTCCTGCGCCGTTGTTGCCTACAACGGCAATGATACCGCCAACGGGCAGCGTGAGCTGTGGAATATGCAGTGCTGGAACGCCGTCATAAGAAAAACAGAAATTCACCAGCTCCAGCATTTCGCCGTCTGTCGGTTCAGAGCAGATTTGCGGAACAGCGTTGTCATCCAATGAACGAAGTCCCATTTTGTGAAGCTGCTCCGCAGAATACCGCTCAAACTCCGTCATAGGAATGTCAAAATCGACCTCGCCATCCTTCATGCAGATCACCCGATCACAAATCTCTTTCAGCCATGACAGGCGATGCTCTGCAATCACGATGGTTTTTCCTTCGGCTTTCCAAGCAATGAGTGTCTGCTTCAATTCTTCGATGGCTTGCAAATCCAGATTGGAGGTTGGCTCATCCAGCACCATCACCTGTGGGCGCAGTGCGGAAACCGAAGCACAGGCAATTTTCTGCTTTTCGCCGCCGGACAGCTCGAAGATACTGCGTCCCAGAAGATTTTCAATCTTCAGCTCTTTTGCTGCTGCATCCACACGGGCATGGACTTCATTTTCCGGCATACCCATATTTTCACAGCCGAAAGCAAGCTCGCTGGTAGTATCTACGCAGAAGAACTGACTTCTGGGGTTTTGAAACACACTGCCTACAAGTTTTGCCGTTTCATACAACTCTGCTTCCGTCACATTCAGACCGTTTACCATTGCAAAGCCTTCAAGCTCTCCCTCGTAGAAATGGGGAATCAGACCATTGATCAGTCGGGTGATGGTGGTTTTTCCACTACCGGATTCGCCACAAAGCAAGACGCATTCTCCATCAGCAATGGTCAGGGAAACATTTTTTAGTGACGGCACATCGGCATTTTCGTGCCGGAAACTGATTTTTCCCAGTTCGATCACATGATCACCTCCCAAATCCAGAGAATATATGGGATCAGCCCGATCCCCAGCAGAATATAGTCCTGCACATGAAAGCCGATTTTGCAGATATTGGTTCGGCGTACTTCTCCGCCAAGGCCACGGGTCAGTGCCGCCGCAGACAGTTCCTCACCGATCTTGACACAGCAGGTCATTAGCGGCACAAGACGATACTCCAGCATTTTCCCGGCATTTCTTCCGCCAATATGTATCCCACGCATTTTCATGGCAGCGTTAATAGAAGCTGCCTCGTCCATCACCGTGGGAAAGAAACGGAACATGACCGACAGTGGGATAATGATTTTTTCGCTCAGGCGCATCCGCAGCATGGCAGCAGTGAACTCGCTGACTGTGGTGGTGGAAAGAAGATACCCGCCCATGGCGATGCCCGGTAAAAACCGGGATAACATTCCGCTGCATCCCAGTAAAATAAAATTGATCGCTCCGGTGGTCAGTGGCACCAGACGGGTGTAGACAAGCCAGGATGCAAGATAGATGGTGAGATAGGTTGCCGCCTGTTTCCACCTTTTTGCACTGATGAACAGCACAGCAGGCATAAAGCAAAGAACGGGGACAAGAGGTTCTACGCTCCCGCCCCCGGCAGACCCCAAAACAAACAGGGCGATGTTAAACAGCATCATCAGTTTTGTTCTGGGATCAAGCACAAGTCCTCTGTTTTGTATGCTGGCCTGTAAAATACCCGCCGCCATCAGGCGATGCCTGCCTTTACAAAGTGTTTTTTCAGCAAAGCCTTTCCCAGCAGCGCACCCAGCATACCGCACACAAAAGCGGCAATAATGATAGCTGGTGCTGTCCACGGCTGCATGATATTGCTCAGGCTATTGATGTACTCCGCTCCAAAACTCTGACGGGTGGAGAAATAGGCTTCCCGATCAATATAGAGAGGCAGGAAATTTCCGAACAGTAGGACGCAGAAAGTTCCGTAACTGAGGATGGTTTTTTTCGAGCTTACGTATTTACCGCTTTTGGCTACCAAATCCGCAAGGAAACCGAATATGACGCCGAACACGATTGGCCAGAAGCCCATTCCGGTTACGCACAGATAGATGCCGATGATGGTACCCATGATGGTGATCATGCCGAATTTTTTAACCTTGGTGTAGAACAACATCATGGGAACGCCGAGAACGATTGGCACGATAACTGCCAGCATGGGCATCATAATGGGAATGTAGCCCATCATAGCAATGCAGGTCATAAGCAAGCAGTAGATTGCAGCATAAATACCGATGTTGATTAAGTCTTTGCCTTTGAGCTTGTTGTCTTTCATGTTGTTTTCCTCTTTCTTTTATACTTTCCAGCCAACGGCCAGTTCTCTGGACTCCACAAAGCGGCGGTAAATCCCTCCTTGGTGCATCAGCTCGTCATGGGTGCCGCTTTGGACGATTTTGCCGCCGTCGATCACCAGAATATTATCGGCATGGCGAACGGTTTTCAGGCGGTGGGCGATCATCATGATGGTTTTCTCTTTCGTCAATGCTTCGATAGCGGCGGTCAGCTCCTGTTCGCTTTCCGGGTCAACATTAGCTGTTGCCTCGTCCAGAATGATGATTGGCGCATCCTTCATGATGGCACGGGCAATGGAAATACGCTGCTTTTCGCCACCGGAAAGGTTTGCGCCGCCCTCACCGATAATGGTTTCATACCCATCGGGTAGTGCCATAATGAAATCATGGCAACAGGCCTTTTTCGCTGCATCGATCACCTTATCCATCGGTGCATCCGGCTGACCGAAGCGGATGTTGTTGGCGATGGTATCCTGGAACAGATAGACGCTCTGGAATACAAAGCTGAAATTTTTCATCAGGCTGTCCATGCTGTAATCTTTCACATTCATGCCGCCCAGCTTCACGCAGCCCTTGTCCACATCCCAGAAGCGGGCAATGAGGTGACAAAGGGTGGTCTTGCCGCCGCCGGAGGGGCCTACGATGGCGGTGGTGGTTTTCTGCGGAATATGAACGGATACGCCATCGATGATCTTGCGCTTGCCGTAGGAAAACTCCACATTTTCCACATCAATATCGTAGTTGGCGGGCGTAATGTCCTGCCCATCAATGTCCATCGTAGGCATATCCAGCACAGAGTTTGCCTTGCTTACATTCAGGTCAACATTTCGCAGCAGTGCCGAGTAGCTGCCTGCACTGTCCAGCGCACCGAACAGGATAAAGGCGGTAATAACCATGACCACGGCATTCAGCAGCTCCATCGTACCGTTCAGATAAAACGCAACGGATACGCCCGCAATGACCACGCCAATGAGCTTGGCTGTCAGACTTTGCAGGAACATGATGGGGACAAAGGTGATCTCCAATTTTATGTTTGCCGCTGTGTTTTCGTCGACGGAACGATTCAGAGCCTTGCTCTTTTCTCCGGTCAGATTATAAGACTTGACTTCCGCAATGCCCTGAATGTACTCCAGCACCTTTTCCACCAGCTTGCGGTCAGAGGCATCCTTGGTCGGCGCAATTTCTTTTGCTTTCTTTTGCAAAAGTGAGTTGACAGCAAAGAACAGCAGAACACCCAAAATTGCAATACCGCCGATGCGCAGATCAAAGGCGCAGATCATCAACACGACCACCGCCGTGGTCAAAATGCCCTGGGTCACCATCATGACCACACGGGTAGCTACATCCGCCATAGCCTCCATACTGTTGGTAGCAACGGAGGTAATATTTCCGAGACTATTCTGATTGAAGTAGCCCATCGGGAGATATTTCAGGTGTTCGGCAATTTCAATGCGCTTGTCGGCGCAGGTACCATAACCGGCTTCGCATTGGAGCATGGTGGAGCGGTAATTTGCAAAAGCATTGCCTGCGATACTGAACAACATAATGCCAAGGGATAGCAGAATGTGCTGAGCGGTCAGATTCCCACTCAGAACACCCTGCAAGGTCACGGCGATAGCAGGGATCTTCAAAGCCTCAAACAGTGCTTTCAGCACCCCGAGGAAAATGGACTTTGTAAATTTGCGTTTATTGGTCTTACCGCAAAAATCGAAGAACCGTTTGAAAATCTGAATCATACTTCCGCACCTCCTTCTGCCGTATCCCGCACGGCAATGTGAGAACGCCACATCTCGGCATATAGTTTATCTTTTTTGAGCAGTTCCTCGTGGGTTCCGGTTGCTCGGATATTTCCGTCCTCCACTACGAAAATCCGGTCGCTGCCCGTAATGGTGGAGAGCCTATGTGCAATGACAATCAAGGTCTTGCCTTTTGTCAGTCTTGCAACCGAGGACTGAATCAATGCCTCATTCTCCGGGTCGGTAAAAGCGGTAGCTTCGTCCAGAATGATAATCGGTGTGTTTTTCAGCATGGCACGGGCAATGGCGATGCGCTGGCGCTCGCCGCCGGAGAGATGCCCACCGGCACCGCCCACAACAGTCTGATAACCATTTTCCAGACTCATAATAAAGTCATGGCAACTGCTGTTCTTTGCGGCTTCCACCACTTCTTCATCCGTTGCACTTTGATTGCCCATACGGATGTTTTCCATAACCGTGGTGTCAAATAGGTAGTTATCCTGCGAAACATAGGCAATGTACCGATTGTAGTCTGCTTGAGTCATGGAACGAACATCCACATCACCAAGGGTGATACTGCCGCCTTTCACATCCCACAGGCCTGCAATGAGCTTGGCAATGGTGGATTTCCCGCTGCCGGAAGGACCAACGAGGGCATTGACCGTACCCTCTTTGATTTCCATGGAGACGCCGTGCAGCACCTCTTTTTCGTGGTAACCGAAGGTAACATCCTTCAGCACAATATCATTATCTTTCGGCACGGAAGTGGATGTCTGAGGACGTTCCTGTTCCTCCTGCTCCAAAATGTCGGTCACTTCTCCGATGATTGTCCCCAGCTTTGCCAGATCGTCGCCATAGGACATGACGGTAATGAGCGACGCAATCAGACCAACGGAAAAGAGAATGACCTGAATAAAAGTGTTGGCATCCAGCGTACCGGCACGAAACAGCACACCTCCAATGGGAAGAACTGCAACCATAGTTGCCGGGAAAACGGACATGGCGAGGCAGAAATAGATATTGCACCGCCGCATCCATTCCACATAGCAGGAAGCACCCTCTTTAGCGGCAACCACGAACTTTTCGTAGGAGCTTTGCGCCTTGCCGAAAGCCTTGATGACCTCGATACCGTTGATGTACTCCACCGCCGTATCATTGAGCACCTTCGTCTTATCCACGGTGTTTTGATAGCTTTCGGCATAGCCACGGGTCATCAGGGCGTAGCAGCCAAACCCAATGGGCACTGTTATCAGCACAGCCAGAGCCATGCGCCAATCCAGTACAAAGAGATACACCAGCAGGGCAACAGGCACCAACAGGTTTGATGTAAATTCCGGGATGATATGTGCCATCGTGGTTTCGATGCTGTCGATGCGCTCCACCAGTACATTTTTCACCGAGCCGGAGGGCATATCCAGCACCGTGCCCAGCGGCACACGAGTCAGCTTCTCACATACCCGTTTGCGGATGTTGCCCAACACCGCAAAGGTCGCCTTGTGAGAAAGCGTGGTGGAAATGCTGTGAAAGCCGCATCGCCCCACCCAAAGAAGCGCCATCACAAGGCAGTGTTGTAAGTAAATATTCATGTCCCGGCATCCACCCAGTAAATCGCCAATCATATTCGCCATGACGAAATAGGGCAAAATGCCGCAGATCACGCCGCACACAGCACTGAGAACGCTGAGTACATAACGGGAGCGATATCCTCCCGCAAAGTCCCAGATCCATGTTGCTGTGGAGCGTTTCGTTTTTGTGTTCATGTTCTACCTCCTGTCATTTCTGTATTCAGCAGGAGTCGTATCAAAGATTTTCTTGAACGCCGCCGCAAATTTACTGGGGTTATCGTAGCCGACAGCAGATGCAATCTCGATAATCCGCTTTTTACGGTCTGTTACCAGCATTGACGCTGCCACATTCATCTTGTAGTTGCGGATATAGGTATAGATAGGGCTGCCATACACACCCTTGAAGCCGTTTTTCAGGGTCGCTGTGCTGAGATCAAATCGCTTTGCCAGTTCTTCGGCGGTGTAATTTCGGGTCAAATCGTCGGTCAGCAGCTTATGTACCGCCTTGATCTTCTCGGTTTGGCTGGAATAGAAGTACGGGCGTTCATCCTTGTACTCGGACAATTCCAAAGCCCGCAGGAACACCAGCAGCTCCATGACCTTGATTTTGAAATAGTCCATGCGTATCCTTGCCGGAACATTGTAAAGTTCGGAGAAGATATGCTCGATGGAAGGATGCTTGCGCAAAATATAGATGCTGTCCTTACCGCAGAACTTGTCTGCCAATGCCGATAAGTCAAAGGACACACCGGGCATTGCCTCCCGCACGGATTGTTCCGCATGATCGAGGAAGAAGCCAACCGTGATACCATGATAGTGAGACACAGGAAAATACATATCGCCGCTATGGTGCACCCGGCGATCCATTCGCAAATCGCCCTGTTCCATGTAATACCGCATATCTTTATCCGTCCGATGCTCAATGCGTCCTTCCCGACAATGGTCGATGCAGAAGATGCGGGACGAACTGTTAAAGCGGCTGTAACAATGGCTCATGTGAAAGTCGTTATACATGAGATAAACGCCGTCAAAAACCCGATAGATGGTCATAAGACCATCGCCGCTGGGATCATTCATCCGCAGCACCTTGCAATCCTCGGTCTCAACCACCTCTTCCAGATTGTCGCCCATGTCCGTACTGTGAAACAATGCCCATGGGTTATATTTGTTTTCCAAAATCTCACCTCCCGCAAATTTGGTTAGAATATGCTAACTCATTTCGATTAAGGAAAGCCGCTTCTTACGGCTTTCAGAGTAATTATATAGCTTTTTCTTTTTGTTATCTACTCCATTCCGCTTTTTTGGCTCCATTCGGCGAAAAATCATCAACAGATCTGATAGATTTATGCAAAATGCGCCTATCCTTAGCAAGACGCGGATAGGCGCATAGAGATTTGTGAAAAGTACAAATTGAATTGACAGGTCATATTCAAAGCAGAACTTTCCCGGAGGTGGTGCTATAGCTGTCCACATTGTACCGTAGCCAGACGGTAAAACAGACCCTTTTTCTTTAACAGTTCCTCCGGCGTTCCCGTTTCCGTGACACGCCCCTGTTCCAGAACAACCACCTTATCGACGTTTGCAATCGTTCGCATACGATGCGCAATGACTAATACAGTTTTATCGTGCAGCAGCACGGACAGTGCCTGCTGAATCAGGGTTTCATTCTCTGCATCCATGGATGCCGTCGCTTCGTCCAGAATCACTACCGGTGCATCCTTCAAGATTGCCCGGGCAATGGAGATGCGCTGCCGTTCGCCTCCGGAAAGAGCACAACCGTTTTCGCCGATGTTGCTATGATAACCATCTGGCAAGCGGGAGACGAACTCATCACATCGAGCAGCTCTGGCGGCCTCCAGTACTTCTTCGTCCGTGGCTCCCGCCCGGCCAAGGCGGATGTTCTCCATCACAGAATTATCAAAGAGCGTCACATCCTGAAAGACGATGGAGTAATTCCTGAAGAGTGTTTCCGGTTCCACAGTCGTTACATCCACCCCTCCCAGGAGCACCTGACCCTTGTCAGCATCCCAAAACCGGGCAGCCAGCCGGGAAACGGTGGATTTTCCGCTGCCGGACGGTCCCACCAGAGCAGTAATCTGCCCCTGTTTCGCTACAAAGGATACCTCGTTCAAAACTGGTTCTTCATTATACGAAAAGGAAACGTCCTTAAATTCAATGTCGTACCCGTCATTATTACAAACAGGCCGTCCAGTCTGCTCTGCAGTGGCCTCCATTTCCTTGGCGCGCTCAATACTGACAAATGAGGAAAACAGCTCCGCCATCAGCATAAAACAGGAACCAAAGGGTTCATAGATACGGCCCGCCACCAGCAGATATAAGATAAACATATTGACAGACAGCATATTTTTCGTAACCAGCAAACCACCAACCAGCAGCACTGCCACCAGTCCATAACGCACCATCAGCTGTGCCAATGTCACAGCTGTACCCGGTGCCAGTTCGTTGCGAAAAGCACACTTCACCACATGATTCAGCTTTTTTTCGACCCCATCCAGATATTCCTGTTCTTGACTGGCAGAGCGAAGCTCCTGCACGGCATCCAGATATTCCTGTACACCGTCATAGGCGGCACGATGCGCATCATAATTGCGTTCCTCTGCCCTGACCTGGGCTTTCCGTGCTACAAGCAAAATCAGTGCAGCCACAGGCACTGGCAGGACAATGCACAGTCCCATGCGCCAGTCCATAACAAGCAGGCCCACTGATACAATCCCAAACATAATGACCGTACCGAACAGGCTGGGCACAGCATTGGAAAAGACCCGTTCCAGCTTGGAGCAGTCACCCATCATGGTTGTTGTCAGGTCAGACAGATCCCGCTGCCCGAAAAATGACAGGGGCAATCGGCGCAGCTTTTCCGCCAGAGTAATCCGCCGGTTAGCGCTTTCTTCGTAAGCTACTTTATAGGTTAGGTTGTACTGAATCCACTGGGTGATGAATATCAGCAGTAAGAGTGCTGTAGCCATCAGAAGAACCGCATATGGCTGCATGGTAAACCCGGCATTTCCGCAAATATCATCCAGAAGCCCCATGGTCACCATCATCAAAAGGGAAATTGGAGCCATGATACAAAGATGCCCAATGGTTGTGGCGATAATACCGTGTTTTAATTCCCGCGCCCCCTGGTCGCTCAATGCAAACAATTTCTTCAGCACGACTTTGCCTCCTCTCTGCTGTCAATTCTCCAAGTGATTGACTTGCTATAATCCGCCCATAAACGGGCATACTCTCCATTTTGCCCAAGCAGTTCCTGATGGGTTCCCTGCTCTGCCAGCCGTCCAGCTTTCATCACGAGAATCTGATCCGCGTCTCGGATAGTGGATAGCCGGTGGGCAATCATAATAACCGTTTTCCCCTTTGTCAGTTCTTTCAGGGCTTTCTGAATCTGAACCTCATTTTCCGGGTCAGCAAAGGCCGTGGCTTCGTCCAGGATAATGACTGGGGCATTCTTGAGGATAGCCCGTGCAATGGCCACACGCTGCACCTCTCCACCAGAAAGGTATGTCCCCTTTCCGCCAACTACGCTGTCGAGTCCCTCTGGTAGTTTTGCCAGAATGTCATCACACTGAGCCAGATGAGCCGCCCGCAGGATATCCTCCCGACTAGCATCTTTACAGCCGCCCCGGATATTTTCTTCTAATGTCATTTTCAACAGCTTCGGATTCTGAAACACAAAAGCAATTTTCGTCATCAACTCCTGTCTGGAAAGTTGGGAAATCTCTGCGCCACCCAGCATAATGCGCCCCTCCTGCACATCATAAAAGCGGGGGACCAGGGTCCCGATGGT
>ERZ791746.2089-NODE-2089-length-11992-cov-33.505906_pt1 | contig 11992 bp, 8 predicted proteins | sample MGYA00510038_ERZ791746 | MGnify/ENA primary metagenome ERZ791746 (study PRJEB30046, sample SAMN00792018) | human gut metagenome | study: EMG produced TPA metagenomics assembly of the A metagenome-wide association study of gut microbiota in type 2...
TGATTATTCTATAACTTTCGGGCTTTTTCAATACACTCTTTTATTTTGCGCTTACCACTTCTCCCTCCTCACTCCTAACTAACAGCCATCAACTTAAGCACCGTAATGGGAATGTGCTATTCCCAATAAAAAAAGCACTCCCCGAGGGAGTGCTTTTTTGTGAGCTCATTCCGTAAGGAATCAGCCTCCGAACTGTGCCAGCATGGTGCCTGCAGCTACTGCGGTACCAATTACGCCTGCCACGTTCGGGCCCATAGCCTGCATCAGCAGGTAGTTGGACGGGTTATCGCGAAGACCAACAACCTGGGATACACGGGCTGCCATAGGAACTGCAGATACGCCTGCGGAACCGATCAGCGGGTTTACTTTGTTGCCGGATGCAATTCTCATGACCTGGCCAAAGAGGACGCCGCCAGCGGTGCCAGCTGCGAATGCTACGAGGCCCAGGAAAATGATTTCCAGTGTCTGTACACGAATGAATTTATCACCGGTCATGGTCAGGCCTGTGCCGGTTGCCAGGAAAATGGTAACGATGTTGCACAGTGCATTCTGGGCGGTATCAGAAAGACGGGCGGTTACGCCGGATACTTCGAACAGGTTGCCCAGGCAGAGCATGCCCATCAGTGCTGCTACCGGCGGCAGGAGCAGGGATACGACAATAGCTACGACAATCGGGAATGCAACCTTTTCGAAATGGGATACAGGACGAAGGGTCTTCATCTTGATCTGGCGCTGAGCCTTGGTGGTGCAGAGCTTCATAATCGGTGGCTGGATCAGAGGAACCAGGGACATGTAGGAGTATGCTGCTACTGCAATGGCACCCAGAAGATGCGGAGCCAGTTTAGATGTCAGATAAATTGCGGTTGGGCCATCTGCACCACCGATGATACCGATGGATGCTGCTTCCTGGACATTGAATCCAAGAGCCATAGCACCGGCCAGTGCTACGAATACGCCGATCTGGGCAGCTGCACCCAGAAGCATGGTCTTCGGGTTTGCAATCAGCGGACCAAAGTCGGTCATTGCACCTACACCCATGAAAATCAGCGGCGGGAAAATTTCGTACTTAATACCAAAACCAATAGCCATCATTACGCCCATATCGGTTTCAAAACCGGTATTCGGGAAGTTGGCCATAATATCACCAAATGCAATGGGCATCAGCAGAAGAGGTTCGTACTCTTTTGCAATTGCCAGATAGAGCAGGACAAGTCCTACCAGAATCATTACTACGTTTTCCCAGGTCAGAGCGGCAAAGCCGGAGTCTGTCCACACGGAAACGAGTGCTCTCATAAAGCCATCCATGTTTGTACCTCCTAATTTATCGGGTTATCGGAAATTATCTCTTCTTGCCTTTGTTCTTGGTCGGATCCACGACGTGAATCAGCTGGATAACGAAAGCCAGGACGATCAGAACGGCAAATACGATAACCATGTTAGTGATACAAATCGAAAGTGGGCTTGGAGTTGCCATGTGTAAATCCACCTTTCTTTGTAAGTACCTTTTCAAAAAGATACCCGTGAGGATTCTGCCTCACACAGTTTTATCAGGAAATGGGAACCATTCGGAAATGGTTCCCCCTCCTGAATGCAATTTTTTGACTATTCCCGGATGAGTAAATCAGCCTGGGAAGAATGGCCAGAAAATCGGAATGATGATAACGCTTGCAATGAATGCGATGACGCAGAGCGGTACACCGACTTTGACATAGTCGTTGAAAGAGAATCCGCCAGGTCCGAGGACCAGGGTGTTTGGCGGAGTAGCCATTGGTGTTGCGAAAGCCATGGATGCTGCGATACCGATGGACATCAGTACCGGTTTCGGGTCAGCACCGATGGACTGGGCAATGGAAATACCAATTGGTGCCAGCAGTGCTGCAGATGCAGTGTTGGACATGAACTGGGTCAGTACGTTGGAAATCAGGTACAGCACAGCGCAGAGAACGATCGGGTTTGGATGATCGCCCATCATGCCTACGACGGTGTCGGCAATCAGTTTGCCTGCGCCTGTCTTATCCATAGCGGTAGCTACGGAAAGCATGCCGGCGAACAGGAAAATCGTTACCCAGTCGATACCTGCATAAGCTTCCTTTTCTTTCAGGCAGCCGGTGATGACGCAGAGAATGGCGCCGGTAACGGCAGCGGTCTGAAGAGGAATTGTCGGGAGCTTCAGTGCCATGCAGACAACAACGCCGATCAGGATGAGACCGGAAATAACCATCTTGCTCTTGCTCTTCGGAGCTGCATCATCAGAAGCACCTGCTTCTTCCTTAGCTGCTTTCACAGCATCTTCATCCATTGCACCCACTTCATGAATCGGAATGGTCTTGCGGCCAATGGTCAGCATGTAAGCGAGAACGATGACGGACAGCGGAACACCGATCAGTGCGAATTCGAAGAATCCGAAGGACGGGAGTCCTGCTGCGGACAGTGCGCCGGTAACGATGACGTTTGGCGGAGTACCGATCATGGTGATGGTACCACCGACGTTAGCAGCGATAGCCAGAGGCATCAGTTCCTTAGAAGCCGGAATATTTGCAGCCTTGGCAATACCGATGATAACCGGCATTAAGCATGCTACGGTACCGGTATTGGAAGATACAGAAGACAATGCGATGGTTACCAGCATAACGGCGCCCATCAGTTTGACTTCGCCGGTGCCTGCTTTATGTACAACCCAGAGACCGACTGCTTCAGCCAGACCGGTCTTGAACATAGCGGCGCCGATGACGAACATACCACCGAAGAGGACAACGGTGGAGTTAGAAAGACCTGCATATACCTGTTTGGACGGAAGTACGCCCAGGATACCGAGTGCTGTGCAGGCTGCCATAGCGGTGACAGCCAGCGGGATCAGTTCGGTAACAAACAGGAATGCTGCTACTGCCAATACACACAGTGTGATAATGGCTGGATCCATAAGGTTCACCTTCCTTTTGATTTTTCTGTCCTTTCCCTGCTCTGGTGCATCACAGGAGTCGGGAACGGAAATCTCCGGAAAGTCATAAGGACTCATATGAAGTTATAAAAGAATAATTGCTGAATTCCAAACATGAATCCCGAATACAATCCGGAAGACAATTGAGTTTGCCCTGGTAAACCTTCTACCCTCCTTTTTCCAAAGCCCCGGGTACAGGGCTTCCATCCATGTAAATGCAATTTGTATGCACTTACATAGGCACCTATGTTCATTCTAGCCATCTATCTTTCCTTTCGCAAATTTACATAACTATCTATGTATCTACGCTTCTGTGGTCATTTTCAGTGATAATGGTTATTAATTCCATATAATTCCCACCATGAAATCCACAAAATAAAGGGTTAACAGATGCGAATCATATGCGTTAATGCAAATGGAAAATCTCCCCATTTCTCGATGGTATTCCCATTTCCAAAGCATCATTTTATTGCAAATAATACGCAGTTCCATGTATTAGATATGTATACATGGTTACTTTTATGAATATTTATTACTATATTTTCTGCAATCCCTAATCTTCCCGGTCTTAGTTTTTTTATATAGGGCGCTATAAATTTTTATTATAGCGGTGAGCCTATATCTTTCCATCAGTCAGGATTGCATGCTGCTATGTAGAGTCATCCGCTTGGGGCTTCCAGCTGCCAGCTTTCAGGAAAGCTCCACCGCCTGCGGCACGAATGACTGATGGAAACAGGTAGGAAGCGCCGCAGGCGGGCCAGCTTTCCTGGCAGCTAACAGCTAGAAGCTAGCAGCCCCGTGCCAGTGACTCTGTCCAACCACATGCCAAACCGTTCGCTCCAACAGCTCGACAAACCGCAATAGGACAAATGGACGATTTATATAAAAATGGCGGCGCCTCCCGATTTCTGCACCGCCACCACCACTCCTCCCTCCTCATTCCTGACTCCTAACTAACAGCCATCAACTTATACGACGGACTGTTGAGGTAATCGGGCCAATAAAAAAGCACTCCGAAAGGGAGTGCTTTTTTTTGAGCTCATTCCGTAAGGAATCAGCCTCCGAACTGTGCCAGCATGGTGCCTGCAGCAACTGCGGTACCAATAACGCCTGCTACGTTCGGGCCCATGGCCTGCATCAGCAGGTAGTTGGACGGGTTATCGCGAAGGCCCACAACCTGGGATACACGGGCTGCCATCGGTACAGCAGATACGCCTGCGGAACCGATCAGCGGGTTGACCTTGTTGTGAGATGCAATTCTCATGATCTGACCAAAGAGTACGCCACCAGCGGTGCCGGCTGCGAATGCTACGAGGCCCAGGAAAATGATTTCCAGTGTCTGTACACGAATGAATTTATCACCGGTCATGGTCAGGCCTGTGCCGGTTGCCAGGAAAATGGTAACGATGTTGCACAGTGCATTCTGGGCGGTATCAGAAAGACGGGCGGTTACGCCGGATACTTCGAACAGGTTGCCCAGGCAGAGCATGCCCATCAGTGCTGCTACCGGCGGCAGGAGCAGGGATACGACAATAGCTACGACAATCGGGAATGCAACCTTTTCGAAATGGGATACAGGACGAAGGGTCTTCATCTTGATCTGGCGCTGAGCCTTGGTGGTGCAGAGCTTCATAATCGGTGGCTGGATCAGAGGAACCAGGGACATGTAGGAGTATGCTGCTACTGCAATGGCACCCAGAAGATGCGGAGCCAGTTTAGATGTCAGATAAATTGCGGTTGGGCCATCTGCACCACCGATGATACCGATGGATGCTGCTTCCTGGACATTGAATCCAAGAGCCATAGCACCGGCCAGTGCTACGAATACGCCGATCTGGGCAGCTGCACCCAGAAGCATGGTCTTCGGGTTTGCAATCAGCGGACCAAAGTCGGTCATTGCACCTACACCCATGAAAATCAGCGGCGGGAAAATTTCGTACTTAATACCAAAACCAATAGCCATCATTACGCCCATATCGGTTTCAAAACCGGTATTCGGGAAGTTGGCCATAATATCACCAAATGCAATCGGCATCAGCAGAAGAGGTTCATACTCTTTTGCAATTGCCAGATACAGCAGGACAAGTCCTACCAGAATCATTACAATGTTCTGCCAGGTCAGTGCGGCAAAGCCGGAGTCTGTCCATACAGAAACAAGTGCTCTCATAAAGCCATCCATTGTTTGTACCTCCTATATATGGTTATCGATTATTTCTTTTTGCTCTTTTTCGTTGGATCCACGACGTGAATCAGCTGGATGATGAACTGAAGAACAATCAGAACGGCAAATACGATGACCATGTTGACGATACAAATCGAAAGTGGGCTTGGAGTTGCCATGTATAAATCCACCTTTCTTTTTTCAGCGCCTCTTGGAAAAGGACGCCGTGAGGTTGCTGCCTCACACAGTTTGTATCAGGAAAGAGAAGCCACCACAAGGTGGTTTCCCCTTACTGAAACAGTAACAACATTTCCAATCATTCAGAGCCGGTGAAGATAAGACGATCAGCCCGGGAAGAATGGCCAGAAAATCGGAATCAGGATAACGCTTACGATGAAGCAGATCACGCAGAGCGGTACGCCAACCTTTACATAATCGTTGAATGTGAAGGAGCCAGGTCCGAGAACCAGGGTGTTTGGCGGAGTAGCCATTGGTGTTGCATAAGCCATGGATGCTGCGATACCGATGGACATCAGTACCGGTTTCGGGTCAGCGCCGATGGACTGGGCAATGGAAATACCAATAGGTGCCAGAAGTGCTGCAGATGCGGTGTTGGACATGAACTGGGTGAGTACGTTAGAAATCAGGTACAGCACAGCGCAGAGAACGATCGGGTTTGGATGATCGCCCATCATGCCTACGACGGTGTCGGCAATCAGTTTGCCTGCGCCTGTCTTATCCATAGCGGTAGCTACGGAAAGCATGCCGGCGAACAGGAAAATCGTTACCCAGTCGATACCTGCATAAGCTTCCTTTTCTTTCAGGCAGCCGGTGATGACGCAGAGAATGGCGCCGGTAACGGCAGCGGTCTGAAGAGGAATTGTCGGGAGCTTCAGTGCCATGCAGACAACAACGCCGATCAGGATGAGACCGGAAATAACCATCTTGCTCTTGCTCTTCGGAGCTGCATCATCAGAAGCACCTGCTTCTTCCTTAGCTGCTTTCACAGCATCTTCATCCATTGCACCCACTTCATGAATCGGAATGGTCTTGCGGCCAATGGTCAGCATGTAAGCGAGAACGATGACGGACAGCGGAACACCGATCAGTGCGAATTCGAAGAATCCGAAGGACGGGAGTCCTGCTGCGGACAGTGCGCCGGTAACGATGACGTTTGGCGGAGTACCGATCATGGTGATGGTACCACCGACGTTAGCGGCGATGGCCAGAGGCATCAGTTCCTTGGACGGAGCTACGCCTGCAGCGTTAGCAATACCGATAACCACCGGCATGAGGCATGCTACGGTACCGGTATTGGAAGATACGGAAGACAGGATGATGGTTACCAGCATAACGGCACCCATCAGTTTCACTTCGCCGGTGCCTGCTTTATGTACAACCCAGAGACCGACTGCTTCAGCCAGACCGGTCTTGAACATAGCGGCGCCGATGACGAACATACCACCGAAGAGGACAACGGTGGAGTTAGAAAGACCTGCATATACCTGTTTGGACGGAAGTACGCCCAGGATACCGAGTGCTGTGCAGGCTGCCATAGCGGTGACAGCCAGCGGGATCAGTTCGGTAACAAACAGGAATGCTGCTACTGCCAATACACACAGTGTGATAATGGCTGGATCCATAAGGTTCACCTTCCTTTTGATTTTTCCCCCTTCGGTTCGGTTGGATGCAAATCAAACTTCTAAGGGAAACCTTCTCCGGAAGATTTTAGACTCATATGAAGTTATAAAAGAATAATTGCTGAATTCCAAATATGAATCCGAAACCTAATCCGGAAAATATTGAAATGTCCCTTGGCAAACCTGCTATCCTCCTTTTCACACAGTCCCAGGGTCGGGCTCCCATCTATGTAAATGCAATTGCCATGCACTTACATAGGCATCTATGTTTATTCTATCCATGGGCCTATAAAAATTCAATAGTACTCTATATGATAGATTGCTATGCATTTGCAGGTAGCTACATTATTAAAATAAAAATTTCCTGGTTCGTAAGGCTGATTAGAATTTATGTTTGCTGATTTATTAAGACTTGCATACTAAAAACCGGTAAGTGCAAATGACGTTCAAATGCTCGATAAAATCAAAGAACTTTACCCATGCAAACCATTCGCATCATCTGAATAATAGTAGAAGGAAATTTTGGAATCTATAAGTTGCAATTGCCTAAATTATTAAATGGTATTTTACCTAAATATCCTGCTTGCGATTTTTTCTATAATCACCTATAAGTTCCTGCTATATCCATTTGCATTTATCATGTATAGTGATGTATACGCTCGACAAATCAGCATTTTTTATTGCAAATCTATCTCTTGAAGTATAGATTTGAGAATTGAGTGAAGAGAATTGAGCTCCAGCGGCGGAGCCGCAGAATCAATAATACGCGGCGCTCTATGAATTGTGCGCCGCACCACTCCTAACTCCTCATTCCTAACTCCTCATTAACAGCCTTATACTTATTCAACGGGATGAGCAGGCAACTCTCCCAATAAAAAAGCACTCCCCAAGGGAGTGCTTTTTTGTGAGCTTATTCCGTAAGGAATCAGCCTCCGAACTGTGCCAGCATGGTGCCTGCTGCTACGGCAGTACCAATTACGCCTGCTACGTTCGGGCCCATAGCCTGCATCAGCAGGTAGTTGGACGGGTTATCCTTCAGGCCGACAACCTGGGATACACGGGCTGCCATAGGAACTGCAGATACGCCTGCGGAACCGATCAGCGGGTTTACTTTGTTGCCGGATGCAATTCTCATGACCTGGCCAAAGAGGACGCCGCCAGCGGTGCCAGCTGCGAATGCTACGAGGCCCAGGAAAATGATTTCCAGTGTCTGTACACGAATGAATTTATCACCGGTCATGGTCAGGCCTGTGCCGGTTGCCAGGAAAATGGTAACGATGTTGCACAGTGCATTCTGGGCGGTATCAGAAAGACGGGCGGTTACGCCGGATACTTCGAACAGGTTGCCCAGGCAGAGCATGCCCATCAGTGCTGCTACCGGCGGCAGGAGCAGGGATACGACAATAGCTACGACAATCGGGAATGCAACCTTTTCGAAATGGGATACAGGACGAAGGGTCTTCATCTTGATCTGGCGCTGAGCCTTGGTGGTGCAGAGCTTCATAATCGGTGGCTGGATCAGAGGAACCAGGGACATGTAGGAGTATGCTGCTACTGCAATGGCACCCAGAAGATGCGGAGCCAGTTTAGATGTCAGATAAATTGCGGTTGGGCCATCTGCACCACCGATGATACCGATGGATGCTGCTTCCTGGACATTGAATCCAAGAGCCATAGCACCGGCCAGTGCTACGAATACGCCGATCTGGGCAGCTGCACCCAGAAGCATGGTCTTCGGGTTTGCAATCAGCGGACCAAAGTCGGTCATTGCACCTACACCCATGAAAATCAGCGGCGGGAAAATTTCGTACTTAATACCAAAACCAATAGCCATCATTACGCCCATATCGGTTTCAAAACCGGTATTCGGGAAGTTGGCCATAATATCACCAAATGCAATCGGCATCAGCAGAAGAGGTTCATACTCTTTTGCAATTGCCAGATACAGCAGGACAAGTCCTACCAGAATCATTACAATGTTCTGCCAGGTCAGTGCGGCAAAGCCGGAGTCTGTCCATACAGAAACAAGTGCTCTCATAAAGCCATCCATTGTTTGTACCTCCTATCCGTGGTTATCGATTATTTCTTCTTGCCTTTGTTCTTGGTCGGATCTACGACGTGAATCAGCTGAATGATGAACTGAAGAACAATCAGAACGGCGAATACGATGACCATGTTGACGATACAAATCGAAAGTGGGCTCGGAGTTTCCATGTAAAATCCACCTTTCTATTGAAGCGCCTTTGAATAAGGTGCCCGTGAGGAGTCTGCCTCACACAGTTGGATTCAGGAGAAAGCTGCCCGAAGGCAGCCCCTTCTGAAAAATACGAAATGATGACTTCCAATCATTCCATTCCGAGGCAATCAGCCCGGGAAGAATGGCCAGAAAATCGGGATAATGATTACGCTTACGATGAAGCAGATCACGCAGAGCGGTACGCCAACCTTTACATAATCGTTGAATGTGAAGGAGCCAGGTCCGAGAACCAGGGTGTTTGGCGGAGTAGCCATTGGTGTTGCATATGCCATGGATGCTGCGATACCGATAGCCATAAGTACCGGTTTCGGGTCAGCGCCGATGGTCTGTGCAATGGAAATGCCGATCGGTGCAAGAAGTGCAGCGGATGCGGTGTTGGACATGAACTGGGTCAGTACGTTGGAAATCAGGTACAGTACAGCGCAGAGGACGATCGGGTTCGGATGAGCACCCATCATGCCTACTACGGTGTCGGCAATCAGTTTGCCTGCGCCTGTCTTATCCATAGCGGTAGCTACGGAAAGCATGCCGGCGAACAGGAAAATCGTTACCCAGTCGATACCTGCATAAGCTTCCTTTTCTTTCAGGCAGCCGGTGATGACGCAGAGAATGGCGCCGGTAACGGCAGCGGTCTGAAGAGGAATTGTCGGGAGCTTCAGTGCCATGCAGACAACAACGCCGATCAGGATGAGACCGGAAATAACCATCTTGCTCTTGCTCTTCGGAGCTGCATCATCAGAAGCACCTGCTTCTTCCTTAGCTGCTTTCACAGCATCTTCATCCATTGCACCCACTTCATGAATCGGAATGGTCTTGCGGCCAATGGTCAGCATGTAAGCGAGAACGATGACGGACAGCGGAACACCGATCAGTGCGAATTCGAAGAATCCGAAGGACGGGAGTCCTGCTGCGGACAGTGCGCCGGTAACGATGACGTTTGGCGGAGTACCGATCATGGTGATGGTACCACCGACGTTAGCGGCGATGGCCAGAGGCATCAGTTCCTTGGACGGAGCTACGCCTGCAGCGTTAGCAATACCGATAACCACCGGCATGAGGCATGCTACGGTACCGGTATTGGAAGATACAGAAGACAGGCAGATGGTTACCAGCATAACGGCGCCCATCAGTTTGACTTCGCCGGTACCTGCTTTATGTACAACCGCAAGGCCGATTGTTTCAGCCAGGCCGGTCTTGAACATAGCGGCACCGATGACGAACATACCACCGAAGAGTACGACGGTGGAGTTGGAAAGACCTGCATACACCTGTTTAGCCGGGAGAACGCCCAGGATACCGAGTGCTGTGCAGGCTGCCATAGCGGTGACAGCCAGCGGGATCAGTTCGGTAACAAACAGGAATGCTGCTACTGCCAATACACACAGTGTGATAATGGCTGGATCCATAAGGTTCACCTTCCTTTTGAGTTTTTCCCATTCAGTCCGGTTCGATGCACGCCGGGCTTCTAAGGAAACCTTCTCCGGAAGATTTTGGACTCATATGAAGTTATAAAAGAATAATTGCTGAATTCCATAGATGAATCCGAAAATGAATCCGGAAAAATGAAATATCCCTTGGTAAACCTGCTATCCTCCTTTTCACACAGTCCCAGGGTCGGGCTCCCATCTATGAAACCGCCGGTTTTTCGTTTTGCCGGAAATTACATAGGCATCTATGTTTATTCTATCCACGTCCCTCGTTTTTCGCAATCTTGACCGATTTACGGCAATTTCAGGCCATTTGCTTCCTGTTTGCATTAAATACGATGTAATGCGTCCGATTTGCATATAATATTCCTGCAATTCGTATGCATTCCCTATAAAAATGACGGCTAAATGCATAGGGATTCCTCTCTCCACCATTGTCGTTTACATTGCACACTGTCTAACTATATAGCATACTATGTAAATACGTTGGCCTCTGATTTTATCTGTTCTTTTGCATTTTAGGTATGTTATCTATGTAAATTTTATGTAATTTTGTATGAGTAATTTATGTAATATCTAAAACTATGTAAATAATAATTTCTATATCTACTAATAGATTTTATTTATAGCAAGATGGAAAAAGCAGCGTCCGTCGGCTGAAGGGGAAGGTATGATGCGGCGAAATCGTATAGCAGCGGAATAGGAAGGCAAGGCTGTGGCCTCGCGGCCAGGGTGGAGACTTCGCCTGGGCATTGGGAATGGATTTGAGAGTTGAGAGTTGAGAGTTGAGGTCCAGCGGCTTTGCCGCGGCCCTTCTCCAAGGGCCTGCATGCTGGGAGTTGAACTCATGCTGACCGTTATCCTTCCTACTGACTCCACCGTAAAAAGCGTACCCCTTTGGAGAAGGGGGTGCCCGAAGGGCAGGGGATGGATGCCCCGAAGGGGCGGAATCTGGTGAGGATCAGTCCCACATTCGATACTTACCGCTACGGTGATCTATCCTCCGCCTTTGGCGCGCCCCTTTTCTAAGGGGCTGCATGCTGGGGTTAGAGACTTCAGACTGTCAGACGATCAGACGTCAGACTTGGTCAGCCTGCGGCACATCCAATAGCTAACCTCCGTCGCCTTCGGCGCCACCGACGGCCGGGCCCTGAAAGGAAGGCGCTTTAATGTGCAGAAAAAGCGCAAACTTGGGCCCGGCTCGAGAGTCCTATGCAGGACTCTCGCCTTCCCGAGGAAGGAGGCTTCCCAATGGCGGCTTCGCCGCAGTCTTGCGCCCCCTCTCAGGCGAGGGCCACGCAGTGGCGCGGGGGTTACGAAACGTTTTATATACCAGTTGCCTCTTTCCATAAGCAAGTACCCCCTTAGAGAAGGGGGTGGCCAAAGGCCAGGGGATGGATGCCCCGAAGGAGCGGAATCTGGTGAGGATCAGTCCCACATTCGATACTTACCGCTACGGTGATCTATCCTCCGCCTTTGGCGCGCCCCTTTTCTAAGGGGCTGCATGCTGGGGATTGAACTCATGCTGACCGTTATCCTTCCTACTGACTCCACCGTAAAAAGCGTACC
>ERZ791746.2092-NODE-2092-length-11976-cov-2.487124_pt1 | contig 11976 bp, 9 predicted proteins | sample MGYA00510038_ERZ791746 | MGnify/ENA primary metagenome ERZ791746 (study PRJEB30046, sample SAMN00792018) | human gut metagenome | study: EMG produced TPA metagenomics assembly of the A metagenome-wide association study of gut microbiota in type 2...
GTCGATTTACTCATTACATCCTGCTTCATGGTCATCGCATATCGCACCTCTTCATACCGAGATTGCAAATCACTGCGAATATCAAAAATAGGCTTATGATAATACATTTCAACTGCAGCCTGGGATCCTTTTTCTGCAATCTCTTGATTAATGGCATTCTCGACCATCATTGCAATATCACTTTTATCGATTGTCAGGGAATCAATCTGAGATTGCGTATAAAGAATTTTCTGCTCAATCAGAGTCTCTAATGCTTCACATATCGGATCCCGATCCGATGTATAGCCCTGAGAACGTCGCTGCTCAATCAAACTTTTGCTGGCCTGTACCAAATCAGAATATAAAACCATTGAATTACCCACTACGGCAACCACTTTGTCAACCATCACCTGCTGAGCAGACGGTTTGTATGGCTCTGGGACAGGTTGTGATTGCTGAGGTCGTTCAGATTCCTGAGAAGCCTGTGGCTCCTGAGCCAACACTGAACATGGTGTCAAGCACATCAGAAAAGGAAGTGCGGAACAAAGAATTCCGGCTTTCATAGTATAATGTTTAATTGGCATGAACATAAATTTGTTTCTTAGACAAGGCTTGCCGATAAAGGCTATCTTCATGAGCTTTGATAATATCCTGTTTACGCTGGTTGAACAGTACACGTTTGATCACCTCCGAGACGCTTTCTACAGGAGCATAATCACCCGACCGACGGATATCTGTTACCCGAACATAATAGATATCATTCCCCTCCTTAAACTCTGAAATCTGTCCAGGATTGAATAAATATCCATAATCTGTCTCCTTATCGGTCGGTAATAACGATAACAGCACTGTCGGTTCTGACCACGTATTAATCTCGACCAGTTCAAATCCATTCTTAGTACAAATATCGACAAAATCCTGATAGGAGTCATTGCCCGCTGCTAACATCCTCTCTTTAAGCTTAGCAGCCTGTCGATAGCTGCTGGGAAGCTTGACAACACGGGCCTTTAAAATTATTTTGTCAAGCACAAACTCAGATTTATGATTGAGATAATAATCAGCAATCTGTTTATCTGTAAACAACGTATCCAACTCCTTATCTACATAATACTGATCCACCTTGTGTGTCAATAAAGAGTTACGATACTCCTCCACCAAACGATCAATGTCCTCCTGACTACTGCGAAACATCTCTTCTGCCTCCTGCACTTTGAGCTGTTTTTTCACCCATTGATCAACATATGATTTTTGGACCTTGATGCTATCCTCAGCCGTCATGTCAGGGGTAAAAATCGGAGTAAGCTCATGCAGATAAAGCCGCTCACCTCCCACTTCTGCTAAAACCTTCTGATTGGTGAATGGATTTGGAAAACGCTTACATGAACTCATACCCATGACACACGCCAAAGGTAGAATCCAAAAAAGCCTATGTGTACAAAATTGTTTCATTCGCTTAAGGTAACAACGATCAATCAACCCGATTAGTATGATCCGTTGATGTTTTTTGTCCGTTTAAGCCTGTTTTTTCATTTGAAACAGAGGACGCAACCAAAGGCTCTTCCGTCATGAGCCCAGAATCTGGACTTGATGCATTTGCTACAGTTTGTGCACCGTCACCTCTAGAAACCTCTAACTGACGGCGTTTTTCTTCTTTCGAAATACGGATTGCGATAGAAACAAAACCGATGACAAAGAGCACGCATGCAATTCCATAAACCGTAAAGTACAACGTATCGTTACCCATCTGTTCACGAGTCGAAAGCAAGGTTTCACCGTTGAGCATCCAGGTGAAATAGGAAATGGCATTATTGATGCAATGGATCAGTATCACCGGCAGCAGTGCTCCAGTCCGATAATAAATGTAACCCAATACAATACCGATCATAAAGGCATTGACCACCTGTTGTGGAATTAGGTGCACAATACCGAAGACAGCCGATGCAATCAAAATACCGACAAAGACTCCATATTTACGCATCAAAGCATCCTGGAGGATTCCCCGGAACAGTATCTCCTCCATAATGGGGGCTATGACGATCGACGTAAACATCATCCAACCGCCAGCAGCCATGATATTGCCCAGGCGATCCAAATAGGTCTCAGGGAAGAGATTCAACAATGGCTCAATGACAACGCCCGTTGCCAGCACCATAATGGTCCCCCATAAAATGATGACAAAATCAAGTTTTGCCAAACCGAACTTCAACAAACGTGTTTCCTTGGGAGATCGGATCTTACGTTGAAACAGCCCGAATATGATCACCAGCGAGAATTGGATCACATATCCTAAAAACGCGCCAAAACCGACTGAGACACTTCCAATCTTTTGTAAAACACCTGTCAGTAAGGATCCTAATACGGTCGCAACAATAAAAACACCCAGCAGAGTCAACAAATCTCCCCAAGATGGATAAGCCACTCGGAACTGCTCTGTTGTTAATTTACTACCTCTCCGCAACATGGTTCAACGTATTATTAAATACAATATAGCTATATACCGATCTATTCTTGATTTTGATAGCGATATAGCGCCCAACTGTCTCTATGGTCCTCGCAACTATAGACTCATTCTCTAAATAATCGCAACTATCTATTAAACAGTCGATATTGATCTATTAATTTAAGCAATTATCCACAATGCTATTCTCTAATCGGCAGAGGACGCACAATATCAATACAAATCATTCCCCAAAGTGGCGACCATAACCGCTTTAATCGTGTGCATTCGGTTTTCGGCCTCATCAAATACAATCGATGCCTCTGACTGGAACACCTCATCGGTGACCTCCATCTCGCGCAATCCGAATTTTTCGTAAATCTCGTTACCCACTTTGGTCTCCAGATCATGGAAAGCCGGCAAGCAGTGCATAAACTTGCAATCGGGATTCCCCGTTGCCTCCATCACTGCACGATTAACCTGATAAGGTTTCAACAGTTTGATTCGTTCGTTCCACACTTCGTCAGGCTCTCCCATGGAAACCCAAACATCGGTATAGACAAAATCGCAACCGGCAACACCCTCTGCGATACTATCGGTAATTGTAATTTTTGCTCCAGTTAATTCGGCCACTTTGCGGCAACGCTCTACCAACGATGGATCCGGAGCACACGCCCGAGGCGAAATGGCACGGAAATCCATTCCCATTTTGGCAGCCATCACCATCAACGAATTGGCCACATTATTATGTGCATCGCCTAAGAAACAGAATTTCATTTCAGACAACGGTTTCGAGCAATGTTCACGCATCGTCAACATATCGGCCAATGCCTGCGTCGGGTGGAATTCAGTTGTCAAGCCATTCCACACTGGCACACCCGAAAATTCTGCCAATAACTGAACAATGCGTTGGGCATATCCACGATACTCAATACCGTCATACATACGTCCCAAGACATGCGCTGTATCTTTGATCGACTCCTTCTTTCCGATCTGAGAACCAGTCGGACCCAAATAGGTCACATGAGCTCCTTGATCATGAGCGGCCACTTCAAATGAGCACCGGGTACGTGTCGAATCTTTTTCAAAAAGCAGCACTATATTTTTACCGACCAACATGCTTTTCACGATGGAGGTATTTATCGGTTTTGAGGCGTTTGGCCAAATCAAGCAGATAAGCAATCTCTTCAGGAGTAAAATCCAGCAAAGTCAGCAGGTGTCTTTTTCTTAAATCAATCATAGCGGACATATCTGTTAAAACAACTTCAAAGATAGCGAGAAGTCACGAATTTTCAGCATACTTTATCAAAATAAAGTAATACGCGCCAATGAACGGCTGCAATAATAAAACGACATCCGGTATCAATGCAACTTGACACCGGATGCCTATATCAAAGAATCACTTGATTCATGATCCGAGAAGACTACTCACCCAATTGCTCTTCCTGAATTAATTGTTGCATCTTTTTCTTAATAGATCCCGGACCATAACCTTTCCACATGTCCACGATTTCACCCTTTGGAGAGATCATTACATAATATGGAATAGCTTTCACCTGATAAACCGCTGCAAGTCCTGTCTTTCCCTTGGCAAACTCATTCCATTGGTTACCCGTCAAACCTTTTCGTTCAATAAAATCGAGCCAACTCTCTTTAGGATCCGAACAGATGCTGACCACTTCCATTTGATCTTTATACAATTTCGCAACCTCTTCCATCTCCGGCAATGACTGCAGGCAAGGGCCGCAACCCTGACTCCAAAAATCAAGTAAAATATATTTTCCTTTAAACTCAGAAAGATGATGCAGATTACCCTTCACATCATACAAGTCACCATCCACCATCTGATCTCCGACATTCACAACCTCTGGTAAATTGAGATAGGCAGTAATTAACTGTCCCTCTTCCGTCGCCCGATCCGCTTCAGACATACGATCATACAGAGAACGGATCAAATCTTCATGGCCAAACGATTTGTTCCATTGTAAAAAGGTAACATAAGTTGCATACCGATCTAACCAAACGGCTGTTACCGGAGCCTCTTTCATGTAATTCAGTTCTTGTAACACGATAGAATATCCCACATGCAGATATAGTTTGGCCAGTGAGTCCAACTTTTTCATGGTGTGTTTATCAAAATCCAGATTGGGATGAGCGGCAAATAAATCACTCCGCTCAGCTGAGTATTTCAGCATTTGCCGTCTTTCATTTAAAGCCAGTTTCGCAAATTCATTCTCAGCTTGCTGTTCCAGCACATCGCTCTCTATGCTCCATAAGGGAGGCAAACAATCATTACCTGTAATTCTCACACCAGCACCAGATTTAACCCATATATAAGCAGGGTCGCTCGGGATTCCCTTAATTCTAGTACATAAATACAATTTACGGGTATTGAGGCCAGTAATGGTATCTCGAAAAACAAATTTTCCATCAATCACCGTATCGAATGCTATGCTGCGCCTTATTTTGCCGTCATATCGTGCAAGTTCTATCACCGTACTGTCCGGCACATTCTGCAACTCCCCATAAATCACAAACTCTCCTTCCGGAACTTGACAAGATTTGGGTTCCTGGGGTTTTGAAACCGCACTCATCAACAGGAAACTACCCATCACAAGAGCAACTGATACACCTTTGTTCATTAGCATTTAGTTTAGGTTTAGGCTATTTAACTTAACGCTTTTATACAAAAAGATAACTCTATTAGAAAACACTACCTTCTACAATCAATAATTACAATAGAATAGATAAGCAAGACATAGCAGTATCTATGGTTTCTCTGTCTCTGCCTTTGGAGTATCTGATTGCAACCAACTTTGCACTTTCTCTTTAATAGATCCCGGACCATATCCGCTCCACATCCCCACAACTATTCCCGCTGGAGAGATCATTACATAACGTGGTATGCCCTTCACCTGATAGGCTGCTGCAAGCCCAGTGGTCCCCTTGGCAAATTCATTCCATTGATTACCCGTTAAGCTCTTACGTTCCACAAAATCACTCCAGCTCTTTTTCGTATCCATACTGATACTGACAATTTCCAGACTGTCTTTATACATCTCAGAAACCTCCTTCATCTCTGGAAATGCCTGTAAGCAAGGGCCACACCCCTGGCTCCAAAAATCAAGCATGATATATTTTCCTTTAAACTCGGAAAGATGGTGCAGGGTCCCCTTCACATCATACAAGTCACCATCCACCATCTGATCTCCGACATTCACAACCTCTGGTAAATTGAGATAGGCGGTAATCAACTGCCCCTCTTCCGTCGCCCGATCCGCTTCTGACATACGATCATACAAAGACCTGATCAAATCTTCATGGCCAAACTTTTTATTCCATTGCAAAAAGGTAACATAAGTTGCATAACGATCCAACCACACGGCCGTTACCGGGGTCTCTTTCATGTAATTCAGTTCCTGCAATGCAATCGAATCATCCAACGGCAGGCACACTTTGAGCAATGAGTCTAACTTTTTTATGTCGGACTGATCAAAATCCATATTGGGATGTGCAGCGATTAAATCGCTTCGCTCGGTTGAGTATTTCAGCATTTGCCGTCTTTCATTCAAAGCAAGTTTCGCAAATTCACTCTCAACTTGTTGCTCCGGCACATCACTCTCAATACTCCACAAAGGGAATAAGCAATCTTCGCCTGTGATTTTTACACATGTTCCGGATTTAACCCAGATATTTACCAAAGAGTTTGAAAAGCCTTTCGACCGAGCTGTTAAATACAATTTACGGGGCTTTGAAGAGGTAATCGTATCTTTCAAGACAAATCTTCCATCAACCACCGTATCAGATGTTATTCTGAACATCACTTTGCCATCAGGCCGCAATAGTTCAAGGATAGATCCGTCCGGTACATTCTGTAACTCCCCATAAATCACAAACTCTCCTTCCGGAACTTGACACGGTTGCGGTCCCTGAGGTTTTGAAGTCGCGCTCATCAACAGGAAACTCCCCATCACAAGCACCAATGATGCACCCTTTTTCATTATCATTCAGTCTTAGGTTAATTAACTTCATGCGTTTGCATAAAAATAGCTATTTACTTCGAGAAAACACGGAGGCTCATACAACCATCATCCACCATTGCAGAATGAAACTCAAAAAAAGCAACTGTTTACTGATTGAATATTTGGAAGCGAAGCAAGCCCAAGCTATTTACTGATCCACCTCCTTCTTTTTCATGTCTTGAGACAATAGCTTTTGCACTCTCTTCTTGGTAGAGCCATATTCGCCGCCACCCCACATGTCAACAACCACTCCCTCAGGAGAAATCAGCACGTAAAAGGGTAATGCCGCTACCTGATAAGCTGCAGCAAGCCCTGTTCGCCAGGTCTTCAATTCGTTCCATTGGCTACCGATCAATTGATTCCGCTTGACCACATCAATCCATTGCTGCTTGGGATCCATACAAATACTGACCACCTTCACTTGTCTATATTGTTTGATGATCTGCTCTAACTCGATGAACGATCGCATACATTCCGGAGATTCACCACTCCAAAAATCCAGTAAAATGCATTTTCCTTTGAATCTCGACAGATGACGAACACGCCCCTTTATATCATACAAATCCCCATCAAGCATTTGATCACCAATATTCACTTGTGGAGGCAAATTCACATAGTCCGTGATAATCTGCCCAATTTTAGTTGACCGATCCGTTTCAGACATGCGGTCATACAATGAACGAATCAAATCTGCGTGGCCAAAATCCTTATTCCATCGTAAAAAAGAGGCATAGGTATGATATCGGTCTAACCACACAGGGGTTACTGGGGCCTCTTTCATATAATGTAATTCACGTAATCTTATGGAATCCCGATAAAGCCTAATTAATCGAAAAAGTGAATCCTCTTTTTCAGATATTGTTTGATCATAAGGCGCCTCCAACGACCTCAAGTGCAGCTTATCCACTTCGGCCATATAGATCAGCTGTTGTTTCCTTTCCAACAAGTTGAGCAAAGAAAATGCAGTCTCATAGCGTTGCTCCGGCACATTACTTTGCACCCTCCATAAAGAGACCAACCGATTCTCACCCGTAATGTGCACACAGGCACCGGATTTAACCCATACGTTTAAATAGGCGTCGAATAGTACGGGTTCCTTGATGCTCAAAAATAATTTGCAAGCTTTGGAGTCCGTGATCGTATCACGTAACACAAAAGTTCCCGCCACGACCGTATCTGAGGTGATCACATGCATTGATTCCCTATCCAATTGAGAAAGCTCAATCACCAGGCTATCCGGCATATTCTGCAACTTCCCATAGATCACAAATTCACCTTAAGGACTCTGACAAAGCTTTGTCTCCTGAGGCTTCGGAGTCGCATCACCCAACAAAAAACTACCTAAAGCAAGAGCAAACGGCACCCATCTTTTCATAACAATCATTTTTTAGTTCAGACGCACATTCCGGTTATATACCTAACAGATTGACAGGCTAATAAATATAGATATTTTTCTATAAAAAATGAATACAACAGAGCGATCTTACGTCATAAAATGAGGGCCATGGTGCCCGATCAATAATCACAGGATAAAAAAGAGGGCAGATGAATTAATCTGTCCTCTTTTTATAGCAAGTTTTTTCTTGCACCTACCGAATGATTTTTACCCCTTTAGGTGCATCTATTTGAGATTTGATTGTTCCATCCGCACGACGTTCGTGACGAATTTTCACCACACCGAAAGGTGTCGGAACAGAACCCTCTACCCATTCCAAATTTCCCAAATGAGGATCGATACGAATCACGCGACAACCAGGCTCAACAATGGTTACCCCCAATACATGTTCCGTTAACCAAGCAGTGGGACCTGAAGCCCATCCATGACAAAAACTGTGGCGTAACCCTTTATAACAGTAATCACCGTAAGTACGATGCACATCCACCTTACCTACCGGAACCAACTCGTCGATACGGGCAGCATTCTCTAACCAAGCAATATCGAAATCCTCCCAAAAAGTGGTTGCTCCCAAATCGAGCATACCACCCCAGTAACGACAGATATCGTCCATTGCTCCGGCGTAATCACCTGCCATTGCTTTGGCTTGCAACATATAATAGCCGTAGAAGGTCGAATATCTCTGTACGCCGCCATCACTCAACACCTCGTTGCTCTGCTCAGGAGTTGCCAATCCAGCCAAAGCCGCCAAAGCCGCAGATTGTTTGGACTGTTTGTAATCTGGAATCGCCTGACGCATCCGTTCAACGGTAACCTGACAACGTGATGCAAGGGAGTCATTGTTCAGCACCTGCATAAGTTGCTCGCCAGCCTCCAAAGACATTACAACCAAAGCCTGTAGGCCTGCATTAACAGCCGGTTTATTTTTACTGGTAGGCCAATCTAAGAATCGACCTCCGCCTTGCAAATGCTCACGCCCCTGCTCATCAACAGACTCAATGACTTGCGAAAGCAATCCTTCCAAATATTGTTGTTGTTCCGTTAAATAAGCACGATCACCCGTATAATTGTAGTAATCTCGATGAATCAATATCCACCAAAGTGAATAAGCACATATTCCATTCATCCAACCCGGCAGTGGTGTCTGATCACGCGCCTGGTCAAAAGTTTTGCGCAAAACCTCATTATCGCCAAAGACGGATAATATTGTTCGTAATTCCGGATGCGCATCCCCCATCCAGACCAAACGATCCCGTTTAATACCGTCCCATAAATAATTTTGCATATTGAGGTGTGCAGTATATGCTCCTGTCATCCAAATACTATCAAGACGTGGATTGCTTGAATGGAATGATCCTAAATAAGGCAGATCTCTATACACAAAAATTGCCCGAACCTCCTGCAGTTTCACAACCACATCTTCCGTCAACAAGTCTAAACGCACAAAGCGAAAACCCGAGTTACCCACTTCACTCACTCCATACCAAGGTACACTAACAATCAAATCACGCATAGCATGATCATTAGTAGCTCCGCTCTCAACCGATATGTCACTCATCGCTTCGCTGACCGACTCACCCAAACGCATACGGAACTGCACAGGCTTGCGATTAGATATATCCCCAACCACGATTTGAACTCCGCCGTGTATTTCCCGGCCGAAATCCAACAGAATCGAAGGTCGTTTCCCATCTTTATTGGTTAAAATACAATGCGGATAAGGCGCGTTGATCATCTGACCTTTACCTTTAGCCAGCAAAACTTCCGGTGTTTGCACGAACTCTCCGTTCTGCGTCCAAACAATACGAACGGGAGGTAAATAGGTTCGCATGCGCGTATCATGCTCTAAAGTATCAGACATCTGCTCAGGAAAAACCGGAGGTAATTGAGCAGACACAGGTAATGCACACAAAAGTGCCAACGCAGTAAATAGTGTCTTCATTTATAAGGGTTTATTAATTCAAATACTTTTCAACATACTGATTTCAACCTTTCCTTGCATTCGCTCTTTAGCGTTCTACACGTTAACATAGTTTACTGCAATTTACGTTTATAATCAATTTAACAATCAGTCTGAGTACACACAAAGTAAAAAACTATGCATACTACGCGTACAAACTTTTCAAGGCAAGGTTTAAAATACATTTTCTTCTCACGAAAGTAATGATTAGTTGTAATTTCTGCAAGCAGGGCTCAATCCACTTCCTAACAACACCTAAAGACGACACCCGATCTTTATATCAAACTAATTCACTCATTTCAAAATAATTGCATCAAAACAACATAAAACCTAAGTTTTTGATAATAGCATCCTCCGCCATATAGTCATACATGAATCTACACACATATAACAATTATTTAATACGGGCCGACTGCTCACTATCTATTCTGAAAAAGGCAGACTCAAAACCGAGCTGTCTGTCCAACACCAACTGATTAACACATTAAAGCTACAAACCTAAACATATATACCAACCGATTTTGTCAGTTATACCATTCAATGCAAAAATTCCCCTATCACACACAACATCAATAGATTTAAGTTGCCGGCACAACATGTTAATTCCAAACACACTCTAAAATCTCAAGAATTTTGATTAATATTGCATAATTATTCAATTGTATAAGTATGGGTAAGATTGTGGCGCTGGCCAATCAGAAAGGAGGAGTAGGAAAAACTACTACCGCAATCAATTTGGCTGCCAGCCTGGCTGTTATCGGGAAAAAGGTACTGTTGGTCGATGCTGATCCGCAAGCCAATGCAACATCAGGATTAGGTCTGGATATTAATCAGGCCAATATCTACGATTGTATCACCGGTGAAGCCTCAGCTGCTGATGTGATTCAAAAATGCCCTGAAGTCAAAAAACTCGACATTCTCCCTTCCAGTATCAATCTGGTTGGAGCTGAAACTGAATTGCTCGAAATTGAAGACGGACAAAAAAGGATGAAAACAATCCTTGAGCCCCTCAAAGCCAATTACGATTTTATTCTGATCGACTGTTCACCATCGCTGGGTTTAGTCACACTAAACGCGTTGGTGGCTGCAGACAGCGTTCTGATCCCCGTACAATGTGAATATTTTGCATTGGAAGGATTGGGCAAATTGCTCAATACGATCAAAATGACCAAGTCCAAACTCAACCCCGACTTGGAGATCGAAGGTTTCTTGTTGACCATGTATGACTCCCGTCTACGCTTGGCCAATCAGGTGGCTACCGAAGTTCGTGAACATTTTGGAGAGTTGACCTTCAAAACAATCATTCAACGCAACACACGTTTGAGTGAAGCTCCGAGCTATGGCAAGCCAGCCCTACTCTACGATGCATCGTCAACCGGTAGCGTCAACTACCTCAATTTGGCCAAAGAGTTTATCAAGAAAAACAAAAAAACGGCATAACACACCATGAACCCGAAAAGCAAAGGTTTGGGGCGCGGATTGGGCGCCATTTTCGAAATTGAAGGTAAAGAACTGCCAAATAAAAAGAATAGTCATGCCTTTGAAGAGGTAGCTATCACATCAGTTGTTCCGAACCCCAAACAACCCCGTACCCATTTCGATGAGCAGGCTCTGAACGAGTTGGCCGAATCAATTCGCACACTGGGAGTTATTCAGCCATTGACTGTCAAAAAAGAAGCTGACGGAAAATATACGATTATCAGCGGTGAGCGACGTTGGAGAGCTTCACAATTGGCTGGTTTGGAAACCGTACCAGTATATATCCGTGAAGCAGATGACCAACACGTTTTGGAGATGTCTATCGTCGAAAACATCCAACGCCAAGATCTGAATGCTATAGAGGTTGCTCTCAGTCTCCAGCGTCTCGTGGACGAGTGTGATCTGAAACAAGAGTCACTCGGGGAACGCATTGGAAAAAATCGTTCGACTGTAGCTAATTACATGCGATTACTTAAACTTCCGGACAAGGTTCAGCTGGCCATTCGTGAAGGACTGATCTCTATGGGACATGCCCGGGCGTTGATCACTGTAGAGTCTCCGGAAGAGCAACTCTCGATTCTGAGTAAAATTATCAAAAAAGGGTTATCCGTCCGTCAGGTCGAAGAGTTGGTAAAAAAACTTCACGCACCTCGACCAACCAAGGAGGAAGAGGAGTTCCCCGAAGAGTACGCACAATTGGTTG
>ERZ791746.2093-NODE-2093-length-11972-cov-10.072921_pt1 | contig 11972 bp, 8 predicted proteins | sample MGYA00510038_ERZ791746 | MGnify/ENA primary metagenome ERZ791746 (study PRJEB30046, sample SAMN00792018) | human gut metagenome | study: EMG produced TPA metagenomics assembly of the A metagenome-wide association study of gut microbiota in type 2...
CTTGCACCGCTCTGCGTTTGGTGATATCATGATAGAAACGCACTGTCAAGACAGGCAGGCGCGCAAACCTTCCCACAGGTCAGAACGGCAGGGGACAGCAAGGAGCCTTTGTCGGGTGTAAAGAAGAGAGGATACTGTTCATGGACGAAATCAAGGTTGTGCCTTATATTCCAGATGAGGACTACGACAACCCCGCAATGGTCGTGGATTTTTATGAATTTACAATGGCAAACTGCCTGTTCCTGCACGGATTCAAGGACACCACGCTGGTGTTTGATATGTTCTTCCGCAAGAACCCGGATGCTCAGGGCTACTCCATCAGCGCCGGCCAGCGCAAGCTGACCCGCTTCCTGCTGAACTACCACTTCAATGCACAGGATATCTGGTGGCTGCGCACCAAGGGCATGAGTGAGGAATTCTGCGAGTATCTGCGCACCTATCAGTGGAAGGGCGACATGTACGCTCTGCCCGAGGGCACGGTGGCATACCCGCATGTGCAGATGGTGCGCATCGAGTGCGACCTCGTGGGCGCAATTCTGATCGAGACCTACCTGCTGCAGACCATGAACTTCCACAGTCTGATCGCCACCAAGGCTACCCGCGTCACCGGCCTGAACACCCACACGCCCCGCAGCGTGATGGAATTCGGCACCCGCCGTGCGCAGGGCGAAAGCGCTGGCAACGATGGTGCATATGCTGCTGTTCTGGGCGGCTGCGTGGGCACTGCCAACTGCTTGGCCGAGATGAAGTTTGGCGCGGAGGTCAAGGCTGTGGGTACCGTAGCGCACAGCTTCATCGAGTTCTTCCCCACGGAGTTTGATGCCTTCAAGGCCTTTGCCGATACCTACCCGGATTCGGTCAGTCTGCTGCTGGACACCTATAATATCATGGAGAGCGGTCTGCCCAACCTCATTAAACTGGACGATTACCTCATCGAGAAATACCCCAACGACCCGAACCGCCGCGTCAAGAGCGCCCGTATCGACTCCGGCGACCTGGCCCGCGGCTCCAAGCGCCTGCGCAAGGCACTGGATGCGGCCGGTAAGCCTTACATCAAGCTGGTGGCTTCCAATGGTCTGGACGAAAAGAAGATCGCCAACATGGAGCTGTATGAGCACGCTCATTTTGACTCCTACGGCGTGGGCGAAAACCTGATCACCTCTGCTTCCGACCCCGTGTTCGGCGGGGTGTACAAGCTGGTGGCGGTCAAGCAGCCGGACGGCAGCTACACTCCCAAGATGAAGTGCTCGGATTCCGCCAGCAAGGCCATCATTCCGGGCAAGAAGATGCCGTGGCGCCTCTACGATGAAAATGGTCAGGCCCAGTGTGACCTGATCGCCATGGATGATGAAGTCATCGAGGCGGGCAAGCCCGTCACGATGGTCAATCTGGACTCCGATGCCATCGAGCGCACCGTCACCATTACCCCCACCAAGGTCAAAAAGCTGCTGGTGCCGCATGTGCTGAATGGTCAGCTGGCCATTGAGCTGCCTTCGATCGCAGAGAAGAAGGCCTACATTGCAAAGCAGCTCACCGAGGAGACCTGGGAGAGCGAGCTGCGTCTGGAGTGCCCGCATAAGCACTATGTGAACATGACCCCGGCTGTGGCCGAGTGCCGTTCCAAGATGTATGCAGAGCTGCACGGCGGCAAGGTGTAAAATAAGCAAAATAAAAAGCCCCTCAAGCGTAAGCTTGGGGGGTCTTTTTATGCCGCCGACGGGGGTCGAACCCGTACTCTGTCTCCAGAAAGGGATTTTAAGTCCCTCGTGTCTGCCAATTTCACCACAGCGGCATACAACGCTAATAATAATACAATAGAATGGCTTCTTTGTCAAGAAAAAGCACGGAGCCCGTCTCTTCATCCTCCGTTCACGATTCATTTGTAAAAAGTGCTTTTTCTTTCCGTGGTTTCATGGTATAATAACCTTCAGATACGGCTTTCCGGGCCGCAGCCGCGTGCTTTGGCAGCGCGGCAGAAGAGGGCAGAGCGGGCAGCGTACCGCTCTGCTGGGGCAGTGCCCGCAAGATAGGGCGGGCGGGAAATACAAAAAGAGAGGCGAATCGAGATGTTGGATATGATCAAGTGCAGCACCGGCGGCGCATACTATGCCCGCGGTGAATGGGTGCCTGCAGACGGCGAAGCAAGCGCCGCACTGGCAGCAAAGGGCTTTGATGCCGCAGCCATCGAGAACGCAAAGACCGGCACCATGGCCTACAGCATTCTGCAGGCCCACAACACCAGCGGCGATGCCGAAAACCTGAAGATCAAGTTCGATGCCATGGCCAGCCATGACATCACCTTTGTGGGCATCATCCAGACGGCCCGTGCGTCCGGTCTGGAGAGATTCCCCATTCCGTATGTGCTCACCAACTGCCACAACAGCCTTTGCGCCGTGGGCGGCACCATCAATGAGGACGACCACCGCTTCGGCCTGTCCGCCGCCAAAAAATACGGCGGCATTTTTGTGCCCCCGCATCTGGCGGTCATCCACCAGTACATGCGCGAAAAGTTTGCGGGCTGCGGCAAGATGATCCTTGGCTCGGACTCCCACACCCGCTACGGTGCTCTGGGCACCATGGCCATTGGTGAGGGCGGCGGCGAGCTGGCAAAGCAGCTGCTGGGCCGCACCTACGATGTGGCCCGTCCGGGTGTTGTTGCAATTTATCTCACCGGCTCTCTGCCTGCAGGCTGCGGCCCGCACGATGTGGCCATTGCGCTGGTGGGCAAGCTGTTCAAGAGCGGCTACGTCAAGAACAAGGTGATGGAGTTTGTCGGCCCCGGCGTTGCGTCCCTGCGTCAGGATACCCGCAACGCCATCGATGCCATGACCACCGAGACCACCTGCCTGTCCTCCATCTGGGAAACCGACGAAACGACGCAGAAATTCCTTGCGGTGCATGGCCGTGCCGCCGACTATAAGAAGCTGGCTCCGGCCGACCTTGCTTATTACGACGGTGTGGTAGAGGTAGACCTTTCTGCCATCCGCCCCATGATCGCACTGCCCATGCATCCCTCCAATGCATTTACCATTGAAGAGCTGAACGCAAACCTTGAGGATATTCTCCATGCCTGCGAGCAGGATGTGCAGAAGCTGATCGGCCGCAAGGATGTCAGCCTTGACCTGTGCAGCAAGATCGAGAACGGTAAACTGCGTGTGGATCAGGGCGTGATCGCAGGCTGCGCAGGCGGTCTGTACGACAGCATTTATGAAGCTGCCTCCATCCTCAAGGGCCACACCGGCGGCTGCGGTGACTACGCCCTGAGCGTGTATCCCGGCAGCCAGCCCATCATGATGGAACTGGTGCGCACCGGGGTCATCCACGACCTGATGGCCAGCGGTGCCACCGTCCGCACTGCGTTCTGCGGCCCCTGCTTCGGCGCAGGCGACGTGCCCGCCAACGGCGCGCTGTCTATCCGCCATACCACCCGCAACTTCCCCAGCCGCGAAGGCTCCAAGCCCGGCAACGGCCAGCTTTCCGGTGTGGCACTGATGGATGCCCGCAGCATTGCGGCCACCACGGCCAACGGCGGCATTCTGACCCCGGCTACCGATATCGACTATGATCCCACCGTGCCGGAGTATCAGTACGATCCTTCCAGCTACGATACCCGCGTGTATCAGGGCTTTGGCAAGGGCGATTACGATGCCCTGCTCAAGCTTGGCCCCAACATCAAGGACTGGCCCGAAATTGCACCGCTGGGCGATAACCTACTGCTGAAGGTGGCATCTTACATCACCGACCCTGTCACCACCACCGACGAGCTGATCCCCTCCGGTGAGACTTCGTCTTACCGTTCCAATCCTCTGGGCCTGGCCGAGTTCACCCTCAGCCGCAAGGACCCGGAGTATGTGGGCCGTGCCAAGGCCGTGCAGGCCGAAGAAAAGGCCCGCCGTGCAGGCGAGGGCAGCGCCGAGGTGCTGGCCCAGCTGCACAAGGTGCCCGGCTGCGAAAACCTGACTTGGAACGATGTGCAGATCGCATCCACCATCTTTGCCGTCAAGCCCGGCGATGGTTCTGCCCGTGAGCAGGCGGCCAGCTGCCAGCGTGTGCTGGGGGCCGGTGCCAACATCGTCACCGAGTATGCCACCAAGCGCTACCGCTCCAACCTGATCAACTGGGGCATGCTGCCGTTGCAGCTGGTGGGCGCAACGCCGTTCGGTCTGGGCGACTATGTCTTTATCCCGAATGTCCGCGAGGCCCTCAAGGGCGACCTGCAGGACATCAAGGCCTATGTGCTGGGCGACACCGCAAAGGAGTTCAGCCTGTACATGGCCCCGCTGACCGCCGACGAGCGCAAGATCCTGGCCGACGGCTGCCTGATCAATTTCTATAAGCACTGATATGATATAAGGCTTCCTCTTTGGGGGAAGCCTTTCTCTGGTTTTCTTGGGAGGTTCATTTTCCATGCCCGGCGATCTTCACAACCATTCCACCTGTTCCGATGGTTCTGTGCCCATCCACCGCCTGCCGCTCATGGCGGCGCGGGCGGGGCTGGACACCATGGCCATTTCCGACCACGACACCCTGCTCAGCGTAAACTACTGCTATGAGCACCCTGTGCAGGACGGCGTGCGCCTGCTTCCGGCCACCGAGCTGACCGGCTATGACCATGAGCATAAGCATCGCGTGCACCTGCTGTGCTACTTCCCGGACCCGGAAAGCCGGGAACTGAAGGAGCACTGCGACATCCTGCGACAGCGCCGCAACGAGTGCGGCCTGCAAAGCGCAAAGGAGATCGAAGCGCTGTACCCGCAGTTCCGCACGGAACAGGCGCTGGAATATGCAAAGGACAGCGGTGTGCTGTTCAAAAGCGGCATTATGGAAGCGCTGCACCAGCTGGGGCTGTGCGATGCTGTGTACGGCAAGCTGTACAGTTATCTCTTTGGCTGGGAGCCGCGCGGTGTGGTGCTGCATCAGGTAAAATATCCCTCGGTGCAGGAAGTGATCGCCACGGCGAAAGCTGCCGGTGCGGTGCTGGTATTTGCACACCCGACCGTTTACAAGAGTATGCCGCTGGTGCGTCAGCTTGCCAAAGAGGGCATCATCGATGGCATTGAGGTGGAGCACCCCCGCAACAGCCCGGAGGACAGGGCCGAGTGTGCTGCTCTGTGTGAGCAGTATGGGCTGATCCATACCGGCGGTACGGACTTCCACGGTGCAAACCATAAGGTGCCGCACCCGGTGGGTACCTGTACCACGGCAGACGATCAGGTGGCCCGCATTCTGGAGTTGGCCCACAAGCGCCGCGGTATTGATGTGTGACCCGGTCACATTGACATTCCGGCACGCTGCTCTATAATAGAAGCAGACGATCTTCGTCGGGATTTCTGTCAAAAAGAGAGGATTTTGAACTATGAGCAAGGAATTCAGCTTCCCGAACAGCGGCACCTGTTCCAAGCAGACCAACTTTGTGCTGAACGATGACCACACCATTGCGTCCATGGAGGTCATTGGCGGCTGCAACGGCAACCTGAAGGGCATCTGCCGTCTGGTCAAGGGCATGAAGGCCGAAGATGTGATCGACCGCATGGAGGGCACGCTCTGCGGTTTCCGCAATACCAGCTGCCCGGATCAGATCGCCAAGAACCTGAAAAAGGCTCTGGCCGAAATGGACTGAAAAATCAAACAGCGAAGGGGGAGATGCCTGCGGGTATCTCCTTTTTGTTTTCCCATCCCGACAGAAAGAGATGTTTTTTTTCTGTGCTTCGGGGCTATACTTCTTGTGAAAACGAATTTCATCAGCAAGGAGCGGGCAAATGAGTATTTGGGAAAAACTTGGCTTTGGCGGGTACAAGGGCTTTTCGCACGAGTCGGATCAGCTGCTGCGCAGTGCGGTGGAGCTTGCCGGGAACCTTGGCTGCGAAAAAGCCGATACCGGCCATCTGCTGCTGGCAATCCTGCAGCAGGATCACGGGGCGGCAGCACGGTTTCTGGAGGGCAAGCAGATCCGGGAACCGGAGGTGCGCCGTCAGCTGGCCGAGAGCCGCCGCGCACCGGCTTTGCATCTGGATCGCTACGCTCTTGCGCCGGACCTCAAGCGCACCATGGATTACGCCATCATCGGGGCACAGAACGCGCACCTGAACCGGGCCGAGCCGGAACATCTGCTCTGCGCCATGCTGGAGGATGACGGCTGCACAGCAGGCATCCTGCTGGCATCCATGGGCGTGCAGCTCACAGATGCCGTGCGGGAATGCCGCCAGCTGTCCGGGCAGTTCGTACTGCCGTATCAGACGCGGACCACGGTCGGTGCGCCGCGCGGCAGCCGCGCCAGTGATAAGTACTGCCGGGATCTGACCCGCCGTGCTGCGGAACGGGAACTGGACCCGGTGTTCTGCCGGGAAGCAGAGCTGGACCGCATGGTGGAGATCTTATGCCGCCGTCAGAAGAACAACCCCTGCCTTGTGGGGGAGCCGGGCGTGGGCAAGACCGCCCTTGCCGAAGGGCTGGCCCAGCGCATTGCCACGGATCGTGTGCCCCGTGCGCTCAAGGGCCGCCGTCTGCTGGCACTGGATATGGCCAGCCTTGTGGCGGGCACCAAATACCGCGGTGACTTTGAGGAGCGGTTCAAGAACCTGCTGGAAGAGCTGGTGCGGGACGGCAGCTCCATCCTGTTCGTAGACGAGTTCCACACCATCGTGGGTGCCGGTGCAGCGGAGGGTGCCATCGATGCTGCCAGCATCTTAAAACCGGTGCTGGCCCGGGGCGAGATACAAATTATCGGTGCCACCACTACCGAAGAGTTCCGCACCCACATCCAGAAGGATGCCGCACTGGAACGCCGTTTCGGCAAGGTGCAGGTAGAGGAGCCTACGCCTGCGCAGGCGCTGGATATCCTCAACGGGCTTGCGCCGCGCTATGAGTGCTACCACAATGTCTGCCTTCCGCCGGAAGCGCTGCAGGCTGCGGTGGAGCTTTCGGTGCGGTATCTGCCGGGGCGCTTTCTGCCGGATAAGGCCATCGACCTTGTGGACGAAGCCTGTGCGGCGGCACGCATCCGGGCCGAGCAGGCAAAGCAGTCAAAGCCCACGCTGATGCCGGACGATATCGCCCATGTGGTGGCGCAGGCCAGCGGTGTGCCGGTGGAGCGGGTAGGTGAGCAGGAGCGGGAACGGCTGGACAAGCTGGAAGAACGTCTCAACGCCGAGATCGTGGGCCAGAGCCGGGCTGTGGCTGCGGTGGCAGGTGCCATCCGGCGCAGCCGCACCGGTCTTGGCGAGCCGGGCCGGCCCATGGGTGCCATGCTGTTTCTTGGCCCCACGGGAGTGGGCAAAACGGCTCTTGCCCGGGCGCTGGCGGTCAGCTGGTTCGGCAGCGAAAAAGCCCTGCTCAAATTTGATATGTCGGAGTATCAGGAGCAGCACACCGCTGCCCGGCTGCTGGGTGCGCCGCCGGGCTATCTGGGCCATGACGAGGGCGGACAGCTGACCGAAGCAGTGCGCCGCCGCCCTTACAGTGTGGTGCTGTTTGACGAGATCGAAAAGGCACACCCGGATATTCAGAACATCCTTTTGCAGATACTGGAAGATGGCCAGCTGACCGATGCCATGGGCCGCAAGGCGGATTTCCGCAACACCATCGTACTGCTCACCTCAAACCTCGGCGCACGTTTTTTGGCGGGTCAGAGCACGCCGCTGGGCTTTGCGGCGGGCAGCGAAGCCGTGTTTGAAAAGCAGTCTGAGCAGGCCATTGAGGAGGCAAAAAAGTGGTTCCGGCCAGAGCTGGCAGGCCGTCTGGACGAGATGATCGTATTCCGTCCGCTGGCCGACGACAGCCTGTGCGCCATTGCCGAAAAAATGCTGTGCCAGCTGGAGCAGCGTGCCGCCCGCAGCGGCTACCAGCTGCATCACACACCGCGGGTAGGGCAGGCGCTGGCAGCAAAGGCCCGCTCTGCCTACGGGGCCAGAGAACTGCGCCGCGCAGTGGACAGGGCAGTGGAGCAGGCACTTGCGGATCAGATCGCATCCGGCACGGCCTGCGTGGGCCAGCACTGGACAGCGGACTGCTCGGCGGATGGTGCTATCGTCCTGCGGGAGGACGAAACCGCAACACTGTAAAGCATCTGAAGCTCAAAAGAACCGCCCTGAGTTACAAGACCCGGGGCGGTATTTTTTTGTCTGCAGGGGGCGGGCGGAAGCGATTCACGCAGCTTTTGGCGCGATTCACGCAGGTTTTGTTCTACTTTTTGCAAAAATATGGTATGCTTCCCTCAAAGCATACCCCCCCCCGTAAATAAAACGAAACAAAAAGGAGAAAACTGTATGAAATTGCACAAGCTTATCCAGCGCGCTTCGGCGGCGGCTGTGGCCTCGGCCATGATACTGTCGGTGACACTGCCAACATTGGCTGCAGCCCCGGACGGAACGGGCAATGCCGCTGCGGCAGATATGGTAAGTTTGACGAACGGTACTGCCGCTTTGAGCGAGGAAGATGAAGGGCAAGATACCGGTATCACCGTCAACGGCCAGAGTGTGCTTGTCAACAGTACCGAGGTCAATAATATCCGGATTCAATATACAGGCGGCACGGATGTCAGCACCCTGACGATCCTGCAGGCAGTTGCCGGCGATCTGACGATCAAGGTAAATCCTACCGCTGCGGGTGAAGTTGATGTAGTGATGAAAACAGAAAGCAGCGCAGCTGTCGGCGGAAAACTGACCGTGACCGGTGCACACAACGTGACCATAACCGGTGAAACCATGGCGGCAGATCGAGCGGATATTGGCGATATCAGCGGTGATCTGACCCTGATCGCAACGGGTGAGGGCGGCATGGCGATCCGTCAGTGGATATCGGTCTGCGTTTCTTCTAATAGTGGCGAAAAGGCAATTTATGTCGGCAGCAACAGAGAAACGGAACAGTTTGAAAGCCGTATGGGGGATCCTTTCGTATGCCGCAGTTGGCATCCTTCGGAAGCTTATATCAGCGTCCGGAAAGCAACTACCTACCCGGTAACAGTGCATGGAGGAAAACTCAGTAACTCTGAGAATAACACGACCTTTTACAAAGGTGAAACTGTACGGGTGAAAACCTCCCGGCCAGAAAAGGGCCTGAAATTCAACCGCTGGTTTTTCCCGGCTGACGTAGAAACTACCGATGACCCGACAGGAACGGCCTTTTTCTTTACCATGCCAGACCATGCGGTGGAAGTGACGGCAAATTGGGAACTTTACACCGGCAGCGAACCGACGGTGTTCTGGGAATATTACACGTATAGCGGTTTGCTTACCCCGGATAATACTCCGCAGAATCCGGCTGACATGTCAAACATGACCGTTTCCTATGACTCCGCAAGCAGGACATACACGGTCGACCTTAAGGACGATCTTTGGAGCCCGGTGGATTTCAAAGGCAACGAAAATCCGAACATCAAGGTCAAAGGTGAACTGGGAAATTCCGTCCATATTTCCGGTGCAAACAATGTAAGCATCGATATTGATTCCCAGAATGAGGAAACAAATCTGAATGTGGATTGCGCCGGTACGCTGAGGCTGAAAAATAAAACCGGGAAATCTCATCTGGAACTAAAACTGACCTATAAGCAGGCCGAAGGCGCGGGCTACACTGTGGTGCTGGACGGCGAAGAACTGGAAGAAGCGCCTGCTTATGAAAATGCCGCCGTAAGCCTGAACGAGAGCCTGACCATCATCCCGGACATCTCGGACCCCATCCCGGATGATTCCAGTGCGGGCGGCGACAGCTCCGATGCCGCAGGGGCTCTTGTGGCAGCAGCTGTTGCGGGTGCTGCTGTCTTTGGCGGCTACACCATCATCACGGAACTGATGCTGCAGGATCTTCTGCCCGAGGGCGCGGCGATCCCCCAAAATCAGGCCCAGCTGGCAAAACTGGTCTGGCAGACGGCGGGTTTTCCGGAACCGGAAAATGCTTCTGCCTTTGCCAATATGACGGACCCCGAAACAGCCAAAGCTGCACAGTGGTGCGTGGAGCAGGGCTGTCTGGATGCGGATTTCGATCCCGACAGATGGACCCCGAAATTCAAGGTCATCCAGACATGGAATAAGGCATTCCCCAAACAGTAAACATCCCCCCGAAGGGAGCGGAGACATCCGCTCCTTTTTTGTGCGTACGGGGCAGCGACATTGTAAGATTGGCTCTTGCATCCTTTTGGTTTTCTGTTATCATAGAAGCAACAGAATTGCAGGAGGAAGTCCATGCGCACATTATTTCTTTTGAACCCAACTGCCGGTAAGGCCGATTGCACCCGTACGCTGCCGCAGCAGATCAAAGCTGCCGCCGCGCGTGCAGGGCTTGCGCCGGAAGAATATACCATTCAGGTCACAAATCACGCCGGTCATGCCCGGGAGCTGGCCAATGCCGCTGCGCAGCAGGCCCGGCAGAGCGGGGAAGAACTGCGGGTCTTCACTGCCGGCGGCGACGGCACCTTCAACGAAGCGCTCACCGGGATCTATGGCTATGCAAATGCAGCCGTGGGCTGTCTGCCCTTTGGCAGCGGCAACGATTTTCTGCGCACCTTTGGTACAAAGGAAGAGTTTCTGGATCTGGATGCCCAGCTGGCCGGTGGGCCGGTGAGCATCGATCTGATGCAGACCAGCCTTGGCCTTTCGGCCACCATCTGCGCTGCCGGTCTGGATGCGCAGGTTGCCTACGGCATCCCGAAGTTCCGGCGCATCCCGCTGTGCGGCGGCGAGATGGCCTATGTGCTTTCCATTGTGGAACAGCTGTGCGGACACATCGGCCGCAGGGTGGAGTACACCATCGATGGTGAAACGCTGGATGTGGACTGCCTGATGTGTGCCATCTGCAATGGCCGCACCTATGGCGGCGGTTTCTGTGCAGCGCCGGAAGCACAGCCCGACGACGGCTGGCTGGATGTATATATCATCCGCAAGGTGAGCCGCGTGACCATTGCAAAGCTGCTGGGAATGTACAAGAGCGGCAAGCACTTCCAGAACGGTCAGCTCGTCAGGGCTGCAGAGCCGTACTTCATTTACCGCCGCGCAAAACAGGTGAGCCTGCGCGCTGCGGATGGCCGCGGGCCGATCGTTGCCACGGCAGACGGTGAATGCGCACCCAAGGAGCAGATCACTGTACAGGTACAGCCGCTGGCAGGGCGCATCCTTCTGCCAAAGCCTGCTTTTGAGCGCTTTGCAGCGCAGAGGACGGCACAGAGTGCAGACCGAACATGAAAAACCAGAAGAAGAGACAGCTTTTTTGTCCAAGAAGAAAGCTGTCTCTTTTTCGCTGTACGGCTGATTTTTTCATCTGTCATAAATTCTTAACAAAAAGAAGCAAAAAAGGTCTTGATTTTTCGGGTCAAGATGAGTACAATACATTTAGCACTCAGAGAAATGGAGTGCTAAAGAGCCAAAGAGCCGACATGAGGCCCTTTGGACACAGCAAAGTTTTAAATTATATTTTTACTATAGGAGGGCAAGAACTATGAAGATCATTCCTCTTGCAGACCGTGTTGTCATTAAGGCTGTTGAGGTTGAGGAGACCACCAAGGGCGGTCTGATCCTGACCGGCAGTGCTAAGGAAAAGCCCCAGGTGGCTGAGGTCATCGCTGTCGGCCCCGGCGGCGTTGTGGACGGCAAGGAAGTCAAGATGACTGTGAAGGTCGGCGACAAGGTCCTCACCAGCAAGTACTCCGGTACCGAGGTCAAGGTGGACGGCGAAGAGTGCACCATCGTCCGTCAGGGCGATATCCTGGCAGTCGTTGAGGACTGAGCGGTTTCCCCTCTGATATTTGAAAATTGAGCTTTAAAGGAGCGATTTGATTATGGCTAAGCAGATCAAGCAGGGCGAGGATGCCCGCAAGGCACTGTGTGCCGGTATCGATACCCTGGCAAACACCGTTAAGATCACCCTGGGCCCCAAGGGCCGCAATGTGGTGCTGAGCAAAAAGTTCGGTGCACCGGTCATCACCAACGATGGCGTGACCATTGCCAAGGAGATCGAGCTGAAGGACGAGTTCGAGAACATGGGCG
>ERZ791746.2095-NODE-2095-length-11967-cov-3.607623_pt1 | contig 11967 bp, 15 predicted proteins | sample MGYA00510038_ERZ791746 | MGnify/ENA primary metagenome ERZ791746 (study PRJEB30046, sample SAMN00792018) | human gut metagenome | study: EMG produced TPA metagenomics assembly of the A metagenome-wide association study of gut microbiota in type 2...
GAGTCGATCTTCGGGCGTAAGCGCCCGCTTGCCGAGGCCACGATGCGGCGCATCGCCCGCGGCTTGCGCAAGTTCGTGCTGGACGACCCGTCGCCGTTCCTCGTTCAGATCGGCTACGGCGAGCGGTCGGGGCAGGCGCCGAGGATAGGCGACGTTCACTCGCCCATCGGCACCATCGTTGCCCAGGGGGTCAAGCACTACCTGTGCACGCCGTTCGTGACCAAGTACTACGGTGGGGTGACGGGTCAACGGGCCGACGAGCCGCTCCACACGATTACGGCCGGCTACGGAGGCCACTTCGGCCTCATCACCCCCTTCATCACGAAGTTCTACAGCACCAACACCGGCCACAGGGCGGACGAGCCGCTGCACACTATCACGACGAGCCCCGGCCACTTCGGGCTTGTGAGCGCGTTCCTCGTCAAGTACTACGGCACGTCAGACGCCCAGAGCCTGAAGTCGCCACTCGGCGCCATCACCACGCGGGACAGGTTCGGGCTGGCAACCGTCGAGATCGACGGTGAGACGTTCTGCGTATCCGATATCCGCCTCAGGATGCTGAGGCCAGAGGAGCTGAAGCTCGCCCAAGGCTTCCCGCAGGACTACATCATTGACCGCTACGACGACGGCACCCCCGTGCCCAAGGCTCAGCAGGTGCGGATGATCGGCAACAGCGTTGTGCCGCAGATGGCTGAGCGGATCGTCGCGGCGAATCTGGGAGTGGCATAAATGGCGGGAGCGGTCTTCACGGCAGTCAGCAAGCAAGGGAGACGGTGCCCGAACTGCGGATCCCTTCCAGAGATCACCTGGTGGGAAACAAGCCCTTGGGAAAACCTGCCGGGAAGGTTCGGAGCGGATGTGAGCTGCCCGAACTGCACTCCTCTCGTTCGAACCGTTACTGATGCTGGATGGGGCGATACCGCGGCCGAGGCAAAGAGGGAAGCTATACGGCTGTGGGAAGCCGAGCATCCAGGGAGCGGCACCTCGACCTGAGGCAAGGCGATATGGCTGATACGCAAGGAACCGCATGATATGCGAAAGAAAGACGGAAAGCGAGTGAGCAATGAGGATCCAGGAAGAAGCACAGGATGCCGGTCGGGCACTCAAGAGCATGGAGGAGACGATGAAATGGGCGTAAGATTTCATGCGGCGGGACTCGCCTACGAGGACTCCTACGATTGTGGGTGCACCACCTATGGGGGCTACCGAATGGCGCTTGCCAATGCGATCGACTTGGAGTTCGGGACTCTGTACCGGGCATGGTACACGAACGTAGGCGTTGAAGAGAAAAACGACAGTCTGAGTTTCCAAAGCTTCATGTTCGCAGATACCGAAGAGGAAATCGAAGCGATAAGGTCTCTGTCTCCCGTCAATGTGCAGTACGTGGACAGAAACTTCCTAGCCCTGGGAAGGCCTAAGGACGAGCCCCTTACCGGCAACGCAGCGAAGAAGTATGCCGTCGCGGTGATCGTCGATTGGGATGCCTTCTGCAAATACACCGCCGAACGAATCAGTGAAGCGGCCAAAAAGCTTCTATTCGCCTCGGATTGCGAGGGCAAGTGGTCGTGGAGAGAATGTCGCGACATGTACAAGGAATTCTCCGGTTACAAGGTCGATACCCTCGGACACAACTACGGCGAGACGATACCGGGTGGCAAGATGCGCACGTTCAATATGCACGAGCAGTTCATGGGGATGATGAGGCACTGTTGGAAGAGACGGGTGAACCTATGGTGGAGCTGAACGGGAATCTCTCCCAGCGCCAAACATTAGAGGACGAGTCCGCGAACCAAATTGGAAACGCTCTTATTCGTCTTTCGCTACAGCTTGCTGAATGGGGCAATGTGCCAGACAGACACTTGATGGAAGACGACAAGGTGCACGAGCTTATGGTGCAACTTGCCGAGGCGAGACTCGAAACAGTATTCGAGTACGGAGCTCATGGATACCGCACTACGACATCTTCTTATTTAGCATCGGCGCTCATAAAAGAGATTGTTGTTGCTTGTCGAGTACTGTCCATGATGTGCGACGCCGATGATATAGCTAAGATCTTAAGCGCCAGGGCAACAGAATATGCGAGGCGCCGCAGGAAGGCATCGATCGATGGCGACATGCTCGTCGTGAAAATAAGAGGCTGCGACAAAGGCAATCATCGCGTAGAACTTTGGAAGGAGATCGCGAGATGGAACGGGCTGAAGCCCGGCGAGCTTAATCACCGAAACAGCTACATCGAGCTGCAGGCGGAGCCCGAGAACGCGCACGACGTTAATGCAATTAAGGTGCTAATTCGTGGAGAGGCTTTCGGGACGCTCGGCTATGTCGGCAGAGAGTTCACGGACGACGTCAGGCGCTACGCAGATGAAAAGTGCAAGCATCTGGGGGATCTCGCAGTTGAAGTTGTGAACCCGGACGATTTCGGTAAAGGCGAAATAGCTGTTGCGATCAGTTAGTAGCCGCCCGCGTAGCTCAAATGGAAAGAGCGCCGGCCTCCTAAGCCGGGTGTTCGGGTGCGAGTCCCGACGCGGGCACCAATGAAGTTATGAGGGCCGCGATTGCGGCCCTTTGCCTTGAAGGAGTGACAGATGAAGGATATCCGATTGCCCCAAAGCGTTATGTCTCGTACCATGGATTTTATGCGGGCGAGCTGCGGTCCTTGCGGATGCGAGCGCAATGGAGGACGGCATGGATTCGCGAACGCGAAACGCATGAGAAAAGGAGACGACCGTGGCGCAAAGGGCAAGCGATAGGAACTGTTTGAACTGTGCGCGCAGTGAGAACAATAATGTAGAGCTCTTATGTCGCAAGCCTGTCGAAGATCGAGACGATATCGCATATCCAGAATCAGTGGTGACGCTCGGCGTCGATTTCGCGCAAAGCTTCAAATGCCGCGATTGGGTATCGGCCGAAAAAGAGCAGAGCGCTGCAATTGCGATCTGAGTGACGCGGGAATGCCGTGTTACTATTCGTATGAGGCGAAAACTTCAGGCGAAGTTGAAGCGGTTTAAGAAAAACCATGCAGAAACGTGACTTAGGACTCGCAAAATGAAGCAACGCGCCTCAGACGGGCTCACAGGGGCCTTATACGACAAACGGCCAGTTCAGAAGCTTGCTTAGCGTCTCGCTGAAGCGAGCTGAGATTCAGAAGGCGGGTATTTGATGGCGAGGTTGGATGATTTCGGGCTGCGCGGGCTGGTCATGGAGAACGCGACATTGAGCGCATCCCAGGACAAGGAGAGATGGCGACGCACCCAGGTGGCGCTCGATGCTTTTCGTAAGGAGACGAAGCACCCGAACGACATCGCCGAGTTCTACAAGTGGCTTAAGGCCTAAAGGGGACAGGTGCGTCTAATATGGCAGCTGCTAAAGTGGCCAAAAGGGCAAGAGACAGGTTCGTCCATGAAAGCTCCCCGCAAGAAAAGAGCGAGAGGGAGCAGTATCTCACGCCCATGAACGTCGCCGAAACCGCCATAGGAATGCTCGAGGATAAGGCATCCCCAGATTGTATTGATCTGGGTGCAGGGACCGGCATATTGAGTTTTGCTTTGGCTGACAGGTTCCAGCAGGCAGATATAATGGCCGTTGAGAACGATCCTAAACTCATCGGTGCATTGAGCGAGACGCTCAATGCGCTCGAATGCAAGTCGTCGGCTATAAGCGCTGACATCTTTGATCTTGACTTGCCGACATGCGATATCGCGGTTCTGAATCCGCCCTATAGGAAAATGGCTGCCAGTGATCCATTGCAGGATCGGCTTCCGTTTCGTTGCCCGAACTACTATGCTGCGTTCATTTGGCTTGCTCTTAAGGCATTGAAAGACGATGGCCAGCTCGTTGCCATCGTGCCCCGCTCCTGGACAAACGGGGCGTACTACGAAGGATTTCGGCGTGCTATCTTGAGCGAGGCATCTATTGATCGGGTGGTCTTGTACGAGAGCCGTCGAAACGTGTTCGCTGACTCCGGCGTGCTTCAAGAGGTGATGCTCCTCAAGATGTCCAAAGCAAAGCAACGTCCGGTTGTGGAGGTCGCGCATCTTCATGATCCCGAGGGGATCCCCGAGTATAACAGCATCATCGCCAGCGAGGTGGTACGGCACGGATCAGAAGGTACGTCAATCAGCTTTCCAAGAAACCCCACGCGTTCGGATGAGCAAATCAAGACGCTTGTCGAATACGGTGCGAGGGCCAGCACGGGTAAGGTTGTAGAGTTTAGGAACAAGGGAAAGATTTTACAAACCCGCGAATCGCTTTGCGACATACCGCTTTTACACCAGGCGAACATCAACGGCGGAACACTTGAGCACCCGTTGGCTGGTAGCAGAAAAGCGCAGTGGTACCGGCCGGAGCCGAACGATCCGAACAGCATGCCCTCGGGCTACTACGTCCTCGTGCGTCGATTCTCCCCGAAGGAATCGAAGCGCCGGGTTGAGGCTGCGGTTTATCACGCAGAAGGGCCGTTTGCTGTGGAAAATCACGTCAATGTCATCCATGCGGGCACATCCAGGCGCATTGAACCCCTAACTGAAGAGGCAGCTCGATGGATTTTGCAGCAGATCACATCCCCTTCCTCCGAGGCATACATGGATGCAGTTGCCGGATCAACGCAAATTAATGCAAGGGATCTAAATTCCCTGCCGATGAAAGGATAAGCGAGTGCCATTCAGAGACGTGTCAGCTGATCAAAAAAGAAATTTGGAGATCGCTAAGGACATCATGAGGGATATGGGCTTTCCTGACTCAGTCATAAAAGACAGAGCCGCAAGGCTGTTCCTCGCGTTCAACGGTATAGACATGGATGGGTGCTGGGGTGAGGCCGAAAATCTCGTGATGACCATTCACGAGTCAATTGCACGGATCTCGGCTGGTACATTTGACTTCAAGTACATGGAAAACTCGCGCGAGAGTCTTAGGGATGATCTCGATGAGTTTCGTCATAGCGGGTACATGAAGAGAAACCCGGATGGCGAAAAGGCCCCGAATGCCGGCACCCCCCGCCACGCCTTCATCGAAGAAGTCGCGAAGTGCGTAGCCGCTTACGGCACGCCGCTTTACGAGCGAGAAGTGGCGAGAGTCAGACGCGCAGCCGGCAACGTCGCGGCTCTAAACAAGGCAGAGTCCAAAGCTTTCGGCGGCGTTGTGGTTCTCCCGGTGACAGGCGAGGCCCTAGAAATCACCAAGAAGGGACAGGGTCCGATTATCGCGGGCATCGTGGAGGAAATGCTGCCGCGTTTCGGGGCGGATGCCCAGGTTGCATACATTAGTGATGCTTCTGGAGATATCTTTCCTCAATGTGGATCCGCCAAGGCTCAGAAAGTACGAGATATTATCGAGACGGTGCAGCCTGGCAATCTGATTAGGCGGCCCGATGTGGTCGCGCTCGATGACGCGAGGCGTTGGGTATTTGTTTTCGAGGCTTGCTCTTCTGACGGCCCTGTTTCGGAGCGGAGGAAAGAGGAGCTGGCAGAAATGCTCAGCCCTTTGGGCTATGCGCCGGTTTTTGTGACCTGCTTCGCCTCGCGAGAGAAGATGCGCAAGTGGCTGCCCGATCTTGCTTGGGAAACTGAGGCGTGGTGCCTCGACAATCCAGAACACCTGATTCATCTAAATGGCGAGAAGTTCTTAGGTCCGCACAAAGGTGAATAATGGACTACAGAGAAAGGATTGCCGATCTAGTGGATATGCAGCGACGCGAAACAGCGTCAGGTCTGTATTTTGATTGGCTTTATACCACGAAGCGCAGGCTTATCGCCGACACTTATGGCAAGACCGAACTTCAGGTTGATGCGGATGTCAGGGCCTTGCTTGAATCCCGCGAGGTCGGGCAATGAAGAATACGCGTGTCGTGCTGGCAGTTGATGAGTCGCTTGCTGCTACCGTTGTCGATGAGTGGGCCCGTCGCCTTGAGGCGCGCCCGGCGCCGCCGTTGGAGATTCGAAACCCGCGCATTGAAGAGGTGGGGAAGTGTCGCGTGCTCCGTTGGGAGTGGATGCCCCTTACCGAGAAGGACATCTACGATTTGATCGGTGTGTGCGAGTTGCTCGTATGTCCTTACGAAATGATAGTGGTTGGAGACCGTTCGCTTGACGATGTGCAATACTGGCGCGGAGCGCAAGAATTGCCCGTGCAGCTAATGGCTCGGGTAGAAATGAAAGCAAGGATGCGATGAATGAACAATACAGGGGCCGTTCTGCCGACGGCCTTGTGATGCCGAGTGCGTCAGAGAAAATCGCAATCCTCGGTTCGGCTATAAGGCGCGAGAGGCAAACCCAAGGAATCTCCCAACAACGCTTGGCAGACGCGATAGGAACCGACCAGGCTGTGATCGCGCGCCTGGAAGCGGGAAAGCACAATACGGGTATTGCGGCCTATATTAAGATCGCTGATGCACTGGGAGTCAATCTGGCGGAGTTGGTAGAGTTTTAAGAACGCTAAGAAGGTTACTCGGACTTAGGCGGCACGTACTCGATCAAATCGCCCGGCTGACAGCGAAGAGCCTCGCACATGGCCTCGATGGTCGAGAAACGCACTGCCTTGATATGTCCTTTGCGGAAGCGGGAGATGTTGACAGGGGAGATGTCGATGATCTTCGAAAGCTCGTTGACGCCGATCTTGCGGTCGGCCATGACGCGATCCAAGCGGGTGATGATGGGCATCGCAATACCTTTCTAAACGTATTTATGATAGTTAACATTATAGAGCGTCTTGCTATAAAGCGTGAGCGGAAAACATGAAACTTAAGCATTAATACAAAGCTTTGTGAACGTAGTAGATGGTACCGAGTACATTGCACATGGCAACTGCAAGCGTCGCATGTAAGACTGGGGTCTGTAGAACGTAACATGTAGCACCGAACACAGATGGGCAAAACTGTAGCATCTATCTGGATGGGGCGCGCCGAAGCGAGGCAGTCTAGGATTCGGATTCCTCTTTCCGCTTCGCGCTATGGTAGGCAAAAGCCATTGAGTAAAGCTTTTTTGACAGCGCCGCCAAAGATATCTTGTCATCAAGGAACACGTTGTCATCGAAGCCGTAGTCGTAGTATTTGCGGTAGAGGCCATAGCGCCGTGCCCATTCCTTGGCGAAACGATTCTTTAGCTTGCCCTGCATGTTTCGTTGTTTTGCCTCGCGGGTATAAAGTTCCCTGTAGTGCTCCGGATTCTCCATTAGCGCTTCAACGGCTTCTTTATCGATTACGTAATACTGCACAGGTCTTGAGTAGTATCCAGGGCGCTCAACAGAAGATAGCCGCAGGAAATGGCATTGAAGGAACCATTGGGGAAAGGAGTCCGCAACTGCGGCCTCCACTTTGCTGAACTTTTTCTCGAACATCCTCATGAACTCCCCTTTCGTCCAGCGGCTTATCGGCCGGGCTCCTTTGCCCCAAGAGCGGTCCGCTTGGGCTTGGAAATGCTTGTATTGTTGGAAATTGATATAGTCCCGAGAGGCCATAGTGCTCGTACTCCTTTCGTGAGTCAGCGGAAACGATCTAAATATAACGTGTGCTCGCCCGCCCTTATCGCTTTCGTAACTATCGAGAACTCAGGCGTTTCCAGAGGGTGGACGGCGAGGAACCAAAAGCGCAACCTTAAGTCCTCTGCCATCATGAAAGCGCCATCTGCACGAATAGCGTTTCCTAATTCATCGTCATTTTGAGCAAACAAGCGGTACACTAATGAGAGGCAGGACGTCTATTTCCACACGGACGTCCGCACGACAACGGAAGGATTGCAAATGGCTGACCAGCACATGCTTGGCGTCGTTTTGTCGCATGAAGGCGTGAAAGCCCAGAAAGACCCTAAGGGCAAATCGCGTCTCAATTCTCTGTCCCAAGTGCGCATGGCTCTCGCAGATGCAGAAAGCGAATTGCTGCAGGCGGCCTATGTGCTTGACGAAGCGTGTTCTCAGGGAAAAACCGTTAAGAGCGATTTGGTTATTCCGTTCGCGCACATGATGGGAGAGCAGGCGCAGTGTCTCTACAAGGCACGGAAGCTTCTCGACAACGCGAATGAGAACGCAGGGGGAGCAAATGGAAAGATGCCGGGAAGCGAAGGGGGATGGAATTGAGTAACCCAGGTATTGCAGGCTCAATAGATGGGGGTTTCTGGTTTATGATCGCGCTCGAGCTTTTATGCCTAGGCGTTATCGTCGCTTTCAGCGTATTTATGATTGTGTCGGTTTTCAAGTCGCCCAAGCACGGGCCTTTCGGAATAAAACGACATATCCGTCTGCCTGATCATATCAAAGGCCCAATTCATTTGACAGTGGGCGTTGGCCAATCGAGGCTGGAGACTAATGTGAAGTCCCCCGACGAGGTTCTGGAATGCATTGAGACCAGCGAGCCGACTGTAACGTTTTACGACGATCGATCAGCCACCGTTATTCCGAAGGAGAAGATCGACTATTTGGATTTCGGAAAGGCGGAACCCCAAGAGGAAGGCCCGGATAATGCTCGGTAAGTCGAAGCTTAACCATACAAAATCGCGGGAAGAAGCGACCAGGGATGTACATCGGCGCCAACGAGCGCGACAGAAGCGAACGCAAGTAATGGGGCATTCTCTCAACAAGGATGACAAGGCCAGCGTAGGAAAAGACCAGTAGAGGTGCTTCAGAATGATCAAGTTGCGCGATTATCAGAAAGAGTGCGTCGATGCGATAGATTCCCTTGAGGGCGGAAGCCATCTTGTGCAGATGGCGACGGGGCTCGGCAAGACGGTGACGTTCTCTCGAATCGCCCGCAAGGGACGTGTTCTGATCATCTCGCATCGCGATGAGCTCGTTCGCCAGCCAGCCCGCTACTACGATTGCTCCTTTGGCATCGAGAAAGCCGGGGAACGCTCCTGCGGTGAAGAGGTCGTGTCGGCTTCGGTGCAGACCCTGAAATCCAAACGGCGCCTCGCGGAGTTCGATCCTGAGGAATTCGATACTATCATCACCGATGAGGCCCATCATGCTGCCGCACCGAGTTATAAGAAGATCTTCGAGTATTTCAAACCGCGACTACATGTCGGATTTACCGCAACACCGAAGCGCGGCGACGGAGTAAGGCTTGATGATGTCTACGAAGACATCATTTTCGAGCGCGATTTACTTTGGGGAATCAACAACGGGTATCTGTGCAACATCGACGCCCGACGGGTGGAGCTCACCATCGACACGAAAAAGCTTAAGACGAACGCCGGGGATTTTACGCCGGGCGAGCTTGCTGACGCAATGAACAACCAGGTGAACAACCGAATCGTATGCGACTCAATCAAGGAGCATGGTCAAGGGCCTGTTCTCGTGTTCGCTGTGAACGTTGAGCACGCTGAGACTCTAGCCGGAATGATCCCCGAGGCCGAGGTGCTGACGGGTACAACGCCGCCGGAGATCCGGCGGGACATCATTCGCCGATTCAAAGCAGGCGAGGTCAAATGTCTTGTCAACTGCATGGTGCTGACCGAAGGCGCCGACTTGCCCAATGTGGGCACGGTTGTGATCGCGCGCCCAACTCGATCCACGGCGCTCTACACGCAGATGGTCGGGCGGGGAACGAGGCTTTCAGAAGGTAAGGACAAGCTGGTTCTTCTGGATTGCGTTGGCGTCACGGCCGACCACAGCCTATGCACGGCACCGACGCTGTTGGGCCTTGATCCGGAAGAGCACCCTGAAGACACGAACCCGGGCGAAGGCCTCCTGACAGGCATGGGCGAGGCTTTCAGAGCGGCCAACGACTGCCCGCGTGGCTGGCTCATGTCGGTACGAAAGGTTGATGTTTTCGCAGATACGGCAGAAACGGGGAACTCCTACTATGGCGTCGCTTGGGCCCAGATGTACGACGGGACGCGGATCGTCTCTGTGGATAGGGGAATCTATGCAATCACGGCGCCTGATACTCTCGGCAAATGCACCCTCACGTGGATTCCGACTGAAGGGGAGCCAGAGGTGATACTAAAGGACGCCGTGGAAGATTCCTGTTTCAGATGCGCACGAGATGTCCTCATTCAGAAGAATATCCGAGAGAAGCATTTGTGGGCAACTCAGTACGTTCGAAAATGGGGCGCGGAACCTGCGACGCAGAAACAGCGCGTCTACCTCAAGCACACCGTAGGCCCAGAGCTTTACCAGCAGGTTGCAGGCGAGAAGCTTAACAAACGCGAAATCGGTATGCTGATCGACAACGCCAAAAGAGTTGCCAGGAATGTGGTTTAGAACAGCTACGAGGGAATACCGGCTTTAAACGCGAAAGGCTCAAGGCATGGACTAACCTTGCAATCGAGGAGATTTGAAAGGGAGTAGTTCGTGGTATCGAAACGAACGAGCAGCATGCGGAGGATCTGCGAGGGCGCGGTAATTGGCTTTTCGTCAGTTCTGGCCGTGTGGTATTTCACGGAAGGCAACACCTCGGCCGCCCTTGCATGTGTTTCAATGGCGATTAGCCTTATTGCGATCTGCGTCACTTGCGATGCGGTGCGCGAGATGCGTGGTTATCTCGAAATCATTGCTAGGATCTATAAGGAGCAGGGGTAGGCCTAGGCTTGAGGGATGTGATTTGAAAGACCCGGCGATTGACCAGTACAAAGAGAAACGCATCGTAGGGGCACTTTATGCAGACACTGCTGACTCGCGGCGCGTTGGAGAATGCCTCTATTGAGGATCGGGAGCCTGCTTGGCTTGCGTAACCGACTTTCCATGACGTTTAAGAACAGGATCGTATAGCTCAATTTCGGCTAGTCTGCGGGCTTCGGCGGCTTCTTCTAAGGTTTCGAAGCAACCGAGCTGATGCAACTTGCCTTTGAACTTGATAGCTGCCGTCCACTTGCCACGCCTTTTGTTCCAAAAGACGCCGCGAACTCCGCTCTTGTTGTTTTTCTGCAAGCCTCGGGTCAGGGCGTCAAGACAAGTGCCCTCGATCCTTCCCAAAGTCTCGCTGACCCGGCGGTAATGCTCGGCACCGCATCCGCACGACGTGTACGAGCCCGCACGCAACTCAGCCCCCTTGATTATGATCTCTTTGCCGCATTCGCAAACGCAACGCCAAAGAACCCGTCCTGCGTCGTTTGACCCAACACGTTCCACGGCCGTAAGAGCTCCAAATACCTCTCCCTCCTCAACTGGCCTGCCCACTAGATGTCCGCATGACTTCGTGTGTCCGTTGACAAGGTTCCTTGCAGACACATCGCAGGTTTGCCCGCAATCACAGGCGCACTCCCAAACGATGCTCCCGCTGTCGCGCTTATCGGTGGGCTTGACAGCTGTAAGCTCGCCAAAGCGCATTCCGGTGAGATCTTTTGCCCTGGGCATTGTGCGATCCTTTCGCTAGGGATGCGGATGGATTTCGGAGTTGATAAGCGAAGATTTTAGCGAAGTGCAAAGCGCGGTGCCAGATCCTTCAATGTTTCTGAGCGATTCATACGCTGACAGTTGCGGCATCCGATGCCCTCGATATGTTACCCGACTCACTGTCAACTTTAACGTTTAAGTGCTATTATCAAGCTAAGAGCCGAGCCAAAGTGCGAAAAGAGCCGTGGCGGAGCTCTTATGCAGGAGAAGCGTTTTGACAGGAGGCGCAAAATGGACGAGATGGATATGTTCAATGATGGGTCGCCGGACACGACTGGCATCGACGTCATCGATGGTGAAATGGCGACGGACGCCAATGAGACTGCCGTAATGGAAACGGTAGTTGCTGACGCGTCGGGGGAGACCAGCGAAATGGACTCCTTGGCCGAAGGCGAGAGATCAGGGGATGCCGATGCGGAACAGGCTGTGGGGGCAAGCGTCATGGCTGTCGGGACCACTATCGGCAACCCGGCACTAGTCGGCGCGGGATGTCTTTTCGCGGTGGCCTCTCAAGACGATGAGATCAACGATACAGAAAGCCCCGATAGCGAGCAGGACGAGTCCCCGAAGAAGAAGGCCGGGTTCTGGACGCGAAAGCGGATCGGCCTCGCGGCCGGCGTGGCGGCGGTGCTCGTCGTCGGCGCCGTA
>ERZ791746.2100-NODE-2100-length-11946-cov-2.623749_pt1 | contig 11946 bp, 13 predicted proteins | sample MGYA00510038_ERZ791746 | MGnify/ENA primary metagenome ERZ791746 (study PRJEB30046, sample SAMN00792018) | human gut metagenome | study: EMG produced TPA metagenomics assembly of the A metagenome-wide association study of gut microbiota in type 2...
TTGGTGTTACCAAAGTCCCACTGGTATGTCAGTCAGATATTTTTGATCTGACAGTCGCAGATGCTCACACCCGCCCGGACAAAGCTATGGGCTATGAAGCATGTAAAGGTGCTTATAAAAATAATTATCAGGATGGAAACTTCGGAGTCGGAACCGGTGCCACCATTGGTAAGTTCAGGGGAATGGACTATTGCATGAAATCCGGTATCGGAAGTTATGCTGTTCAGATTGGTGAGTTAAAAGTGGGTGCCATTGTAGCTGTGAATGCTCTTGGCGACATATATGATCATCACTCTGGCAGAATCGTTGCCGGTATGCTTAATGAAGAACGTAGCGCATTTGCAGATACTGCAAAATTACTTTACAGTTCTTATGAAGTACATGATAACAAGTTTGTCGGCAATACTACGATCGGCGCGATCATCACCAATGCAAGATTTGATAAAAGTCAGCTTAGCAAGATTGCCGGTATGGCTCACAATGGTTATGCACGTTCTATCCGTCCGGTTCATACTTCTGCGGATGGTGACAGTATTTATGCATTATCTGTCGGAAACATTGCCGCTGACTGCGACATGGTTGGTACCCTTGCTGCTGATGTTATGTCAGAGGCAATCCTCTCTGCTGTAAAAAATGCTGAGTCTGCTTATGGCTATCTAGCTTATAAAGATCTGAAGTTCATATAAAATCAACCGTATCACAGATACATAAGTAATAGAAACATTACGGAGTAATTTCCTGTTACATAAACAAAAGCCACATTACAGGAGCATGGCAGTAAATCCTGTTATGTGGCTTTTTGTTTCGGCTTTATTCTTTGACACGGCAGTGCCACAGTGTCTCAGGCATTCCGAGATCTCTCCACTGAGCATCTACAATCTCTTCTACTTCTGTAGCTGCTACAACGGCATTTCCAGCCGGGAATACACAGTGGATCGCTCCGAATTCTTTACATGCACGCTCTGGATATTGCAATTGTCAATGCAGAACAGCCTTCCATTGACAAATGTAATTCAAAGATCATCGATACAGAAGACCTTCTATTCTGCTTAATACAAGTCAGATCACAACTCTGCTTAATATGGTAAAATCTGACCGAGTTGGAACCTTCCTGTATCGTTCTATTGTGGAAGCACATCCGGACATTGTAGGAATTCCTGTCATGCCTTCTATTGAACAGAGAATTGGCGTCATTTGGAAAAAGGGTAAATACCAGAATGCTACGACTGAAAAAGTAATCAAGTTTATTGAAAACTTCTAATAAAAAAAGAGAACAACTACAGATTATATACTGCTATAATGGCAGATTCTGTATTTGCTCTCTTTTTATTTACTCGTCCCAATCTCTGATTGCCCCCGGTGGACAAACTTCTGCACAGGCTCCACAATGTCTGCATTTACTCTGATCGATCACCGCCGGCTTTTTGTATACGTCAATGCAATGCTCCGGACATGCCTTAACGCATAATCCACAATTAATGCAGTCTGTATTTATATAATATGTGATTTCCTCTGTCATTTCTTAGTTTCCTCGTTTCTGCCTTTTCTTTTATTATACACCAGTCAACTCATGAAGAAAAATAAAAAAGCCGGAAATGCTATGTTATCAAGCATTTCCGACCTATTAATAGCAGGGGATGAGAGAATCGAAAATTCATTTTTTCCCTCTTAACGTAGCGAATCCCCTTTATTTTACTGAATTTTTGTGATATAGATGTTACGTTTTTTTGATTACCTGTGATTACCTTTTGGCTAGATTTGGATTGCATTTTCAACCTGCTCAATCTGGTGTTCTCTGGTACGGTTGGAATAATAGTAATATTTTCGGCTAGTATCAATACTTGCATGTCCCAACTGATTCATTACAACCGCATCATCACATCCCGCGTCTATAAGTGTTGTTCCGTATGTCTTCCGACACTTATGAATAGATCTGTGTGGTAGATCTAAACGTTTCAACACGATGTCCAGATGTTTGTTTAAAGTGTTCCCGCGTATTCGTTTCCCCTTTGCGTTTTCAAATAAAAACATACCATGGGGATTGATTTCGAGAATCAACTTTAATGTTTCGATTCCACCTGTAGTCAAAATCAGGTTTCGCATTCCTGCATCTGTCTTTGTAAATTCTCGTACACCTAAACAATTTTTGCCATTAGAATCTTTGAATCTGACTTCTGTTCTTCGAATTTTAAGGATCTTTCCACCGTCCCAATCAGAAGATTTTAAAGTGGATAATTCCCCAACTCGTAAGCCTGTTTCCAGAGCAAGAGCTACAGCCAGATCCCATATTGAACGTGAAAGTTTCAGCTCATCAATCAAAATAGGTACTTCATCCTCTGAGAAAACCTGTGATGATGGATCTTTAGCAACTCGTTCAAAAGTATTCTTTGACAATTCTAAATCACCGAAAAATTCAGAAATTGAAAGAGTAGTATAACGCTGTCTCTTTGCATACTTCCAAACTCCCCGGACGATGATACGTAAACCTGAATAAGTTTTCTGTGTCAGATGTTTCTCACATATCTGTTCACGAATGAAGTCTTCTAAATTTTCTGAGGTTACATATTTAATTCTACGACTGGCAAACCCTGTTTTTACAAAAAAACGTTCAAAATCTGTTGCGTATCTGTCTGCCGATCCTTTCGAAATTTCATTAAATGTCAATTTCCGATTGATCCACTCAGAGAATACTTCACTGACCATAGGGTTATTCTGTTTTTCTCTGTAGAAATCTACCAGAAAATCCTCTAAGTCTTTTTCTGTTGAACGTTTCTTTAAAATTCTCCCCTTTGTTTCATCAGGAATATAGGTATACCATTTTCCGTTTGTTGCTTTCCATATCTGGAAATTATGTTGCTTTAAAATTTGTCTTCGTTCCTGCATATCTATTTCTTGCAGGACTTCGTTCAAGTTTATTTTAGAACAATTTTCCAGATAGGTCAATACTTTGTTTGCGTCCATAAAATGCAACGCGATTTTCAGAATAATATTTTAGATTTTAAGGGTCTAGGATTTTGAGGGTCTAGGATTTTGAGGGTCTAGGGTATTAAGAGTTGATTTCTGCAAAATCGTGATTCCTCCTAAATTCATATTCTATAAAAGAAGGAGAGGTGTATAAATGCCTCTCCCTCTTAGTAACAGTTGTTTATTAATTCAGATCTTTGTAAAAGCTATTTTCATAAAGAAGGTTATTATCTTTAGTACATTCTACTGAATAAAAAACATGTCCATCTGTCTCTTCCATTACCGTAACGCAAAGACGGTTATTTTCCGTGGTAGCAAACATGATTTCCATTGCTTTCTGTCCGTCTGGGGCAATGCTCCAACTGTAGTCTAAGGAATCCCCCTCGTCAGTTATTTCGATAGCTGTCTGCATCATTCCGTCTACCGTTTTAGGGTATTCGAGTTCCTGAATCGCTTTCTCACATTTTTCTTTGAACTCGCTAATTTTACTGTTCAACATAAATTTTTCCTCCGTAAATAAATTGTTTTTTCTTTCCGCTACCATACTTTGTACCCTATTACAGAAAGGCAATACTTTACATTACATTGCGTCACATCACTCTGCCTGTACTGTACAATGCTTTACCAAACAACGCATAACCGATACTTTACAATGCTTTACCAAACAACACATAACCGATACTTTACAATGCTTTACTATACTTAAAATTTCATCTAACGTTTCTTTTTCTCGGCTTTTGCAACTGCCCGGAGAAAACGAACAGCACCCATGCTTCTCTTACTATTTGAACTATTCGCTACACTTTTTTCATCAAACAGCGGATAATCATGTTTCGCCAGAAAGCTCCGGAGCTGTTCCATTGTGACTCCTTCGCAGATTACTTTCCCAGTATTTATATCCTGCAAACGGTAGCGTCTCACATAATACGGAGAACGGTCACATTTATAACCACCGTTGCACCAAACCAATTCAACGTTGAAGTCTGCTTTCAGAATTCTTTTTATGCGGGGGACTGCATATGGCATGTATATATACCCCCGTTTAATTCCTGTGAAAAAACCGAAATCAAGAATCTCAGTTTCCTCTTTTAAAGAGTTTCGCCCTTCCATAATCTATCCTTTTTAGTTTTGACATACTTGAAATCACTATCTACATTTATACTATAGTTCTGATCGTCATCTCCACAAATAGTTATTGAAGATTCTTCATAAACGGAAAGTGTAATCGTTATTGTTCGTCTTTCCTGTCCTAGGCGAAAAACACTTCGTTCATAACAGATATTGTCTACATCCCTCTCCAGTTCGCTTATGAATTTTTCAAGCATTTCCATGTTAGTAGGATATTCTGCCAAATCAATAATCTGTTTTGTTCTTTCGCAAATGCTTTCCACCAAAATTGTGTCTCTTCTCATTGTTTTACTGTCCCTTCTTAATATTACTTTTACGTTGTAGGCATCTCATTCCAACAATCATATTTATCATCACCGTCCTATTTTCTTGATGATTACATTTTACACCTCTAAGACTATTGCAAAAAAATTGTAGAGTTATTTTTATATTTTTTTCTAAAATGGGACAGTGACATCTGCTTGGGTCGCAATCTTACGGAATCCGTCAGGGTCAACGTTGTCCCTGATCCTAGATAAAAGGTCTTCGCGATCAACATAATCTTTGCTGTCCATTGTATAGCTCATAAAATTTCCACTATCATCTTTATAATGGTAAACGATCTTATTAATTCTTCGTCTGAGCTGTTCATAAGAATCTATTTTCCGCTTGTCAGAATCAACCATGATGTCAAACAGCTCTTCTGGTGCATAAATGCTTGTAATGAAGAAATTTCCCCAGAGATTATAGACGTTTGAATAACGGGCATGTGTCTGCATGTTGGGATACTCGTTAAGCATAACCAGTAGTTTACTATAAGAAATCCCGACTCCTTTGAATTCGTCCATAAAAAGCACACTTGGAGCACCTTCTGTGATATAGTTATCCAGTCCACCAGACGCATTATTGTCAAAATCTGTAAACAAGTACACATTTTCTTTTCCAAATTTTCCGCATACTTCCCTGTAAGCGAATGTTTTTCCACTTCCAGATTCTCCGAAATGATATTCTGCATATATCGGTCTGGTCAAAGGAGCGTTTTGAATTTTTCTATCAATGAATGCATTTCGAATCATTTTTTCGTAACGATAATATCTGAAATGCTGATTCAGAATTTGTCTGGGTGTCCATCCTTTATCCAAAAATTCCTCGATTTCTTCAAGATCGGAACGCTTGCCTTGAACATCCTCTATATTGTCTATTCCGATGGTATAAAGAACCTCCTCACCTTTTTCTTCGTATTTTCCTTTTTTTATCATGTAATCAGTCAGTGCTTTTTTTCCACCTAACTGTGGTTCTACGTGACTGTTTCCAAGAATCTTTGCAACATTCTGTAATGTAGTTGGGTTTTTACTATACAAAGCAACATGCAGATGGTAGCATCCGTCTTTACTCATACAAACAGCAACCGCACAATTTCGCATATTTTCTCGTGCACTTTCATCCCATTTCTCTGTAACAAACTCTGCTACAAGTTCATGGTCATATATCTGATCTTCTGTCAGTCCCATGTTCTCCAAATTTTTAACATGAATGACTGCAATGAAAGATCGACTTTTCATACTCGGATCAAATCCCATCGTCACACCTCCGTTGTCTGTCACATTTATACTGTGACAAATTTATCTGTCATAAGCCTTGAAAAATCAAAGTTTTTGATGTATATTACCGTTATCATAAGTACCGGGGTAATACTGACCGGTACTTCTTGACGCCTGCCCTTCCTGTGCTTCATGCCTTCGGCATTCCGCACAGTCGGACTAGGCTACAAATAATTCCTTTATTCAGTCTCGTATCTGTTCAGGGCGTTTTCTATCATTTGAAGACTACGCTCATAGTCTCGAATCCGGGGAACTACGATTTCTTTTAGCGGACTGCCATCCGTTTTTAGATACCCTTTTCCTCGTCCTTTAGGAGTAATTTGTTCCTTAAAATCCGAAAATACCATCTGAACAGATTCGCGGCTGAGAGTTCCTAAACCAACAACGTTTCCAAAGTTGTCCCTGCCGACCAGATAATTCGCATCTGCTCTCTGCAATGCAAGAATCACAAAGATAGAGATTCCACGACCAAGCATCACTATAGAAGCAAGCTGTTTCTTAAATTCATCCTGTTCCTTCTTTGAATACAGACCCAGAAAACCACTCCATTCATCAATTACCAAATAGATAGGCGAAAACTTTTCTTTCGGATGTTCCATTCTGGACTGCATTTCATCGAAAACATATTTCAGTGCATCCGCAACCTTTTCATGTTTAAAATAATTCCGACAGCCATCCAGAGAACGAAAGTCCATCCCCTTGAAATCAGCAAGAATTAGCGTTCCGATCCTGCAACTTAACTGTCGTAAGATCAGCACCAGAAGATAGGTCTTACCTGAGCCACTAGGGGCTACAATTAATAGATGTGGGACTTTATTCAGCTTGACTAAGGCTTGTACTTTAATACCTCTTTGTAATGCCTGTGCTTCAAATCCCACAGCAAATGTCTGCTCACTCGATCTCATCATCATAAACATCCTGCTCCTGTGTCTGCACAACATGCTCTCTGTCGAAAATCCGCTTTCGATAAAGTGCCGCATAATTATTTCCGATATACATAAGTTCAAAAATCAATCGGTGACGCTTTTCGTCCACTTCAATCTGATCTATGTAAACACTCCACCAACTGCCATATCTATTACTGGCATAGACAGAGCGTAAACCGTAGCATCCGTAGGTAGACAGTTCTTGTTCCACATAATCTTGAATTAACTGTCGAAAAGTCTCGGTATTTTGTTCCAAATCTTCTGGTATAATCAAGGACAAGCGATAAAATACATTATTTTGTCGAAACGCCACCCCATCCATGTTGAGACAAAGTTCATCTTCACCCAAGGGAAGACCAAGGAAGTCATTATTCTTTTTTAAAACCGTAAAAAGAAAATATCTCAATCGGGGTAAAATAATATCTGCGTTTTTACTTCGTCGCTTATCTGAAATCCTTAGTGCGATTAGCCAACAGTACTCTTCAACCGCAGATTTATCAATTTTTGCAAAAATCCTTCCTGTATAATAGGAAAAAACAAAAATGATACTTGCACTTGTCAGGTACACCAGGCATCCAACTCCACATAGCGAAAGAGCAGTAGTCGGTGTCATTGACGGATTGTTACGAAGAACCAGAAGTGTCACAAGTATTGCGCCTAAGAGGGTGCAGATAAGACAGAATGATACGTCCTGTTTATGTTGCTTATTCATATTTTCTCCTTTCTCCCCCTCTCGGTGGAGGGGGACAAGCATTACTCACTGAGGAATTCAACATTTACTAATTTTACGAAAGTTCTGCCAGGAGTCAGTTCCATAGTCAGAACTACAGGGGTGCGTTTTGCCACTCCTTCAAACTCTGCAAACAGTTCTTCTGATGTAAACAAGGTAAAGAATTCGTCGCCATCTTCGTCAAGGAACTTACAAGCGTACAAATCCTGCTTTTTTTTACCTTTAAAAGTGCTTGCAGAAATAAATCGGCATTCACCAGATACGTTCATTTGCATCTCCTCCTTCCATATTTATTTTTCAAGGTGCAATTTGCGTTGTTGCTCTTTTTTCGGTGGTGCTCTCAACCTCTTCATCGTATCGTTCTCCTTATCAATCAAGAATGTTTCCAAGTGATATACTTATTATATTGTCTGAATGACTTCATGCATTTTTGTAGATAAAAAAACGCCTGCCTCAGTTTTTTTATTCAAAACCAAGACAGACGGTTTGTTTTTACTTTTTCATCGTATTATTTATATTGTTAAGGCGAGATTTGTTTCCATTTTGTCTTACGAACGGAATCACTCCTTCGACTTCACCTATCTCATCAGGAGAAATCCCCATCCACTCAGCAACGTTTTCTTTTGTTAACTGGATACCATTTTCTCCGGCGATTTTATCTTTTGCCATATGATCGGATACCATAAGTTTTCCACCTGTTGGATCTAAAGCATCCAATTCTTCTGTCAGGTCGTTCGCAAAATCACGAACAATCTTTTTTCTGTATTTTTCTAATTTCTCAGGAAAATCTTCGCGTCTTGTGACTGACGGATAAAAAGAAAACATTTTTCCCTGTCCGGTCTGGATGAGTTTCGGGGAAATAAAATACATGGCACAGATTTTATAAATCAGCATTTTGGTTTCAGGGCTTGGGTTGTTCATTTTTTCTGCACGGGAAAGTCTCTTATAAATTTTTTCCCAATGTCCATACTTGGAGTAACTGCCATAAATATCCCGGAACGCACTCCAGTTTTTATTTAATTCCTTATTCAATATAGTGTCAAACGATGAATATAAAAAGTATGAAATATCCCAAAGTCTTTCCTCATAACGAGCAAGAATGAAGTCATGGACTACCATCCAATTATACCCATACATCACATTCAAAAGTGAAACCATTTTTTTACTAGCCTGTTTTCTTTCTTCCCCTGTAAGTTTAAAAAGATCATAAAGCATACCTTCTGGGTAAACTTTCACTGGCATTTTACATAAAGAAACAAGTTCCTCATCTGTATACTCTTTTCCCTGTTCCAGTCCCATCAGTGCATATTCCGTATCATCCTCCATCAGTAACCGGATGTGTTCAAAACGGATTTTTTCTCTTGCTTGTTCCATAATCAAGCCTCCTTCTTTGTTTTTTATGCTTATATTATAATACCTGTTTTATTTGGTGAATTTTTGTAGAGCAGAAAATTGTAGAGTTTTTTTATTTTATTATGAATATGAAAAAAGCCCTCTACGATAGAAGGCTTTTGACTTTTACTTTTTAAAAAATGCATTAAAGTCGCAATCCAAAATTTCCGTCAGAGCAATTAGCAAGTCAACAGAAGGATTGTTAATTCCAAGCTCTATTTTGCTGTATGTGCCTGTTGAGACTTCGACACCATGCACTTGTAGCTGTGCAACAATATCTTTGTTGCGTATTCCCTTCTCTAAACGAAGTTTTCTGATATTTTCACCAAGTAAGTGATTTGTACGCTGATTGACCCGATCCATTCAGATTCCCCTTACACCTTTTGGGAAAATGATAAATGAATCTGCTCACATTTTGATTCCGAAATAGAAGTAAAGTATAATTATACCATATAATTTGCAAAATGTAAGGGCTTGAAATTTTTGTAATTTCTTGTAAAATTATAATAAATAATATCGAAAGAAGGGAGAGAGTAATGAGAAAGAAATCAAAACGATTTCTTGCACTTCTGTTAGCTTTTGGGCTTACAGTACCCAGTTCCACAGGGCTTGTCGAACCTGTGAGTATGGTTTCCACTGTACAGGCGGCAACAAACAAACTGACATTGAAAGCATCTAATAAAAATGTTTATGTTGGTGCATCTGCAAAGCTGAATGCAAAAGCTACAAAAGGTGCAAAACTATCTTACAAGACATCCAATAAAAAAATTGCTACCATAGACAACAAAGGAAACATCAAGGGCAGAAAAGCCGGAACAGCAAAAATCACGGTAACTGCAAAAAAATCAAAATGCAAGACTGTTAAGAAAACAATCACTGTAAAAGTAGTAAAGCAGAATCAAAAAATCACAGCATCAAACGTTTCGGTTTATTATAAGAAGGGACGTTATCTCGGAGCAAAAGCAAGGACAGGGTTGACTTACAAATCTTCCAACAGCAGTGTTGTAAGTGTCAATTCAAAAGGCTACATTGTGGGAAAGAAAGTGGGAACGGCTAAGATCTATATTACAGCCAAAGAATCCAGTGTATACAAAAAAACAACCAAAACGGTTGTTGTAAAAGTCATAAAACAGGCAAGTACTCCGGTTGTGAAACCAACGGCTACTCCGAAGCCGACATCAAAACCGACCGCAACACCGAAACCTACGGCTGTCCCCAAACCAACAGCTACTCCTATGCCAACGGCTACACCGACCGCAACGCCAACTCCTGTGCCTGTGGTAGAACCTACGGATGTGCAGAAGGCTGAAATAGATAATATTTGCTCTAGACAGTATTACAATCCTTGGATGTATACTAATAATGAGATGTGTAAGGCTTCATCTTTCAAGTTTACAACTGATGAATCTTTATCTGGTAAGGGTAATTACTGTTATGTAGAATCATCTAATACTTCTCTTATTTGTGTAAGTACTGATGGTGTAACACTTTATTCTAGTGCTGTAGATTCTATTTCTGAGTCTAACATTGGTAAGACTGTTACGGTTACTTTTAGAATGGGTAGCTATACTAAGACATGCACTGTAGAGATTTGTGAAACTCGTACTGATTGGTCTAAGGTGTCCGAGGAAGATATTGCTAAGTCCATCATTGATAGAACTGATTATGCTGACGAGGTAGTCCGTCTTATTAATGAGTATCGAGTATCTAAAGGATTAAATGCCCTTAGATATGAAGAAAGATCTTGTCTCAAGTCTGCTTCTGTAGCTTCTGGATGTGCTATTTTGCATGCTCTTAAGAATAATGATTCTGATAAGGCAGCAGTTCTTGCTTCTCATGGTGCATGTCAGATTGGTTGGGGTACTACTGGTGGTGGAGCTTTTAATACTCCTCAGAAGGTAGTTCAGGCTTGGATTGATTCTCCACTTCATAGGTCTAATATACTTGATAAACGTTTAAATTCTATTGCTTGTGCATTCTTTATTAATGGATATCGGGATCCTAGAACTGGTAGTGTATCAGAGTATGTGTCTGTTAAGTGTACTCTTTCAAATGCGACTCCAGAGAAAATTTTATCAGTTTTTGATGACCAGGCAGATCTTGATAATACTATTATATCAAAAATTAATATGTATGTCAAGACACCTGAAGAATTAAATAAATATGCTAACTGGTTCTTCCACCCGAAGGGGGATGTATCGTTCCCATCTAAGGCTTCTACCCAGTCTGTAGGCTCTGATGACTTTTCGGTATTCTCTGATGGTGGTGAAACTTCTATGGACGCTTTTGCATCTGGTGAATCTGTAGAGTCTGCTGAACCTGTTACTTCTGAGTCTGAGGGGGTTTGTGAACCTATCGAGATTGAAGACTCTTTGGAATCTTCAACCGATTCATCTGAAGACTTAGATGATTCTATTGAATCTATTGAAATTGAATCCGAAGAATAATCTTCATTCTTACATCCCGTCATCCTTGTGATGACGGGATTTTTTATGCTTAAAATGTATATATTTATTACAACTAATTTAATTTTAAGGAGGTTTTGAGTTATGAATGATGGTTATGTAGGTGCGATGGTAAATGGTTTATTATCATTGTTTTTCTTGTGGGTTGTGCTGATTGTACTACAGATTGTTGCAATGTGCTTTGTTATCCTTGATGAATGTCTTTTTCCTTTTTAGTCTTCTGATTTTGTTCTACTTATGATACTGCTTCACTCAATCCTGTCAATTCTGCTATCGCACCGCAAAAGCGGCTTTGGAATTGACAAAATTAAGCATCAGCAGTTTATATTAATTAACCAAAATCTGATCTATTTCTATATTCATAGAATTATCCCTTTTTAATTTTCCTTTTCTGTAATTAAGAACACAAAAAAGATAACCACTCATTGAATGATTATCTTTTGATTACCTTTTTGATTACCTCTGTCTGACAAAAAAAGAACGAAGCCTGCAAACCCTCCATTTTCCAAGGTTTTCACGCTCCGTTAAACAGGGGATGAGAGAATCGAACTCCCACCAAAGGTTTTGGAGACCCCTATCATACCATTTGACCAATCCCCTATATAAGAAAATGTGACTATCGCTAGTCACCTTCTTTATCAATTTATCGTATCTTCAAAACCACATACATGTTGACAACCAACCGAATCAATTCTGACCATGCTTTTTGGTCAAGCCCTCACCCTATTAGTAGCAGTCAGCTCCATGTGTTACCACACTTC
>ERZ791746.2105-NODE-2105-length-11931-cov-4.181037_pt1 | contig 11931 bp, 4 predicted proteins | sample MGYA00510038_ERZ791746 | MGnify/ENA primary metagenome ERZ791746 (study PRJEB30046, sample SAMN00792018) | human gut metagenome | study: EMG produced TPA metagenomics assembly of the A metagenome-wide association study of gut microbiota in type 2...
CGGGCAGTAGCATGCATCAAAATGCCGGGAGCGCAGATTCTTCAGCAGGATCTGCGCGCGCTTTTCATAAAACAGCGAAACAGGTTCCATCGATTTAGCCTCCGTTTTTTCTTTCATTTTATCGCGCCGGAGGCGAAAATGCAAGGGAGCAAATTGGGACAACCGGGCAGCAGCATATCAAATAGCCTCGCAGAGTTCGCCGCCCGCAGGCGGCGAATAAAATGGGATCATTTTCTCCGGCGGCGTGCACGTCGGAGAAAATACAGCTCAGTCCGTAAGTGTGCGAATCGCCCGTCAAAGGCGGGCGATTCGTGCGCGCAATGGACTGCAATCTTTTATCAGAAAAGCCTTTCGGCTTTTCTGATAGTCTTGCCGCCCTGTCCCGGAGGACAGGGCGGCCGGTATTTGCTTATTTTCCAGCGGGGGCGATAGTCAGACCGTTGAGGTCCAGACCGCCGCCGACGGTGTCGATCAGCGTGATCGCGCCGGTCTCATCGAAGGAGTAGAGGCGATGCGCCGAGTCGGTCACATAGAACAGGCCGGTCGTCGGATCGTAGTCCATTTCGTTGAGACGGTTTTCGACCATGAGGTCGACCTCCGCAAGCTTCGTGAATGTGGTGAGATCCACATCCGCGCGGATGAGCTCGGTATTGCCATAGCCTCTGGCGAGGACATAGACATTGCCGTCCTTGCAGGCAACGGTACGCGGAGACGGGATGTTCGTCATGCCAGACATATCGCGGTAGGCCGTCCAGTAGTTCAGCTGCGTGGGATCCATACGGGACGGATTGAACTGGAACAGGTAGAAGCCCGCGACAACATACAGCACCTTATTTACCGGGTCATACGCGAGATCGTTGGCATCGGAGAAGGTGTAGACCTGGCCCTTCAGCGTGGTCTGCTTCGACGTGAGGTCGTAGTAGTAGATGTAGGGCAGGCCGCCTTCGTTGACGACATAGTACAGGCCTCCTTCGTAGTCATAGGCAAGACCCGTGATGTTCGTGCCGCCACTGAAGGTCGCGACCTCAGTCGCCGTGGAGTCCGGCAGCTCGGGGTTGAAGCTGTAGAGAGCATCGTGCTTGGCGGAGACCGTGTAAGCCGTGGAAACAGGCTTGCCGGTCATGTCGACCACAGTCAGCGTGCAGGTGGCAGTAACGCCGGTCTCAACGCTCGTGGCGGTGATGACGACGTTGCCTGCGGCAACGGACGTGACCAGACCGTTTGCATCGACCTTCGCGACGTTCTCATCGGAGGAGCTCCAGGTGATGGCCTGGTTCGCCGCGTTGGACGGGCGGACCTTGCCGGTAAGCTGGAAGGACTCGCCAAGGGCCAGACGGCCGACAGTCTTGTTCAGCAGGATGCCATTGACCTTGCCGACAGGCGTCTGCTCTGCGGTGGGGATGGAGCACAGGAGGCCGAGATAGGCATCGCCCTGCTTCGTCGTACGGCCAGGAGCGGTCTGGACGGAGATCTTGCCGAGGTTCACGAGCTCAGGCGTGCCCTCGCCCAGCATGAACATGTACATGCCGCTGCTCATGGCCAGCTGCTTCGTGTGATACGTTGCATGCAGGTACAGACGATCCGTGCCAAAGTCATAGGTCATCTGTGCGTTGTAGGACATGCTGCCGTAGTAGGTGCTGCCGGTGCCAACCTGAGCACCCGGGATATCCATGACGAAGGTGCAGGCAGCTGTCTTCGGATCGACGGTGTAGAGCTTCGCCTCCACGCCGATGGCGGTGCTTCCGGCTGCGTAGAGGACGCCTCTCTTGTCGATTGCAAGAGCCGTGACCTTCTCGGAGGTCGCCGCGATCTCGGTGACGGCGCCGTTATCGAGGTTGATCGTCACAAGCTTGCCGCTGAGCGTCAGGCCGTACATGGTGCCGGTCGTGTAGTCCATGGCCATGCCGGTGACCTGATCGGTCTCCACGTCGAGGTTGACGCTGCCGAGGTTCGTGTAGGACGAAATGTCCGAAGCATCGAAGCGGTAGAAGTCGCCCTTGGAGTTGTAGGCGTAGACACAGCCGTCGTAGTAAGCGCCGGTGCGCAGGGAGTAAGCACCGATGGCAGAGGTCGTCACCGGGCAGGTTCTCAGGTTGTTGTCCGGGACCTGCAGCCAGAAGTCATAGTAGCCGCTGCCGCCGTTCTGGTCGTCGTTCAGGAACGAGAGGAACGTGCCTGCGGAGGCGTAGACCGTGACGTCGATGCTGTCCGTGAACGGGCCGCCCTCGACCTCGGGATTCTTGTTCGTGATGGAGACCGTGACGGTCGCCGTGCCGACGCCGTGGAACGTGGCAACACCAAAGCGGTCAACGGTGACGACATCGGGGTTGCTGCTGGTCCAGGTGCGAGTACGGACAGTCGGGCGGACCGGGGTCGTGACGGTATCGAGCTGCAGCGTGCCGCCGACAAGGCCGGTGACACTGTCGCCGTTCGTAATCTCGATGCCCTCAACGGGGATGTGCTTCGTCTCCGGCTCATTCTCCGGAATGGTGAACATTGCGGTAGACTCAACGCCAGACTTCGTGGAGACGTTGCCGATCTTCACGATCGTCGCTTCGAGCTTGTCGGGATCCCATTCCTGCGGGTCGATGCGGACGAGGCACAGCGGAGAAGAACCGGCATTCATGCAGGGGTTCCAGTAGATGTTTCCAGTGTTGTAGTCATACATCATAGAAGCATAGTACCAGGTATCCTGACCGAGGGAGCCGAGCTTCGTCGTGCTCAGGGTGTCGGCATCGACCATGTAGAGGTTGCCGGACATATCCGAGACGATGATGTAGCCTTCTGCAGTGACGGTCATGGCGGGGGTAATCGCCGGGCCGCCGATCTCGCCGGAGTAGGTGCCGAGCAGGTCGATCGCGCCGGTGTCGAGGTCGACAATGGCGAGGCCGCCGTTCGTAAGATCGACCGCGTACATACGACCGGTGTTGTAATCGAAGCCCATGTTGCCGAGCTCGACGCCTGCGGTGAAGCCGATGAACTCGATATCGCCGAACGTGGTCTTATCCGGGGTCTCTCCCTTGTTGACCTTGAAGCGGTAGAGGGACGTGCCGACGCCGAACGTGCTGTCATCCATAGCGCGGGCTTCCTTCACGACTGCGTAGACATAGCCGTTGTAGTAGGCTGCACCCTGCCACATGGCATCGGTCGTGCTCTCCTCGCCGTCGATGCCGACGACCGTAAGCTTCTGCTTCGCGATCTGCGTGAGCTGCGTGGGCGTTTTGTCGGAGAACGTAACCCAGGTAAAGCCATTGGCGGCGTTCTTGTAGTCCGCCACAATATAGGTGTAGATGGCCTCTGCGGAGCCAACGACGCGGACCGTAGCGGTCGCGGTGTAATCGACCCACTGCGGGACGGTGGAGCTGGTTTCTTCATCCCAGTGCCAAGGATCCCAGACCTTGCCAGTCGCGGTGATCTCGGTCTCGCCCTCGCCTACGGCGGTGACGAAGCCCTGCTGTGTGACGGTGGCGATGGTCTCGTCCGCGGAGGCCCAGGTCAGTTCGCTTGCCTTAGCGTTCCACGGATTCCACTCGACCTCAAAGCGCTTGCGCTGGCCCTGCGTCATGGTAAGCTGATACGGGGAAAGCTGGAAGCGCTCTTGCGGATCCACGCCGATGGTGAACAGGTCGGACGTCTTGTCGGTCGGAACGAACAGGGACGTCTGGCCGCCGGGGCCGTAGGTGCCGACCTCTGTGCACTTGCCGGTGGCAAGGTCGACCTTGTAGGTCATGCAGACATTGATGTAGGTGTTGCCTGCAGCCGTCTGGCTGTGTGCATACCAGTACATCGTGTCGGTGTTGTGATCATAGCCCATGGACTGGATGACATTGCAGCCGGAGTAGTTGGCGTAGTTTACGAAATCGGTCGTGCCGATGTAGGTGCACACGCCGTCGCGCTCGAGGCTGTAGAGCTTACCGGCGGTAGAAATGCCGTAAAGCTGGCCTTCCGTCGTGCAGCCGAGGGTCAGGATCTCACCGTCAGAGCCGGTGATGTCGGCGATCTTCTCAAGGGAGATGGAGCCGTTGGAGTAGAAGCTGATCTGGAAGAGAGCGTTGCTTCCGTCATCCTTGCCGTCGCCGTCGCGGTCGCCTTCATAGTTCCAGCCGACAGCGTAGAGGTGGTTGCTGACCGTATCCGAATCGCTCTTGCCCTTGTCAGAATAGTCGAGTGCCATGTCGTACAGGACCTTGAAGCCGCTGTCGCCGACCTTGCCGGGCTGAGTGACGAGGGTCTGAGAACCCCAGTAGGTGTTGTACGGGGTAACAAGCACGACCGCGCCGTCCGTTGCGCGCTGGGCCACGAGGTAGCCGTTGACGTACTCTGCAGAATAATAGCGGTTCGAGCTGTCGAACGTCTCGTTGCGGTAGTCGCTCATGTCTGCCTTGTTGGCGCTGAACCAGCCGCCTTCAACGGCAGCGCGGTCAAACGTCTCGCAGCCATACAGGCGGTCGGAGCTCAGCTTCTGCATGGCAGGCTTCTGATCGGCCATTGCGCCGAGGTCGAGGGAGACATCGATTTCCGTCTCATTGCAGGCGTAGTCCGCCACAACGATGGTGAAGTCGGGGCCGAAGCCGGTGATGTCGTAGTCCTGGGTAAAGGTCTTGCCCGGCTCATTCTTGACTTCATACTTGCCCATAATGATGCCGTCGTTGTTGACGAAGATCAGGGCCGCGATGTGCTGGTTGTCGTTGAGCTTCAGCGGAAGAAGGACCTTGCCGTTCTCGATCTTGAGATCCTGCTGGAGGGTCGCCTCATTCTCCACAACGGGAGCCTTGTCGTCCAGCGTGACATCAAAGGAGAAGGAATCGTCCATCACGTCGTCGCCGTCATCGAGCCATGCACTGGCAGTGTAGGTGACGGTCGTGCCGTCGGGCAGCTTGTTGTCGTTCTTGTCAAGGCCGTTCCAGACCTCGCCTTCCTCTGCCAGAACATACAGCGGGATGATCTGGCCGTAGCCGGAGTTATAGTAGGACTTTGCCATATACTCGCCGGTCAGGTCGAAGTAGACCTCGTTCGTGACCTTATCCTTAACCTGGAAGTTGATCTTCTTCAGGTTGCGGAGCAGGCCGACGTCGATCTCGGCAAGCGGGTTGGCATAGGAGAAGGCATTGTACTCGTCGCCGGAAGCGCCGGTACGGATGTACGGGTTCGTGCCGATGGCGGCATTGTTCGTGAAAATGCTGAGCGGATACAGGCTGGCTTCGTCTTCGTCAGCAGAGTCGAACGCAGGAGCCTGAGACCAGTCGCCGTAGAAGCCGAGGAACGGCATCTCGAGGTCGGTCGTGTCATCCGTGGCGGACTTCACATAGAGGAAGCCTTCGACATACATGCCGTTCTCGAAGGATGCGTCGAGATAGGCCTTGTCTTCCGCGGTCAGCGTGATGGTGGCAGTCAGGGTGACGGACTCGCCAGCCGGAACGGTGACGCTCTCGAGCGCTTCCGTGCCGGAAATGACGGCATTCTCCGTCAGATCGGTGCCGACTTCAAGCTCTGCGCAGTAGGCCGTGATGACATCGACATCATCCTTGTTGACGGTGCCGTCGCCATTGACGTCCAGATAGGCATAATGCACATTGTCCTCAGCGATGGGAGCATCGTCGGTGACGTGCAGCAGCAGGACGCGGGCGTCGGCCGTCGTGATCTCGCCGTCGTCATTGAAGTCATACTTCATGATGTTCGACTCGGTCGCACCGGCCACGGTCAGGGAAGCGCCCAGCGCATAGGGAGCGTGGCCGATGAACGTGCCGTTGGTGTAGGTCACGACGGTTTCGGTGAGAATGGAGGCATTGAACGTATAGGTCAGATCCTTCTCACCGGACATGTTGTTGATAGTGAACGGGAACGTGTAGACACCGTTTTTGGCGTCGTCGTCGCCCAGCTCCGCCTTGGCGCGGTTCTCATAAGCCTGCGCGTTGGACAGATAGGCAAGGGAGCTTGTTGCCTTGACAAGGTTGGCAAGACCGGCGCCCTGGCCTCTCGGGGAGACCTCGAGGCCGTTGGAATCGAAGATGGGATCCGCCGTGCTCATCAGGAGGTTCGCAGCGACCTGACGGAGCTCTGCTTCCTGATACTGCGGATAGTTCTGGCGCAGATACTGCATGAGAACAGCCATCGCACCGGCGATCTGCGGGGTCGCCATGGACGTACCGCTCATAAGGCCGTAGTTGGAGCCTGCAATGCTCGGATCACGGGTGGAATAGATGTTGCCGCCGACACCGGCGATCTCCGGCTTCAGCTTCAGGTCCGGGGTGACGCCCCAGGAGGAGAAGTCGCTGAGGGTGCGGTCGCGCTTGACCTGCACGAGGTCGCCGTTGCAGCATGTCAGGGTCTTGACACCCTCGGCGAACTGCGCCTTCATGTACTCGCCGTCTGCCTTGGAGACAAAGACTGCGGGGATGTTATCGCCGCCGTCATTGATCTGCATGTTGAGCATGCCGGAGGCATTGTTGTAGACCACGATGCCGATCGCACCTGCAGCCTGTGCAGCAGCCTGCTTGTCGGGGAAGGAGCTGGAGCCGCGGGAAACCAGGGCGATCTTACCGCTGACATCCACATTCTCATAGTCGCTCGCCTCGCCGTAACCGCCGATCGGAACGAATTCCACAGACTGGCCCTTGAAGTTGCTCAGGAACTTCGTGGCGTTCGTCGTTGCGGTGTCGTTGTAGCCGATGGTGCGGCCGTTCACGGTGAAGTACAGGGATTCTGCACCGTCGTTGTCGATGGAGGCAACGGACAGAGCGGCAGAAAGCGTACTCGGAGTACCGACGACGCCGTCATCGGGGTTGCCGGAACGGGAGAGATTCCATCCGGTGCGGTTCTGATATGCAGCGTTCGTTTCGTTGCCCGCAGCGATCAGGACCTCGATATCGGTGCTTTCGAACAGCTCAAGCGTTTTGCTCATGTCGCCGGTCGTAAAGCCGCCGGCTGCACCAAGGGAGAGGTTGCAGGCATCGACATCCAGACGGACGCAATCTTCAAGGCCGGCCATGATGGTGTCCCAGCCGGCGCCGCCGCCCGCGGAGAAGACCTGCATGACGATGATCTGGGCATCCGGCGCAACACCGATGACACTGCTGCCTTCGATCTTATTAGCAGCCGTGATACCAGCGACATGCGTGCCGTGGTCATGCTGTGCCGTTGCGTGCGATACATCGAAATCATGCGTGTAGTAGTTGAAGATGAACGGAAGCTTGCTATTATAATAGGAGCGATTGCGCAGGCTCGTCATCTGGCCCGCATTCAGCGTGTTCCAGATGGCATCGACGCCTTCCTTCGTCAGGGAGCTCTCGGTGAGCTTATCCTCGGACAGAGCGCCGAAGTTCGGATGATCGACCACGATGCCGGTGTCCAGAATGGCGACCTTCATGCCCTTGCCGGTGAAGCCCGTTGCATTGAGCTGATCGGCGCCGATCATGGTGGTGGCATTGCTGGTCATGGGCTGCAGCTCACCGTCAGACGTCAGGGTGGACTCCTCCTCGGGCAGGGAGAACGTCGGGGCGACGTAGACATGATCCACACCGGGAAGCGCCTCGAGGGCTTCCTTATTGCCGTACTCCGTCTTTACGGCCACGCCGGTCGTAGCGATGGTGTAGGTGTAACCCAGCTCAAACTGTGCGTCATTGCGGAACTTCTGCGTAAGGTTTGCCTTGAGCGCATTGAGCTCGAGACGGAGCGCGGCCTCATAGGCAACAGCCTTCGGCGCGCGGGTGGCGATGTCGTCCTTCGTGAAGCCTGCCACGAGCAGCGGGCTCTTCTGCATGACGACGATGAACGTGACAACCTCGTCCGCCTTGGGCTCGCTCTCGGCAAGCTGTGCGGAGAAGCGGTCTTCGCCGTTCTGCACGAGCTTCGGCTCACCAGCCTCAACGGGCTGCTGCGCGTCGGTCTCGACAGTCGGTTCTTCAGCGATATTGCTGCTCGGGAGCTGCACCGGGCCGTCCGTGGAGATCTCCGGGACGTTGCCGTCTGCAAAGCCGCTCTCCGTGGCAAAGGCCATGGGAACGCCCGTCAGAACAAGTGCCAGCGCAAGGAGCAGAGACAGGATCCTTTTCTTCATTGCGGCTCCTCCCTTTCTCAGTGCTGCACCAGCGTGGCATACCGCACGATGACGGTGGCCACCTGACCGCGGGTGGAATTACCGGTGGGATCGAGCTTATTCTCGCCCACGCCCTTGATGAGGCCGGCCTCAACGGCCCACGTCATCGCGGGAACGGCATAGGCGCTGACGCTGGAGGCATCTGCAAAGGCCTTCAGATCGCCCTTTGCCGTGGTGTCGACACCGGCAAGCTTGGCATAGCGCGCAAAGAACGCGACCATCTGCTCACGGGTGACATTTTCCTCCGGAGCAAACTCCGTTGCACTCACGCCGTTGGTGACGTTGTTCTGATAAGCCCAGATGACAGCGTTCGTGTACCAGCTGTTCTTCTCGACATCGCGGAACGGTGCAGTGCCCTTGACGGAGGGCTCCCCTGCGATGCGGTACAGCACGGTGACGAGCATGGCGCGGCTCATCTCGGTATCGGGCTGGAACTTCGCGCCGCCCATGCCGATCATGTAACCGCGGCTGACGACGAAGTCGATGCCCTCGTGATAATACTCGTTCCGATCGACGTCCGTGAAGCGGGAAGCCGGGCACTCGACGAGCAGCGTAGCGGTGGACTGCAGCTTTGCATCCTTCGCGCCGCTGATGTAGCCGCCCTGCAGGACGACCTGCGTTCTGCATTCCTGCAGAGCCTCAAACTTGAGGGTCAGGACGGTGCCGGCCTTGGCAGCCTTCGCACCGGCAAATGCCGCAACGACGGCGTCCTTCTTGCCGGAGTTGACCTTCAGGCTGAGCTCCGTGCCTGCGGGCCAGGCCTCGCCTGCCTCTGCGCCGACGAACTTCAGGCTCTTGCTGTCGTAGGCAAAGGTCAGCTTTCCGTCTGCCACGACGCCGTCTGCCTCCGTGTTCACGGCGACGCAGACCTCATCGCCGCGGATCACATGCTGGGATGTGACCTGAAGCGTGAGGAGAGAGCTCTCGATCGCAGCGACGCTGGTCAGACCCAGGCCGAGCACCAGGGCGACTGCCAGCAGCAGCGAAAAGAGCCGGCGAACGTTACTTCTCATAATCTCTGTTCCTCCTTCTTTTTGATGCACCCGAGCCGGGTACGCGGGCCCGCCGTTCCTGCCGAGTCGGCAGTATTGCGGCGGCAAGCTGCAATTTTTGCAGCTCATACCCAATGTTACCATAAACACAGGAAAATCGCAAGCATTTATTTTCAATATTTGTCTCATAAATAGTCGTATAGTCCTGACGGCGTAAAAATTTGGTAAAAAATACCCGTCCGGCACCGGTCAGGTACCGAACGGGCCATATCTTACTTCTGTTCGCTGACGTATTCCAGTACCCAGCGGAACAGGCGTTCGAGCGCATCGGGCCGCGTGATGTAATTCACGCGCTCACCGTCGCCGCGCGTCTCCAGATAGCCGAGCTTGTAAAGCCCGTAGACGTTCCGGGAGACAGTGCCGGAGTTCAGGTTCATCGAGGCCGCAAGCTGCGCCGCCGAAAACGGCTCTGCGGCACAGCGCCGCAGGATCTCCAGCTTGTCCTTACCGGTCAAGGCGCGCATCATGGCGCACAGTGTCTCGGCATCCGGCCGGACCTGATGTGCCGCCGCAAATTCAAAGCTGAGGTTCGCGCCGAGATAGGCAATGCGCACGGTCTTGCCGCCGCTCTCGAACCACTCCGTCCAGAAGCCGACCATGTTGAAGTTCCACAGCGCGATCCAGACCTCATCCGGCTGCATCTCCTGCGTGAAGAGATACGACGCGCGGAACATCTCCTGCTGGAACGTGTCGACGGAGTGCGTCTGAAAGTACTTTTCCCAGATGGCCAGCTGCGCGCGGTTCCGCTCGGTCAATGCCTGCATTTCGGCCGCCAGCTGCTCGGCGACCGGGCGGAGCAGCTCCGTCAGCTCGCGCAGATAGGTCTCGAACTCCGTCAGCACGCGCAGGATCTCCCATCGTGCCTCCATGGAGCATGGCAGCCGTTCCAGCTGCACCTGCAGCGGCTCCGGCTCCTCCTGCGGATCAAGCGGCTCCAGAACGAGGCCCATGGTGTTCATGTCGTTGATCTTGAAGCCAATGCCCGACATATACCGGAACATGCGCAGCAGCTCGGCGGCAAACGAGTCAATATCGGTGCAGTTGAGCGGCGTGGCCACGAGCATGGTGTGCGCAAGACAGCAGCAGGTCTTCTCATCCGTTCCCGGCAGCTTTTCAAAAAAATAGCGCAGCCGCGCCTGATGCGGGTCGAGCGTCTGCGTGACGGCTGCGGAGATACGATCCAGCTCCTGCGCCAGCTGCAGGCCCTGATCCTCCTTCTCGAGCAAGTAGCGGCCGAATTTTTGGTTTACACGCTCATAGTCTCTTGTATATGCTATTCCATTTATATAATAGTATAAAAGATAGACGGTTTCCGCAAAAAGGCAGGGGTTATCGATCACACGAACCTTCACAAGATCACTCCTTTGCGGCTATTGTAGTATACGCCCGCGCAATTTGTCAACACCCGTTTCGGAAAAAACTTGTATATTTTGCTAGAATCTGCCGCATAAAAATCGGTCGTTCCTGTCATTGTCACAAAGCGCTCCCCTGCCGGAGTTGACAAATTTCTGCCTTTCCGGTATGATAAACCAAACGGCATATCCGAAAAACGGAGCTGCCGCAGGAGGGACTATGAAATATGATTTTATCACGGTGCTCGACCGCACCGGCGCGGATTCCATTGCCGCAAACATCGATCCCTGGGGCGTGAGCCCTGCTCCGGCGCAGCGCATCCCCATGTGGGTCGCGGACATGAGCTTCCCGACCGCGCCGCCGATCCTCGAGGCGATGCATAAGCGTCTCGCTTTTCCGAACTTCGGTTATTTTTCCATGCCGGATGAATATTTTGACTGCATTCTCCGCTGGCAGGAGACGCGCAACGGCCTGACCGGCCTGAAGCGCGCGGACATCGGCTATGAAAACGGCGTGCTTGGCGGCGTCAGCTCGGCCGTGCAGGCCCTGACCGTCCCTGGAGAGGCCGTGCTGCTGCACGCCCCGGCCTATATCGGCTTTACCCATGTTCTGGATAATCTCGGCCGCAAAGCGGAGCTTTCTCCCCTGCGCCGCGATGAAAACGGAGTCTGGCGCATGGATTACGAGGACATGGACCGCCGCCTGAAGGAGCATTCCATCCGCCTTGCCATCCTCTGCTCGCCGCATAACCCGACGGGCCGCGTCTGGGAGCGCTGGGAGCTGGAAAAGGCCATGGAGGTCTATGCCGCAAACGACTGCTTTGTCCTCTCAGACGAGATCTGGTCCGATCTCATCCTGCCGGGCTATCGGCACATCCCCACGCTTTCCGTCTCGGACGATGCACGCCGCCGCACGGCCGCATTTTATGCCCCGAGCAAGACGTTCTCGCTGGCGGGTCTCATCGGCTCGTACCACATCATCCCCGACCCATGGCTGCGGGACCGCGTGACGCGGCAGGGCGACCTCAGCCATTACAATTCCTGCAACGTGCTCTCGCTGCACGCCCTGCTCGGAGCCTATTCGGACGAGGGCGCACAGTGGCTCGACGAGCTGCGCCCCGTGCTGGCGGACAACATCCGCTATGCCTGCGATTTCATCGCCGCTCACTTCCCCGGCGTGCAGGTCATGCAGCCGCAGGGGACCTATATGCTGTTTCTGGACTGCGCCGCATGGCTGCAGGAGCACCATATGACGCTGCGGGAGCTGGAGGAGCGCGGCGCGCGTGCCGGTGTCATCTGGCAGGACGGCGCGGCGTTTGCGTGGCCGGACTCCATCCGGATGAATCTGGCCCTGCCGCACAGCCGGCTCGTCGAGGCCATGGAGCGCCTTCGTGTCCATGCCTTCTGCTGAAGTGCTGGCGGGCTTCCTCCG
>ERZ791746.2110-NODE-2110-length-11899-cov-6.494428_pt1 | contig 11899 bp, 9 predicted proteins | sample MGYA00510038_ERZ791746 | MGnify/ENA primary metagenome ERZ791746 (study PRJEB30046, sample SAMN00792018) | human gut metagenome | study: EMG produced TPA metagenomics assembly of the A metagenome-wide association study of gut microbiota in type 2...
TCGGCACGATGCAGAAGGCGGGCACGCTCCCGGCAGACCCCGTCGCCGTGCGCAGCATCGTCTCGACCCCGATGGCAGACAAGATCGCCGCAAGCTACGGCGTGAAGATGCGCAGGGTCCTCACGGGCTTCAAGTACATCGGCGGCGAAATTCTCGCCCTTGAGCAGAAGCACGAGGAGAACCGCTTCGTCTTCGGCTTTGAGGAGAGCTGCGGTTACCTCAAGGGAACGTATGCCCGCGATAAGGACGCCGTCGTCGCCTCCATGCTGACTTGCGACCTCGCCGCCGCGCTCAAGCGCGAGGGCAAAAATCCGGCCGAGCACATGGACGCGCTCTACAGCCGCTTCGGCTGGCATGAGGCGCGCGTGCTGAGCTGCGAGCTGCAGGGCCCGGACGCCATGGAAATTTCTGCTGGCTTTATGGCGCAGATGCGCCGCGAGCTGCCGAAGGCCGTGTGCGGCATTGCCGTTACGTCCGTCACAGACTATCAGGCGCGCGTCACGCGCGATCTCGTTCACGGCACGGAGGAATCGGTCACGCTGCCGAAGTCCAATGTGCTCGTGCTTCAGCTCGGCGAGAAGGGTACGGTCATCCTGCGTCCGTCCGGCACGGAGCCGAAGGTCAAGATTTATCTGACCGCCGTCGACGCTGACCGCGCGGCAGCCATGAAGCTGCTGGACGATATGGCCGCCGAAATGAGCGGCTATCTGCCCAAAAACGCTTGACAACCGGCCGGTTTTCGGCTATCATAACCGTATAGTGAAAACGCATGGAAGAAGAGGAGTATCCCATCCGCGCGCTGCAGAGAGGGGGCGGCTGCTGAAAGCCCCTGCGCAGGTCGGGAGAAGGTCGCTTCGGAGCGGGCGTGCCGAACCTGCAGTAGGCCGCACGGGTGCTCCCGTTACAGAGCCAGAGTGCCCGCCCATGGCGGGAATTCAGGTGGTACCACGGTAATCTGCATCGCCCTGAGCATATTATGAAGCTCAGGGCGATTTTTATCGTCAAAAAGGAGAAGACTATGAAAGAACTGCCAAAGACCTACGAGCCGCGCGACGTTGAGGACCGGCTCTACAAATTCTGGGTAGACAACGGCTATTTCCATGCCGAGCGCGACCCGGACAAGAAACCCTTTACCATCGTCATGCCGCCCCCCAATGTCACAGGCCAGCTCCATATGGGCCATGCCATGGACGCTGCCATGCAGGACGTGCTCATCCGCTTCAAGCGCATGCAGGGCTATTCCGCCCTCTGGATCCCCGGCGTGGACCATGCCGGTATCGCCACGCAGATCCGCGTGGAGGAGGAGCTGCGCAAGGAGGGCAAGACCCGCTATGACCTCGGCCGCGAGAAGTTCCTCGAGCGCGTCTGGGCCTGGAAGCATCAGTACGGCAACCGCATTGTTGAGCAGCAAAAGCGCCTCGGCGCGTCCTGCGACTGGGACCGTGCCCGCTTCACGATGGACGAGGGCTGCTCGAAGGCCGTCCGCGAGGTGTTCGTGAACCTGTATGAGCAGGGCCTTATCTACAAGGGCAGCCGCATCATCAACTGGTGCCCGCACTGCGTCACGGCCCTGTCCGATGCCGAGGTCGAATATGTCGACAAGCCCGGCCATCTGTGGCATGTGCGCTATCCGCTGGCAGACGGCTCCGGCGAGGTCATCATCGCGACGACCCGGCCCGAGACCATGCTCGGCGACTCCGGCGTGTGCGTCAACCCGAACGACGAGCGCTACAAGGACATCGTCGGCAAGAACGTCATTCTGCCGCTCGTCGGCAAGGAGATCCCCGTCGTCGCGGACGACTATGCCGAAATGGACTTCGGCACCGGCTGCGTCAAGATGACGCCGGCTCACGACCCGAACGACTTTGAGGTCGGCCTGCGCCACAACCTCGAGGTCATCCGCGTCCTCGACGATAAGGGTGTCGTCAACGAGAACGGCGGCAAGTATCAGGGCCTTGACCGCTATGAGGCGCGCAAGCAGATCGTCGCCGACCTCGAGGCGCAGGGCTACCTCGTCAAGGTCGAGCCGTATAACCACAATGTTGGCACCTGCTACCGCTGCCACCGCGACGTCGAGCCGATCATTTCCGCTCAGTGGTTCGTAAAGATGAAGCCGCTGGCCGAAGAGGCGCTGCGCGTCGTGAACGACGGCGAGACGAAGTTCGTGCCGGAGCGCTTCACAAAAATTTATACGAACTGGATGGAGAACGTCCGTGACTGGTGCATCTCCCGTCAGCTGTGGTGGGGCCATCAGATCCCGGCGTGGTACTGCGCCGACTGCGGCCATATGACCGTTTCCCGCGAGGATGCGACCTGCTGCGAAAAGTGTGGCAGCAAGCATATTACCCGCGATGAGGACGTGCTTGACACCTGGTTCTCCTCGGCGCTTTGGCCGTTCGAGACCCTCGGCTGGCCGGACACGAATGCGGAGGACTTCCGGTACTTCTATCCGACGGACGTGCTCGTGACGGGCTATGATATCATTTTCTTCTGGGTCGCACGCATGATCTTCTCCGCCTGCAAGCAGACGGGCAGACCGCCGTTCCACACCGTGCTGATTCACGGCCTTGTCCGCGACGACAAGGGCCGCAAGATGTCCAAGTCCCTCGGCAACGGCATCGATCCGCTCGAGATGATCGACCGCTACGGCTCGGACGCTCTGCGCATGAACATGCTCACGTCCAATTCGCCCGGCAACGACATGCGCTTCTATATCGAGCGCTGCGAGGCCATGCGCAACTTTGCCAATAAGCTCTGGAACGCCAGCCGCTATGTCATGATGAACCTCAGCATCGACAAAAACGAGCTGCCCGCCCTGTCCGAGCTGGAGACGTCCGACAAGTGGATCCTTTCGAAGCTCAATTCGCTCATTGCCGACGTTACGGAGAACCTCGACAAGTATGAGCTCGGCGTCGCCGTCCAGAAAATTTATGACTTTATCTGGGACAGCTACTGCGACTGGTATATCGAGCTGACAAAGGCCCGCCTCTATGGCGAGGATGAGGCCCAGAAGCGCTCTGCCCAGCAGGTGCTGCTGTATGTTCTCGACCAGATCCTGCGCCTGATGCACCCGTTCATGCCGTTCATCACAGAGGAGATCTGGCAGGCCATCCCGCACGAGGGCGAGGCACTGATCGTCGCCGCTTGGCCGAAGTTCCGCGAGGATCTCTGCTTCCAGGCGGAGGAGGACGGCATGGAGAGCATCATGCAGGCCATCCGCGCCGTGCGCAACCGCCGCGCCGAGATGAATGTACCGCCTGCGCGCCGCACGACACTCTATATCGTCACGGAGAAGCAGGACCTGTTCTCTGCCGGTATCCCGTTCATCACCCGTCTGGCCTATGCCGAGCGCGTCGTCGTTCTGGGTGAGGAGCCGGAGGGCCATGGCTCCATGGTGTCCTGCGTGACGCACGACGCCAAGCTGTTCCTGCCGATGGAGGAGCTTGTGGATGTGGACAAGGAGCTCGCCCGCATCGCCAAGGAGAAGGAGAAGGTCCAGAAGGGCCTTGCCGGTGTGCAGGCTAAGCTTGGCAATCCGGGCTTTGCCGCAAAGGCACCGGAGCAGGTCGTCCGCGCAGAGCAGGAGAAGGCCGAAAAGTACGCCGCCCTGCTGCGTCAGCTCGAGGAGAGCGAAGCACGGCTGAAGGATCTCTGATTTTTATCGACCGCCATTTCGGGGCTGCCGCATGGATTTGCGGCAGCTCCGTTTTTTGGGCTTTATTTCTGGAACGAGTTGGTGTATAATTTATCCTGAATGAATGGCGGCCTGCCGCCAGACAGGAAGGATGACTTTGATGGAGAATTTCGACGCGGAGCAGCCGATGGAGGACCTGCAGGAGCAGACTCCGAAGAAGGAACCGAAAAATCCGCTCTATGACTGCTACTCGCTTTTGCATGACCTTGTCTATATTCTGGCCGCGATCACGATCGTGTTTGTGTTCTTTGTCCGTCTCGTCGGCGTGGACGGACCGTCCATGATGCCGACGCTGCAGGACGGCGACTATGTGGCGCTGCTGAGCAATCTGTTTATGGGCGATCTCGAGCAGGGCGACGTCATCGTCGCGCGCAAGGAGAGCTTTGAAAACGGCGAGCCGATCGTCAAGCGCGTCATCGCCACGGAGGGCCAGACCGTGGATATCCTCTATGACGGAAACGGCTATGGCACGGTCTACGTCGACGGCGAGCCGCTGGACGAGCCCTATATCTTGGAACCGATGGTGCTGCCCTACTATGACCGCACGAGCTTCCCCCTGACCGTGGACGAGGGCTGCCTCGTCGTGATGGGCGATAACCGCAACCGCTCTGCTGACAGCCGCTATGCCTCCATTGGGCAGATCGAGGAATCACAGGTCATCGGCAAGGTGCTGTGCATTCTGTTCCCAGGCTGCGGCGAGAGCGCTTCGCGCGACTTTGGACGGATCGGAGCGCTGGACAATGGATGAACGCATGAATATCCAGTGGTATCCGGGCCACATGACCAAGACCCGGCGAAATATGGAGGCCGACCTCAAGCTCGTGGACGCCGTCTGCGAGATCGTGGATGCACGCATCCCGTTTTCCAGCCGGAACCCGGACATTGATGCCATCTGCGGGCAGAAGCCCCGCATGATGATCCTCAACCGCATCGATTTGGCCGATCCTGCCGCTACGGACGTCTGGCAGAATTACTGGCAGGCGCAGGGCATGACCGTTGTGCGCACGGACTGCAAGAGCCGCCGCGGCATCGACCGCTTCGTGCCTGCCGTCCGCTCCATGCTGGCGGAGAAGCTGCAGCGCTATGCGGACAAGGGACAGACCGGCCGCGCACTGAAGCTGATGATCGTCGGCATCCCGAACGTGGGAAAATCGACTTTCATCAATCAGATCGCCGGGCGCAAGGGCGCAAAGGCGGAGAACCGCCCCGGCGTCACGCGCGGCAAGCAGTGGGTCACGGTGGACAGCGGCCTTCTGCTGCTCGACACGCCGGGCATCCTCTGGCCGCGGTTCGACAGTCAGGAGGTCGGCGAGCTGCTGGCCATCACCGGCGCGATCAAGGCCGAAGTGCTCGACCGCGAGACGCTCGCGGCCAACTTCATGCTCCGGCTCGCACGGTTTTATCCAGACGCGGTGGAGCAGCGCTACAAGTTCCGCCCCGACCCGGCCTGCAATGGCTTCGAGCTGCTGGAGCAGGCGGCGAAAAAACGCGGCTTTCTCATCTCCGGCGGGGAATATGACCTTGAGCGGATGGCGGGCGTGCTGCTCGATGAATATCGCGGCGGCAAGCTCGGCCGCATCACGCTCGAGATGCCGGAGGCGGAAGTATGACGCAGGTTGATCTGTGGACATTGGAAAACGAGCTGCGCACGCTGGACGCCGAGCTGCTGTGCGGCGTGGACGAGGCCGGGCGCGGCCCGCTTTGCGGCCCTGTGTGCGTGGCAGCCTGCATTCTGGACCCGGAAAACCCTGTGCACGGCATCAACGATTCCAAAAAGCTGACCGAGAAAAAGCGCGAGGCGCTGTTTGACGAGATCTGCGAAAAAGCGCTGGCCTACCGCATCATCTTTGTGGGACCGGAAGTCATCGACCGCGAAAACATTCTGCACGCCACCATGGGCGGGATGCAGCAGGCGGTGGAAGAGCTGGACATCGTACCCAATCTGGTACTGGTGGACGGCAACCGCACCCCCGCAGGCCTGCAGATCCCGGCGCAGCCGGTGGTCAAGGGCGATGCCACCAGTGCCAGCATCGGCGCGGCCTCGGTGCTGGCCAAGGTCAGCCGTGACCGCTATATGCTGGAGCTGGACAAGCAGTACCCGCAGTATCAGCTGGCAAAGCACAAGGGCTACCCCACAAAGCTGCATTATGAGCTGATCGCGCAGTACGGCATCCAGCCGTTCTATCGCCGCAGCTTCCTTAAAAAGCAGGGCTACTGGCCGGAGACCGGCAAATGAACCGCGCCGAGACCGGCCGCAGGGGAGAGGCTGCTGCTGCCCGCTGGTATCAGAAGCAGGGCGCGCAGCTGCTGGCGCATAACTATCATACCCGCATGGGAGAGTTGGATCTTGTGCTGCGGGAACCGGACGGCACCATCGTCATCTGTGAGGTCAAGACCCGCAGCCAACGGATGCTGCAACGTCCCGCTGCCGCCGTAGACCCGGCCAAACAGCACCGGCTGATCTGTGCTGCGCAAAAGTATCTGCAGCAGACCGGCCAAAGCGAAGAACCGGTGCGTTTTGACGTTGCAGAGGTAGTTCCTCTTGACAGCGGGCGCTGGATGGTACATATTATAAAGGGTGCCTTTCTCTGCGAAACTTAGGTAGAGAACGTGGGCACCGGTGGGAAGTATGCGGCAGAACGAGGGTCCTGCCGTACAACCGGGGACGTGCCCGGCACGTTCCGTGGCGAAAAGGAGCGATGACCATGCAGTTTTTCAGTACCAGAGATCAGAACCGCAAAGTAACTTCTTCTCAGGCGATCGCACAGGGGCTGTCCGATGAGGGCGGCCTGTTTGTGCCGGCAAGTTTTCCGCAGGTGAATGTGGAAGCTCTGTGCGGGCTGGATTATCCCGCGTTGGCAGCCGCCGTTGTGCGGGAGTACCTGACCGATTACGACCCCGCCTTCCTGACCGAAGCCACCCGCAGCACCTACGGGGCTGCTTTTGGTGGCAAGGCAGGTTATCTTGCCCCAGTGGAAGGGGATACCTACGCATTGGAGCTGTGGCACGGCCCTACCTGTGCCTTCAAAGATTACGCCCTGCAGCTGATGCCGAAGCTTCTGGTGGAGGCCAAAAAGAATCTGGGACGCACCGAAAAGACCCTGATCCTTGTGGCCACCAGCGGCGATACCGGCAAGGCAGCGCTGGACGGCTACCATGATATTCCCGGTGTAGAGATCGCTGTGTTCTACCCCACCGGCGGCACCAGCGAGATCCAGCGCCTGCAGATGGCAACGCAGGAGGGGGCCAATGTGGCGGTGTACGCCGTGCGCGGCAACTTTGACGATGCCCAGACCGGCGTGAAGAAAGTGTTTGGTGATAAGGCCATCGTTGCCGAGCTGGAAAAGCGTAACATCCGTCTTTCCAGCGCCAACTCCATCAACTGGGGTCGTCTTGTGCCGCAGATCGTCTACTACTTTGCCGCCTACGCTCAGCTGCTCAAGGCTGGCAAGATCACTTTTGGCGACGAGGTGGACTTCTGCGTGCCCACCGGCAACTTTGGCGATATCCTGGCCGGTTATTACGCAAAGCAGATGGGTCTGCCCGTGGGCAAGCTGGTCTGCGCCTCCAACGAGAATAACGTGCTGACCGATTTCCTCACCACCGGTACTTACACCGCAAAGCGTGCGTTCTTCAAGACTACCTCTCCCAGCATGGACATTTTGGTGTCCTCCAATCTGGAGCGCCTGCTGTACCATGTGACCGGCAGCGACGCCGAGGTGGCAGGCTTTATGCAGCAGCTGGCCGTCACCGGCAGTTACACCGTCCGTCCCGAAACGCTGGCCGCCATTCAGCAGACCTTCTCCTGCGGCTGGAGCAGCGAGGCCGAGGTGGCAGGGGAGATCCGCTCCCGTTACGAAAAGGACGGCTATCTGTGCGATACCCACACCGCCGTGGCCTTCCATGTGGCCGGGCAGAAAAAGCGGCAGGGCGTGCCCATGGTGGTGCTTTCCACCGCATCGCCCTTCAAGTTCCCCCGCAGTGTGCTGAGCGCACTGGGCAAACCCGCCCCGGAAAACGATTTTGAAGCCATGCAGCAGCTGGAGGCTGCCACCGGTCACGCCGCACCGGCAAGCCTTGCCGCCCTGCGCAGTAAGCCGGAGCGCTTTGATACCGTCATTGCCCCGGCACAGATCGCCGAGGTGGCGCTGGGCTATCAGGCATAAGCTTCTGCGGACAGACAGAACAGGAGTATACAGACTATGGCACTTTTTGTGCTTGGCGACCCCCATCTTTCTCTGGGCGCATCCAAGCCGATGGATATCTTTCCCGGCTGGAACGATTATGTGGACAGGCTGGAGAAAAACTGGCGCAAGCTCATTACCCCGCAGGATACCATCGTGCTGGCGGGGGATATCAGCTGGGCCATGCGCCTGACCGATACCCGCAAGGATTTTGCCTTTTTGCAGCAGCTGCCCGGGCAGAAGATCATCATGAAGGGCAACCACGATTACTGGTGGTCCACCGCCAACAAGATGAACGCCTACCTCAAGGCCGAGGGTTTTGATACCCTGCATATCCTGCACAACAACTCCTACAGCGTGGAGGGGTACGCCATCTGCGGCACCCGCGGCTGGCTGTTCGATGTGGGCGAACCCCACGACGAAAAGGTGATGAACCGCGAGATCGGCCGCTTGCGCATGAGCCTGCAGGCCGCAGAGCCCGGGCTGGAAAAGCTGGTGTTTCTGCACTATCCGCCGGTATACACCGGCACCAGCGCCCCGGAGATCGTAGCCACCCTGAAGGAGTTTGGAATCAAGACCTGCTTCTACGGTCATCTGCACGGCAACGCCATCCGGTTTGCCGTGCAGGGCGAGGTGGACGGCATCCGGTACAAGCTGGTAAGTGCCGACGGCCTGCGTTTCTGCCCCTACCGCATCAATTAAAGGCTGTACAAAAGGGCAGAAACGACAAAATTTAAAAATTTGGTATGGCAATTGTGTCCGGAGCGTGCTATAATAAGTTTTGACGCGATTGTTGCACCCAATTGAGCGCGCGCGTCCCCGCATTCCGTGTGCATACAGCAAGGACGTGGTGCGCGGTTGCCCCGGGCAAAAACTTCCTGCCCTGAGCAATAGAATATTTGAGTGGAGGATAAACAAATGAATCTCATCAAGTGTGAAAAGCTCGAGAAGAGCATGGCAGAACTGCAGTTCTCCATCGACGCAGAGGCTTTCAAGAAGGCTGTTGCCGATGTTTTCAAGAAGGAAGGCAAGAAGTACGCTGTTCCCGGCTTCCGTAAGGGCAAGGCTCCCCGCGCTCTGATCGAGAAGATGTACGGCGCTGATGTCTTTACCTATGATGCCATCAATGAGCTGTTCCCCGAGGCTTTCGAGGCTGCTGTCAAGGAAGCTGGCGTTGAGCCGGTCGGCCGTCCGGAGGTCACTGTTGACTCTGCTGATGAGACCAACGGTGTCACCCTGACCGTCAAGGTCGCTGTCAAGCCCGAAGTCAAGGTTGGCAGCTACAATGGTCTGACGGTTGAAAAGACTGTCCATACTGTTTCTGACGAGGCTGTTGAAGCTGAGCTGAAGCGTGTGCAGGAGCGCAATGCCCGTGAGCTGACCCGTGAGGGCGCTGCTGAGAACGGCGACATCGCTGATATCGACTTCGAGGGCTTCGTCGATGGCGTGGCTTTCGAGGGCGGCAAGGCTGAGCACTACAGCCTGACTCTGGGCAGCGGCAGCTTCATCCCCGGCTTTGAGGATCAGATCGTGGGCCACTCCGCTGGCGAAGAGTTCGACGTGAACGTTACCTTCCCCACCGAGTATCAGGCTGCCGAACTGGCTGGCAAGGCTGCTGTGTTCAAGATCAAGCTGCACGAAGTGAAGTACAAGGAGCTGCCTGCTCTGGATGACGAGCTGGCTAAGGATTGCTCTGAGTACGACACTCTGGACGAGTTCAAGGCTTCTATCCGCAAGAACAATCAGGAGCAGCTGGACAAGCAGGACGATCTGGCCGTTGAGAATGCTCTGGTGGATCAGGTCATCGAGAGCATGGAGGGTGAGATCCCCCAGGCAATGTATGATGCCCGCATGGACGAGATGGTCAACGACTTTGCATTCCGCGTGGAGCAGCAGGGCCTGCGCCTCGAGGACTACCTGAAGTATATGGGCCAGACTATGGAGCAGTTCCGCGCTTCCTTCATGCCGCAGGCTGAGAAGCAGGTCAAGATCCGTCTGGCTCTGGAGGCTGTTGCTGCTGCTGAGAACATCGAGGCTTCCGAGGAGGAAGTTTCCGCTGAGATCAAGCGCATCGCTGACCAGTACAAGATGGAAGAGGACAAGGTTCGTGAGCTGGTCAATGTTGACGACCTGAAGAAGGATCTGGCCATCAACAAGGCCATCGACTTCATCAAGAGCCACGCAAACATCGTGGAGAAGGCTGCTGAGGAAGAGAAGGCTGCAGACGCTGAGTAATCAGCTCCTGTGTTCCTTTGAAGCGGGCAGTATGCTGCACGGTTTCAATCAAAGGTTGTAAAAATTGACCGATACGGCAGAACCGGCAGGGAAACCGTATCGGTCAATTTTGCAAATACTATATTCCATTTCAGGAGGCGAACTTTATGAGTTTTGTTCCTTACGTTGTGGAACAGTCGTCCCATGGCGAGCGTTCCTATGATATTTTCTCCCGTCTTTTGAACGATCGCATCATCGTTCTGAGCGAGGATGTCAACGATACCTCCGCCAGCCTTGTTGTGGCACAGCTGCTGTATCTGGAAGGGCAGGACCCGGACAAGGACATCAGCCTGTATATCAACAGCCCCGGCGGCTCCATCAGCGCCGGCATGGCCATCCACGATACCATGCAGTATATCAAGTGCGATGTTTCCACCATCTGCATGGGCATGGCTGCCTCTATGGGCGCATTCCTGCTGGCAAGCGGCACCAAGGGCAAGCGCTTTGCACTGCCCAATGCCGAGATCATGATCCACCAGCCGCTGATCGGCGGTCAGGGCGGCGGCCTTTCCGGCCAGACCACGGATATCAAGATTCATGCCGAGCACATGGTCTATATCCGCGATAAGATGAACCGGATGCTCAGCGAGTATACCGGCCAGCCGCTGGAAAAGATCCAGCAGGACACCGAGCGCGACAACTACCTGACCGCGCAGCAGGCAAAGGAATACGGCCTGATCGATGAGGTTATTGCCCACCGGTAAACCGCTACAATCTATCCAGGATAAGGAAAAACAGCTATGGCAAATAACAATTCCGGCAAAAATGAAAAGGATCTGGTTTGCAGCTTTTGCGGCAAGCATCAGGACGAGGTGGAGCGCATGATCATTGGCCCCGGGGTCAATATCTGCAGCGAGTGCATCGGCCTGTGCCACGATCTGCTCTCTGACAAGCCGGATCAGCCCAAAAGCGCCCGTCCGGCCCGCGGCAGCGCAAGCCGCGCCCATATCCAGCCTGCTGCTGCAGATCTGGATATCAACATCATGACCCCGGCCGAGATCAAGGAAGGTCTGGATCAGTATGTTATCGGTCAGGACGAGGCAAAGCGTGTGCTGTCCGTTTCGGTCTACAACCACTATAAGCGCATCCTCAGCGGCAAGGGCGGCGACGTGGAACTGCAAAAATCCAACGTGCTGCTGCTGGGCCCCTCCGGCGTGGGCAAGACCCTGCTGGCCCAGACGCTGGCTAAGATGCTGGGTGTGCCCTTCGCCATTGCGGACGCCACCACCCTTACCGAAGCCGGCTATGTGGGCGAGGACGTGGAGAACATTCTGCTTAAGCTGATCCAGGCAGCAGATTTTGATGTGCAGAAGGCGCAGATCGGCATCATCTACATTGATGAAATCGACAAGATCACCCGCAAGAGCGAAAACCCCTCCATCACCCGCGATGTGGGCGGCGAGGGCGTGCAGCAGGCACTGCTGAAGATCTTGGAGGGTACTGTCAGCAATGTGCCGCCGCAGGGCGGCCGCAAGCACCCGCAGCAGGAGTTCATCCAGATCGACACCACCAACATCCTGTTCATCTGCGGCGGTGCCTTTGACGGTCTGGATAAGTATATCCTGCGCCGCACCGATAAGTCTGCTCTGGGCTTTGGCAGTGCGCTGAAGGATAACTCCACCGAGGCCGAGCGCGCACTGCTGCGCAAGGTAGAACCCCATGATCTGGTCAAATTTGGCCTGATCCCGGAGTTGATCGGCCGTCTGCCGGTCATCACCGTGCTGGACGATCTGGACGAGGATGCACT
>ERZ791746.2111-NODE-2111-length-11895-cov-2.962416_pt1 | contig 11895 bp, 8 predicted proteins | sample MGYA00510038_ERZ791746 | MGnify/ENA primary metagenome ERZ791746 (study PRJEB30046, sample SAMN00792018) | human gut metagenome | study: EMG produced TPA metagenomics assembly of the A metagenome-wide association study of gut microbiota in type 2...
GAGATTGGGCGTGACAACAACAATAAGATCCAGCGTTACAAAGGTCTGGGTGAGATGGACGCGGAACAGCTTTGGGAGACGACTATGGATCCGGAGCGCCGAATTCTTCTCCGTGTCCAGATCGACAGTGAGACTGCTTCGGAGGTTGATCTGACATTTGCTACCCTGATGGGGGATCAGGTTGAGCCGCGCCGTGAGTTTATCGAGGCAAATGCGAAGTACGTAAAGAACCTGGATATTTAATTAAATTTAAGTCACTTAAATCCTTTTGAGGACGAAAGGAGTATAGATGGAACCAAATATATTTGACAAAATTCATGACATTGATCTGAAAAAGACAATGGAAACGTCTTACATCGATTATGCGATGAGCGTTATTGCTGCCCGTGCACTTCCGGATGTGCGGGATGGCTTAAAGCCGGTACAGAGACGTGTTCTGTATTCCATGGTCGAGCTGAATAACGGGCCGGATAAGCCCCACCGTAAGTCAGCCCGTATCGTCGGTGATACAATGGGTAAATACCACCCGCATGGTGACAGTTCAATCTATGGTGCGTTGGTAAATATGGCTCAGAAATGGGCGACCCGTTACCCGCTTGTAGATGGACATGGAAACTTCGGTTCCATGGACGGTGATGGTGCCGCAGCGATGCGATATACCGAGGCGAGACTGAGCCGTATTTCCATGGAGATGCTGGCAGATATCGGCAAGAATACCGTTGATTTTATGCCAAACTTTGATGAGACTGAGAAAGAACCGACGGTTCTTCCGGCTCGTTTTCCCAATATTCTGGTAAATGGCGGCACCGGTATCGCCGTTGGTATGGCAACGAATATTCCGCCTCACAACCTGCGTGAGGTGATTGCTGCCGTTGTCAAGATCATAGATAACCGGGTGGAGGAAGACCGCCCGACTACCATCGAAGAACTGATGGAGATCGTAAAGGGACCTGATTTCCCGACAGGGGCAACCATCCTTGGAAAAGCAGGCATCGAAGAAGCCTACAGAACCGGACGCGGCAAGATTCGTGTACGGGCTGTATACAATATCGAGACCATGGCAAACGGCAAGAGCCGTATCATTGTGACAGAGCTTCCTTATGCAGTAAATAAAGCTCGTTTGATCGAAAAGATCGCAGAGCTTGTAAAGGATAAAAAGGTGGATGGAATCACGGATCTGCGTGATGAGTCCAACCGTGAGGGACTTAGAATCTGTATTGAGCTGCGCCGTGATGTAAATGCCAATGTTATCATGAACCGCCTGCTGAAGCATACACAGCTGCAGGATACCTTTGGCGTGATTATGCTGGCTCTGGTAAATAATGAGCCGCGTATATTAAATCTGCAACAGATTCTGGAATATTACTTAAAGCACCAGGAGGATGTTGTAACCAGAAGAACCAAGTATGATCTGAACAAGGCGGAAGAGAGAGCCCACATTTTGGAAGGCCTCTTAAAAGCACTGGATCATATCGATGAGGTTATCAAGATTATCCGTGGTTCTGCCAATGTCCAGGCGGCGAAAGCCCAGTTAATGGAACGTTTTGATCTTTCGGATGCACAGGCTCAGGCCATCGTAGATATGCGTCTGCGTGCTCTGACCGGTCTGGAACGAGAGAAACTGGAAAATGAATATAAAGAGCTGGAGGCAAAGATTGCAGAGTTGAAGGCGATTCTGGCAGATGAGAAGAAGCTTCTGGGTGTTATCAAGGAGGAGATCTCCCTCATTGCTGATAAATACGGAGATGACCGTCGGACCGCCATCGGATATGACGAATATGATATGTCTGCGGAGGATTTGATCCCGGATGATGATATCGTTGTGACCATGACCAATTTTGGCTATATTAAGAGAATGTCCAAGGACAATTTCAAGAGCCAGAACCGCGGCGGCAAGGGAATCAAGGGAATGCAGACCATCGATGAGGACTATATTGAGGATCTTCTGATGACCACAACCCATCATTATGTCATGTTCTTTACCAACAAGGGACGCGTGTACCGCTTGAAAGGATATGAGATTCCGGAGGCAGGACGTACTGCCAGAGGTACTGCCATCGTGAATCTGCTTCCGCTGATGTCAGGTGAGAAGATCACATCCATCGTTCCCATGAAGGAGATCGATGATGAGAAGTATCTCTTCATGGCAACCCGCAATGGTATGGTCAAGAAGACACCGATGAGGGAATACAGCAATGTCCGTAAGAATGGTCTTCAGGCGATTGTACTTCGTGATGACGACGAATTGATCGAAGTTAAGGCAACGGATAATACCGAGGATATCTTCCTGATCACGAAGAAAGGTATGTGTATCCGATTCCATGAGACCGATGTCCGCGTGACAGGACGTGTTTCCATGGGTGTCATCGGCATGAAGTTTGATAAAGGCGATGAAGTCATCGGCATGCAGATGGCCAGCCAGGGAGAATGCCTGCTGGTAGTATCGGAAAATGGTTATGGTAAACGTACTCCGATTGAGGAATTTACAGCCCAGAACCGAGGCGGCAAGGGCGTGCGCTGCTATAAGATCATCGATAAAACCGGTGATTTAGTGGGTGCAAAGCTGGTAGATAATGATCGCAAGATCATGCTGATTACCAATGAAGGCATCATCATCAAGATGGCAGTCAGCGATATCTCGATTATCGGACGCAATACCTCCGGTGTGAAGCTGATGAGTATTGATGCTGAATCCGGCATAGCAGTTGCAAGCATCGCCAAGGTGCGGGAGAGCGACAAGGATGAGGATGAAGAAGACGAACTTCTGGAGGAACAGGACGGAGAAGAAACCGAATCTGAGAATACAGAAGATGTCATGGCTGAACTGTAACGAATAAAAAGTAAAAAAGATCAGATATCCTTGATCCTTGAAAAGAAAATCATAAAAAAGAGAACATCCGGCAATTCATAAACTGGAATTAGCGGGTGTTCTCTTTTTGATCTTTATAAGGCGCAGTATTTTAACAGCGTCACAGCGTCGTTTCTCTCTGAATGAGTCGGCACCTGAATTCCTGGTAGGTAAATTCAGATTCACGGTTTTCGATCATAGCAAGAAGAAGTTTGGCAGCATACTCGCCCATTTGATCGTAGGGAATATCAATGCCGCTGATAGAAGGATAGTCCATTTCATAGAAATTCACCTCGTTCAGGAAGATATGGCGAATTCTCTGAGGGATGGAAAAGCCTGTTTTTAATATTTCACGCTGCAGCAGCAGTCCAATGTCGTAGTTTTGAGAAATGGCAAGATCAAAACTGCGGTTTTCCATGTATTTAGCTAAAAATTGCTGCAAATGAATCAGATCACGATCCTTGATAGGGCAGATCACGTGCTCCAGATGGCAGTTCGGTGCCGTCCGGCGAAGCAGGGATTCAAAAAGCGGATATTTATTATTAACTAAAAGACCGTCGTTGCTGATGGAAAAATACCGCACTTCGCGGATTCCCTTTTCCAGACAGAAGGAGGCACATTCCTGCAGGGCATATTCAAATGCATGGGGGAACGGTGTTTTTTTTGAGAAAACCCCGTCCATACAGATAACCACATAGGGAATATGATTTTCATCGGCCGGTTTTGTAAAAGCAGCGTGATCATCGTTGGAAATAAAAATGAGTCCATCGATCACGTTGGAATAATAGCTTTTGACATAATCCGGAGAAGAATCTATATCATCCATTTCATTGAAAATCGTGATGGTATAGTCGATCTGGGACAGGTACTGGCTGATTCCGGTAAAAGCGTTTAAGAAAGCCTGGCGGCTGTAATCCTTTGCACATACAATTCCGATGGACGTGCAGTTTTTGGTCCGCATGCTTTTGGCGGAAGCATTGGGATAGTAGTGAAGTGTTTCAACGGCATCTAAAACCTTGCGTCTGGTTTCCTCACTGATCTTCTGATTCTGGCGATTATTGATCACATAAGATACAGTCGCCTGAGAGACTCCGCAGAGTTTTGCGATGTCTTTTGCAGTAACATTTTTTTTCATAATTTTGTAGACTCCTTATAACACTTTTACAGTTTATTAAATTTCTCTAAAAATGTCTATAGAAATTCACTAAAATACACAATAATTTAATATTGCTAAAAAAATAATTGAAATGCCGATCCTTTTGTGATATTCTAACAATACAAAATTTACTTATACGTATAAGTTAGGAATGGAGGAAAAAATGGGAAAAGCAAACGAACAAGCAAAAGATAAGCCTTCGTTATTAAACCGCTGGCTGAACGGAATTGAGAAAGTCGGAAATAAACTTCCGCATCCGATTTCTATTTTTGCAATTTTAGTTCTCTTTGTTATCGTTCTTTCTGCTGTCTGTGAGATGGCTGGAGTTTCGGCAACAGGTGAACTGGTTAACCGTTCTAAGGGAGTCGTAGAGACTCAGACGGTTCAGGCTGTCAGCCTTTTGAATGGTGAGGGGCTTGTGTACATGCTGACACATGCAATCACTAACTTTACAGGATTCGCTCCTTTGGGAGTTGTCCTGGTAGCTATGTTTGGTATCGGACTTCTGGAGGACAGTGGTTTAATCGGAGGCGCATTAAAGTCTGCTGTAGAGGTTACTCCGGCTAAGTTAATCACTCCGATGATCGTATTCTTAGGCGTTATGTCCAACTTGGCTGACGCAGTTGGATACATCGTTCTGATTCCGATTGCTGCACTGATGTTTATGGCATACAATCGTCATCCGGTAGTTGGTATGGCTGCAGCATTTGCAGGTGTATCCGGTGGTTTCTCTGCAAACTTATTAATCGGTACTCTGGATCCGCTTCTTTGCGGTATTACCAACGAGGCTGTAAAGATGGTAGACCCGACTTATGTAGTTGAGCCGACCGGAAACTGGTACTTCATGATGGTATCTACCTTCCTGATCACAATCTTAGGTACTATCATCACTGAGAAAGTCGTTGCACCGCGTTTTGGTGAGTATCACGGCAATGGGGAAGAGAATGAAACAAGCTCTGAGTATAAATTAAATGACCAGGAAAGAAAGGCTCTGAAAGTAGCTGGTTTAACCTTACTGGTTATGATTCTGGTTCTGGTAGCTTTCTGTCTCCCGGCTAACTCTGTTATGAGAGCTGAGGATGGAACACTGTTAGGAAACTCTCCGTTTATGGAGGGCATCATCCCGATTATCACTGTACTTTTCTTCGTACCGTCTGTTGTATATGGTCATATGACTGGTGTATACCACGGAGAGAAGGATGTCTGCAATGCTATGGGACGTGCCATGGGAACCATGAGCTCCTACATCGCTCTGACCTTTGTGGCAGCACAGTTTATTAACTTCTTTGGTTATACCAAATTAGGAACGATCCTTGCATTAAAGGGAGCTGAGTTCTTTAGAAACTCTGGTATTGGAACTATCCCGACCATGATCTTATTCGTTCTTTTTGCAGCATTCATCAACCTGTTCATGGGTTCTGCATCTGCAAAATGGGCTCTGATCGCTCCGGTATTCGTACCGATGTTCATGCTGTTAGGTTACACACCGGAGTTCGCTCAGGTTGCTTACCGTATCGGTGACTCCTGTACAAACGTTATCACTCCGATGATGTCCTATTTCGCAATGATTATCGTATTCATGAAGAAATACGATAAAGAGGCTGGTATTGGAACTCTGGTTTCCACCATGCTTCCGTACAGTATATGCTTCCTGATTGGATGGAGTATCCTGTTAGTATTATGGATCGTACTTAACCTTCCGTTAGGACCGGGCGTTGGAATGTTTCTTGGCTAATGGGGTTGAATCGTTACGATAATTTAAATAACTAGAATTAAGATGTACTCTGGGAATGTTTTATGCGGAATGCATAGACATTCCAGGAGTACATATTTTTTCAAAAAAATCGTATGAAGGAGGAAATAATGAACCAGACAAATGTAAAAATTGGACAATTAAGAGATCGCATGAAAGAACTGGGAATCGATGCATACCTGGTTCCGACTGCGGATTTTCATGAATCTGAGTATGTAGGCGAATTCTTTAAATGCCGTCACTTCCTGACCGGTTTCAACGGAACCGCTGGAACGGCTGTTATCACTATGGACAAAGCCGGACTCTGGACAGACGGAAGATACTTTGTACAGGCAGAAGAGCAGCTTTCAGGCAGTGAGATCAAATTATACCGCATGGGTGAACCTGAATTCCCGACTCTGGACGAGTTTTTAGAGGAGGAGCTTCCGGTTGATGGATGCCTTGGATTTGATGGCCGTGTTGTAAACTCTGAGCTGGGGTATGGTCTTCAGAACTTACTGCAGGAAAAAAATGTAACAATCAACTGCAGCAAGGATCTGGTAGGTGAGATCTGGACTTCCCGTCCGGCTATGTCCTGCGAGCCTATCTGGAGCCTGGATGTAAAATATGCCGGAAAGAGTACCGTAGAGAAACTTTCAGATCTTCGTGATGCCATGAAGAAAAATAAAGCACAGATTCATCTGATGACGGCTCTGGATGAAATTGCATGGTTATTCAACCTTCGTGGAAACGATATTGTAAATAACCCGGTATTTCTGTCCTATGCACTTATTACACAGGATGAAGCCTATTTATACGTACAGAAAGAAGCTATCAAAGAAGATACTAAGATGGGAAAAGAGGTTTGTGCGGCTTTAGCTGAGGCAAAGGTTCAGGTAAAAGAGTATGCGGAATTCTTACAGGATGTGGCAGCCCTGAAGAATGAGAAGATTCTTCTGGAACGCAAGAAAGCAAGCTTTGCTGTATGCGAGAGCATTGATGCTTCCTGCCGTATCATAGACGAGATGAATCCTTGTGCGACCATGAAGGCTGTTAAGAATGCGACCGAGATCGAAAATATGCGTAGGGCCCATTTAAAAGATGGCATTGCTGTTACCAAGTTTATGTACTGGCTGAAGCATACCATCGGAACCTGCGATATGACAGAGATGACAGCGGCTCATAAAATTGAAGAACTGCGAGCAGAGCAGGGCAATTATATCGAGCCAAGTTTCGTAACCATTGCAGCTTACAAGGAAAATGCAGCAATGTGCCATTATCATCCAAGCGATGAGGTATGCAAGAAATTAAAACCGGAAGGTCTTCTGCTGGTAGATTCCGGCGGACAGTATTTAGAGGGAACTACTGATATCACAAGAACCTATGCGTTAGGACCTCTGACCGAGAAGGAAAAAGAGTACTACACAATCGTAGCAGCCGCTATGCTGAAGGTATCAACCATGAAGTTCCTTCACGGCTGCCGGGGAATCAACTTAGACTACACCATCCGTGAAGCATTCTGGAAACGTGGTCTTGATTTTGCACATGGTACCGGACATGGTGTTGGATATCTTTCTAACGTACATGAGAGACCGAACGGACTGCGCTGGAAGGTTGTTCCGGAGCGTCAGGACAGCGCTGTGATCGAGCCGGGCATGATCTGCTCCGATGAGCCGGGTCTGTACTTTGCAGGCGATTTCGGAACCAGAACCGAGAATCTGATCTTATGTGTCGAGGATGAGAAGAATGAGTACGGACAGTTCCTGAAGTTCGAATTCCTGACCAAGGCGCCGATTGACTTAGAGGCACTGGATACACGTTTCATGGATGACGCGGATATCGAGCGCTTAAATACATACCATAAAGACGTATACGAAACCATTTCTCCGTACATGAATGACGAAGAAAAAGAGTGGTTAAAACACGTGACAAGAGAAATTTCAAGATAATATGATGTTACAGTTTAGCCATGCGCTGGTTTGAATGAATATGGAAACAAGAAGATGTCATGGCTGAACTGTAACAATATAATACCTCCTGAATAGATAGAAATAAATTCAAGTCGAACGTCCGTGAGACTTGGCGCGTGATTCTGGTCAGCAAAGCTGGCATATTCCTATCAGAATCACTGCGCATGAGATCAAAATCTATTCAGGGGGTATTTTTATTACATCTATTCAGAAATGATTGCAAGATTATTTAATTTCTATTATGATGATATAAGAGTCATTAATGATTAAGAGATGCGGTTCTGTCAGCAGGGGCAGATAAAAATTTCATGGAAGAAGGGTAGTTTTCAAATGAGAAGAATCAATGTTGAAACCATTACACAGAATATCAAAGAAATGTGCATTGAGGCCAACCATTTTCTGTCACCGGATATGAAAAAGGTGTTTGATGAGGCGGCAGCGAGTGAAGAATCTCCATTGGGACGTCAGATTTTAGGCCAGCTGGAAGAAAACTTATGTATCGCTGGTGAGGAGATGATTCCGATCTGCCAGGATACCGGAATGGCAGTTGTGTTTATCAAGGTGGGACAGGATGTACATCTGATTGGCGGTTCGCTGACCGATGCCATCAATGAAGGCGTGCGCCAGGGATATGTAGACGGATATCTCCGTAAATCTGTAGTAAAGGATCCGATTTACCGTGAGAATACGAAGGATAATACACCAGCTATCATTCATTATGAGATCGTAGAGGGTGAGCAGGTAGAGATTACGGTGGCTCCGAAGGGATTCGGAAGTGAAAACATGAGCCGTGTGTTTATGCTGAAACCGGCAGATGGAATCGAAGGAGTCAAGGATGCCATTTTGACAGCGGTGCGGGATGCAGGACCCAATGCCTGTCCTCCGATGGTAGTAGGTGTCGGAATCGGCGGAACCTTTGAAAAGTGTGCAGAGATGGCGAAGCACGCGCTGACCAGAAATCTGGAAGAGGAATCACCGGTTGAGTATGTGCGTGACCTGGAAAAAGAAATGCTTGAAACGATCAATAACCTTGGAATCGGTCCTGGCGGTTTAGGCGGACGGACAACCGCCCTGGCTGTCAATATTGAAACCTACCCGACCCATATTGCAGGGCTGCCGGTAGGCATCAATATCTGCTGTCATGTAAACCGTCATGCGCACAGAGTGATTTGATGAATATTTTTAGGATTGCGAAAGTGCGAAGCACATAGCAATCCGGTATCAAAAGGGAAAAAATCTCTTGTGACCCAAACATCATTTGATAGTATAAAGAATGTACTCTCGGAGTTTTTCCTGCACAAAAAGATACCGAGAGCACATAAGATAGATTTGGAGGAAAATATGGATAGAACAATCACAGCTCCAATTGACAGGGAGACATTAAAAAGCCTGCATGCAGGTGATTATGTATATATAAGCGGAACCATCTATACGGCACGTGATGCAGCTCATAAGCGCATGATAGAGACGCTGGATGAAGGAAGAGAACTTCCCCTTGATCTGAAAGATAATGTAATTTATTATATGGGACCGTCACCGGCCAGAGAGGGCCGTCCGATTGGTTCTGCAGGTCCGACCACAGCCAGCCGTATGGATAAATATACTCCAAGACTTCTGGATCTCGGCATGGGAGCCATGATCGGAAAAGGAAAGAGAAGCCAGGCAGTCATCGATGCCATCGTTCGCAATGGTGCCGTTTATTTTGCGGCAGTGGGCGGAGCCGGAGCAATTCTTTCAAAGTGCATTAAGGAATCGGAAGTGATTGCATACGATGATCTGGGAACAGAGGCGATCCGAAAATTGACGGTAGAAAATATGCCTATGATTGTGGTAATTGATTCCGAAGGAAACAATCTTTACGAGACCGCAGTAAAGGAATATCAGAGATAGGATAATAAGATATCAGATGTGGGATGACTCCCATCCCGCAGCAAGAATGCAGATGCATTTTTGAGTTTTATGAAGAGAGGTTATTGGCTGTTTTGCAAATAACCTCTCTTTTGTCGTGAAGAATAAAGTTATAATTGATAGAGATAAACCATGATTGGCATGGTTATCATACAAAGCAGAGTGGTAATTACGTTAATGGCACCAGCATAGCGAGCATCTTTTCCATATACCTGGGCCATCTGCGTGATTGTGGAGGCGGATGGGGTGATTGTGGCTAACAGGGTGACAAGCAGAATTTGTGAACCATTCTCAGCAAAAGAAGCGAGGCCGCTGAATTTAAGAAGTAAAATTGTCAAAAGCGGTACACCGATGAGTCGCAGAATCGTGACAAGTCCAATATGGGGAAAAGCCAGAATTTCCTGGGGCGTGGTTCCGGCAATCAGCATTCCTGAGATCAGCATGGCCAAAGGACCAATCATGCTTCCCAGGGAGTGGACAGCGCTGTCCACTGGATCGGGAAGTGAAATCTGTGCCAAGAATAGAAAAATACCGAATAAAATGGCAATCATATTTGTATTTGTTATGATTTTTTTAAAATCAGGCTTCTTTTCTTCACAGATCATCATTTTGCCATGACTCCAGAGAAGAAAAAGCTGTACAGAGACGTAGGCGCTGGAATAAATAACCCAGTCTGGTCCTAGAATAGAGGAAACAAGCGGTATAACAAGATTTCCTGCATTAGAGTAGATGATAGAGGCTTTTTCAACTCCGTTAAGATGAAGAAGAGGTCCTATAAAGTAAAAAAGGACAATCAGGATGAGATGGATCAATACAGCAGCAGCCACCGCCAAAAGAAGCCCATTTAGGATGGAAGGGCTGCAGCTGACCTGAAAAGCAGATAAAATCGAACAGGGGACTACGATATAGACAGACAGGCGTGAAAGAATGCGGCTGTCATCTGAGCGGCAAATGCCAGTCTTTACCAAAACAAAGCCTAAAAACATGATGATAAATAATGCCGCAATTTTACCAACTAAAATTCCAATGGACATAATACGTTTGCTACCTCCTCATAACAGGGCATAGAGACAGAATATTTTTTTGCAAGTCGGAGGGGCTCCATGACAAGTCCGTCCAGTTCCGATGGTTTTCCTTCCATTATGTCACGCTGCATGGAAGTGGTGGCATCGGCAGATAAGTTGGAAAGAATCTCCAGATTTATTTTTACATAGTCTTTTTCAAAGGGATATCCCATGGCAGCAGCCAGAGCGCTGATTTCACGAATCATGGATTTAAATAATTCACGGGCAGCTCCTTCCTTTTGAAAATCTCCGGCTACGGCATGAAGGTAGACTCCGGCAGCTCCGATAGGGGAGACATAGGAAAATTTCTCCAAAGCATCCCTTTGGATATGGGTGGATAAAACTCCATCGATACCGCTTTCGCAAAGATCCGATTGAATGACTGATAAAATCGGAGAAATATAGGAAGGATCCCTGGGACCGAAGACAACCCTTAAGATAGGACCGTGCTGAACTAGAACACCGGGATGTTCTAAGGATGCAGAAACATAGATGCATCCATCCAGAACGGTACAATCCGGTAATTTTTTCTGCATCCTGGCACCGGTTCCATATATATTTAAGATGGGAATAATAATTGTGCGGGGACCAGCGGTCTGTCGGATAAAAGGAAGGACGGAATCAAGGGAATATTCTTTTACGCATATAAAGATAACCTCCGGAGCCAGGGAAAGAGCACAGGATTCTTCCATGGATAATGCACGAACCTCAAGATGCTCTTCCGTCTGATCCCAGAGATGACGAATGATGAGACCGTTATTACGCATAGCATCAAGGTTGGAACCACGGGCAATGAATGTAACATCCTTTCCAGCTTTTGTAAGAGCAGAGCCAAGAATTCCACCAGTACCGCCGGCTCCCAGGATCATATATTTTAAATTCATAAAAAAACTCCTTTCTGAATCCTAATCTGGATTGCTGCGTGCGATGCGATGCACTCCTGCAATCCGCCAAAACATCTATAGTATCATATCATAAAATATATTGAAAAATGGTGGTTTAAAGGAAATAAAAAAAAGAAAAAACTTGGATAAATTTGCTTGACATTTTAAATTTTCTTTGATACAATGAGATACGCGTCTGACAAAGAAATGCGTTAAGATGCAATTGAATATTTTTTTATTACTGCGGAGAAATACTCAAGAGGCCGAAGAGGCGCCCCTGCTAAGGGTGTAGGTCGGGCAACCGGCGCGAGGGTTCAAATCCCTCTTTCTCCG